>WNFS01018066.1_pt1 | contig 10681 bp, 9 predicted proteins | sample 5400141 | NCBI WGS metagenome assembly WNFS01 (sample SAMN13153358, study PRJNA577476) | soil metagenome | isolation source: 60 cm saprolite under Madrone tree | place: USA:California | collected 2016-06-14 | reverse complement strand
GGATTGCACGCGTGACGCCTTTGCGAGTTTCGGCAACCGGTCAGGGACAATCTGCACAAGCGCCCCGAGAGGAACGCGATTATAAAGGTCAGCGACGTCGCTCGATTTCATCCGGATGCAGCCGTAACTGGCAGGGCGACCGATTGTTTTTTCCTGCGGTGTACCGTGAATGTAGATACACCGCTGAAAGGCATGCGCGTTTTGCGCTTCCAATCCACGCAACCAAAGGATGCGTGTGGTCACCGGGTCGCGCCCCGGAGCATTTGGTTGCAAAATTTCGCCCGTTAATCGCCGGTTATGGAAGACAGCGCCGGTTGGGACGTTGTCACCGATTTTTTTCTCGACTGCGAGGTAACCAAGAGGAGTTGTCATCCTTCCCCAAGCATCGCCCAGACCGAACATGGACGTGGACACTGGATAGGTGGCCACTTTCCCGCCGTTTTGCACAAACATCAGCTTCTGATCTCGTACGCTGATGATAAGCTGGCTAGAAGTATCGAGCGGCGTGATAGCGAAGGCTGAGACAGCAGAAATCAGACTGAAAATTACTGCTACGGGACGAAGCATGCGAAGTCTTTTACTCGACTATTTCGATTTTGTCACGCGGGAATTGCAGCGCCCGCGCGCGAAGTGCCAAAATTAGCTTTTGACCAGCGACTGCCGAATGAAGAAAGGCCAACGTAAAGGAAGCCGCCCTGGAACATTAGTAGGAACGGCACGGAAAGGAACTGCCCGTGCACAATGGCGAACACCACGAAATATGTGAAATAGATCGCGAAAGCCAATTCCGCTAGAGGCAGTGTAGACTTCAGCGGCCGGTATTTGCAGGTGCGCCACTTTTGCGATTTACGTTCAATCCCATACTTCGGCGTTCGCGTAAAATCGGATTTGTGATTGATGAGCGCTTCCAGCACCGCTCGCGCGTTATTTAGCGACAAACCGATTCCCAAGGCCAGTAGACAGGGCAAAAAAAGAATCTCCCGCATCCAAGTTCGTGGATGCAGCTCGCGCTGGGCGCAAACATAGAAAACCGCCACCGAGACCGATGCTGCAAGGAAAATCGGAATGTCCACAAGCACTGTGCGCAGCCAGCCGCCCTCGGGCGCTCCCGAGGATGGATGCAAAAGAACACAGAGAAGAGCAAGCAACAGGTAAGCGAAGTTCGACATCAAATGCCCGGTGGCCTCAAGCTTGATTGGAAACGGAAGTCGGCTGCGCCAGATTGTGGGTAACAACTTTTTGCACGTCTGGATCGAACCCTTGGTCCAGCGATGCTGCTGAGACTTGAAGCCATTCATATCCACCGGCAGCTCGGCCGGAGTGACAACATCTGCGAGATAGATAAATTTCCAGCCCACGAGCTGGGCGCGATAGCTAAGGTCAAGGTCCTCGCACAACGTGTCAGCCTGCCAGCCTCCACTTTGTTCGATACAGGAACGCCGCCAGAGACCGGCGGTCCCATTGAAATTGAAAAACCGACCACTGCGGCTGCGTGCCGTTTGCTCCAGCAAAAGATGCCCATCCAAAAAAATCGCCTGCATCCGGGTAAGCAATGAATACCCACGATTCAAATGGCCCCAGCGAGTCTGGATCATTCCGACTTTTGGATCGGTGAAAAAATGGATCGTGCGTTTTAGCAGATCCTTCTCCGGAACGAAATCAGCGTCCAAGATGCAAAGAAATTCGCCCTCAGCAGCCTCGAGTCCTGCCGACAACGCGCCGGCCTTGAATCCGGTCCGATCAACCCGATGAATGAGCTGAACATTAAAGCCGCGCTGGCGCAGTTCCTCTGCGCACGAGGCGGTAATCTTGCGAGTGTCGTCGGTTGAATCATCGAGCACCTGAATTTCCAGGAGCTCTTGCGGATAATCCAGTTCACTGACGGAACGGAGTAACCGCTCGGCGACATACACCTCGTTGAAAATCGGCAACTGCATCGTCACCTTCGGCAATTGTTCAAAATAACGGGCCGGCACCGGCATCCGCTTCCGGTTTTTCAAGTACAGATAAATGATGAAATAGCGATGGACCCCATAAGCTGAAAGCCCGATAAGCACGCTGAGGTAGCAGGCCGTCCAAATAATATGTCCGAGGCTTCCTTGCATGGGAGTTGCTACACCTGCCAATCGTTGAGGCAGTAAGGCCGACATGATGCCGTTTCCCACATGTGCGTCAATTCAAAAATCGAATCTTTGCCTTTGAAAAGCCTCGCCGCATTGTGTTGATACACAACAATCTCCTATCGATTTTCGTAATTGCGGTGGCGAAAGGTTTGCCAATCTCCTGATCGATCAAAAGAAACTGCTCACCGAAAGAGGGCGCAAGGGGTCCGTCGATATTATGCCGCGCCGACATTCCCCCTTGCCTGAGGCGTTCGGCGGGTTAACCGTGATATTCCAATTCTTTCGCAAAAGACAGGCATGCAGTTGGGAGATACAACAACGAAACGAAGGCGCAAGCGTTTCGATCGTTTCAAGATCATCTTTCCTATTCTTCTGGCGGGATGGATTCCTTCGATTCTGACGCTGATTGTGTCGTACACAATTCTGCGCGAAACCCTTGAATCAAGAATCCTGCGCGACCGGCAAACCTTGATCCAGTTGTTAGGCCACGTAGTCGGCCACGATCTCAGCCGCAGCAGTGCCATCATCAACTATTACCAGACGCTTCCCGAAGTCGCGAAAATTCTTATTGGGCCGAATCCCGTCCCTGCCGCCCAGCAATGGCTTAACTCGGCCTTCTATTCGCATCCAAACATTGACGGAATGTTCCTGGCTGGATCCGACGGTGCGTTGATCGCGTCGATCCCGACGGCACCAGAGATGATTGGGCAGGACTTTGGGGCCGGTCACTGGCTCGAACAAGCGGCTGCATCCGACGAACCAATTGTCTCGCCAGTTCATCCGCGGATGTCGGATAATCGCCTGGTCACCGATATCGTGGCCGCAGTACGTGGGCCCGACCGGACAATCCTCGGTTACGTTGGCGACTCCGTCCTCGTCGAAAGAATTGGCAAGCGATTGTCCACGATCGACTTTTCGGATCGCTTCGTTTTTGAGGTGCTCGATCAAAATGGCGGATCCCTTTTCGCGAATGATTTTAAACCGAACGCCAGTGTGACCTCACCCCAGGGCGGCGTCTTAATCAATGAAATCCGCCAAAACAAAACCGGACATTTCGAGGAGCATGGAAACCTTTATTCTTTCAGTCGGATCGAGCCGCCGGGTTGGGTAGCTGTGGTGGAGCAGCCGAAGAGTCTTGCGTACAAACCGGTTCACGATCTTCTGGGGCGAATGACAATCCTGGCGGGGTGGCTGATTGCTCTCACGGCAGTGTTCGCGTGGCTGGGTAGCAGGTTTTATCAGCGCCAGATGGAATCTACGCAGCGGCTAGAGCGCGAAGTCGTCTTCAACGAGAAAATCTTGGCAAACATGCCTAGCGGAATCGCTTTTGTCGATCCAGCTTCTCGCCGTTTTCTCCACGCCAACGACGCCTTTGCGCGCATGGCGGAGCGTTTTGGAGAACTGCCGGCAGGCCGCGATATAACGGAAATCGACTGTGATGACGTGAAGATCGCGCCTGCGGGAGCAATTGAGAGAGTGCTTACCTTTGGAGCGCCGTTTCAACTGAATGAATGCCCGTTGAAAGACAAGACGGGAGTGACGCATTTTTTGGATATTAATCTGCTCCGGCTCCAAGGCGCGCAGGAAACCGTGCAAGGCGTGCTTTATCTCGTGCAAGATAAAACACGCGACGTGACGTTGCGTCAGGAATTGATCGGCGCAAACGCTGCCAAGGACCAATTCCTGGCCCTGTTGTCGCACGAGTTGCGTAGCCCTCTCTCGCCCGTCATCGCCATGGTTGGTGAGCTGGAAGCCGAGGTGCCCGATTCCCCTCCTGTCAAAGAAGCGCTGGAGGTCGTGCGCCGCAACGTTGAGCTGGAAGCGCGATTAATTGACGATTTGCTCGACGTTACTCGGATATCAAAAGGCAAACTGCAATTAAGCTTTGAGACGATTTGCATACACCAAGTCCTGCAGCGCGCTTATGAGATTTGCCGGAAAGAAATCCAGGCAAAGAATCTCGAAGTGGAATTTCATCTTCGCGCCATGCATACCCATGTGGAGGGCGATCCGGCGCGCTTGCAACAGGTCTTTTGGAATCTGATCAAGAACAGCGTGAAATTTACTCCCGAAAAGGGCCGAATCATGATCACGACCGCTAATCCGGCACCGGATAAGATTGAAGCTCGCTTTACCGACACCGGCATCGGCATCGAACAGGAAGGGATCGATAAAATCTTTAATGCATTCGAACAGGGACAAGCCGAGATCACCCGCCGTTTTGGGGGTCTCGGGCTTGGGCTCGCTATTTCGAAGGCGTTAATTGACGCGCATGGCGGCAAAATCCGTGTGCAAAGTGGCGGTAAGGACAAAGGCGCCACTTTTGCAGTGGAACTAAACACGGTGCTGACCCCAATTGACCGCGACGGAGACGGGCAAGATCAACAAGTAGATCGGGAACTACAACCGGTGATTTCAACGCACCGGCGCGTCCTGGTGGTGGATGACCATTATGACACCTGCATCGGAATGAAAAGGATGCTGGAGCGCCGCGGCTACGAAATTACTGTAGCCCATTCAGCTGAACAGGCATTCGAGAAGGTCCGCAGCGAGGATTTCGATCTGCTCATCAGTGACATCGGATTGCCGGACCGCAGCGGTTATGAATTGATGCGTGAAGTGCGTCTCAATAAAGATTTGCCTGGAATTGCGCTCAGCGGCTTTGGCAGCGAACAAGACATAAACCAAGCCAGAGAGGCAGGCTTCTCCGAGCACCTCACAAAGCCAATTAATTTTGAGCGTCTGGAAAAAACGATTCAGACCTTGCTCTCGTGAGCACTTTGGAGCTCGCCGCCCAAAAGTGATACCGCGCCCCTCCTACTGTCCGTTTTGTACGCCGGCTGCAGTTTTAGGCTTGCTCTCTGCGGCTTCCTTTAATTGCCGTGAAAGCTTCTCGACGCGCTGACGCATGACCTTGCCAGCCTTGAATTTTACTGTCGCCCGCGGCGGAATCACAAAACTGCTGCCGGGCTGATTCGGGTTTCGGCCAACGCGCGGCTTTGTCAGGCGCGGCTGGAAAACGCCAAAATTGCGCAGTTCGACCGGGATGTTGTTCGCCAGGCTGTCAGTGATTTTGTCCAGCGTCCGCTGGACAACGTCAAAGACTTGGTGTTGGACCATGCCGGTTTGGTTGCTGATAGAGACGACAATGTCGCGCTTCGTTAGCTTTGGCATATCTAATTTAGTAATCGTGCCATGTGGCGTTGGCGGTGGCTACTGAAACATAAAAAGATGTGATTTTTAAAGTTGGGTAACGCCTTCGACCCGAAGGCCAAACGTGTAGACCGCCTAACACCGAAGCGCGAATGGACGAGTAACGAAATAATGACCAACAATTCAACGCATTAAATCGTTGAAGCCTTACATCGTTTGAATAGCGAATTGTTTTGATGCTTTAACGCTTCGACGACTCACGTGGGCCTGCCCATTCCTCACGTGGAGCCGTTTTGATGCTTTAACGCTTCGACGACTCACGTGGGCCTGCCCATTCCTCACGTGGAGCCGGTGCTGGATAATAGTCCGGCGCGGTCTCGTGCGCTGTGCGAAAATGTACCTTTGCCACTTCGCGCAAGGCGCCTGGCCCGTTCATTTCTACGAGCTTTCTGGCGGTCTCTTTTACGCTCGGCGAAACCCCGCGGTCTAATCGCAGACCGAGCTCTTTGCTTTTGCGCTCCAGCCAGTTGATGAACGCCTCGCGCGCGAGAACCGACGCGGCCGCTACCGCAATGTCAGATTCCGCTCTCGGGCGCTGTTCGATGGTGATCTTGCGCCCGTGCTTCAGCAAGGACGCATTGATCACCCGAGCGTCCGCAAACTGGTCCGATAACGACCGCGGGCATTCTGGCTTTCTCGCCAGCAAATTCTCTATCACGCGCGCGTGGCCCCAGCCGAGCAGCCGGTTAAGATTGCCAAACTTCTCATAAAGCTCGTTGTATTTCGCAGGTCCGATCAGAACTGTTTCCACCAGACCCAGCGAACTTTTCCGAATCGCGTCCGCCAGCGCGCGAATCCGCGCATCGGAACTGATTCGCTTGCTGTCCACCACGCCGGCATCGAGAAATTTGCGGGCGATCCCACGATCAACATACGTCCCGGAAATCACCAGCGGCCCGAAGAAATCGCCTTTCCCGCTCTCATCTACGCCGAAATGGGGCTCGAACATCTCTGGGGAATGCACTTCCTCATATCCCAGCTTCGCTTCGCCCAGAATTTTCGGCTCCAACTGGAATTGCACGAACTCCTCTAGGTCGCGGCCCTGAACGAGGACCTTTGGCCCCTTCTCGTAAACGGCCACACTCAGCTTGTTTTTCTGCGCGAAGAAAATCGTGTATTCCTTCGGCGAAAATTCAAAACCAAGCTCTTCAAGCAGCGCACGAAGTTTTGTTGCCTGTTCCTTGGTCAGTGCGTGGGTGTAAGAATTCAACGCCCAACGCTCAACGCTCAACGTCCAACGCTCAACTGTGAATTCGATATCGGCCGCTCCGGCCTCGAGTGTTGCGCGCTTCTGCATGCGAAGTCTTGCATTGGTTAGATAATTGTCTAATTATACAATCATTGAACCTTCTTTTTAAAGCCCTTCGCGATCCCACTCGCCGCCGCATCCTTGAAATGCTCAAGGAGCGCGATCTCACCGTCGGCGAAATCAGCGACGCCTTTCCCATGACAACGCCCAGCATTTCTTACCATCTTGATTTGCTCAAACACGCGCAGCTTGTCTCCGCGCGCAAAAATGGCCAGTTCGTCACTTACTCCCTCGAAACCACCGTGCTCGATGAGTCACTCGGCTGGCTACTGGACTTGATCAAAAATAAGGAAGGAAAACGGAAATGAGAAAGAAACTTGCCTTGCTCGAAGCGGCTCTGGTTATCGCGCCGTTTGTCACGCTTGCTGTAATCTGGAATGAGCTTCCGGCGCGTGTTCCAATTCATTGGAATCTTCATGGCGAAATCGATGGTTGGGCTTCGAAAACAATTGGCCTGTTAATCACGCCGCTTATCAGCCTCGCCGCAGTCGGCCTCTTGCACGTTGTCTCCTGGTTTGATCCCAAGTTGCGGCGAAATCTGGAAAAGGCCGATCGCATGAACAAGGTTCTCCAAATTCTGCGTCTCGCCTTCGCCGCTTTTTTTGACGCAATTCTTTTCGTTCAACTCGCCGCGGCATTTGGTTACACGATTGCAAGCGCACGAGTCATGGATGTGTGCGTCCTTGTGCTCTTCGTGATCTTGGGAAACTACCTCCCCAATTTGCGTCCAAATTACTTTATCGGGATCCGCACCCCCTGGACGCTGGAGAATGCTGAGACCTGGCGCGCGACCCATCGACTTGGTGGACGTCTGATGTTCTATGGCGCATTGCTACTGTTCATTCTGGAATCTTTTGTCAGCCCAAGTACTTCCGGCATTCTCTTGATGATTTTCGCGCTACTGCTCGTGGCCTGGGCATTGCTTTATTCGTGGCATCACTATCGGACGCATGGCGCGACGCGCTAAGTCGAATCGCAAAGGAACTAAAGCAGCGCTTTTCGTCATTCGTGCTTTGTCATTGTTTCGTCATTCGTCATTCGTCATTTATGATCTCGCCCGTGGCTTTCCGGAAACGCGGCTTTCAGCGCGCCCTGATCGATTGGTATTCCAACGAGGGGCGTGATCTCCCATGGCGCCGCACACGTGATCCTTATGCGATCCTCGTCTCCGAATTAATGCTCCAGCAAACTCAGGTCGCCACTGTAATCCCTTATTACGCCGGGTGGCTCCGCCGTTTCCCCAATTTTGCGTCACTGGCTCGTGCTTCCGAAAACGACGTGCTCCGTGCCTGGCAGGGCCTCGGCTATTACAATCGTGCGCGAAATCTTCACGCCACCGCACGAGCCGTCATGGATCGACACCTCGGGCGCTTCCCGCGGTCAGTCGAGCAAATGCAGCAACTTCCAGGAATCGGAAAATATACCGCGCACGCAATCGCGAGTTTCGCGTTCGATCAGTCAGTCCCAATCGTCGAATCGAACACTGCCCGCGTTTTGACACGATTATTCGATTTTCGCAAACCCATCGATTCTTACGCCAACTCGCAAATACTTTGGCAAAATGCAGGCATACTTGTCCCAGAATCCAACGCCCAAATTTACAACTCCGCGCTCATCGATCTCGGCGCGCTTGTCTGTGTTGCGCGCCAACCCAAATGCGGCATTTGTCCCGTGAAGAAATTCTGCGCCGCAAAAAATCCGCAAACTCTTCCGGTCAGGAAATCTCGTCCACACGCAAAGCGACTCATCGAAAAGCATGCGTTTGTGGCTCGTCGGGGCAAGATTCTACTCGAACAATCATCTACACGCTGGCGCGGGATGTGGATTTTGCCGCCATTGCAAAGCAGATCGGCAAATCAACGTCCGGTTTACAGGTCGATCTTTCCGTTCACGAACCATCGCGTCATGTTAAACGTTTACGCGCGTCCCCGGCAAAAGATCGGCAAACACGCGCAGCACTGGCTCAGAATCGATTCACTCGAATCGATCCCAATGCCTTCGCCACACCGCAGGGCGGTGCGAGATCTTCTGAGCAAGGTGTGATTGAACCTTGAGCGTTTCTCTGCGATAACCTTTCGCATCGAGATATGCGCAGCATGACTGGATACGGTCGCGCCGAGACCGATCACGCCGGGACGAAATTTAGCGTTGAGCTTAATTCAGTGAACCGAAAGCAAAGCGATATCGTGATCAATCTGCCGCGCGATCTGACCGAGCTGGAGCCGCGCATTCGACAGACGATCAACGAAAATATTTCGCGCGGCCGGACCAATGCCACCATCACGCTTCACAGCGGCGCGGATGGCGCGCGCAACCTGGCGCTCAACACGGAACTCGCACGCTCCTATCATGAAGCAATGCGGATGCTGCAGAAGGAACTGAACGCGCCGGGCGAGATCACGATCAGCACAATTCTGCAGGCACCCGGCGTAATGCGCTTCCCGGAAGAAGCCCTGACCGCGGAAGAAGCTTGGCCGGCCATCGAACGCGCGCTTCGCGCCGCCCTCGCAGACTTAATCAAAATGCGGGAACGCGAAGGCAAACATCTGGCCAAGGATTTGATTCATCGTCTCAAAGCAATCCGGAAAAAACTGAAGGAGATTCGCGCACTACACCCCGACGTAGTCAAAAGATATCGCGCCGCGCTGCTCGACCGAATCCAAAAAGCCGGGCTACCGATCGCCAGCGAAGACGAACGCGTGCTCAAGGAAATTTCTTTCTTTGCAGATCGCGCTGATATGTCGGAGGAGTTGACGCGGCTCGAGAGTCACCTTGCCCAATTCGCTCATCACTTGCGCAGCAAAGAGCCGGTCGGGCGTACATTGGAATTCATCACGCAGGAAATTTTTCGTGAGCTCAACACGCTGGGTGCAAAAGCGAATGATGCCGCTATCTCGCAACGCGTCATCGCCTGCAAAGCCGAACTGGAAAAGATCCGGGAACAAGTTCAAAACCTTGAGTAACCAGTTTAGCCGCCACGGAATTCTCTTCGTCATCTCCGCGCCATCGGGTGCCGGCAAGACCACGCTGGTTGAAGCACTGCGACAAACCGCCAATCTTTTCTATTCGGTCTCCTGCACTACGCGACGGCCGCGCAGCGGTGAAATTGACGGCGAACATTATCAATTTCTTTCGACTGCGGATTTTCGCGCCAGACTCGAAGCCGGCGATTTTCTGGAACACGCGCAGGTGCACGGAGATTTTTACGGCACATTGCGCGACCCGGTGCTGACGAATTTGAAGAACGGAATCGATGTCTTGATCGACATTGACACTCAGGGCGCCGCCACAATCCGCAATTGCGACGATCAAATGATTCGTCAGGCGCTCACCGACATTTTTATTATGCCGCCCGATGTCGACGAATTGCAGCGGCGTTTGACGAAGCGCGGCACCGAGACCGCGGAGCAGATCGATTCGCGTCTCGCCACGGCCGTACGAGAAATGGAATTATGGCGCGATTACCGCTACACTGTTATCAGCGGTTCAGTTCAAGAAGACCTGGAAAAATTCCGCCACATCATGGCTGCAGAAAGTTTTCTAAGCCGACGATTGAGACCGAAGTGACGCGAAATTATTTCGCGAGTAACTTGACGATCTTAGATGGAAAGAAATTCCAAGCGCAGACTTGAAAAGACCGGCGCACGAAAAGTGGTACGCATTGCGCCTGGGAAGAAAACGATCGTGCTTGGTGTCACGGGATCGATCGCCGCGTATAAATCTGCTGAGCTGGCAAGTCTGCTCGTCAAACAGGGCCACGAAGTTTTTGTCGTCATGACGCAGGATGCGACTGAATTCATTTCGCCGCTGACGTTGCAAACGCTTTCCAAAAATCCGGTGACCACGAGCTTCTACGACGAAAAAGAAAGCTGGCGACCGGGTCACATCGATCTCGCGGATCGCGCGAACCTGCTCCTGATCGCGCCCGCCACCGCACACATCATCGCCGAACTCGCGCATGGTCTGGCCAGTCACCCGCTGGCGGCCATCGCGCTCGCTACACGCGCGCCGATTCTGCTCGCGCCAGCCATGAATG
>WNFS01012780.1_pt1 | contig 10682 bp, 6 predicted proteins | sample 5400141 | NCBI WGS metagenome assembly WNFS01 (sample SAMN13153358, study PRJNA577476) | soil metagenome | isolation source: 60 cm saprolite under Madrone tree | place: USA:California | collected 2016-06-14 | reverse complement strand
TTCGGTAAGTTGTAGGGTTTTTGCTCATATTAAGTTATCGTTTTTCTGACAAACAGCCTGCGGGATGCACCATCTGAGTTGCTAGCTTTATCGGGAAAAATCACCGCCAGCATCACTTTTTCCCCGCCTCCGCCAGCGGGAAATTGCCCTTCTAAATCCCCCTTTACTTGGCATTTAGATTGCTTTCTTATTATCGAATTGAAATGAAGTTTAGGCAGTGAGTATTAAATGAGCCTTTGAAAGGGCCTTTGTCGCGATTGTGAGAAATACCGATTGGCAATTTAAAAGCATGGAATCGGCTTTAGAGAAAAACATACTGATTGTGGACGATGAAGAGAACCTTTTGTTGCTCCTCGAGAGGATTCTCAGCAAACAAGGTTATCAGGTCGTTACCGCACAAAACAGTTACGATGCACTCGCGATGCTCCAAAGACGTTATTTCCAGGTCGCCATACTGGATATCAAGATGTTCCCGACAGATGGGGTTCATCTTTTAGGCGACATCAAAAGCCGCTCTCCTTCGACTGAAGTGATAATGATTACCGCCTATCCCACCGCTGACACCCGCAATGAATGCATCAAAAAAGGAGCCTCTACATATCTGACCAAACCGGTGGATATTCAAGAACTGAAGAACACTGTCGAAAACCTTCTATCCCATTGAGAAATTGGACCCGCACAATTCCTGGTTCATCTCTCTTCCCCGCCTCCTCTAGACCGGAAACCAATAGCTGCCTCCCACCGTTTCACAAACGGCTTGATGAAAACGGCATTGAGCCCTATTTCTTTTGCTGCTGTCACATACCCGACACATTTACGCTTTGTTATTTATCTGTTTAAGGTATGCTGCAAAGGGATCGATTTCCAAAAAACAGTGAAGCAGCGCAGGCCTTCACTCGCCGACGGGCCTAGCAAATGAACTGGCGATGACTAGAGACTTCGGTAGAAAGCTAATTTTTGTAATCGTGGTGGTGGCTGGCCTGCTGGCAGTGAATACCTGGCTAGGGTTCAATAACATACGGCAAATGCGCTCCGAGAGTATGTCGGTTTCACGCACCCGTGACATCCTATTCGCTCTCGGGGACATTATTTCGCTGGCGAAGGACGCCGAGACGGGCGAGCGTGGCTACATCATCACCGGAGAACCGACATACCTCGATCCCTATAACAGCGCAGTCGCCAGGTTGGATGAACAAATCAAACTTTTGGAACAGCTCACCGCTCATAACCCTACCCTCCAGGGCCGTGTTCCTGTATTAAAAAACCGTATTGCCGATAGACTAAGAATCCTGGAGGAAGGGATCCTTCTGCGAAAAGAAAAGGGATTCGACGCCGCGCGGCAAAATGTACTGATGGGCCATGGCAAGGCCGAAATGGACGAACTCCGAAAGCAGATTGACGAGATGGTCAAGATTGAGGCGAAAATCCGCGAAGCGGCGTCAGAAAGTTCCGCCCGTACTTATCAAGTCGCTCTCTCTAGCAGTTTGATCGCGGACGGATTTGCTCTAGTGATGGTCGCAGGGTTCATTTTTCTGCTGCGCCGGTACTTGCGGGCCCGCGACAAAGCCGCAACCGCCATCCATGAGCAACGTGAATTGTTTCGAACCACGATTGCCAGCATTGGCGATGCCGTAATAACAACGGACACGCAGGGACGAATTACTTTCTTGAATACAGTGGCGCAATCCTTAACGGGCTGGACCCAGGAGACTGCGGCGGGGCGAGCGCTTGAAGCCGTGTTTCGTATCGTTAATGAGGAGACACGCGCATCCGTGGAAAACCCGGTAACGAGAGTCTTACGGGAAGGCATCATCGTCGGGCTGGCCAACCATACAGTTCTCATTGCCAAAGACGGCACTGAACGGCCCATTGACGACAGCGCCGCTCCGATCAGAGATCAAGCAGGAAAGATGATGGGCGTTGTTATGGCGTTCCGAGACGTAACAGAACGGCGGCGGGCGGAAAACGCCCTTCAGGAAGCAAACATCCAGCTCGAAGAGCGGGTACGAGAACGAACGGCAGAACTGGTAGAAGCCAACGCGAAATATCAAGCTATGTTCGACCAGGGTCTTTTTGCCGGAGTGATGACCACGGACGGAACTCTTATCGATGTGAATCGTTCGTCCCTTGAGGGCTGCGGCTTCACTCGGGAACAAGTTATCGGCAAACCTTTTTGGGAAACTGGTTGGTGGAACCACCGCCGGGAAGTCCAGGCCTGGCTCAAGGCAGGGTTCGCACAGGCGCTTCAGGGACGTCCTTTTCATGGCGAATCGGTCTATTTCGTAGCAGACGGGAGTGAGCGGATTGTCGATTTCGCTTTCATGCCGATCAAGGATGGCACTGGCGCAGTGAGCTTCGTGGTCCCTACCGGTTTGGACATCACGGAGCGAAAACGTGCCGAAGAGGAGCACAGGGCCGCGGAAGCATTGCGTCAACGCGAGGAAAAACTACGCCAGCAGGCACAGGAGTTGGAGCAGCAGCTGATCGCCTCCGGTCGTTTGGTTTCGCTCGGCGAAATCACTGCTTCGATGGCTCATGAATTCAACAACCCACTCGGGATCGTCATGGGTTTTGCCCAAGATCTTTTGAGTGAGACCGATCCGACGACCTCCCAATATCGGTCGTTAAAGATCATTGACGAAGAAGCCAAACGCTGCCAAAAGATCATTCAAGAACTTCTGGAATTCTCCCGTCCGAAGAGTGCCGATCTGTCTTTGACGGATATTACGCAGACAGTGGAGAAAACCCTCAACCTTGTAAAGAACCATTTGTATAAACAGAAAATCGAGACTGACACCCGCTTGGGTGAGAACTTACCGAAAATCCATGCCGATCCGCAGCAATTAGAGCAGGTCTTGGTTAATCTCTATTTGAACGCCATTGACGCAATGCCCGAAGGCGGTAAGCTGAGTGTGGAAGCCCAGGTGGAATCCGATGGCACAATGGCACCGATGGTGGCGCTAACGGTGGCGGATACGGGGTTTGGGATTGACGAAGGAGATCTATCCAAGATTTTCCTGCCCTTCTTTACCGCTAAGAAAACAAAAGGACTGGGATTAGGTCTGCCCATATGTGAACGTATCATCAAAAATCATAGCGGAAAGATCGAAGTAGAAAGCCAACCAGGAAAAGGTACGACCTTTAAGATTCATCTGCCTATTGGGAAAACGATCTCAGAGCATTTCAGCTTTAGCGTCAACGAAGAGAACGAAAGAATAAAGGTATAGAGACCCGTCCGCGTGGGAAAGGGTATCGGCTTCGCCAGGAGGGGCGAAGTCATTGAAAGCATTCGCAAACAAGCCGGCCATAGGTTTTCTCGGTGCCTCGATCAAGTCCTTGGAGAACCATGACGAACCAAGACAACCAATTGACACAGGTCTCACAAGCCGAAGCCCAAGGTTGGTTATTTGGCGGCGGCAAAATGGGTCAGTTGATTCGTTCTATGGATTGGTCCAAGACCTCGCTCGGACCGATGGGGTCGTGGCCCCAAAGCCTTCGCAGCGCGGTCAGCATCTTGCTGCCATCAAAGGCCCAGATCGTCCTTTTCTGGGGGCCGGATCTAATTGCACTCTACAACGATGCATACAGTCCTGTCCTAGGCATAAAGCATCCCTGGGCACTTGGCAGACCAGCGCGGGAATGCTGGAGTGAGATTTGGGATGACTTACTTGGGCCGCTATTCAAGAATGTCATAGCAACGGGCGAATCATTTTGGGCCAAAGATCATCTATTTCTTCTCGGGCGGCACGGCTATGTTGAAGAGACATATTTCGACGTCTCATACGATCCCATCAGGGATGAGAGTGGTCAGGTAGGCGGCATCTTCTGCATAGTCAGCGAAACGACTGGACGTGTACTGGGCGAACGTCGGCTGGGGATGCTGCGGGAATTGGGAGCCGACCTCGCAGCGATCAATACCGAAGATGAGCTGTTCTCCGCTATTCGGTGCCGTCTGGATGCTCATGCTAAAGATCTTCCCTTTGCAATGGTCTATAAATGCGCGGCCGACGGAAAGCAGGCAGGGCTAGCATGCGCTCATGGCGCAACTGCCGGCGATGCTATTGCGCCCATGGTCATCGGTCTCGACTCGGAAAATGAGATATGGCCGGCATCACAGCTTCTCGCGACCGCTGCACCCGTGACTGTTGACGATCTCGCTACACGCTTCGCTGCCATTCCCACCGGGCCTTGGGACAAACCCGCTAGGCAGGCGGTCATTTTTCCAATCGCTCAGCAAGGTCAGGATCGCCCAGCGGGCTTTTTGATCGCGGGAATCAACCCGTATCGACCCTTCGATACAGCCTACAGCGGATTCGTCAATCTACTGGCGGGTCAGATCGCCGCCGCTCTTGCCAGTGCGCGCGTCTACGAGGAAGAGCGCAAACGGGCGGCGGCGCTAGCCGAGCTCGACCGCGCCAAGACGGCGTTTTTCTCTAATGTAAGCCACGAGTTTCGCACGCCGCTCACCCTCATGCTGGGGCCTCTCGATGAGGTTCTGGCTAAACCTGAGCAGCAAGTCTCGGCCGAGAACCGCGAGCTTTTGACCACTATGCGCCGCAACGGCCAACGGCTGTTGAAGCTGGTGAACACCTTGCTCGATTTTTCCCGCATCGAGGCGGGCCGGTTCCAAGCAGTGTATGAGCCGGTGGATTTAGCGGACTACACCGCCGATTTGGCGAGTGTATTCCGTACGGTGATCGAAAAGGCCGGAATGCGGTTAATCATCAACTGCCAGCGGCTTCCGGAGCCTGCCTATATCGATCGTGATATGTGGGAGAAGATTGTTCTCAATCTCGTCTCAAACGCATTCAAGTACACTTTGGAAGGAGAAATATCTATATCGCTGCGCGCCGAGGACGCCTCGGCTATTTTATCCGTCCGCGACACGGGAACGGGAATCCCTGAGTCTGAACTCCCAAATATTTTCAATCGGTTTCACCGGGTTGAGGGCGCCAATGGACGCACCCAAGAAGGCACAGGAATCGGCCTTGCACTCGTCCAGGAGCTAGCCAAGCTACACGGCGGAACCGTTGGAGTTGAAAGCGTTCACGGAGAAGGTAGCACTTTTGTCGTCACCATCCCGCTAGGCCAAGGGCACCTTCCGCCGGACCGCATCGGTGCGCGCCGAACACTTGAATCCACAGCCCTCGGAACCAGTCCCTTCGTTCAGGAGGCACTCCGGTGGCTCCCGGAGGCACCCGCTGAAAACGGCGATGAATTCCTCGTGCCGGGGGAACGCTCGCCGACTTTGCCGCATTTCCCTACAGGGGACCGAACGAGGGCAAAGATTGTTTTAGCCGACGACAATGGCGATATGAGGGATTACGTGCGGCGGCTCCTCCTTCCTTATTACGATGTTATTTCGGTTGCCGACGGACAACAGGCACTCGTGATGATCCGAGAACATACGCCCGACTTAGTGCTCACGGATGTAATGATGCCGAACTTGGATGGGTTCGGGCTGCTGCAGAGGCTGCGAGAAGATCCTCGCACCGCTACCATCCCCGTCATCATGTTGTCTGCTCGCGCGGGAGAGGAATCCCGCGTTGACGGTTTGGCAGCCGGGGCGGATGACTACCTCATCAAGCCGTTCGGTGCCCGGGAATTAGTCGCTCGACTCAGTAGGGCACTTGCTTTGGCCAAAGTCCGCCGCGAGGCGGCAGACGTGGTGCGCGATAGCGAAAAGCGGATACGCCAGCTCACCTCCCTTATGCCTGCAGCAATTTACAGCTGCGACGACGAAGGGCGAATCACGTTCTTTAACCGTCGCGCAGCGGAGATCTGGGGGCGTGAGCCCAAGCTTAACGACAACAGGGAGAAATACTCCGGGTCCTTTCGTCTGTTGGGGCCGGACGGCTCGCAGATTCCTCATAGCCAAGGCCCCATGGCGATAGCGGTGAAAACCGGCAAACCGGTTCGCAACGAAGAGGCGATCATCGAACGACCCGATGGCTCTAGGATCATCCTCACGGTAAATATCGACCCGCTGTTTGACAGCGACGGCCGTCTCTGCGGCGCTATTAATGTCTTTGAAGACATCACGGATTTAAAGCAGACCGAACAAGCCAGCCGGTGGCTGGCTGCTATCGTCGAGTCTTCGGAAGACGCGATCGTTAGCAAAGACCTAAACGGAATCATTACCAGTTGGAACCAAGCTGCGGAGCGGCTCTTTGGTTACACGGCTGAAGAGACGATCGGCAAGCCTGTCACCATTCTCATTCCGCCGGAGCGGCATGATGAAGAGCCGAGTATTCTTGAGCGCATTAGACGCGGCGAGCGCATTGACCACTATGAAACGATTAGGCGGCGTAAGGACGGCAGCATATTGGACGTCTCCCTAACTGTATCGCCCATCAGAGACATCAAAGGAAACATCATCGGCGCGTCCAAGATCGCCCGCGATATTACCCGACGCAAGCGTTCAGCGCGCACTGGACAACGATGCGCCCTACGAGCTTGAGTTCCGCGCAGTCCGCCCCGACGGCGTGGTCGTCTGGCTTTTTACCGACGCCGCGGTCCTCCGCGACGGCGGGCGACCGGTTCGGATGCTCGGCGCCACTATGGACATCACCGAGCGCAAGCGAACAGAAGAAGCACTGCGTCAAAGTGAAGAGAAGCTACGCCGGCAGGCTCAGGAATTGGAGCAACAACTGATCATGTCGGGCCGTCTGGTTTCCCTTGGGGAGGTGACGGCGTCCATGGCCCACGAGTTCAATAATCCCTTGGGAATCATTATGGGTTTCGTGGAGGACATGCTGAACAGCCGCGGCCCCGCCGATCCCGACTATCGCTCCCTGCAAATCATTGACGAGGAGTCGAAGCGCTGCAGGCAGATCGTAAAAGACCTGATGGAATATGCCCGCCCAAGAAGCACGGAGTTTTGTTCGACTTCGATTACGGATGCCATTGAGAAAACGCTTCAGTTAGTGGAGAACCGCCTCTACAAACAGAAAGTGACCGTGGAAAAAAAGCTAGAGCCGGATTTGCCGGGCATCCAGGCCGATTCCCAGCAACTGGAGCAGGTTCTGGTCAATCTTTTTTTGAACGCCATTGACGCTATGCCGGAAGGCGGTAAGCTGATTGTAGAAGCAAACATAGCGCAACTCGATGGCACTGCGCCCGTGGCGGTGATAACGGTGGCGGACACCGGCTTTGGCATCGCGGAAACGGATCTTGCCAAGATTTTTCAGCCGTTTTTTACGGCGAAGAAAAGAAGAGGAATAGGGTTGGGCCTCCCCATCTGCCAACGGATCGTCAAGAATCACGGCGGTAAAATTGCAGTCGAAAGCCAGCCGGGCAAAGGGACTGTCTTCAAAATCCATTTGCCTTTAGACCGGAGCGCAATGATAACTTCAGAAGAGCCGGCAAACGAACGCTGAAATCTCCTCAGAAATTCTTACCCTAAGAATCCCCAGTCAAGATTCTGCTCGTCGCTTCCGGGAGGGCGCTTTGTTTTCTGTTCAAAGTTCTCGTATGGATTTACAAATCCCACTTCATCTGTCAGAATTTTTATAGAAGCTGCGATTCACCAGCGGATCGCACCAAGCGGTTTACGATCTAAGCATTCATCCAATAGCTTTTCTGGCGGATGTTTTAAACGCTCCGCCACAATCGGGAAACTAAAGAAAGAAGGTGATTAGATCGATGGGGAGCCATGATAACGCAAGTCTCCTGACGGATAACGATCTCTACCTCTTTAACGAGGGCAGCCATTTTCGACTCTACGACAAACTCGGCGCTCATGTCATCGACCACAATGGTCTCGGCGGCACTTATTTCGCCGTTTGGGCACCGAACGCCGCGCAGGTTTTTGTGATGGGTGATTTCAACGGCTGGAATAAGAGCAGCCACCCTCTCCAGCCCAAGGGGAATTCAGGGATCTGGGAGAGATTTTTTCCGGGGATCGGTAAAGGAACTCTTTATAAGTACCACATCGTTTCTCGATTTGACGACTACCGAGTGGACAAAGCGGACCCGTTTTCGATTTTCAATGAGATACCGCCAAAGACGGCGTCGATCGTGTGGAATCTCGATTATCAGTGGGGCGACCAAGAATGGATGGCATCGCGCCGTCAGCGCAACGCTCTCGATAAGCCCATGGCGATTTACGAAATGCACGTTGGCTCCTGGCGGCGGGTGGCCGAAGAGAGTGATCGCTCGCTGTCCTATCGCGAGCTGGCGCCGCAACTGGCGGACTACCTGGAACGGCTGGGATACACGCACGTGGAGTTTCTCCCCGTCATGGACCATCCGTTTTTCGGCTCCTGGGGCTATCAGATCACCGGCTACTTCGCTCCTTCCGGCAATTATGGTACACCCCAGGATTTCATGTACCTTATCGATACTCTGCACCAACGCGGCATCGGCGTGATCCTCGACTGGGTGCCGTCACATTTCCCCGCCGATGAGCATGGTTTGGCTTTCTTCGACGGAACGCATCTATACGAGCATGCCGACCCCCGCCAAGGCTATCATCCCGAGTGGAAAAGTTACATCTTCAACTATGGCCGTAAAGAGATCCAAAGTTTTCTCATCAGCAACGCACTCTTCTGGCTCCGCTACTACCATATAGACGGATTGCGCGTCGACGCGGTTGCCTCAATGCTCTATCTGGACTACGCCCGTAAACAAGGCGAGTGGATTCCAAACCAATATGGCGGGCGGGAAAACATCGAGGCCATTGGATTCCTGCGACGACTGAACGAAGAGGTCTATAGGAATCATCCAGACGTTCAAACCATCGCTGAGGAATCGACTTCGTGGCCGATGGTGTCAAGGCCCAACTATGTAGGCGGTTTGGGATTCGGTCTCAAGTGGGACATGGGCTGGATGCATGACACACTGGAATACATGAGCCAAGATCCTATCTACCGGCGCTATCACCACAATCGGCTGACGTTTCGGATGATTTATGCGTTTCATGAAAATTTCGTCTTGCCTTTATCCCACGACGAGGTTGTCTACGGCAAACGTTCCCTGCTAGGAAAGATGCCTGGCGACGACTGGCAGAAGTTTGCCAATCTCCGGGCGCTATTCGGCTATATGTATGCGCAACCGGGAAAGAAGCTGTTGTTCATGGGCGGCGAATTCGGCCAATGGCGGGAGTGGGTGCATGACGGCAGCTTGGACTGGGATCTATTGGGCTATCCGCTCCATGCCGGACTGCAAAGGTGGGTACAAGACCTCAATCGCCTTTATCGCAGTGAGCCCGCGTTACACGAAATGGATTGCGACCCGGCGGGTTTTGAATGGATCGACTGTGACGACGCCGATAGCAGCACGGTAACTTTGATCCGCAAAGGGAAATCGACCTCGACGATCATTCTGGTGATCTGCAACTTTACACCCGTACCGCGTTACAGCTATCGGGTTGGCTCACCGCGCGGCGGCTTTTGGCAAGAGATACTGAACAGCGACGCAGGCGAATACGGCGGCAGCAACATGGGGAATCTCGGCGGAGTAGAGACGGTTCCCGTGCCGCTCCATGGGCGCCCCTATTCCTTGACGATCACATTACCGCAACTATCGGTTTCTTTTTTCAAAAGCCAAGGGTAATGGAACGCGCCAAGAGACTCTTGGTCTTCTAACCACCCTTAATACCCCGCCATGAAAATTGCGATGCTGTCATCTGAAATCGCTCCCTTTGCCAAGACGGGAGGCCTGGCCGATGTCGTCGGAACGCTTTCTCTAGCCTTGGAAAGACGCGGGCACGATGTCTCTCTGATAATGCCGGCCTATCGAAGCACCCTCAACGGACCTTTTGCGCCGGAAGAGACAGGCATGCAACTAACCGTCCCCATCGACGCGCGTACAGAAGGAGCGTCCGTGCTGAAGACACGATTAGGGCGGAATATGTCCGTCTACCTGGTGCGCGCTGACCGTTACTTCGACCGTGATTTTCTTTACGGCACGCATGAGGGAGACTACCCCGATAACGCGGAACGTTTTGTTTTTTTTAGCCGGGCCGCCTTAGAAATTCTTCGCAGGCATCCCGTTGAAATCGTCCATTGCCACGACTGGGAGACAGCGCTTGGGATTGTCTTTTTGAAGACCCAGAGCGCTCGCTACCCTGAAGTCGCATCGGCCAAAACCGTTCTTACCGCGCACAACCTCGGCTTCCAGGGAATTTTTCGCCAGTCGAACTGGCCTTTACTGAACCTTGATCGCAGCTATTTCAGCCCGCAGTACTTGGAGTTTTATGGTAACATCAATCTTCTTAAGGGCGGCTTGATCTTTGCCGATAAGATTACTACCGTGAGCCCGAGCTACGCGCGGGAGATCATGAGCGGAGAGCAGGGATTTGGCTTGCAGGGGATATTGCAGCAGCGCGCGGCCGATGTGACGGGGATTCTCAATGGCGTAGACTACAGCGAATGGAACCCCGCAGTCGATCCCTTCATCGCCACGCGATACAGCGAGAACGATCTCAGCGGTAAGCGCATCTGCAAAGATAAGCTGCAGGGCAGCCTAGGGCTCCCCGTCAAGTCCGCCATGCCGGTATTTGGCATCATTTCCCGCTTGACGTCGCAGAAAGGTTTCGACCTCGTTCAGAAGATCTTTGATCAAATGATGGAGCGGGAGCTTCAACTGGTCCTTTTGGGTAGCGGCGAACCGCGGTACGAAAATTTTTTCGCCGACGCAGCGGCCCGCTTTCCCGAAAAATTCGCCGTCCGGACGGGTTT
>WNFS01008653.1_pt1 | contig 10683 bp, 9 predicted proteins | sample 5400141 | NCBI WGS metagenome assembly WNFS01 (sample SAMN13153358, study PRJNA577476) | soil metagenome | isolation source: 60 cm saprolite under Madrone tree | place: USA:California | collected 2016-06-14 | reverse complement strand
GTCAAGGCGTTTGGCGACGCGGGGGAGCGCGCGCTCCGCGCCGGGTTTCGGGTCCTCGAGCTGCACGCCGCGCACGGATACCTGCTCCACGAATTCCTCTCGCCGCTCTCGAACCGCCGCACGGATGCCTATGGCGGGCCGTTCGAGAACCGCATCCGCATCCTGCTGGAGGTCACGCGCTCGGTGCGGGCGCGTTGGCCGGACCGCTGGCCGCTGTTCGTGCGCATCTCGGCGACCGACTGGGTGGAAGGCGGTTGGGACGTCGATCAGTCGGTCGAGCTGTCGCGGCGCCTCGCGCGTGAGGGCGTGGACCTGATCGACTGCTCCTCGGGCGGGCTCCTGCCCGGCGTGAAGGTCCCCGTCGGGCCGGGCTACCAGACGGCGTTCGCCGAGCGCATCCGGCGGGAGGCCGCCGTCAAAACGGGAGCAGTGGGAGTGATCCGCGGCGCGGACCAGGCCGAGCACATCGTGCGCTCGGGCCAGGCGGACGTGGTCCTCCTCGCCCGCCAGCTCCTGCGAGATCCGTACTGGCCGCTGAAGGCCGCCCGGCACCTGGGCGTACAAGTTCGCTGGCCTCCGCAGTACGAGCGGGCGCGCGACTGATCGACGGTCGTTTCGTTTCTTTTCGCGGGTTCACAGGCGTGCGCACCGTGCCCACCGTCCTCTTTCAAAGGAGGATGTGATGAGCATGAGGAACTACGCAGCAAGGATTCTGGCGGCGGGCGCGCTTGCGGCCGCCGGCGCCTTCGCGCAGACCGGCGGAGGAAGCACAGGGACGAGCACCACCGGAAGCACGGGCGCGACCGGCGCGGCGGGCCCGACCGGCACATCGAGTGAGGAGACGCGCGCTGGATCCGCCGGCACCGTCAGCGGATCGACGACCGGCCAGTCGGGCACGGGCGCCCAAGGCAGCACGACCGTCGGGACCGGGACCAGCACCGACACGAACACCACTGTGATGAGCGGCGAAACGAAGGAAAAGTCGCCCACCACCGGAACGCCGACCGACAACTCGGCCACCACCGGGTCGTCGACCAGCACGACGCCGAGCAGCGGGACCATCGGCTCCAGCACCTCGGCGCCCAGCGCTGGCTCCAGCCTCGACGCGGGCATCGACAATCCGGTGTCGGCTCCGCCCAGCACCAACAGCTCCGACAGCAAGTCGAACGAACCCAACAATCCGAAATAGCCCCGGCGCCGCAGTCAACTCACGGGCTACGCTTGAGCGTCAGACACGGTCGTTCCAGTCGAAGCCTCCGGTCCGGTGTGGTAGGAGCGCCGGACCGGAGGTTTCATGTTTCTGCTCCTTGCGCTCCTCGCCGCTAGTCCCGTCGCGCTGAAAGCCGCCCGCATGTTCGACGCCCGGACGGGCGCTATCGTGCAGCCGGCGCTCGTGGTCGTCGACGGCAAGCGCATCTCGCGGGTGGGTGGAGTGCCCCCGGCGGGGGCCCAGGTGATCGATCTCGGAGACGTCACCTTGCTTCCGGGGCTGATCGACGCCCACACCCATCTCACGTTCGAGGCCGGGCCGAGCTGGTACCGCGACACGATGGACAACCTCCTCCGCTGGCCGGCGGAGCAAGCGCAGTATGCCGCCGAGCACGCCCGGCGCACCCTGGACGCCGGGTTCACCACCGTGCGCGATCTCGGCTCGGCCGAGTTCCTGGATCTCGGGCTGCGCAACGCCATCGACGGCGGGGCGGTGCCGGGGCCGCGCATGATCATCGCCCTGTCGGCGATCGGCTCGCGCGGCGGCCACGCGGACCTGGACCCGTTTCCGCCCCACCGCGTCCCTCCCGCGGAGGTCGAGCGCGGCGTCTGCAACGGCCCCGAGGAGTGCCGCGCCGCCGTGCGCTGGCAGATCAAGTACGGCGCGAGCGTGGTCAAGTTCATGGCCTCCGGGGGCGTGCTGTCGCTCGGCGACCCCGTCGACAATCCGCAGCTCACCCAGGTGGAGATGGACGCGATCGTGCAGGAGGCGCACGCCTGGGGCCGCAAGGCGGCGGCGCACTGCCACGGCGACGCTCCGGCCAGGCGGGCGATCCAGGCCGGCGTCGATTCCATCGAGCACGGGACGTTCCTCAAGCCCGAGACGCTGGCGCTCATGCAGAGGAAAGGCGTGTTCCTGATCCCGGGGCCCGTGTACGACCCCGCGGGCCCCCCGCTCGGGGAGAAGAAGTTTCCCCCGGCAATCCTCGAGAAGGTGCTCGCGGCAGCGAAGGCCTGGCCCGAGATGATCCGGAATGCGCAGAAGGCGGGCGTCCGCATCGCCTTCGGCAGCGACGCCGGAGTGGGCCTGCACGGCAGGACCAATCCCGAGCAGCTCGTCTGGCTGGTCCGCTGGGGCTTCACCCCCGCTCGAGCGCTGCAGAGCGCGACCGTGAGCGCCGCGCAGCTCCTCGGCGTGGAGGCCGGCTCCCTGGAAGCGGGCCTGCTCGCCGACGTCATCGCGGTGCCGGGCGATCCGCTCCGCGACATCACCGCGGTGCAGAAGGTCTCGTTCGTGATGAAGGAAGGGCAGGTCTATCGCAGGGGTCCAGAGGCGCCCGCGCCGCCCAGGCTCGCGCTCCGGGCGGCGCACCTCTTCGATTCCGCGACCGGCACGCTGATCGACGGCGCCAGCGTGGTGATCGAGGGCGAGCGCATCGTCGCGACGGGCAGCGGAGTGCAGGTCCCGGCCGACGCGCAAGTCATCGATCTCGGCGACGCCACGCTGCTCCCGGGCCTCATCGATGCGCACGTCCACCTCACCAGCGAGTCGCAGGACGACTTCGCCAAGGCGTACGTCGAGGACGTGATGATGTTTCCGACCGAGCGGACCCTGCTCGGGCGAATGTACGCGCAGCGCACGCTGCAAGGCGGAATCACCACCGCGCGAGTCCTCGGCGCGGCCGATCTCACCGACTACGGGCTGAAGCGCGCGATCGATCTGGGATTCGCGCAAGGCCCGCGGCTGCTGGTGGCGGAGTACCCGATCGGCTCCCGCGGCGGACACGCGGACGGTTCTCCGGCCCCTCCCGCGCACCTGGTCACGCGCGGCGTTGCCCAGGGAATCTGCGCCGGCGCGGACCAGTGCCGGGACGCCGTCCGCTGGCAGCTCAAATACGGCGCCGACGTCATCAAGCTGATGGTCTCCGGCGGCGTGCTCTCCTTGACCGACCCGGTCGACGTGCCCCAGCTCACTCCCGAGGAGGCGGCGGCGATCATCGGCGAGGCGCACGCCTGGCATCGCAAGGCAGCGGCGCATTGCCACGGCGACGAGGCCGCTAAAGTGGCGATTGCCGCGGGCGTGGACTCGATCGAGCACGGCTCCTTTCTCAAGCCCGAGACGCTCGCGGAGATGAAGCGCCGCGGAGTTGTGTACATCCCGACGTTGATGGCGGTGGAGGACGTGGAGCGGCGGGCGAAGGAGAACAAGCTGCCTCCGCTGATCGCCGAGAAGGCGCTGGCGGCGGCGGGGTCGCTCGCCAGGACGTTCCAGACCGCGGTCAAGCTGGGCGTGACCATCGGGATGGGAACCGACAGCGGCGTGTCGCACCACGGGTTCAACGCGCACGAGATCACGCTGATGGTGAAGAACGGAATGACCCCGGCGCAGGCCCTCCAGGCAGCCACGGTGGTGGACGCGCGCCTGCTGCAGATGGAGGACCGCATCGGCAAGCTCGCGCCGGGGTACCTGGCGGACGTGATCGCGGTGCCGGGCAATGTGCTGCAGGATCCCTCCGCCGTGGAGCGGGTCTCGCTGGTCGTCAAGGGTGGACGGGTGGTCAAGCGGCCTTGATACGGTGTGGGCATTAAGCAAACCGCCCTGCGCCTCGATCATGGATGGAGCCGGAGCCGATGCGAGAGCCCGACCAGGATCACGAAGGTGGCGAGCACCCAATGGAAGAAGATCGGAATGGTGCCGCCGAACCAGCGCGCTTCGGGGTGCAGGGCCATGCGCAGCGGATAGCGCGCGACCATCGCTGCCAGATAGACGAAGCCGAAGTACAACCAGTGCACTGCGAAGAACCGGCGCGGCGCGACGAAGAACCCCGTCCCGCGGCTGAAGTTGAGGCAGATCTTCACCATCAGGCCGATGATCAGGATTTGCGAGGGAAGCAGGTACTGGTACGCGAGAAGGCCTGAGTACCACTCCTCCATCGGCGGCAGCCACCGCAGATGGCAAAAGACGACCAGGACCTGCCCGGTCACGCGCAGGACGAAGAGCCCGAGCAGCGTCCAGAGCACCGGAGCGAGCCGGCGTGGTTCGCCGAGCGGGACCCACATCTCAGGTGGCGAACATCTTCTTGTAGTGGCGGTACCACTCGCTCTGGAACAGCTCGCCGGGGTCGTACCTGCGCTTGAGCTTCAGGAACTCTCGGAACTGCGGATAGCAGGCCTCGACCTGCCGTCGCTCGGCGTACCGGTGATAGGTCGGGTAATAGCTGCCGCCGGACTCGATGCCGAGGTCGATGAGTCGTCGAAACGCATCGGCGGCGCGGGCCACGCCTTGCTTCGTGTGCTCGACGTGCAGGTTGAAGATCACGCAAGCGTATGGCTTTTTCGCCCAGGCGAGGAAGCTCTCCCGGTCCTGCTCGATCAGGCGGATGGTGCCGTAAATGATGTTCACCTTGTTCTTGCGGGCGAGCGCGCGTGCATCGGCCATGAAGCGCTCGAGGGCGTCGCGCTCGCAGTAGATCTCGGTGATCGCCTCCGTGGACGTGTGCGGCGCGCCGAGCTTGCGGTCGAGGGCGCGGTGGTAGTTGTCGGGGTAGATGCTCATCTGGTGCTCGTCCGACCAGTACAGCTGGCCGTTGGTCGAGAGGTAATATCCGGCGTAGCGGCGGAACGCCTCGGTCTTCCCAGCGTGCGCGAGATACAGGAGGTTCACCCAGTCCGCCTCGGCAAGCTCCTTCTGGGCGGGAGGGATGGACGCACCCTCGCCGGCCGGACGGTAGCAGGAGAACACTCCGCGGCGCAGGAACTCATCGGACCCCTCATCGATCGCGTACTGGAAGTCCCCGTAGAGGAAGCCGTCGCGGATCCGGGCGGCGAATGCGTCCGGGAGACCTTCGACCTCCCGCACTTCGACGACCCGCTCGATCTTGCGCCGCGGCACGAGCCGGAGCGTCACCGAGTAGATGAAGCCGAAGAGGCCATAGCCGCCAATGGCCAGGCGGAAGAGATCCGGATCCTCCGAGCGGCTGCAGCTCCTGAGCTCGCCGCGGGCATCGATCAGCTTGAACGACTCGACGTCGGAGATGAAGGGCGGGAGCGTCAGGCCCCGCCCGTGCACGTTCGCCGAGAGGCATCCGCCCATGGTGAGGCGATCGGCGCCCGTCTGCTTCTGGGAGAACGCCCACTGACGGTCGCCCTCTTTCTGGGTCTCCCGGAGATGCTGGAACAGCTGCGGCCACTGGACACCGCACTCCAGCTCGATCAGACCGCGCGCACGATCGAACGAAAGCACTCGATCGAGACCGCGGATGTCGACGAGGGTGCCGCCCTCGGCGAAGGCCTGCCCGCCCATGGCGTGACGACCGCCGGCGATGCAGATGGCGCGGTGCTCCTTACGCGCTGCGCGTAGCGCACTTCGCACCCCGTCCAGCGTCCGCGGGGAAGCGATCTGGTGGACGCGCGTCGGATTGAGCTGCGAGTGCAGGTCGTTGACGAGGACGCCGGACGGCTGCGAAGCCCTGTCCGTCGCTGCCAGTGTGGCTTGGCGCGGAAAGGCAGCGGCGAGACCGGCGACACCGAGAAATCCGCGGCGGCTGATCACGCGAACGGGATTAGCAAGAATCGGACCGGCCCCGTCACGCGATCGAGGACCGGTTTTCGATGTCTCCGTGGACTAGCCTCGCTGGCCCTGCCCGAGCTGGACGTTCTCGCCTTCCAACTCCAGCACGCGCTGCCGCCAGAACTCCGGCCAGGGCATGCTCCGCAGGGTGGCCATCTCCACGCAGACCAGCACCGTCTCTCCGATCAGCGGCCGCAAGCCCGTCTCCACGTTGTCGACGATGTACTCGAGCCGCGCGCTGCGGTTGCCCAGCTGCGCCGTGCGCACGCGGATGGCGAGGGCGTCGTCGAATCGCGCCGGGGCGAGGTAATCGACCACCGCGCGACGCACCACCGCCTGCACCGGCGCGCGGGAGCCGCCTTCCAGCATCAGGCCCAGATATCTCAGGTATTCGATCCGCCCCAGCTGGAGCAGGTTGAGCCAGCTCGCACCGCCGACGATTCCCTGCGCGTCCACCTCGTCGTAGCGCACCCGGTGGCCGTGCGTGAACCGGAACAGCTTGTCGAGGATGGGCTTGTCTTCGGGCTCGTGCGGTTCGCCCATCAGGCCACCGCCCGGAGGAAGCTCTTTCCGCGGGGGGCGGCGACGCCGAAGTACTCGGCGACCGTCGCTCCCAGATCGCAGAAGCTGTCGCGCACGCCCAGGTCGGCGCCGCTGGCGCGGGACGGCGACCAGGCCAGCACCGGCACGTACTCGCGCGTGTGATCCGACCCCGGGAACGTGGGGTCGCATCCATGGTCGGCGGTGAGCAGCAGCAGGTCGTCGCCGCGCAAGCGCCCGGCGATGGCCGGAAGCGCGGCATCGATCTCCGCCATCGCGCGCGCGTATCCCGGAGCATCCCGGCGGTGGCCGAAGAGCATGTCGGTGTCGACCAGGTTGACGAACAGGAAACCCGGGCCCATCCGATCGAGGATTTCGCAGGTCTTGCGAAGCCCGTCCGCGTTGCCTTCGGTGTGGATGCCTTCGGCGATCCCCTGGCCGTCGTAGATGTCCGGGATCTTCCCCAGACCGATGGTCCGCACGCCCTTCTGCGCGAGCAGGTCGAGCACGGTGCCTTTCGGCGGCGGCTGGGAAAAGTCGCGCCTGTTGTAGGTGCGCTTGAACCCGCCCCGCCGGTCGCCGACGAACGGCCGCGCGATGACCCGGGCGAGCCCATATCGTTTTCCGACGGTGCGCGCGGCCTCGCACCAGGCGTACAGCGTCTGCAGCGGGACCTTCTCCTCCTGCGCGGCGATCTGGAACACGCTGTCGGCGCTGGTGTAGACGATGGGGAACCCCGTGCGGAGGTGCTCCTCGCCAAGCTCATCGAGGATTTCCGTGCCGCTGGCCGGCTTGTTGCCGAGGTATCCAGGCGCTCCGGAGGACCGCAGCCACTCCTGCATGAGCTCGGGCGGGAACCCGTTGGGGAAGGTGGTGAATCCCTTCTCCAGCACGACTCCCATCATCTCCCAGTGTCCGGTGGTGGTGTCCTTGCCTTGCGACTGCTCCGACATGCGCCCGAACGCCGCGCGCGGCGAAGACGCGGGCGGGCAGCCCGCGATGGCGGTGATGTTTCCCAGGCCCCAGCCCTGGAACGTCGGGACCCGCAGCCCGCCGGCCTTCCGCGCGCAGTTGCCCAGCGTGTTGGCGCCGGCGTCACCGTAGGCCGTGGCGTCCGGCAGCTCACCGGCGCCGCACGAATCGATCACGATGACGACGAAGCGGCCCATCTCAGGACTTTCCAGCGGGTGCAGAGCCGAGCTCGGTGACGATGGCCACGCTCGCGCTCGCGCCCAACCGGTTCGCTCCCGCCAGGCGATCACTTTCTCGTCGCGCGAGAGCGCGCCGGTCTCCAGGATCACCTTGACTGCGCGGGGGCGGGCGGCCTGCACCACCTCGCGGATGTCCGACTCCACGTATCCGTAGTCCTTCGCCTTCAGCCGTCCGACGTGGAGGACCATGTCGATCTCGGCCGCTCCGGCGGAAATGGCCTCGCGCGTCTCCCGGACCTTGTCCGCGGTCGCCGCGGTGCCGGAGGGAAATCCCACCACCGCGATCGGCCTGACGCCGCAGCCTTCCAGCAGCCGGGCGCAGAGCGCGACGTTGCCGGAGCTGACGCAGACGGTGGCAAACCCGTATCGGCGCGCTTCGTCGCAGAGCTTGACCAGGTCTTCGTGGGTCGCGCCGGGCTTCAGCAACGTGTGATCGATCATCGACGCCAGCGGGGCGGGCCCATCTGCCATGGCGGGCGCGTTGTACCACGCGTCGTTCACCAGGCCACCAGCGGCGGCAGGCTCATGAAGATGGCCTCGACATTGCCCCCGCTCTTGAGGCCGAAGAGCGTGCCACGGTCGTAGAGCAGGTTGAACTCGACATACCGCCCGCGCCAGCGGAGCTGCGCCGCCCGATCCGCCTCGCTCCACGGCGTTCCCCGGCGCCGTTCGACCAGCGGGACGTAGGCGGGCAGGAAGGCCTCGCCCACCCGCTGGACGAAGTCCCGGTGCTCCGGTCCGCGGAGATAGTCGAAGAAGACGCCGCCCACTCCGCGTTCGGAATTCCGGTGGGGCAGGAAGAAGTACTCCCGCGCCCATTGCGAGAACCGCGCGTACCGGTCCTTTCCGCAGGCCTGCTGGAGGACGCCGTGAAAGTGCGCGGTGTCCTCGGGGAAGGCCCGGAACGGCGTCAGATCGGTACCGCCGCCGAACCAGGCCAGGTCGCCGGCTTCCAGGTAGCGCACGTTCAGGTGCACCACCGGAACGAACGGGTTCCTGGGATGCATCACGAGCGACACGCCGGTGGCGAAGAACGGTTTGCCGGCGAGCTCTTCGGGACGGGGCGGCCGCACGTCGTCGCCGTGAGCGGCGGGCGCTGCGCCGGGCGGAGCGGCGGGGAAGCTCGGGCCGTGCACCGCCGAGAAGTTGCAGCCGCCCTTCTCGAAGAGCTCCCCGCGCAGCTCGCTCATCTCTCCGCCGCCGCCGCCCGGGCGCTGCCAAGGGGTGCGCCGGAACTTCGCGCCTCCCTCCAGCTCCTCGAGGCGGGCGACGAGGCGGTCGCGCAGGTCGCGGAAGCGCTCCTCCACCTCGGCGCGGAAGGCGGGCATGCAGAAGGCTTACTTCTTCCCGGAGACCGCCGCACTCACTTCCGCGGCGAAGTCCTTCGTTTCCTTGGTCAGGCCTTCGCCCAGGGCGTAGCGGGTGTACCGGCGGACCTGGATGTTCTCGCCGATCAACGCGACCGCGGCGTTGATTTCGTCCTGGACCGATCGTTTGCCGTCCGGGTCGCGGAAGAACGCCTGCTCGAGGAGGCAGTTGTCCTTGAAGAACTTCTCCAGCTTCCCGGGGATGATCTTCTCCAGCATCGCTTCCGGCTTGCCCTGCTCGAGCAGCTGCGCGCGGTGGATGTTCTTCTCCTCCGCCAGCACGTTGCCGGGGACGTCTTCCCGGCGCAGCCACCTCGGGTTGCTCCAGGCGATCTGCATGGCGATGTCCTTCACCAGCGCCTGGAACTTCTCGTTGCGGGCGGTGAAGTCGGTCTCGCAATTGATCTCGACCAGCACGCCGATCTTGCCGCCCAGGTGGATGTACGATCCCACCGCGCCTTCGGTGGCGCTGCGGCCCGCCTTCTTCCCCGCCGTCGCCAGACCCTTCTCGCGCAGCCAGGTGATGGCCTTCTCGACGTCGCCGCCCGACTCCAGCAGCGCCTTCTTGCAGTCCATCATCCCCGCGCCGGTCTTCTCGCGGAGGTCCTTCACCATCGCCGATGTCACTTCCGCCATTGCGAATTACTCCTCGGTCTTCTCTTCGCCGCCTTCGGACGTGGCCTCGCCGCCGCCCAGCGTCGGCTTGTGCTCCACGATCGGACCCGGGGCCGGCTCCGCGTCGGCGCGCATCATCGGGCGCCGGTCGCCACCGCGGCCTCCGCGCGGCCCGCCGCGCCGGCCATCGCGCCGGCCGCGCCTCTCGGACGCGCCGTCGCGGTCCTCGCCGTCCTCGCCTTCGGCCTGCTGCGGCTCGCCGGCGTGGTGGGCCTGGTAGCGCGCCTTGCCCTCGATGGCCGCGTCCGCGATCTTGCCGCAGAACAGCCGGATGGAGCGGATGGCGTCGTCGTTGCCCGGGATGACGTAGTCGATGCCCTCGGGATCGCAGTTGGTATCGACCAGCGCGACGATGGGGATGCCGAGCCGCGTCGCCTCGTGGATGGCGATGTGCTCCTTCTTCGGGTCGATGACGAAGAGGCAGCCGGGAAGCCGCGTCATCTCCTGGATTCCGCCCAGGTTCTTCTTCAGCTTCTCCATCTCGTTCTGGAGCAGAGCCACTTCCTTCTTGGGCAGCTTCTCGAAGGTGCCGTCGGTCGACATCTTCTCCAGCGTCTTCAAGCGATCGATGCCGCTCTTGATGGTCTTGAAGTTGGTCAGCGTGCCGCCCAGCCAGCGATTGGTGACGTGGAACTGTCCGGAGCGCGCCGCCTCTTCGATCACCGCGTCCTGCGCCTGCTTCTTGGTGCCGACGAAGAGCACGGACCCGCCGCGGGAGCAGACGTCGCTGACGAACTTGAAGGCCTCGCGCGCGAGCCGCACGGTCTTCTGCAGATCGACGATGTAGATGCCGTTGCGGGCGCCGAAGATGTACGGCTTCATCTTCGGGTTCCAGCGCTTGGTCTGGTGGCCGAAGTGGACGCCGGCCTCGAGCAGCTGGCGCATGGTGATGCCCTGGCCGGCCTGGATGGCCTGCTGCATGCCGGTCGCGTCCGCGCCGGCGGGCGGTGAGGTGGGTACAGGTACGTTCGACTCTACGGTCTCTGTCATCATTCGTTTTTTCTCCTCCACCCCCGTCGCGCCAAAGCGGGCCCATGCGGGAACCCCGCCCTGATCGGGAGGTGTGCGTATTTGTGTGACGGAACTGCTGGGCCCCTCCGGAAAGATCCCG
>WNFS01004453.1_pt1 | contig 10686 bp, 13 predicted proteins | sample 5400141 | NCBI WGS metagenome assembly WNFS01 (sample SAMN13153358, study PRJNA577476) | soil metagenome | isolation source: 60 cm saprolite under Madrone tree | place: USA:California | collected 2016-06-14 | reverse complement strand
TACTGGGGCGCTTGGTGGCGTTGCCGTAGGTAAGTCATCGCCGACCTTTGATCTCGGTATGATTGGTAACATCATTTCCGGTTTGATCGGAGGCGGGATTCTCGGCCAGATCGTTACCTTGTTGCTGCCGGCGATCACGACAGCAGCACAGTCGGGCAATCTGAGCGTCGAAGGCATCATCTCACAGGTGATCGCCGGAGGTGCTGGAGGGGCCATACTCACGGCTATCATTGGCGCGATCAAGAACAAAGCTGCTGCCTGACGGCAGCTGGCCGAAATCATGTTCGGACGTTTCCGCAACGCTCACCATCGTCGCTTCTGAGGACAGCAGCTTGCGGCGGCTCGAGATCAACACCTGATCGAATGCAAGTCGATCAAATGAAGCGCCGCGCCTTCATCACGCTGCTCGCCGGTGCGGCGGCGGCGTGGCCGCTTGCCGCAGCTGCGCAGTTGGCGGCGCCGCCAACCCAAGCGCCGACAGTGACACCGCAGATCAAGGTGGTGCGTGTGAAGCCTATCGACCCGGCAGTCCCAAAGCTTCGGTTTCAATTAAGCGACGGCTCGGTTGATCTGATGAAGGTTTTTAGCCTTGGCGGCTCCGAGGGAGTCGGTGGCGCCTGGAAGATGCCGATTACAGACGGGACCTTCAAAGCGCGCTTCGGTCAATGGTGAAGACCACCGGCTTGACTCGGCAACCGCGGCCTGCAGCCTGAAAGACCTTGTGGCGTTCCTGTCCGATTCACGCGCTCGGCATCGACCTGTTTCTGCATCAGCAGGGTCTCGACACGACCACGCCGGCCGGCAAGGCCATGTTTCAGATGCTCGGCGTCTTTGCCGAGTTTGAACGCTCGATTATTCAAGAGCGCGTCCGCGCTGGCCTGCGGCGGGCCAAGCGTGAAGGTAAGCGACTTGGCCGGCCGCCGATCGCGGATAAGTTGGCTGAGCGCATCAGGGCGGCTCTGGCGGGCGGCATGAGCGTGCGCAAGACGGCGGCCAAGTTCGAGGTAAACCCGAGCACTGTACAGCGCATTGCCCGCCCTTTCGGCGGCGCCGAAAGCGCAAGCGTCGCGGCATAGGCAAATAGGACACTCCGGGCGATAACTCGCCAAAGACGGCCACGACACGCGCCCTACAGCACTATCTCGGGCACAAGAACATCCAGCCCAGCCAAATGACTCGCAGCCTTACCACGCGCCACCTGTGAGGCATGGCGGGCCGTCTGGGCGTGGCAGCACCAGGCAAGCCCGCAGGTCATTATCCCCGCAGTTGTGCACAGGCGCGCGCGATGTGGCCGCGCGCGCAGCGGCTGTGGGGTTCCAGATTACCTCTAAAGACGGTAAAATCATGCTTCTGAGTGCATTCAGTTGTTAGAAGCACGGGAGGATCTCATGAATGAGAGGCAGGGCAAGAACGGTGGGGGCAACGCTGCACTACATGATGCGCTCTACCAGCAGATCACATCTAGCAGCGATGAAGCCATCAACGTCGCGCTCGGTCTCGCTGACGAGGCCGATAGAGCGGCGCAGAAGATGGTCGCTGAGTGTGAGACACTGCTCGCGGCGGTCAGGCAAGGTACCGAGCAGATACGCAGCGAGCTGCGCCAGAAAATGGTCGAATTCGCGACCGTGATGCGGGACTACAGCGAGGAGATCGCGGCGAAGAACAGGACCTATGTCGAGGCGGCTCGCAACACCACCGACATGATCAGCTCGCATATTGAAGCCGTGCGGGCGGCAATGAAGGCAGTCGCGCATGAGGGTGCGCCAACTGCCGCGCACCACGCCGCCATCATCGACACGAGGCCGGCGCTCAAGCAATGAGCGACCAGGCCGGCCTTCGCAAGTTCTAAAGGCCAACCGGGGGAAGTTCGGTGCGCCGACGCCATACCAGGTGCTCGCCTCATATCCCGGCACGAACTCAGCGAAGGTCGGAATGTCCGGCAGCGCTTCCGCGCGCATCGCGCTACAGCGAAGGTCGGAATGTCCGGCAGCGCTTCCGCGCGCATCGCGCTAGTTCGCTGCTGGCTGAAGAATATTTGTCTCGAAGCGCCGACGCCTGAGTGTCGACGCCTAGTCGGCGCTCTCGCTGGCGGCCTGCGGCCCAAGATCGAGATGCATGCACCCGGCTCTGCGGGGAGAGGGTACCGTCGCAGACGCTGCGAGCACGTTAGAGGCGCGCCCCGAGTGGCGCTCACGGATCGGTCAGCAGGGCTACTAGCTTCCCCCACCGCCCTCCGGCGGTTGCAATGCCCACTTGGCGGGGGGCGCATCTTGGCTCCCGATCTGATACTCGCGAAGCTCCCTCAAGCGATCCCTGTCGGCGATGTGTAGCCGTAGGCTTTCTTCGAGCAACGCTAGAAGCTCTCGCGCTCTTGCTGCTTCTGTGTCACGCCCCTCGCGTTCAACCCGTGCTACCAGCGTCCGCTGCTCGATGACGAGTGGGACGTTCTGAGCAACGCGCTCCTCTACATCTTCCAAATGTCGCTTTAGCGTCTCTGGGTGCATGGGTAAGCATACCACGAATAGCTCGGGCCTACTCACCACTATAAGCGCCGGCTGCGGTTCCCCCTTCGGAAAGGCCCTCATCACGTTGGTCGGCCCAGCCCGACGCACGGCCCTTGCCTTGGGAAGGCTGATCGAGCGCCTCGATGGCATGCTGCGGCAATGGCCGGTAGCAACTGTCTCGCTCCTGCTGGTGGCGATCTTCCTTGGTGCGGCACTGATGGCGGCCCGGTGAGCTCCTCGGTACAAGTGTGATTGACTTGGATAGCCGCCCTGAGCAAAGGGCTGCGCCTTGACGAAAGGGAGCTGCGCCATGGCGAGACGAGAGATCCTCGACCGTATCCAGAAATACGTTGATCCATTCCGCATCACCGAGGGCAAGGGCTTCCGTCTGAAGAGCGTTGATCCGGGAGACACCTGCGGTCTCCAGCTGGGCAAGGGCGAGGCGGCCGAGCTGCTCGCCAGCGGCATGCAGTGGCTCGCGGAAGAGCAGGACATGCTCTACGCCCAGGACAGCTGGTCGCTGCTGCTCGTGTTTCAGGCGATGGATGCGGCCGGCAAGGACGGCACCATCAAGCACGTCATGTCGGGCGTCAATCCGCAGGGATGCCAGGTGTTCTCGTTCAAGCAGCCCTCGCGGGAGGATCTCGACCACGACTTCATGTGGCGTTACGTCAAATGCCTGCCGGAGCGCGGGCGCATCGGGATCTTCAACCGTTCGTACTACGAGGAGGTCCTGGTCGTGCGCGTGCACCGCGAGATCCTGAAGCGGCAGAGGCTACCCGCGCAGAACGTCGGCAAGAGAATCTGGGATGAACGGCTCGCCGACATCGCGCAGTTCGAGGACTACCTCAGTCGGCAGGGGACGATCATTCTAAAATTCCTCTTGCACGTCTCGCGCACGGAGCAGAAGAGGCGCTTCATGCAACGTCTCGAGCGGCCGCAAAAGCACTGGAAGTTCTCTTCCGCCGACATCCGCGAACGCGGCTTCTGGGGCGACTATATGCACGCGTTCGAGGAAGCGGTCCGCGCCACCGCGGCACATCACGCCCCGTGGTTCGTGGTGCCAGCCGACAACAAGTGGTTCACCCGGCTCGTTGTTGCGGCCGCGATTGTGGAAGCAGTGGAGAAGCTCGAGCTCAGCTACCCGAAGATCGATGCCGCAAAGAAGAAGGAGCTCGTGGCGGCGCGGGCGGCGCTCGCCCGCGAGAAGTAGGTGAGCGGTCGCAGCCTCTATGTCCCGGCTTCCATTGCGGTAACGGCGCTGCGCAACGAGCCTGACGAACGGATGACGAGCTTCTCCGCCTCCACGAGGAGGAAGAACACCAGTCCGCCCAGGAAGAGCCACGGCCAGACCCCCAGCGGGATCGCTTCGTTGTCGAACAGACGCTGTAAGGGCGGCGCATAGGTAAAGAGCAGCTGCAGGATCGCGACCGCGCCGATGCCGAGCGGCAGATACTTGTTGCCGAGGTGCGCGGCGGCGGACAGCGAGCTGTCCAGCAGGTAGCGGCTGTTCAACAGATAGAACACCTGGCCGATCGTGATGGCGTTGACGGCAACCGTTCGGGCGAGCTGGTCCGAGGCGCCTTGCGACTTCATCCAGAAGAATGCGCACAATGTGTACGCGAGCAACGCCAGGCCGACGAAGGCTACGCGCCAGATGCCGAAGCCGGTCAGGATCGGCCGGTCGACCACGCGCGGCGGCCGTTTCATCACGTCGAGCTCGTGCGGCTCGAACGAGATGACGAGGCCCAGCGCAACCGAGGTCACCATGTTGACCCACAGCACCTGCGGCGCCGTGATCGGCATGGTGAAGCCGAGGAAGATCGCCACCATGATAACCAGCGCCTGAGCGACATTGGTCGGCAGCATGAAGAGGATGGCCTTCTCGATGTTGTTGTAGACGGTGCGCCCTTCCTTCACCGCCGCCGTGATCGAGGCGAAGTTGTCGTCGGCGAGAATCATCCCGGCCGCTTCCTTGGTGACCTCGGTGCCCTTGATGCCCATGGCGACGCCGATGTCGGCCTTCTTCAGCGCCGGCGCGTCGTTCACGCCGTCGCCGGTCATTGCCACGATCTGCTTGTTCGCCTGGATCGCCTTCACCAGGCGGAGCTTGTGCTCGGGACTTGCGCGCGCGAACACATCGACCTCGCGCACCTTCTCCTGCAGCGCCGCCTCGTCCATCTCCTCGATCTCCGCACCGGAGATCGCTGTCTTTCCGTCGCCGATATCGAGCATCTTGGCAATGGCCGCGGCGGTGATCTTGTGATCTCCGGTGATCATCGTCACACGGATGCCGCCGCCATGACATTCCTTGACCGCTTCGACGGCCTCCTTGCGCGGCGGGTCGAGCAGGCCGATCAGGCCGAGCAGGACGAGGTTTCTCGGCAGGTCGGCGGGAGCGAGGCTGCCCGCCTTCACGCCAGGATTCTTGATCCACGCGAGCGCCAACACGCGCTCTCCCTGGCCGGCGAGCTTGTCGGAGGCACTCATGAAGTGCTTGCGATCGAGGGGCCTCGGCTCGCCGCCGGCGGTCTGCTGTCTATCGCAGTGATCGAGGATGACTTCGGGCGCGCCCTTGACGAAGAGAAGCTCCTTGCCGTCGGCGGACTTGTGGAGCGTCGCCATGAACTTGTGCTCGGACTCGAACGGGATGGCATCGATGCGAGGAAACCCATCCTGCTCGGTCTGCCGATCCATGCCGAGCTTGCTTGCGAACGGATAGAGCGCCCCCTCGGTCGGATCGCCTTCCACTTTCCAGACGCCCTCCTCTTGGAAAAGCTCCGCGTCGTTGCAGAGCATGGAGACGCGTCCCATGAGGTCGAGCACCGGTTCCTTGCCCGCGGGCTTTCCGTCCTTCTTGACCTCACCCTCCGGCGCATAGCCGTTACCGGCGACCTTATAGGCCGAGTCGGCGGTAACAGCCGAGACCACCATCATTTCCATGAGGGTGAGCGTGCCGGTCTTGTCGGAGCAGATGCGCGACACCGACCCGAGCGTCTCCACCGCCGGCAGCCGCCGGATGATGGCGTTGCGCTGGGCCATGCGCTGCACGCCGATTGCGAGCGTGATGGTGATGATCGCCGGCAGGCCCTCCGGAATCACCGACACCGCGATGCCGACCACCGCCTGGAACAACTCCACGAAATCCATGCCCTTCACCCACTTGCCGTAGGCGAACACCAGAGCGCCAACGACGGCGATGACGGCGGTGATGGCGTAGCCGAACTTCTTGATCTGGCGCAGGAGCGGCGTCTCGAGTGCGCTCACGCCGGCGAGCAGTTGATTAATGCGGCCAAGCTCGGTCTCGCTGCCGGTCGCAACGACGACGCCCGTTGCACGACCGGAAACCACCATGGTTCCGGAGAACGCCATGCATTCCCGATCCCCGACGGTCGCGTTGGCGGTAACCGGGTCTGTGTTCTTGTCGGCCGGCACCGACTCGCCGGTTAGCGCCGCCTCCTCGGTGCGAAGATTCTTCGCATCGGCGAGCCGCAGGTCCGCTGGAATCTTGTCCCCCGACTCCAGGAGCACGATGTCCCCCGGGACGACCTCTTCCGCGGGAATCATGCGCGTCTCGCCGCCGCGCAGGGTCCGCGCCTCGGCGGACAGCATGTTGCGTATCGACTCGAGCGCCTTCTCGGCCTTGCCTTCCTGGATAAATCCGAGCAGTGCGTTGAGGATGACGACGCCGAAGATGATCGCCGCGTCGACCCATAGGTTGAGCATCAGCTTGGTGAAGCCGGCGCCAAGCAGCACGTAAACCAGAATGTTGTTGAACTGCGACAGGAACCGCATGAACGGTCCCCGCTTCTTGCCTTCCGGCAGCCGGTTTGGCCCATACTTCTGCAGGCGGTTCGCCGCTTCGGCCGCATCCAAACCCCTCCCGGCGTCGGTGGTGAGACGTTTCGCCACCTCGTCCACGGCCATACCATGCCAGGCTATGGCGTCGGCTGTGGGATTGGCGTTCGCTGCAGTGCTCATTGGTGTGCTCCGTGAAGCTTTGGTTCTGGTCGTGCCACGGATTCGCGCGCCATCTGATCACGTACAATCCGTTGCGAATTGCAGAAGGGCCAGTAGAACGACGCGTCGTCGAGCGTTACAATCGTCACCGCACCGCGATCAGGAATTCGCCATGTCCATACCCTGTAAATTCGAGCGCAGCATTCTCAGCTATGACGAGCATGAGATCATCCTGCGCAGTCACCATCCTGAAATCTATGACGCCGCGCTTGATGACCTCAAGGCGTTGCGCCAGCGTCTGCGCGAGATGCGCGATAAGGAGCGCACCCTAGCGCGCGAAAATCGCCGTGCGGCTCAGTTTCCTACTCGCCCGCCGACCGGTGACACGCCGAGCGAAGGCATGCGGGCGCTGCCCAATCGACGGCGGCGTACACGAGTTCCCCCTGCAAGGATCGGAAGCGTGTCGCAAGCGACAAAAAATGCGCAAGCGGGGCGCGACGCCCGCAACAGCTCTGTCCGGTAACGAAGGAGAAATCGCAATGTTCTTCTTCGCAGAAGGTTTCACTTTCCGCAATTTCCTGACCGACGTTTTCGCGGTGTTCATGTTCGTCCTATGGTTCTGGCTGCTCATCATAGTCATAGGCGATCTGTTCCGGCGCCATGACATATCCGGCTGGGTCAAGGCGATCTGGGTGGTAGCCCTGATCGTATTCCCCTACCTTGGCATATTCGCGTACATGATCACTCAGTCGAGGGGCATGGCAGAGCGAAGCAGCCAGCAGGCTCAACAGTCACGCGATGAGCTGCGGCGTGTGGTCGGGTTCAGTGTCGCCGACGAAATCGAGAAGCTTGATCGTCTGAAGAAATCAGGATCGATCACCGATCAGGAGTTCGCGCGCCTGCGCGCCAAGCTGGTTGCGTAGCTGAACGGCGTCACGCCTTTCGGGCTTGCACGTTCGCTTGGCAACCCGCGGCACCTCCGCCCCACGGGAGCGCAGAGGCGGAGGGGGGTGGAATATCGAGTTACCCCAGCAGATACACGAATGCCTGATTTGCGAGCAAGTTCGAGCTGGTCGTCAACCTCAAGACGGCGAAGGCGCTCGGACTCACCATCCCCGAGCCGTGGCTGCAAGCGGCCGACGAGGTGATCGAGTGAAGAGGTAATCAAAGCAGCCGTTAACAGGACGGAATCGTGACCAAAGTGCTTTACGTCGAACACAACGACGACAACCTGTACATGCTCAAGACGCGCCTCGAGCTGCGCGGCGGCTTTGAGGTTCTCGCAGCGGAGGACAGCGAGAAGGGCTGCAGTTTGGCCGCGAGCGAGCACCCGGACGTGATCCTGATGGACCTCGAAATGCCGGACGACGACCGTTGGGAAGCTGTGCGGCGTCTCAAGAACGATCCGCAAACCCGGGACATCCCGATCATCGGCATGTCCGCGCATGCGGTTGAGAGCGAGCGCGAGAAGGCCATCGCCACAGGGGTGCGACGAGTTCGATGCCAAACCGATCGAATTCGAGAGTCTGGTCGCGACCATTTGGCGCGTGCTCGCGCCCCACAAATAGATGTTCTGACCATGCTGGTCAGGATGGCGCGCACGCCGGCAGCCGCATGGCCGCTCGCCAATGATTCAATGGTTTCAATGGTAGATGGCGGAAGATTTTCCGCCTGGCCGCAGAGAAAAGGCTGGACGCTCCATCACGACGCCCGGACCCTCGCGGTAGGTGGCGACGACCTCTTCGGGCTTTGCCGTCCGGCTCTGGCGTCCTCCAAGAGCGGAAAGCGCAGTGCCCAGATTGACCTGGGTCGCGGCCCAACCGAGCGAACTCTTCAAAGGAGAAATGATATGAAGCACGCGAAGCCATCACAGCGCTCTACGACGCGCAAGTCGGTTTGGAGAGGCTGATGGGTGGCTCGGCCCAGCGTGGTTAGGGCTGAGGGAATGGGTCATATCCAACCACGCTGGCACACCGAGCCGGCGTCACTGTCTCACCCTCAGATTGGGCGGGCGAGTCGTTCTGTATCGAATGGTTAATTCTGCCATGGGCGGTGCGCGAGTCCGGCGAGCGCCGTTTCCTTGCCTAAGGCCTGCATGACCGAGCGCTTTTCAATTACTGTTCAGGAGCAATTTGCGGGCAAATTGGAGGCTATGAGCGCCGAACCACAGCAGCCAGGTCCACCTGGGGTCGAGACGGCGGCATCGACCGTCCCGATGGGGCTGCGAATATTGGCAATCTTTCTTCGCACGGTCTTCATCGGGGCGCTCGTGGCCGTGACGATCCGCGTTAGCAGCCCCCAGAGCGAAACCTTTCGTTCCGTATACGAAACCCCCGGCGATCTGATTAGGGTTGCTCTGGGATTCGCGGTGTGTCTCTGGATTGTGATCCATCTTTTCATGCTTCCCACGACCGCCGAGGGATATAGGACATGGGTCTACCTCGGCCTTGTGCTCGCCCCGCTTGCATGGGCGGTCGTCATCATCATCTGGTGAGGCACCCGCGCAAACGCGGCTCATCGAGCGAAACGATAGACTACCTTCCGGGTCGCTCGGTGCCCGGCGTTTTCTGCGGGCCGCCGACGAGATCACGAATGATCGTCTCACCGACGCCCTCCTGGCGAACTAGTCAGCCGAGGAGTGAATGGGAGTGAGAACGGACTTTACGCGATGGCCAAACTCGCCTTATTGAGCTTTCCGCTTTGGAGGCCGACATGATCCACGTCCGACGCACCGCGGAACGCGCTTCTCCCACCTTCGAGGTGATCGTCCGCGAAGGAAGCTGCAAGCTCGCGCGCATGATGGGCGGCGACGTGACCGTGACGAGCGAGCCCGGACGATCCCCGAATGGCTGGTTCCCCAACCGGACATGAGGCGCCGCTTTTTGCTGCGATGCACGCCCCCGACACAACTAGACCTGCTATACTTGGCTGTGATCCTGGCCTCGGGTGAGCCCCATGAGGCGTCGCGATCTCATCACCCTTCTCGGCGGCGCGGCAGCCGCGTGGCCGCTCGCGGCGCGCGCGCAGCAGCCGGCGCGTGTACCGCGCATCGGGATCGTTGACGACGCGCCGGCGTGGCATAGCTTCCGCCAGGCGCTACGCGAGTTCGGCTACGTCGAAGGCCAGAGCGTCAATTACGAATACCGCTACAGCGAGGGCGTGCCCGACCGCCTCGCGGCCGCGGTGGGCGAGTTCGTCCGCCGCCCGGTCGACTTGATCGCGGTCTACGGCACGCCGCCGACGGAAGCGGCCAAGGCGGCGACGACGACCATCCCGATCGTGATGATCGGCGTCGGCGATCCGGTGCGCGTCGGCCTGGTGGCGAGCCTGGCCCGGCCCGGCGGCAACGTCACCGGCAATACCGTGCTCAGTCCCGCCCTCGGCGCCAAGCGGCTGCAGCTCCTGCGCGAGGCGATCCCCACGGTGGCGCGCGTCGCCTATCTCGTCAATCCGGACAATGTGGGCACCCTCGACGTGCTCGCGGAGCTGAAGCTCGCGGCTGCGGCGGCGGGTATGGCGCTGATCGGCGTCGAGTTCGGCAGCGCCTCCGACTTCGACGCGGCGCTCGCCGTCATGCTGCGTGAGCGCGCCGAAGTGCTGCTGGTGAGCAACGAGCCGTTCCACCAGCTGCACATCGGCCGGATCATCGACTTTTTGGCGAAGAACCGGATCGCGGGCATGTTCCAGACCAAGGAGAGCGTGGCGGCCGGCGGCTTAATGGCCTACGGCGCGAGCGTGCCCGACCTGTTCCGGCGCGCCGCCGGCTATGTGCACCGCATCCTGCAGGGCGCCAAGCCTGCCGACCTGCCGGTCGAGCTGCCGACCAAGTTCGAACTGGCGATCAACCTCAAGACTGCCCGCGCGCTCAGCCTCGACCTGCCGGCGCTGCTTGTCGCGCGCGCCGATGAGGTGATCGAGTGATGTGAAACGAGAGGGAGGTTCAAATGAAACTTCCCTTGTGCCAGGATAAATCCAGAAAAGGGGGACGAGAGATGTGATCTGAAACCTTTTGTAGCGATCCAGAGGGTTCAACTCCCTCCCGGTAAAGGCGAGCCAGCCAGCCGGAAGCGAGCCTTGCAGGGATGGTGGCAACACGATTCTTGAAGCGTAGGCAGCAGGTGCTAAAGCCGCGTGATAGAGCCCCGAAATTCATTAACCGCTGAAGCCCTTGCCGTGGGAAGTGCGGGGGCAGCATCGACGAAACCGTCAAAGAGGCGAGGGA
>WNFS01004452.1_pt1 | contig 10687 bp, 10 predicted proteins | sample 5400141 | NCBI WGS metagenome assembly WNFS01 (sample SAMN13153358, study PRJNA577476) | soil metagenome | isolation source: 60 cm saprolite under Madrone tree | place: USA:California | collected 2016-06-14 | reverse complement strand
CCGAACTTCTATTGGGCGCAGGAGGGCTTTGTTCGCGAGTTGCAGCAAGGCAAGGACTGGCACTGGAGCATCCTGCGGCCGGTTCTGATCGTCGGCGAGGCCATCGGCGGCGCCATGGACCTGATCCCGCCACTCGGCGTCTATGCCGCTGTCCTGCGCGAACAGGGCGGGGCGCTCGACTATCCCGGCGGCGCGGCGCGGGTGTCGCAGGCCGTCGATGTCGACCTGCTGGCGCGCGCGATTGGCTGGGCGGGAGAAGCGGCAACGGCGCGCAATGAAGCTTTCAACGTGACCAATGGCGACGTCTTCACATGGGAGAACGTGTGGCCGGCGGTTGCCGAAGCGCTGGATATGGAGCCGGGCGTCGCCGTTCCGCTGTCATTGGCGAAGACCTACCCGCAATGGATCGCGCCGTGGGATACGATTCGGCGCAAATATGATTTGACAGCACCCGGGCTCGAGACGTTCGTCGGCTTGTCGTTCCAGTATGCCGACTACAGCATGCGCTACGGCCAGACCGAATCGGGACCGCCTTCGATCGTCTCGACCGTGAAGATCAACAAGGCCGGCTTTACCGAGATGATGGACACCGAAGACATGTTCCGTAAATGGTTCAGGCACGCACGATCGAGCCGTCTGCTGCCGTGAATTCAGCTACCGCCGCGATAAGAACGCCGCTTCCATGGCCCGCCGCGTCTTCACCGTTTCATCGCCGGCATCGATCTCGACATCGCTCCACTTGACCACCGCGCCGTGCGCGACATCGTTCTTCACCTTCACTTTATGCGCGAGGCCAATCGGTAGCGCGCCGGCCTTGAGGCTGGCGGCGGCCGGCATCAGCCTGCCCCACACCGTATAGCCGCCTTCGCCGTCGAGCATTTCGCCCGCGCGGAGGTCGCGTTTTGCTACTGAGGCGACATCGCCATGAAAATCGAAAGCTTGCCCGGTCGGCTCGCGACGCAGCGCCGCCGACAGGATCGAGATGTTCAATTCGAGTCCAATCAGATGGTAGGGCTTGTACATCGCCGCATAGCGCCCGCTGGCGTCGGTCTTCAAGCCATACTGCTTGAAACAGTCGGCGGCGTAATCGTTCGGCGCTTCCAGCACGACATAGACGCCCCAGCGCAAATCCCTGAACACCGGACGGCCGTCGCGCTCCAGCGACGATACCACTTCCACGACGCCGGATTTTTCCAGTACGCCGCCATTGTCGCGCGGCCGCATCACATGCGGCAGATCGTCGACGCCGCAGGGCGGAAACAACAGCCCGTCCGTGGGCACCTGTAGTCCGGTGGCATTGGCAATTGCCGCCATTTCGATCGCCGACTTGGTGCCGTCGAGAAACGAATTGAACATCTGCGGGTTCATGCCGGCGGACTGCGCCTGGTCGGCCGTCAAGCCGTAATGGCTCCAGACTCCTTCCGGGGTCACGTCGTGGTAGGCCGGCAGATATTTTGTCCCCTTGCCGGCGGCGACGACGCGAAAACCGGTGGCGCGGGCCCAGTCCACCATCTCGGCCGTGAGCGCCGGCTGATCGCCATAGGCCAGCGAATAGACCACCCCGGCGCTGCGCGCTTCCTGCGCCAATAGCGGCCCCGCCAGCACATCGGCCTCGACGTTGACCATCACGATGTGCTTGCCGGCCGCAATGGCCGCGCGCGCATGCGTGATGCCGACCGCGGGATTGCCGGTGGCTTCCACGATCACTTCGATATCGCCCGACGTCGCTTTAGCTGCGTCGGCGGCGAATGTGGTCGCTGCGATCCGCGCCGCGTCCCAGCCGACGGTGCGGCAGGCTTCGCGGGCGCGAGCGGGATCCAGATCGACGATCACCGGCACCTCCAGCCCCGGCGTATGCGGCACCTGCGACAAAAACATCGAGCCGAATTTTCCCGCGCCGATCAGCGCGACGCGGACCGGTTTTCCAGCCGCGCGGCGGGCGTTGAGCAGACGGTGAAGGTTCATGGAGGGGGGTGATCCGATCTTGAGTCCCGTCATTCCGGGACACGCGTCTTCGCGTGGACCCGGAATCCTGAGATGATTGGCGCGAGATTCCGGGTTCGCGCGTTTCACGCGCGCCCCGGAATGACGGCGTAAAGCTCTACTCCGCCGCCTGGCGATGGCTCCGCGCCAGCCGCAACAGCGCATCGTCCTCCACCGTCTTGATCGGCATGAAGTCGCGATGGGCGATATACTCCGGCCGCGTCGGCGTGCGGATGTAATTCGAGACCGCATTGAGCGTGAGATAAACGATCTTGCGCGGATAGGGCGTGATGTTGCCGGCCGAGCCGTGCACCAGATTGCCGTGGAACATCAGCATGCCGCCGGCCTTGCCGGTCGGCGCCACGATGCCTCCCTCCTTTACCAGCCGCGTCACCGTTTCCTCATCCAGCGTCCACAGCGGGTATGAGGTGGTCTTAAGATCGTGCGAGGCCTTGAGGTCGCCAGCGTGCTGGCTCCTCGGCACCAACATCAGCGGACCGTTGATCGGCATCACCTCGTCGAGAAAGATCGCGATGTTCATGGCGCGCGGCTCTGGCATGCCGTCGTCGCGTTTCCAGGTGCCGTAATCCTGGTGCCACTGCCAGACGTCGCCGGTGAAAGCCGATTTGGCGTTGATCTTGTACTGGTGCATATAGACCTTCTCGCCAAAGATCTGCTCCACCGGCTCGATCATGCGCGGATGGGCGCCGAGCAGCCCGAACGCCTCGTTATAGAGATGGGCGGCAAAGGCGGTGCGCGGCGCGCCGCTCTTCTCGCGCCATACCTCCGGGCGGTCGGTGTCGTAGATGCGCTCCGCCTCGCGCGCCAAGAGGTTCACCTCCTCCTGGCTGAACAATTCGGGTAGAAACAACCAGCCCTCGCGGTTGAAATCGTCGATCTGCTGCTGGGTCAGCTTCATAGGTTCCTCCTCGCGTTTTTAGGGCGAAGCCCGTAGTTTCATTGAAGGAAGATTAGCACCCGGGCGAGGGGTTTACCAAGCCGCGCGGGGACGACGCGCGGAGAGGGGAAAATCCTCGACCCTCCAGGTTCTTTCCGTGCGATGGCACAAAATTCCCCGGAATTCGGGTGGATGGCAACTATTTCCAAGCCTAGATTCCGGGCCAGCATCAAGCTCACGACATGGGGCGAGAAGGATCTGGAGTCTGCCATGACCCACCACAGCTTTTGCATCTTCGACACTGCGATCGGCCGTTGCGGCATCGTCTGGAGCCAACGCGGGGTCAATGCGGTGCAGCTGCCGATGTCCAATGAGGACAAGACCCGCGCCCGCATCCGCCAGCACCATGGCGACCTCGCGGAGGCGCCGCCGCCGGCCGAGGTGCAAACCGCGATCGACGGCATCGTCGAATTGCTCGCGGGCAAGCCGAACGATCTCCGGGATGTCGTGCTCGATCTCGACGACGTTCCCGAATTCAACCGCGGCGTCTACGACATCGCGCGCACCATCCCGCCGGGCAAGACCATGACCTATGGCGATATTGCAAAACGGCTCGGCGGCGTCGAGCTGTCGCGCGACGTCGGCCAGGCGCTCGGGCGCAATCCCTGTCCGATCGTGGTGCCGTGCCATCGCGTGCTCGCCGCCGGCGGCAAGCCCGGCGGCTTCTCCGCCAATGGCGGCGTCACCACCAAGCTCAAGATGCTGGCGATCGAGGGCGCATACGTCAATCACACCCCGAACTTGTTCGAGTAGAATACTTCTCCCTGTCCGCGTTCGTAACGGGGAGAGCGTTGGAGTGAGGGGCCGTCTCCGCAAGCTCTCAAGCAGAAGTCGCCGCGGTGAGTCCCCCTCATCCGAAATTCTCGCGAAGCGGGAATTCCGACCTCTCTCCGCAAGCGGGGCGAGGGGAAGCGCCGGCACCGAAAGTGACAAGCAGGCTAGATCGCCTCACAGGAAAATCCGTTGCCCCAGCGGCGGATTTTCCCGGTCGAGGGCGAGGGAAAATGCGCGGTGCAGCACAGCGTGTCGGTGTCGCAGTAGCGCTCCAGGAAATCGCGCCGCGTCCCGGCCGCTTGCGCTTGATCGACATCGAATTTCATGGACAGTTCGGGATAACGCGCCTGCAACGGCGAGTGCATCAGGTCGCCGCCGACGACGGCGTCGTCCCTGCCGCGGCCGAACGTGAACGCGACATGTCCCGGCGTATGGCCGGGCGTCGGCAGGATGCGCGCATGATCGCCGATCTCGTAATCGTTGCCCACGATGTCGGCCCGCTTGGCTTCGAGGACGGGCAGCACGCTGTCGTTGAAGGGCGGCACCGGCGTCTTCGCATGTTGTTCGGTCCAGTAATCGAATTCGTTCCTGGCGAATACGTAGCGCGCGTTCGGAAAGGTCGGCACCCAGCGGCCATTTTCCAGCCGCGTGTTCCATCCGACGTGATCGACGTGCAGATGCGTGCACATCACGAAATCGATGTCGCCGACGGAAATGCCCGCCGCCGCCAGCGCGCGCATATAGGTGTCGTCGGTCTTCATATTCCATTTCGGACGCGTCGGCCGTGGCTTGTCGTTGCCGATGCAGCTGTCGACCAGAATGGTGTGATGCGGCGTTTTCACCACATAGGACTGAAAACACAGGATCAGCAAGTCCTGCGCGTCGAGCGCGGCCGCGTCCCGCATCCACGGCCGGTTTTCCGCCAGTAGCTCCGGCGTCAGGCCGGGCAGCATCTCCAGGGCCGGCAGGAAGGTGGTTTCCTGCTCGATGATGCGATGGATGGTGAGATCGCCGGTGGTGAGGGTGACATTCATGGCAACTCCTCGCCGATTACGCCGGCGGCGGCACCGAGATCTTGACCGAGGGCCGGGTCAGCATTCTTTCGTGGAAGGCGTCGAGCTTCGGATAGGCCTTGCGCCAGCCGCAATCGGCAAAGCGGAAATCGGCATAGCCGAGCACGCAAGTCAGCGCGATCTGCGCGATATCGAGGGGCCGCGACAGCATCTCTGCCTGTTTCTCGAAATGCGCCATGCCGTTCCACGCGCGATTCCAGTGATCGTCGGCCCAGGCCTGCCAGCGCAGCTCTTGCGGCCGCACCATTTTTTCGTAGCGGCACAACAGCATCGAATCGAGCGTGCCCTGCAGCAGCGAATGATCGCTCTTGACCTTCCATCGCATGCTGCCGGACGCCGGGATCAGCTTGCCGCCGCCGGCGAGGTCGTCGAGATATTCGACGATGACATAGGAGTCGACAATGACCTCGCCATTGTCTGTTACCAGCGCCGGCAGTCTTTTCACGGGGTTGATGCGCGAATATTCATCGTTGGGTTGGGCCGGCGCCAGGGTAGTCGGGATCAGTTCGATTTTGTCGATCAGGCCGAGTTCGATCGCGGCAATGCGCACCTTTCGCGCGAATGGCGAACCCGGGGAGAATGCGAGTTTCATTGGGTATTCCTTTTTTTCCGTCATTGCGAGCCAACGGGTCGGCGCAAAGCGCCGCCCGATGACAGGCTCCGCGAAGCAATCCATAGGGCCGCGAAGGAAGGGTGGATTGCTTCGTCGCTCGCGCTCCTCGCAATGACGAGGTTGGTTATGCACTCGGCGCGGCGAATCTCAAGCCGCGATGATTTCCTGCCGCTGTTCGCCGAGCCCCTCGATGCCGAGCGTGACCACGTCGCCGACATTGAGGAATTTTGGCGGCTTCATGCCGGAACCGACGCCCGGCGGCGTGCCGGTGGTGACGATGTCGCCCGGCAACAGCGTCAGGAACTGCGAGACGTAGGAAATGCATTTCGCCATCGAAAAGATCATGGTGGAAGTCGATCCGGTCTGACGGCGCTCGCCGTTGACATCGAGCCACATCGACAGTTTCTGCACGTCCGGTATCTCGTCCTTGGTCACCAGCCAGGGTCCGAGCGGACCGAAGGTGTCGTGCGACTTGCCCTTGGTCCATTGACCCAAACGCTCGATCTGGAAATTGCGCTCGGACACGTCGTTACAGACGCAGTAGCCGGCGACATGGTTGAGCGCGTCGGCCTCGGATACGTACTTGGCGCGGGTGCCGATGATGGCGGCGATTTCGACTTCCCAGTCGAGTTTTGTGGAGCCGCGCGGCTTCTGCACCGGATCGGCGGGGCCGCTCAGCGCGGTGTTGGCCTTCAGGAAGAAGATCGGCTCGGTCGGAATCTGCGCGCCGGTCTCCTTGGCGTGATCGACGTAGTTCAGGCCGATGGCGACGAATTTCGAAATGCCGGTCACCGGCGCGCCAATCCGCGGCTTGCTGCCGACCGCCGGGAGCTTGGCGGGGTCGAGGGCAGCGAGTTTGGCCAGTGAGGCCGGCGCGTAGGCCTCGCCGTTGAGGTCCTTCACCTGTTCAGACAGGTCGCGCAGTTGACCCGATTTATCGATCAGACCGGGCTTTTCCTGGCCAATCGCCCCGTAACGAACAAGCTTCATCCTCATTACTCCCTGGTGTGACTGGTTTCGTTGCTTGATGCTTCTTGGAACAGCGCGCCGAGAATTTCAACTGCCGACTGCCCGCCGCATTGCAGGCCCCCTCATCCTGAGGAGCGGCCTTTTGGCCGCGTCTCGAAGGATTGCCGCCTAGATGGTTCGAGACGCGCGAAGATGCGCTCCTCACCATGAGGGAGCATCTGTTTTGCCGAAAGCGGCAAACTTGAAAGCGTCCCCCTCGCGGCTGATGTGCCCCGCGCTGAAATGTCCGCCGATCACCAGGGTCGGGGTATCGGCGAAACGGGAGAATAATTCGCGGCGGGTCACCGCTGACTGCACGGGGTCGGAATCGACGGTCGACGACCAGTCGAGATGCGCCATTTGGCAGGGATGATGGGCGACGTCGCCGGTCAGCAGGGCCGTTTCGCTGTCCGATCGGACGTGAATGCTCATATGGCCCGGACTGTGGCCGGGCGTCGGAACAAGGGCGATTTCATCGCCGAGCCTGGCGTCGCTGCCGACAAGGTCCGCCTTGCCGGCATCGACGATCGGCTTCACCGAGTCGTTGAAAACCGCCATTTTGTCCGGCCCGTCGCTATGGTCGCGCCAGTGCTCGTATTCGGTTTTGCCGAACACGTAGCGCGCGTTGGCGAAGGTCGGCACCCATTTGCCGCCGGCCAGTTTGGTATTCCATCCGACATGGTCGACATGCAGATGGGTGCAGAACACGGTGTCGATGCTCTCGGGCGGAAAGCCGGCTGCCGTCATGGTCTCCAGGAAAGGGCCTTTCCGGTTATTCCAGGTCGGCACCAGGCGGCCCTCCTTGTCGTTGCCCAGACCGGTATCGACCACGATTCGGCGCGAGGGCGTCTCCACCACCAGCGAGTGGATCGACATTTTGAGGCGGCCTTCCTCGGTGGCAAAATGGGGAATGAGCCAGGGCAATTTCCGGATTTCTTCATTGGAGGCCAGGGGCAGGATAAACCGGGTGCTGCCGACCGTCTCCAGTTCGACGACTTTGGTGATTTTGACCTTTCCCACGGTCCAATGCATCCGGCGGCTCCCGTCTTCGTTTCTGTTGGTTTCTTGGCCGCAAAAGATGCTGACTTCCGCCGGCTTGCGCAATGGATCATCTCGCTCCCCACCGCGTTGGTCGGGCACGTAAAAGCGAGGAGCGAGCGATGCCAAATTTAGCCATTTCGGCCGAAGATATTGGCTTTTTGATCGTGAAAGCCCGCGAATTCGACGTCAAGGAGGCCAACTCCGACCCGGATTCCGGGTCCAACGCCACCGACGACAACATGATCGATGTGCTCGAGGACAATGGCAGCGATCCGGTGGCGAGCGAGATCGCCGGCTTCATCAATGCGCTGAGCGAAGAGGAGCAGGTCGATCTGGTCGCGCTGATGCGTCTCGGGCGCGGCGACGGCACGATCGAAGAATGGGACGATCTCCGCCGCGAGGCGGCTGATGAGCGCGAGCGCAACCGGTACACCGCGCGCTACCTTCTTGGAGAGCCCCTGCTGGGCGACTATCTGGCGGATGGACTGGCTGCGTTCGGGCTGAGCTGGGTCGATGATGATGAGGGAGCGCCGGAGTGAGGGTCAGCGCACACAGTCGACGATGACGGTGCCGAACTTGTCCCCTCTTTCCACCGCAAGATGTGCCTGCGCGGTCTCCGACAGCGTAAACTGTGCAGCGATGTTGTGAATGCGCTTGCCCGCGCTGAGCCATTTCGAAATATCAACCTGGGCGGCGGCGAGCAGGGGTGGCGGCAGCGCAAACAATACCAGCGGGCGCAAGGCGATGCATCTTTCCATCAGTTCGCGCATCGGAATCACAGGATTGCGATTGCCGTTGGTGGCGTAGACGGCAATCGTGGAATTCATCGCCATCAATTTCAAGGTCGTTGCGATGTTGCCACCGAAATCGACATCGACCACGCGGTCGACGCCGCGCTGCTCGGTGAACGCCATCGTCCTGGCTATGACGTCCTCGGTCTTGTAGTCGATGACAAGGTCGGCGCCGGCGAGGCGCGCCTGCTCTGCCTTCGCCGACGAACTGACGGTTGCGATCACCCGCGCGCCGCCCCATTTCGCAAGTTGCACCGCATAATGGCCGACCGCGCCGGCGCCGCCGGTGACCAGAACCGTCCGGCCCGCAATCGCTCCATCGCCGAACACACAGCACCACGCGGTCATGCAGGGGATGCCGAGCGTGGCACCAGCCGCGAACGACACATCGTCGGGCAGCGGCGTCACCAGATGCTCGGCAAGCGTTATGTATTCCGCTGCGGTGCCGAACGCGCGGCCGTTGCGCTGCCCGTTATAGAGCCACACACGCCGACCGACCTGAAGCCGCGTGACGCCGTCACCGACCTGATCGACGATGCCGGCACCGTCGCTATTGGGAATCACGCGGGAAAATTCAATCGGGCGATAGCTGCCGGCGCGGCGGCCGGCATCGGCGGGATTGACGCCGGAGGCCCCCAGCCGGATCCGGACTTCGCCTGATCCTGCCACCGGCGTCGGCATCTCGCCGAACGTCAGCACATCCGGCGCCGGTCCGGTTCGCTCGTACCATACGGCTTTCATTCTAGAGCGCCTTCGATCAGAGCGTGCCCGGGAATGCGCCGCCGTCGATGAGGATGTTCTGTCCCGTGATGAAGCCCGCTTTTGCTCCGCACAGGAACGCGCAAGCCAGGCCAAATTCCTCGGGATCGCCGACGCGGCCGGCGGGATTGGTCTTGCCTCGCTCGGCGATCATTTGATCCACCGTAATGCCGCGCTTTTCCGCTTCCGCCTTTGCGACCGGGCCGCGCAGGCGATCGGTATCGAAGGGTCCGGGCAGCAGCGCGTTGATGGTGACGTTGTTGATCACGGTCTTGCGCGCGATGCCCGCGACAAAGCCGGTGAGGCCGGCGCGCGCGCCGTTGGACAATCCAAGCACCTCGATCGGCGCCTTCACCGCCGATGAAGTGATGTTGACGATGCGGCCGAATTTTCGGGCCATCATGCCGTCCACCGTGGCCTTGATCAGCTCGATCGGCGTCAGCATGTTGGCGTCGATCGCCTTGATCCAGTCGTCGCGGGTCCAGTTACGGAAATCGCCGGGCGGTGGGCCGCCGGCGTTATTGACCAAAATATCCGGGTCGGGACAGGCTTTCAACGCGGCCTCGCGGCCGGCCGGCGTGGTGATGTCGCCGGCGACTTCGGTGACAGTGACGCCCGGATTGGCTTTGCGTATCTCGGCCGCGGTCTTCGCCAGCGCCTCGGCGCCGCGCGCGGTCAGCGTGACATGCACCCCTTCGTTAGCCAGCGCCATCGCGCAGGCGCGTCCCAAACCCTTGCTGGATGCGCACACCAGTGCGCGGCGGCCTTTGATCCCAAGATCCACTGTCTCACTCCCGCTATCAGATGATTTTGAAGTCCGGTTTCGTTACTGTAGCCAACATCAACGGCCGTGATAAGTGGCCCTCGCCGCCTGAAATGCATATCAGCACATCGTACCCGGATGGAGCGTAGCGCCGGATTTCGCTTCGCTCCATCCGGGCTGCACCGGCCGGATCGCCTCGTCGCCTTGCTCCTCGCAATGACGGCGATGAAATCAATTTGCCCGCATCTCCGCCTTGATCATGTCGGCGGCCTTCTCGCCGATCATGATGGTCGGCGCATTGGTGTTGCCGCCGATCAAGGTCGGCATCACAGAGGCATCGACGATGCGCAGGCCCTCAAGGCCGCGGACTTTCAGCTTCGGATCGACCACGGCAAAAGCATCGACGCCCATCTTGCAGGTGCCGACCGGATGATAGACGGTATCGACGCGCTCGCGCAGAACCCTGCGAATATCCTGGTCGGTTTCGATGCCTTGCGTGAACACGTCCGAGGACTGCAGCGCTTTGAGCGCGGGCGCGTCAAGCAGCCGCCTGGTCATCTTGAAACCAGCCACCATGGTATCGACGTCGGAATCCTCGCCGAAGAAGTTCGGATCGATTGCCGGCGCGGCAAGCGGATCGGCGCTTTGCAGCCAGACGCTGCCGCGGCTCTTTGGCCGCAGCAGGCAGACATGGCAGGAGAAGCCGGTGCCCCAGCGCGGCTTGCGGCCATGATCGTTCACCATCGCCATGCAGAAATGCAACTGGATATCGGGCACGTCGAGGTCGGGGCGGGTTTTGAGGAAACCGCCGCATTCGGCGATGTTCGAGGTCATCGGTCCGCGACGCTCGCGCCGATATTGCGCGATCCCCTTGAAAATTCGCGCGATGCCGGCAAACGACAGGCCGGCGAAATACGGCGCGTC
>WNFS01015009.1_pt1 | contig 10690 bp, 13 predicted proteins | sample 5400141 | NCBI WGS metagenome assembly WNFS01 (sample SAMN13153358, study PRJNA577476) | soil metagenome | isolation source: 60 cm saprolite under Madrone tree | place: USA:California | collected 2016-06-14 | reverse complement strand
AAAACGTTGTAGGCAATGTCGATGCATACGAAGAGCCCCGCGTAAAACACAACCGGGGCCGACGCGAGTCTCGTGCGTGCAATCCATGCGGTCGCAAACGGCAAGAGCGACACCATGAAGAGATGGACAAAGTTGATCCATATCAATCCCAGCGTCGGAGGACCTACGAATCGCATAAGGTAATGGTGGTTTATCCAGATAATGGCGATGAACAGGTAGCTCACCGCATAGCTGATGGCAGTGGGCCACAGAGGCCAGAGAGCCGAGAATGCCGCCTGATCTGGTGCCCTAAGCTCCAGTACCATGACGGTCACGATCACTGCGAAGACCGCGTCTGAATATGCAGCCAGTCGATGCGCCGTTACCTGTTCACGCATAGCACACGCTCCTTCGACGAGCGAGTTACTTCGAGTAAGTCTGTTGTCAAGGCCGGTCTTCGCGGTTAGGATTTTCCATGGGCACTGTCACCTTCCGTAAGGTAGATATAGATGGCATCAAGGTTTTCTATCGGGAGGCTGGGCCGAAGGACGCGCCAGCGATTCTGTTGTTACATGGGTTTCCGACCGCCAGCCACATGTTCCGTGATCTCATCCCGCAACTCGCGGACCGGTTTCATCTCGTCGCTCCCGACCTGCCGGGCTTTGGGCAGTCCGACATGCCAACGCGCAGCGCCTTTATCTACACGTTCGAGAATATTGCAAACGTCATCGATACGTTCACCAAAGTGATCGGCCTCGATCGCTTCGCGATGTACGTCTTCGACTATGGCGCACCTGTCGGGTTTCGTCTCGCCGTTCGGCATCCGGATCGCGTCACCGCACTCATCTCGCAGAACGGGAACGCATACGAGGAAGGGTTGAGCGCCGGTTGGAACCCCATTCGGGCCTATTGGCAAGAGCCGTCGCAGGTCAACCGAGAAACGCTCCGCAGCTTCCTTGCTCCCGAGACGACGCGCTGGCAGTACACGCACGGTGTACCGGATGTAACCGCGGTTTCTCCGGACGGATATTCGCTCGATAAGTTCTATTTAGCCCGCCCCGGCGCCGACGAGATCCAGTTGGACCTGTTCGGCGACTACAAGAGCAACGTCGCACTTTACCCGACCTTTCAAAATTACTTCCGTACGCACAAGCCGCGCTTCCTGGCGGTGTGGGGAAAGAACGATCCCTTCTTTCTGCCGCAGGGGGCCGAGGCGTTCAGACGCGATATTCCCGGCGCGATGGTCCATTTCTTCGACACGGGCCACTTCGCCCTCGAGACCCATGCTACGGAGATCGCGGCAATGATCGGCGACTTCTTCGCGCACTGAGTCTAGAACCCGACGCAAAGGCTGACATCGCGCTGGCGATGACTTTGGAACACACTTAAGCGTGCGATTATTGTCGTGTGCTATGGGAGACGACATAGGGTTTCATGACGCCCTTGCCGGTATCGTGCAATTCGGTCAAGGTATGTGAGTTAGGCGTAATGTCGGTCCAGAGATCTTGAATTTTGGTTCGCGTACCGTTGATCACTTCCTCGTAATCGTTGACGAATGTTTCACCTTCCCAATGCGCGGTACCGCGCAGCTCGCAACCGGCATCGGCTGGCGTTTTGAAGCAAGTGAGAAAGCGATAGGTCTTCGCGTTTGACTCCCACCAGATCGTGATAAACCAGCGCAGGTCTCCGCCAACTGCACCAACGGAATGGCCCTCGGAAACGAGCGCGGTCCCGCCGCCAGTCAGCCTCACGTGTGCTGTGCCGCGCCGGCCCGCGCCCTCCGCCACGGGCTGACCGCGCTGCACTATCTCGACCGTGTTCCAATCTCCCGCGAGCACCTTGGCAAGCCGGCTCATCTCAGGGGTCGCAGCGGAGTCGGCGGACTGCGCCCGAACGGGCGACGGGAGCAATGCACCCGCACAAAGCAGCCAAAGGATAACAAGATAGGTCATGCGCAAATATGATTGTGTATCTCTCGAGCGTAAATCGGGTCCTAGTGAATTTCAGCGGGCGAACGATCTGGATTGCTGACGCACATCGCGACGACGAAAAGCGTTTCGTTTACATGCGGATGAAAAACTGAGTGCGTTTATGGAACTTGAATCGGCGATTCGGGTTCACACGAGAGGTCGGCGAGCATGTCGCTTTGCGCAGAAATAGAGTTGCAAATCGGAAATTCCTGTTATGATGAGCACCATGTTCGCCGTCATTCGCCACTACCATTTCAATCCGAAAGACAGTGCTGAGATCGACCGCCGCGTACGCGAGGAGTTCGTGCCCATTGTCAAGAAGGCGAAGGGGTTTGTGCGCTACTATTGGCTCGATTCTGGTAAGGGCGAAGCCGCGTCCGTCAGCGTCTTTAAGGACAAGGCCGGTGCCGATGAGTCAGTGCACCTGGCTGCGGACTATGTAAAAGAGCATCTGTCTAAATTTATTACTCAGAAACCCGAGATTATCGAAGGCCCGATCAAAGCTCACGATTGAGCACGCGGACCATATCAGCAACGGTGGTTGGAGTTTTGTATCTCATTGATGTTACGAATGCCTCAGGGAGTGGCAAGATTTCGACGATTGGGAGCTGGATCCCTGCCTTTCCAGGGAACTTCGCTTGAGTTTCATCTCATGTTAAATTATCCGCTGTATGAGGCAACAAACGATGAAAGTACGCCTGCTCCTCGGTTTATTCCTAGCGGGACTGCTTTGTGATTGCGCTACAACAGACACCAACACGCAGACTCAACAAACAGTTCTGTCTCCAACACCGCCACAGCCGGCGGCGCCGCTAACGCCCCAAGTCGGCGACCGCCACTAACTGCTCAGAGTCGCCGAGACTACTCTCGACGTTACGTCGAAGAACTTTTGTCTGTCGGCTAGGCATGATTGGATGAATCCTCATCAAAATCCCGAAGGTTCCCTTTTAGTCTTGCCAGCGCATTAGATCCGTTGCATCTAAGACTTGCCACATCGGCGCCGCGCGCTTGGTAATTGTCATGTGGAGATGAAAAGAGGCAGAATCGGATCGCGTGTTCGATCTGCTAAGGCGGGGAGACTCCCCCTCCTTACTTAAGTGCAGATGTTAGCCTGAGGAGGCTTTCTCGAATTTGCGCCGGCGTCCAGGCAGCAAAACCGAAAACAAACGCTGGCTTGAGCTTTGCCTGGATGCAATAAAATGATAGCGGGGATGGTTTGATTCCGATCTCGGAGCGGATCCGCGCGACCCGCGCGAAGTCTGCTTCGTGTCGAAGCCAGGCGACGAAGTTTAGTCCGGCTTCGGGAATCTGAAGAACGAATTGCTCACCGAGCAATTTGTTGAATTCTTTGATGAAGAACTCTCTGCGATCAGCATAGAGTTTTCGCATCCGTTTGACATGGCTGAGGAAAAATCCCTCCGTTATGAATCGAGCGAGTGTTGCCTGATCAATCGCGGGAGAATGCTGATCTATCACGCTCCGGATCCTGGCCAGCGAATCTACCAACTGTTCTGGCGCAACGAGATAGCCCAAGCGCAGGGAGGGATAGAGGATCTTGCTCATCGTCCCCGCGTAGATCACTCGACCTGAGTTGTCGAGCCCCTGTAGACATGGAAGCGGCGGACCAGTAAAACGGAACTCCGCGTTGTAATCGTCTTCGAAGACAACCGCGTCGTTGGCGCGTGCAAAATCGATCAGGGCGGTTCGTCGCCGGAAACTCATCGTGACTCCAAGCGGAAATTGATGGGAAGGCGTCGTGTAAATGATTCTTGGCAACCGTAGTTTGGGAGACCTCGTGATCACAATACCTTCCTCGTCGACTGGTCTTGGAACTACTCGTGCGCCCGCAAAAACCAAGGTCCTTCGGACCATGTGATAGCCGGGGTCTTCAACCCACGCCGCTTCTCCCGGATTAAGCAAAGCCATTGCGCTGATCAGCATTGCCTGCTGCATTCCCGCCACAATTACGACTTGGTTGGGGTGACAGTGCGCTCCTCTGAAATCGCACAAGTAGGCTGCGATTGCCTTACGCAAGTCGGCATCGCCGCGATGCGACGCATAGCGCAACAAAGCGGCTCCCTTTTTTGCCAGAACCTGTGCTCTAAGTCCTTCCCACGTTGCGATGGGAAATTCGTCGACTGCTGGATGGCCGGGAATTAACGAGACGCCCGATGTGGCTCCGGATATGCCGAGGTCAAGCTCTTTTCCCACACGCTTATCCGGAATTGCTTGCACTCGATCGGAAACGCGAAGTCGTCGCTCAATTGCCGGGGCCGCTGTCGGCTTAGATGCGTTCAAAAACATTTCGGGAAGCGGATTTGCAACGAATGTTCCAGACCTCACCTTGGATTGAAGGTACCCTTCCGCGTGAAGCTTTGAGAACGCGAGGCTGACCGTTAGTCGTGAGATTCCCAGGTCAACAGCCAGAGCCCGAGAGGAAGGAAGCCGGGATGAACCATCGGCAAAACTCCCCGACCTCAACTCATCGCGAATTTGGCGGTATAGTTGCTCCTGCAGTGGTTCAGCCGTGGTCCGGTCGAGCCGGATCATTTCGAATGCGATGATCGAACGCCGACGCCTTATCTTCGAGGGCGACTTCGTGTTGGGCATGCCGATTTCCCGTCAGTTCCTGCCAATGACTGTTCCATTTGGGCGCGTATTCTCAAGAACCAACCCACGGCAATCAAATCCCAAGTTGGTGGATCAAACCGCCGTTTTCAGTGACGCTGCGAGTTTGCTGAGACCTTCTCGAATTTGCGCCGGTGTCCAGGCAGCAAAACCGAAGACAAACGCTGGCTTGAGCTTCGCCTCGATACAATAAAATGACAGCGGTGAGGGTTTGATTCCGATCTCGTCGCAGACGCGCGCGACTCTCGCGAAATCTGCGTCGGATCGAAGCCAGGCGACGAAGTTCAGTCCGGCTTCCGGAATCTGCAGGATGAAACGATCACTAAGCGATTTGTTGAATTCTTTGATGAAGAACTCTCGCCGTTCGGCATAGAGTTTTCGCATTCGTTTAACATGGCTGAGGAAAAATCCCTCAGTGATGAAACGCGCAAGTGTAGCCTGGTCGATCGCCGACGAATGTTGGTCTATTGTGCTGCGGATTTTGACCAACGGATCGATCAGCTGCTCTGGCGCAACGACGTAGCCCAGCCGCAAGGAAGGATAAAGAATTTTACTCATCGTTCCGCCGTAAATGACCCGGCTGAAATTGTCGATTCCCTGCAGGCAAGGGAGCGGCGGCCCGGTAAAGCGGAACTCCGCGTAGAAGTCGTCTTCAAAAATGAATGCATTGTGAGCGCGCGCAAAATCGAGCAGCGCGCTCCTGCGCTCGAGACTCATTGTCATGCCGAGCGGGTACTGATGCGAAGGTGTTACGTGGATAATTTTTGGCTGATTTTCTTTTGGCGATCGTGCGATCACAATGCTTTCCTGATCCAGCGGCCTCGGAACCACTTTAGCGCCTGCTAAAGTAAAGACTCTCCGCGCCTGATGAAAACCAGGATCTTCAATCCACACGGCCTCGCCCAGATCCAGCAGCGCCATGGCGCTGATTAGCATCGCCTGCTGCATCCCCCCGACGATCAGGATTTGATCCGGATGACAGCGTGCCCCTCTAAAATCGCACAGGTAAGTGGCAACTGCTTTGCGCAGATCCGAATCGCCACGACTCGATGCATGGCGCAATAGATGGGCACCCTTTTGTGCGAGCACCTGCGATCTGAGCCGTTCCCAAATATCGATGGGGAATTCATCGACTGCTGGAAGTCCGGGAACTAAGGAGACGCCTGCTCCAGCGCCCAGCGCTCCGAGATCAAACTGTTTCCCTACGCGCTGATCCGGAATTGCTCTTACCCGGCCGGAGATGCGTGGTCGATGCCCGACTGGCCGATACGCTTTCGGTTTGTCAGCAGTCAAAAAAGTTTCAGGGAGCGGATGCGCTACAAACGTTCCCGATCTGGAAGCCGAGACGCGCCGCCGGTAAAACTGCCCGATCTCAGCTCATCGCGGATTTGGCGGTATAGTTGCTCGTGCAATGGTTCAGCCGCGGTCCGGTCGAGCCGAATCATTTCAAACGCGATGATTGAATGTCGCCGTCTCTTATTCAGAGGCGATTTTCTATCAGACATAGACACAACTGCCCTCTTTCGCGAATTAGTGTTTAGTTTGCACGTGTATTACCAAAAAACAATGGAATCACGTATGCCAAAGCAAAACTGGCATGCCCAGCCGTTCCCAACGGCTATTGCCGCATGATGTGACACCCAGAAGTTTCGAGGATTAAACTGGCCTTATCAAAGTTTGCTGACTGGATATTGTGACAAAGCTCCCGCGCCGGTAAAACACAAGTGAAAGGAATATTATTTATGCTCTTACTCAAATCACTTCGAATTGGTTTCATTGGGTTGATGCTTTTTGTCGCAAGCGCATCGGCTGCGAGCTCGGTGCTGGAAGGGATCGTGAAGGATGCCAGGGGGCATTCTGTAGAAGGCGCGGATATTCGGATCGAAACGAAAAATGGCGGGAGATTGCTCACAACCGTTAAGACGGATGTAAACGGCCGTTATATTTTAGAGGGTCTCCGGGCAGGCAATTACCGAGTCACGTTGGTTGTTAAGGGTGCCGTCAAAACGTCCATCAATAATACAACGCTCGAGTCAGGTGAGCCGACACAACTGAATTTTGATCTGGCGGCAGCGCCGGCGTCGAGGGCATCTGTAACCGTGAAGAAAGGGCGCCATTGGGTTTGGATACCCGCGTTTACTGGAAGTCGTCTGCCTGGTCATTGGGTCGAACTTAATGACAGCGGCAGTTGGGCGACGGAGGCTAGCAGCTTCAACGTCGTACGGGTCAGCGGTGAAGAACTGCAACGGACAATTCACAGCGTAGGTATCAAAAGGGCCAGTAACTTCGGGGCGTCGCCTTTCACCAATTTTTCCACGCCTCGGTGAGATGCCATCGTGCTCCACTGGTTGAGGAACGCCTCGCAAACTTTCAGGACTCTTTGAACACGCCCGCGTGGTCATTCATGTCAATCACGTTGCCCATCATCGTAAACGCGAATCACAGCATCGTGTGAACAGCTGAAAAACCTTGCGTAGCCCGGCTTGAGGCTGCTATTTGAGAAAATAAACGTCCGGCTTCTCGCTTACTCCGGCCTTCTCCATGGCTTGCCGCAGATCGTCCGAAGCGCTGAACGCTTTCGCCTTATCGAGATCTTCCATCGAGAAAAGCAGAAACACTTCATTTGGGTCGTCGGCGTTGTGGAAAAGATGCTCCTCCTTTAAGCCGGCCTTCTGCCGCGCCGACAAGTGCATGTCATAGACCGGTTTCCATTTAGCGAAATCAGCGACTTTGTGACGAATTAACATGTGCATTGTGATTGATCTCCTTCTGTTAATTGTTCTGTTCGCCTCAGCAGTCAACCGAGTCAACGCTTTGTTGTTTCACGCAGCGCCGCGGTTGCAATCGGTACCGAGGCTTCGTCGAGTTGGGAATTACTTCCAAAGGTGGCACGATTTTCGTGTTGTCACGGTCCTCTGACACTACCGCCATGAGACCATTGGATCCTGCTTTGCTGAAAAGGGTTAAAAGCTTCGGTCTCGTATGGCGACGACCGAGGGGCCGACTGCCCGGCTGTAGCAGTGGCGTTGTGAGAGGTGGTTCCCTGATTTGATGCTGTTGGCGTCTGGCACGCAGCTAGAGCAGCGACCATGGCGCAAACGATGTAATTTTTGAAGCAATTCTCCATTGACCTAACGTAGCTTAGCCTTCGACTTCGACGGAAATTTCATCGCCATCCGCCAGATTGTAATCGTTGCGCAGTTTCACATCACTGGCAATTTCCACCACGGTACGTGGATGTCTTCCGGTTCCCTCGTTGTTAACGTCTGTGCGCAGAATGAATGCACGCCGCCCAAGAACTCGACACGGCACGATGCTCACGCCCACCGTACCGCCGAACTCGTGCGCCTCCAACCGGATAGAACCCGCTGCGATAGTGTAGGGATTGGCCAGGCGAATGTTCAATGTACCGGGGTAGAGCTTCATTCCGGTCTTTCGCTCATAGGGCACGCTGAGCTTCGCGACCCACTGTCCAAAGTCGCCGATGCAACTCTCGACCTTACCTCGAAGAACTTTCATCTGTTGGCTAACTATGATTGGGTGACTTCGTAAAAGTCCCGAAGAAACAAACGCAATCGCAGCAATCGCAAATCTCGCGTGCGTCATTGCGACGGTTCATATCATTTTTGCCGTTGCCATACGGAGAGCAAAAGGGGCACAATCGCCGCATGTGAAGTACTGAGAAACCATCGCTAACAATCTCTATGCCTGGGTCCCAAGACACGCAATCTCAGCAATCTTCCACACAGCGACCTGAAGTTGAGGATCTCTCCCAACGCGAACTGTTGTGGAAGCAGTATGCTCTTCACTGCGACCTCTACAAGTTCCGTTTTGAATCGACCATTAAGCTTGTGGTCCTAATGTTCGCTGTGACCGGCGCGCTACTCGGCTATTACATCCGCCTACAAATGATCTCCGTAAGTTTCTGCTCGTTCCTGCCTGCGCGATGAACCTTATAGTTGGTTTCTGCTTCCTCATGGCAGTTCGCGGAGTTCCCGCACGAAAGCGCGAGGTAATTAGCATCGCAAAAAGCTTGGCTTTCAGAGTCCACCGAATCTTTCGCTTCTGCAGCTCTTTGTCTTCCTCTCTTGTAGCGTGACCTGCCTGACGGCTGCTGCACTGGTTTATCTTATAGTGTTCAAAAAATAGATCTGCTGCGTGAAGTGCGAGCGAGACAATATCCATCGAGCTTGACGCACTCGGAAATCATCGTTGAGCATCTCACCAAAGCCGATTGGAGTTGGCGCTGCGTCTCAGCGATTGGTTGCGACGGGTGAACGATCTGGATTGCTGATGCATATCGCGTCACCATAAGTCTTGGAATCTCTCGAACGAGATGCCGCTCTGGTTGTCTAACCGCTCGCTGAGGTGAGATCTACGATTCGCAGGAACGGCTCAATTCTCAGCTTCAATAGCAACCACAACCAAGAAAGTTAGCTCAAATGAGAATCATAAAGAAACTACAAATCGTCCCGCTCGCCGCGCTTTCCCTCTGCATCGCAAGCCTGTGCTTTGCACAGAGCGATGCTCCTTATACCGAAGGCCCGGTCTGGAACATCACGATGGTCAAAGCCAAGTCCGGCATGGGCGACGAATACCTCAAAGGCCTCGCCAAGACCTTAAAGGGCACGCTCGACGAAGCGAAGAAGCAGAATCTAGTCCTCGATTACAAGATCCTGCTCGGCAACGCCGCCACACCGCAGGACTTCGACATCCTGATAATGGTGGAATCGAAGAACATGGCCGCGCTCGATAACGGGCGTGAAAAGTTCGACCCGATCGCCAGAAAAGTCGTGGGCACAACCGATCAACAGCAGGCGATGGCAGTGAAACGCCTCGATATTCGCGAGATCATTGGCACCAAGCTCATGCGCGAAATCACGCTGAAATAGCTAAACGCAACTCGATTTAATTCAGGGATCTGATCCATCGCCGGTGAGAATCGGTTATCAGCGGCGACATCGTGGCGCCTTTTTGTATGGCTCGAACTCTCAAACGGTGATCGCCAAGGCTCTCTGAACTTCGCCCGCCTGCTTGTGCATCTCGATCACGATGCCAGCCACACCGTCAACGCGAATCACAGTAAGATTCAGGTAGTGGGAGGTGAGTGCCTGCCACTTCAAGGGAACTTCGCTTGAATTTCGTCTCATGTTAAATTATCCGATGTATGAGACAACAAACGATGAAAGTACGCCTGCTGCTTGGTTTACTCCTATCCGGACTGATTTGTAGTTGCGCTACCACAGACAACAGCACGCGAACTCAACAAACAGTCCTGCCTCCAGGACCGCCACAGCCGCCGGCGCCGCTAACGCCTCAAGTCGGCCCCCACTAATTGTTTACCTAAAGCAGTTCCTGGTAAATGATTAGGCGTGCGAATGGTTAGCCTTCGATTTCGACGGAGATTTCATACCTCGAAGACCTTTCATCTCTCGACTAACATGATTGGGTGAATCTTCGTAAAAGTCCCAAAGATTTCTTCGCTAAATTCGACTTGCTGACTCGCATCGCTACCACGGAAAGCATTGACCGTTTTCGTGGAACTCGAATCGAGGATTCGGAGTTGACACGAAACGGCGGCGGACATATCGCTTGCCTGAGAAATAAGCTGTAATCCGTAATTCAAGCCGAAGGAGAACAATTATGTTTGCCGTTATTCGCCATTACCACTTTGATCCGAAGGACAGTGCAGAGATCGACCGCCGAATACGCGAGGACTTCGTGCCAATCGTTAGGAAGGCGAAGGGGTTTGTGCGCTACTATTGGCTTGATACTGGTAAGGGCGAGGGCGCGTCCGTCAGCGTCTTTAAGGACAAAGCCGGAGCTGATGAATCGGTGCGTCTGGCTGCGGATTACGTCCAAACGCATCTGTCTAAGCTTCGCATTCAGAAACCCGAAATTATCGAAGGGCCGATCAAAGCTCACGATTGAGCGCCGACAATCTCAAGCAGAGCCGGTTGGAGTTGGAGCTGTGTCCTCAGCGATTGATTCCAACGGGCGAACGACCTGGATCGCTGACGCGCACCGCGATGACAGGAAGCGTTTCGTTGTGCGTGCGGATGAAAAGCTGACTGCGCTTCAGGAACTCGAATCTGTGATCTGCGTTTGCTGTG
>WNFS01012970.1_pt1 | contig 10690 bp, 8 predicted proteins | sample 5400141 | NCBI WGS metagenome assembly WNFS01 (sample SAMN13153358, study PRJNA577476) | soil metagenome | isolation source: 60 cm saprolite under Madrone tree | place: USA:California | collected 2016-06-14 | reverse complement strand
GAGGGTTGCGGGGAGAGGGAGAGTGTCGGCCATTTTGCTTGCGCTCCGAAGAGATTGGTCGATGCGGGATTTGTTTTGCACTGACCCGCGTGAATTCAGTTTACGGCGTTTAGTTTACATGCGGCGAGCGTTTGCGGGAATGGATATGTGCCGGTTAGTTGAAGCGCGTGATGCGCCAGAGAGCGAAGCCGCAGGCTATTAGAAAAATTAGCATGGCGGCGGTGAGTGCGACTAGCGCGGGCCAGTTTAGGGCTAGGTTTGGGGCGCGGGCTAGAACGCCGAGCGTGATGAAGATTGTGGTGACAGTGATTACAAGGAGATAGTCGAGCCACGTTCTGGAGGATTGAGTGGCTGGCTGGCCGCCTGAGTCGCTCGCGTTGATCGGGTCGTGGCCGGAGAGTGCGGCTTGGACGTAGTCGGCGTCGACTTTGTAGCGCTGGCCTTCGCGGTCGGCGGCTTGCTTCCAGCGGGCGTGTTCTTTGGCGGCGACGCTGGAGAGGGCGATGGCTCCGGCACCTGCGGCCATCAAGAGTGAGCCGCCGATGACTTTTGCGTAGAGCGAACTGCCGAGGCCGCGGAGTTCTCCGAAGACCAGAATGCCCCAGAGCAAACCCCAAAGTTGATTTGTGTTGGAGAGCGGGATGCCGCGGCTGATGCCGATGTATTTCGCGGCGTATTGTTGAAAGAGATCACCGATGACCCAAACGAAGCCGCCTAGCATTAGCCAGAAGAGGACCGGTTGGGCGAGTTTGAGTTGATGATAGAGAGCAGCGAGGCCGCCACCATAGGCGAGGGCGAGAGTCAGCATCATGCCGAGTTCACCGATGGTGAAGAAAGCGATGAACGAGAGAGGGTTCATGCCGGTTAAGTAGGCCTTGCGGTATGGGACGTACATGGTGCCCCAGAGAACACCTGCTGCGAGTGCGGCTAAGATGCCACGCATGGGGTGCTCGGCAGGGCTTTGCGCGGAGGAGGCGATGGCTAGGAGTGTTGCGCCGGTGAACATTAGGAGAGCGCCGCCCAGGACGGTGAGCCAGCGGAGTTTGCCGGCGTCGCGGAGTTCGTTGAAGAGAAGATAGCCCCAGAAGATCCCAAGCAGGCTGTTGATATTCCAGAGAGGGAAGGCGATGCTGAGGCCGATGTCGCGGATGGCGAAGATGGTCAGCGTGTTGGCGACGGCCCAGAGGCAGCCTGCGAGGATGCCCCAGACGATCAAGTGAGGGGCTTGGCGGATGTCGGCGCGCATTTGGCTGGTGCCGCGGATTAGGGCGGGGAGGCTCCAGCGCGCTAGGAAGACGCCTACGACCATCAAGAGCGAAACGACGAGGGGCGACACGCCAAGTTTCACCAGTTTCGTTGGCGCCTCAGCAGCGCCTAGCCAGGCTCCGGCACCGAAGCCGCAGAGAATGCCGACGAGTTGAAGTTTGCGCAGACGTGCGGACTCGATTGCGGGCGAGAGCATTTTTGTGTTGGAAGATTCCACGCCGGGACTCAGCGGATCCAATGGAGCACGACCAGTCCGGCGAGCAAAACGATTGCCGGGACCCAGAAATGAACATCGGTCAGAATCATCGTCCAAACGCTGACGGATTTCTGTGCCGGGTTTTCGTTAGGCATGCGTTAGCTCCATCATTGCAGCGATCGACGGTGCCCCTAGATTTGTTGGCACTTCCAGCGGCCGCGTTTGAACAGGATGATGCTGACGCCTGCGATGAACGCTTCAGCGATAACGATCGACAGAAAGACGCCCTTTGAACGCATCCCGCCGGGAATCGCTAGGAAATACGCCAGCGGAATTTCCAGCAGCCAGAAGCCGAAGAAATTGACAAGCGTTGGCGTCACCGTGTCTCCCGCACCGTTGAACGCCTGCAACATTACCATGCCGTAGGCGTAGGCGATGTTGCCGTAGCTGAGGATGCGGAGGCAAGAGGCAGCTAACGGGACTATCTCGGGATCGTGGGTGAAGAGGCGAACGATGGGTTCGGCGAAGAAGATGAAGATTACGCCGATAGCGCCGAGGAAAAGCATGTTGTAGAAGCCGGTGCGCCAAACAGATTTCTCCGCGCGGTCGGGCTGCTTTGCCCCGAGATTCTGTCCAACGAGCGTGGCGGCGGCGTTGCTGAGTCCCCAGGACGGCAGGATGATGAAGATGACGATTCGAATGGCGATGGTGTAGCCAGCGAGAGCAGCGGCACCAAAAATGCTGACGATACGTACGAGGCCGATCCAACTGGTGTGGGCGATGGCGAATTGAAGGATGCCGGTGAGCGACACGCGGAGAAGACGCAGCAGAACGGGAAAATTCAGGCGAATCTGTTGGCGGAGGATGCGGATGCGCTCCGTTCCGCGGAGCAGGCGATAGAACTGATAGATGACGCCGATGCTGCGTCCTGTGAAGGTGGCGAGAGCGGCGCCGGTGACGCCGAGCTTCGGAAATGGGCCCCAGCCGAAAATGAGGCAGGGGTCGAGGACGAGGTTGATGATGTTGGAGACCCAGAGCAAGCGCATGGCGATGGCGGCGTCGCCGGCGCCACGGAAGATGGCGTTGTTGAGAAAGAGCAGCATGATGGCGCCGCTGCCGCCGAGAGCGATGCGTGCATAGCCAGAGCCGACGGCGATGATTTGCGGCGACGCGCCCATGAGGCGCAAGAGTTCAGGTGCGAAGAACAAGCAGGGGAGCCCGACCAATGCCGACACTGCCAAGCCGATAGCGATGGCTTGCACACCGGCCACGGCGGCGCCGGCGGGATCTTTTTCGCCGATGCGGCGGGCGACCATGGCGGTTGTGGAGAGGCTCAGGCCAAGACCGACGGCAAAGACCAGGCTCAGCAGCGATTCTGTGAGGCCGACTGTGGCGACCGCGTCAGCGCCTAGACGTCCTACCCAGAAAACGTCGACCACTGCAAACAACGACTCCAGCACCATTTCCATTACCATCGGAATGGCCAACAGCAGGATCGCGCGGTTGAGGCTGCCCGCTGTGAAGTCCTGATGCGAGCCGCGCAGCGCTTCGCGGATGGAACTCCAAAGAGAGGGCGGAGCGGGTGCGGCGGCGAGTTGTTCTAAAGCCACGTAAGCCTCCACGATTTGCGTAAGCGCGAACTAGGCAAAGAACGCGATTGCGCTGGTTCGGAGTTTTTGTGGATGAAGCGAGAAAAATTAGATCCGCGTTGGCGGATTAAACAGTCTGCGGGGTTCGAAGGTCGAACATCGAATTGTCCTTGGCGCTGCCTTTCGCGAGGACTGCGCCGTATCACCTAAACACAATGGACAGTTGCGCGATTCCCGCATTGTATCCCTTGCGGCGGTGCGCTGGCCAGAAAAAGTATAGACCCCGCCGGGCTTGAGACCAGAGTGGCCGGCTTGAGTAGATCGGTTTGTTCCTGAGCGATGTGGCTGTAAGATTGTGCGCGAATTGACGGTTCGGCTGGCTGGGGAGGAAACGGACAATGTTGAGAATGGCCGCGTGCGTATTTGTGTTGTTGATGGCGAGTGTTTGCTTGGCGGATGAGAATCCGCCATTGCTCTTGCACCAGCCGACCGTGAGCGCAACACAAATTGTGTTCGTGTATGCGGGTGATTTGTGGAGCGTTGCGAGAGAAGGAGGCGCGGCGCAACGGCTGACGGCGGAGAACGGGGCGGCGTCACGCCCGGTGTTTTCTCCGGACGGCAAGGAGATCGCGTTCACGGGCAATTACGACGGAAACGCGGATGTGTACTTGATTCCGGCGAGCGGAGGGACGCCGCGGCGGCTTACATACCATCCGGCGGCGGATCAAGCGATCGGCTGGACGAGGGACGGCAAGTCCGTTCTCTTCGCATCGAATCGAAACAGCCATTCGGGTTTCAGCCAGCTCTTCACGATTTCGCGGGAAGGAGGATTTCCCGCGGAGTTGCCCTTGCCTATCGCGGCTGAAGGCTCGTACTCGCCTGACGGTAAGGAGCTTGCGTACGTGCCGCTGGACCACGCGTTTGAGACTTGGAAGCGGTATCGGGGAGGGCGAGCCTCGAAAGTGTGGATTGCCCGGCTCTCTGACTCCACTTGGACGCCGGTGCCGCGCGAGAATTCCAATGATTTCAATCCCGTGTGGGTGGGCGAAAGAGTGTTTTTTCTCGCCGTCAGGAGCGCGGGCAGTGTTCGAGGCGCGAGGAGAAATCCTGACGGTCCCCGCGGAGCGCGGCGACATTCGCAATTTGACGAGTACGCCGGGAGCGGATGAGCGCTACCCGGCATGGTCGCCGGACGGGAAGAAGATTGCATATTTTTCCGACGAAGGGGGCGAGGAAACGCTGTACGTGAAGAATCAGAACGGCCAAGGGGAAGCGCAGAAGATTGATTTGGGGACGCCCGGGTCGTTTTTCTTTTTGCCGACGTGGTCGCCGGACAGCAAGAAGATTGCGTACACGGACAAGCGGCTGAATTTGTGGTACGTGGACGTGGAGAAGAAAACGCCGGTCAAAGTGGCTCATGACCGGTTCACGGGGGAGCAGCAAATCTACAAGGCTGGCTGGTCGCCGGACAGCAAATGGCTTGCTTATACGCAGCAGGAGGTGAGCCACATGCGATCGGTTTTTCTGTATTCGCTGGAGACGGGGAAGAGCGACCGTGTTACGGACGCAATGAGCGATTCTTTTTCGCCAGAGTTTGACCGGAGCGGCAAATATCTGTATTTGCTGGCGAGCACGGACGCCGGTCCATTGATGGACAGCTCGATGGACAGTTTTAACCGTCCGGTGACCAGCAGCGTATACATCGTGGTGCTACGGAAAGATTTGCCGTCACCGCTTGCGCCGTTGAGCGACGAGGAGGGAGAAAGCAAAGCCGAAGCTGCAAAGACGGATGCGGCGAAGTCAGAGGCAGCAAAGACTGAATCAGCAAAGGCGGGTGACAAAGAAAAGGAAAAAGAGAAGCCGCCGGCTCTCGTGAAAGTGGATTTTGAAAAGATTGGCCAGCGGATTCTGGCGACGCCGATTGCTGCGCGTAACTATGAGGAACTGAAGCCGGGGAAAGAAGGAGTGCTCTTTGTTGTCGAGGGGCCACTGGTGCAGCCATTGAATGGCCCGAGCACATTGACGGCGCATCGCTTTGAATTGAAGACGCGGAAGACGGACAAGCTGCTCGAGAACATTCTGGCCTTTCATGTTTCCGCGGATGGAGAAAAACTTCTTTATCGGAACGCGAGCTCGCCGCAGCCAGGCGCCACGGCGCCAGGGCAAGTGTGGGTGATAGCGCCGCTTCCGCCTGCGCCGACCGCGGGCTCTTCTGGACTAAGCGGCCCGCCGCAGGGAGCGAAAACACTTAATCTCAGTGCGATGGACGTGCGAGTCGAACCGGCGGTCGAATGGAAGGCGATGTATCACGAAGCATTTCGGCTGGAACGCGATTTCTTTTATGAACCGGGCTTTCACGGTTTAGACCTGGCTGCTACGGAGAGAAAATATGCGGCGTATTTGCCAGGAGTCGCATCGCGCGACGACTTGAATTACATCTTTCGCGAGACGATGGGTGAATTGACCGTCGGGCATCTTTTTGTGAGAGGCGGCGACGGTCCGGAGGCGAAGCGAATTCCGGTTGGATTGCTGGGCGCGGATTACAAAATAGAGAACGGACGATACCGGTTTGCGCATATTTACGACGGCGAGAATTGGAATCCGCAATTGCACGCGCCGCTGACGCAGCCGGGCGTGAACGTGGCGGAAGGCGAGTATCTGCTCGCTGTGAATGGCCGCGAGGTGCACGGTAGCGACAACGTGTACAGCTTCTTTGAGGAGACGGCTGGAAAGACCATACTGCTGCGCGTTGGGCCGAATGCGGACGGCAGTGGGTCGCGCGAAGCGAGTGTTGTTCCCGTGGAGAGCGAAGCAGGATTGAGGGAGCTATCTTGGGTCGAAGGCAATCGCCGCAAAGTGGACGAGCTGAGCCATGGAAGATTGGCGTACATCTATCTGCCGGATACGGCGAGCGGCGGGTATACATTCTTCAACAGATATTTCTTCTCGCAGGCCGCTAAGGATGGAGCGGTCGTTGATGAGCGCTTCAATGGGGGCGGGGCGAACACGGACTACATCCTTGATTATTTGCGGCGGACGCTTATGAACTATCGCACTACGAGGGATGGTGAAGACATGACGACGCCGGTGAGCCTGATTCAGGGACCGAAGGCGATGATCATCAATGAATACGCCGGCTCCGGAGGTGATGCGATGCCGTGGCATTTCCGGCAAGCGAAGATAGGGATTTTGGTCGGGAAAAGAACCTGGGGTGGACTGGTAGGATTTCATGGTCCCTCTGCCTCGCTGATGGACGGTGGAGTCGTAACCGCGCCGAGTCGGGGATTCTGGACGCCGAACAATGATTGGGAAGTGGAGAACCACGGTGTTGCGCCGGACGTGGACGTAGAGCTCGATCCCAAAGCTGTGCGCGAAGGGCACGACCCGCAGCTCGAGAAAACGGTGCAGTTGCTGCTCGAAGAACTGGATAAAAGCCCGATTCCCAAACACAAGAAGCCTCCTTATCCGAGTTACCATAGCAAGAGCGGAGCTACGACGACGAGCCCCAGCAATTAACGCCACCACTGGGGTGATTGGGTTCTTGTTCAAAGGAACGGGCCGAATTTGAAACTTTCTGCACGTGTGCGGCGTAGGAATAGCAGGGAGCAGTGTTCATGAGGCGGCGAGTGCCCTTGCGGGAACCGGTCGGCGTCGCGCTGGAGACACTGCGAGCGCACAAGATGCGTTCGTTTCTGATGTTGTTGGGGATCATTCTGTCCGTTGCCACATTGATCGTGGTGATTGCGCTAATTTCCGGTGTCAATCAATATATTGCCAACAAGGTTGCCAATCTGGGCTCGAATGCGTTCACGGTGATGCGGTATCCGATCATCACGGAGATGGAAGAGCTGGTCAAAGCCATGCGTCGGAACAAACTCGTCACCTGGGACGACTATGAAGCGTTGCGTGAGAACCTGAAGCTGCCGCAGCGTGTAGGCGCGGAGATATGGACGTCGGGAAAGGCTCGCGTCGGCTCCCTCACCATTCAGGACACCAGCATCCGAGGGGTATCGGCGAGCATGGCTGACATCGATGCACAAGAAATGACCGACGGCCGGTACATCACGGAGGCGGATGAAAACAGCCGGGCGATGGTTGCAATGATCGGTTCCGAATTGGCCAACAAACTTTTTCCGAGTCTCGACCCGGTAGGACACGAAGTGATGCTCGATAGCCGGCCCTTCATTGTGGTTGGCGTTGCCAAACCGATCGGCACCGTCCTCGGACAATCGCAAGATAACTTTGCGTATATTCCGGTGGAGACGTACATCAAAATTTACGGGGCGTACGAGGGAATTTGGATCAATGTACAGGCTCGCGGAGCGGAGTGGATGGAGCGGACGCAGGACGAGGCTCGCGTGCTGATGCGCGCACGACGGCACCTGAGTCCGAATGAAACCGACTCGTTTGGGATACTCGACTCCGAGACGCTGATGAAGCTGTGGAATCAGCTTACAGGCGTCATCGCCATGGCCATGGTTGGAGTGGTTTCGATTTTTTTGGTGATCGGCGGAGTGGTGATCATGAACGTGATGCTGGCCACGGTCACGGAGCGCACGCGAGAGATCGGGATTCGCAAGGCCCTTGGCGCGAGCCGGCGTGACATCCTGTTGCAGTTTTTGGTCGAAGCGTGCGTGATGTCGGCCATGGGCGGAGCCATCGGCGTAGCTATCGCTTACGGAATCTGCCTGCTCGCGAAGGCCACAACCTCGATTCCGATGCACGTGCCTATTTCCGCAGTCGTCATCGCGGAACTCATATCGGCGGCCGTGGGGATTTTCTTTGGCGTGTATCCGGCGCGAAAAGCGGCCATGTTGGAGCCGATCGAGGCGCTGCGGACAGAAATCTAGCGGACGAGTGAATCAAGATGCGAATGTCGCTCGGCGAAAATGCTCGCATGGCTCTCACGACGTTGCGTGAGAACAAGATGAGGTCTTTTCTGACCGTGCTGGGGGTGGTGATTGGGATCACCGCGCTGCTCTCGGTCGTTGCGGTTTTAATGGGCGTTTACAACGACGTAAACGCATTTCTGAGTGACTTCGGCTCGGATACCCTTTTCATTTTCAAGTTTGATCCTGGGATTCACACTTCGGGACGACTCACTCCGGAAGAACGCACCCGCAAGTCTCTTACCCTTGGGGATGCCGAGGCCATCGGCGAGCTTTGCCCAGACGTCAAAGCGGTCTCAGCTGCGATTCTGCCGCGGATTGTCGAGGGCTCGCCTGATGGGCGCCCGGTGATGAGCGCGCGTTACAAAGGCAAGGAAGTGGCTGGAGTGGACTATCACGGAATAATGCCGGCGGATGAGATCGTGTTCAATTCCAAAGCGGAGCGGGGAAGATACATTAGCGAGGGGGAAAACTTGCACCGCAGGGATGTGGCGCTCATCGGACCGGACATAGCCAAGGCTTTGTATCCAGACGAAGATCCGCTGGGCAAACTTATCCTCGTTGACGGAGTGTCGTACGAAGTGATTGGCGTGATGGCTGCGCGCAAAGGGCAACTGGTGAAGGATCAGGCCGCCGACAAAGCGATTCTTGTTCCTTACCGCACATATCAGAAACATCGGCCTGGGGATGATGAGAATTTGATTGGCGCGGTCGCTTATCCGGGGCGCATGGCGGAGGCAGAGGACGAAATTCGCGGCGTGCTGCGCCGCCGCCGAAACGTTCCTTATAACAAGCCAGACAATTTTGGCGTTTCGAGCGCAAAGGAAATCGCCGACCAGTTCCGGCAGATTACCGCATCGGTAGCTCTCTTGATTTCAGTGGTGAGTTCGATTGGGCTGCTGGTGGGCGGCGTGGGCGTGATGAATATCATGCTGATGTCGGTCACGCAGCGCACGCGCGAAATTGGAGTACGAAAAGCGATTGGGGCGCGGCGGCGCGATGTAATTTGGCAATTTTTGACGGAAGCGATCGTGCTGACCGGGGCGGGGGGCGTAATTGGTGTGTTGCTCGGCTTGGGCATCAGCCTGCTTATCCACCTTTTCGTACCGAGCTTGCCTTCCGCCGTTCCGTTGTGGTCGATTCTCGTGGCTGTCACGGTTTCCATGAGCGTCGGCTTATTCTTTGGAATGTATCCGGCGGTGAAGGCGTCTCGGCTCGATCCGGTCGAGGCTTTGCGTTATGAGTAAATCATGGACCCCGGGGGCCCACGACGAAGGATGAAAGTAGCCGTTGGACGTCTTCTCAGTCTTTTCAATGAGATAGACGGCTTCTTTCGTAGGAGTAGGGGCGCCGGGATAAACCGGTGTGGAGGAGCGGATGAAACAGCCGTACGGTGAAGGCCTAGCGAGCCACACCGACCCCGAGTCATGCGTGGTCAGTCGAGAGGCTGGGCACGAAGCGTTGACAGGGGCACATGCAGGAGGGGTATCGAGCCGCGAAATAACGGGAAATCAGGATGCCGACGCTGTCTATTCGGCGGGAAGGCAACACTGGTGGGTGCGATATCGCGAGCACCTACTGGACCTGCGAGGTCCAAGACCCCCGACATGCATGGAACCTCCACGCGCGAGAACCGGGAGGCCCTACCAGCACCCGACACGAAGCTGTGAGCGGGTCGGTCGAGGAAGGTGATGAGCCACAATCTCGACAGGAACGTTGGTAGGGAGTCAGACGGTCGTGTACTACCTACGAAGTGCCCGAACAAAGGCGGTAGTTCCACGCCAGCGGAGAGCACGGAGGGAAGACGACCGACCAAGGAAAACACGGGGCAGACGGCCGCGTCCCAGATACAAAGCTGGGAGAACGCGTTAGCTGGGCTTCACCGTGTGCGGGAAGCAGCAAAGAGGGAGAAGCGACTACGATTCACTGCGCTACTGCACCACGTATCCGTCGCACTTCTCTCGAACAGCTTCTATGCTTTGAAGCGGGAAGCTGCTCCGGGGGTGGACGGGTTGACGTGGCAGGAATATGAAACGGACCTGGACAAGCGGCTGGAGGATCTGCACAGTCGAGTGCACCGGGGTGCGTATCGAGCGCTACCTTCCAAGAGAGCCTATATCCTTAAGCAGGATGGACGACAGAGACCTCTGGGGATAGCCGCCCTGGAGGACAAAATCGTCCAACATGCAGTGGGAACGGTCCTCAATCAGATTTATGAGGAGGACTTCTTGGGTTTCTCGTATGGGTTTCGACCGGGGCGCGGCGCGCACGACGCGCTGGACGCTCTGAGTGTCGGGATCATGAGGAAGAAGGTGAATTGGGTGCTGGATGCGGACATCCGGGACTGCTTTGGTTCTTTTTCGCACGAATGGATGGTCAAGTTTCTCCAGCATCGCATCGGGGACCGACGGATCCTCCGCCTGATCAAGAAATGGCTGAGGGCCGGCGTACTTGAGGATGGGAAATGGTCGGAGACGGAAAAAGGAACTCCGCAAGGTTCGGTGATTTCGCCGTTGCTTGCGAATGTCTACTTACACTACGTTTTCGACCTTTGGGTACAGCACTGGCGGACGCATCGAGCCGAGGGGAGGTTATCGTGGTTCGGTATGCGGACGATATGGTGCTGGGGTTTCAGCATCGAACGGAAGCGGAACGTTTCCTACAGGATTGGCGGGAACGGCTGCGGAGGTTCGGGCTGGAATTACATCCGGATAAAACACGCCTGATTGAGTTCGGGCGTTTTGTTGCCG
>WNFS01004447.1_pt1 | contig 10691 bp, 15 predicted proteins | sample 5400141 | NCBI WGS metagenome assembly WNFS01 (sample SAMN13153358, study PRJNA577476) | soil metagenome | isolation source: 60 cm saprolite under Madrone tree | place: USA:California | collected 2016-06-14 | reverse complement strand
GAGGCGCAGGAGGCGCTGACCCAGACGGGCGGCACGGGCATCATCCTGGGCGCCGGCTGTGTGCTCTTGCCCGACCATTCGGACGCTGCCATGATCGGCCTCGCGCAATCGCTCGGGGGCACGGTCAAGCTCATGGGGATCAAGCCTCAATAACATGGCGCGGCGCGCCGGCGTCCCAGGGCTCGTGCTCGCGGCGATCCTCGTGCCTTCATTCGCTTCGGGCCAGGGGCTCGGCGGCATCGACGAGGTCGTCATTCTCTCGACCTATCGCTCATACAACGGAGCCAACAACCTGCCGCGGCGCCAGCCACATGCCGGCGTGGACTTCGCCAGCCGGCTGGACGCCCCGGTGCTCGCGGCGGCCGACGGCATCGTGAGCCGCATCATCGACTCGCCCTCGGGTTGCGGCCACGGCGTGGTGATCGAGCACCCGGGCTTCAAGCGCTGGACGGCCTACTGCCATATGCAGAGCGTCACGATGCGTGTGGGAGAGGCGGTAGAGCGCGGGGAGCAGATCGGCCTGGTCGGCAAGAGCGGCAACGCCAATAATATCCCGCACGTGCACCTGGAGCTCTGCACGTCGCCCTGTTCCTCCCACTTCGACGGCGAGCTCTCGGGCACCACGGACCCGCTCGCGGTCGCGGCAGGCTGCTACGATCCCAAGCGGTCCTATCCCCGCGATCGCCTCACGCTCACCTTTCCGGTCGCGTGCCTCCACTGGATCCGCTGGCGCTAGCGCATGGACCGCATCCTCGAGCCCGAGCTGATGACCGACGCCGCCCAGGCCCTCGCCTACGCACAGGCCGACTTCGCGCAGGTCAACCAGGGCTTCGTGGATCGCTTCCGCGCCTGCTTCCCCAAAACCGTCGGCGGCACCATGGTCGATCTCGGCTGCGGCCCGGCCGACATTCCCGTGCGCTTCGCCCGGGCCCTGCCCGGCTTCACCATCACGGCGGTGGACGGCTCGGAGCCCATGATCGCGCTCGCCCACCAGGCGGTGAAGGCGGCGGGCCTCGAAGCCCGCGTGCACCCGCGTTGCGCGCGGCTGCCCATGCTGGCCCTGCCGCTCCAGAGCTTCGACGCCGTGGTGTCGAACAGCCTCCTCCACCACATGCCCGACCCGCGGCTCCTCTGGAACGAGCTCCTGCGGCTCGGCAAGCCGGGGTCTACCGTGCTCGTCATGGATCTCTTCCGCCCCGAGTCGCCCGAGCGAGCCCGCGAGATCGTCGAGCAGTACGCCGGCAACGAGCCGCCGGTGCTCAAGGAGGACTTCTTCAATTCGCTCTGCGCGGCCTTCACCCTGCGCGAGATCCGCTTCCAGGTCCGCTCGCGCGGGCTGGGAGCACTCGTCTGCGAGCTCGCGAGCGACCGTCACTGGATCGTCTGGGGTCACCTGCCGAGGGGCGTAGAGAAAGGACCACCGCCATGAGAGGGGCCATCGCGAAGAAGAGCACGGTGGAGGGCGAGTGGCGGCCCGTCTTCAAGGATCGTGAGGGCGCCTGGTCACTCCTGCTCAACAAAGATCCGGAAAGCAAGGCCCGCACGCTGGCCGTCAAGTACGCCAAGGGCTGGGAGGTCCAGAAAAGCCTCCACGACGGCACGGTCGAGGTGCTGGTGCTGGAGGGGCAGTTTCAGGTGGGACCGATCGTCTACGGCCCCGGCGACTACTTCTGCGTGCCGGGCGGCGTCACGCACGGCCCGGAGCGCGCGCTCACCGACGCGCGGATCCTAGTCGTCTCCCACGGGCCCCTGACGCCGGGGCCCTGAACCACCCCTCACCCTGCCCTCTCCCCTGAGGGGAGAGGGAGTCGAGGTGTTTCCCTCCCCCCTGAGGGGAGAGGGAGTCGAAGTGTTTCCCTCCCCCTGAGGGGGAGATGGTCGCAGTTCGAGCTGAGCAAATTAGGGGGACTACTTGGCGACGTTGAAGCGGAAGTGGCAGATCTCGCCGTCCAGAACGACGTAGTCCTTGCCCTCGAGGCGGAACTGCCCCTTCTCGCGGACGGCGGCCATGGAGCCCTCGGCGGCGATCAGCTCGTCGTAGCCCACGACCTCGGCACGGATGAAGCCGCGCGCGATGTCGGAATGAATGGCGCCCGCGGCGTCCTGGGCGCGGGTGCCGCGCGGGACCGACCAGGCACGCACCTCGTCGTCTCCCACCGTGAAGAACGAGAGCAGCCCCAGGAGGCCATAGCAGTCGCGGAGCACGCGCTTGATGGCGGGCTCGCTGAGCCCGAGGTCGGCGAGGAAGGCCGCCTGCTCTTCACCTGCCAGCTGCGCCACTTCCGCCTCGATGACAGCCGAGACCCAACCGACGGCGGTGCCCGCGTGTCCGGCGATCTCGCCGAGGCCGAAGCTCTCGACCAAGGTCTTGCCGCGATCGATCTCCTTCTCCGAGAGGTTCAGGCAGTGGAGGATGGGCTTCTGCGAGAGGAAGGTGAAGCCGCGGATGGCCCGGACGTCGTCGTCCGAAAGGCCGGCCGCACGGATCGGCGTTTCGGACTCGAGCGCGGGCTTGAGGCGCAGCAGGATGGCCTGCTCCCTGACGTCGGCGTCCACCCGCTTCTTCTTGATAGTCGCTTCGAGCCGCTCGAGCCGTCGCTCGACCACCTCGAGGTCGGCCAGGATCAGCTCGGTCTCGAGATCGGCGATGTCGCCCTTGGGATTGGGCGCCGCGCCGGCGGCGTCGGCGAAGGCCCGGACCACGTGCAGGAGCGCGTCCGCGTTCCGGAACTCCTTGGCGTCGAGCCCCTCGCGGTCTCCCTTGGTGATCCCGGCGAGATCCACCACCTCGAACGAGGCGAACGTCGTCTTCTTGGGCTTGAAGAGCGCGCTCAGCCTGTCCACCCGCTCGTCGGGCACGCGCGCCACCCCCGAGTGCATCTCGGCGCGCGAGCCGCCGAAGGACGAGGTCGCCACCGACGCGCCCGTCAGGAGGTTGAACAGCGAGGTTTTTCCGCTCTTGGGAAGCCCGACGAGGCCGATCTTCATGCACGCTCATGCTACCATAGCGCGCATCGCTCCCTCGATCCGCCGACGCCGCACTGCTGCGCGCGGGGAAGCCTCTGTTCTCGGCCCTCCTCGTGCTAACGGCATCGCCATGACGATGGGCCGGTGAGGTACTATCGGGCAATGCGCCGCATCGGGGGATCCACGCGCCGCGCCCCGGCCGTCGCTCTCCTCGCCCTCGCCGCCGCCCTCGCAGCAGTCCTCCCGCTCCGCGCCCAGCAGCCGAGCCCGGCCCAGACCGCGCTCGATGCCGTCGCCGCCCCCCTCTACCAGGAGCTCGCGGCGCTCAGGGGCATGACCTCTCCCGGTTCGCCGCCGCCGGTCCTGATCCGCTCGCGGGGGGAGAACCGCCGCTTCATCGAGCAGGAGATCAACCGCCGCTACTCCGCAGCGGTTCTCGATGCCGAGCGCAAGAGCATGGTCGCGTGGGGCGTGATTCCGCCGGACTACGATCTCCGCCGTCTTTTCCTGGATCTTCTCGAAGAGCAGGTCTCCGCCTACTACGACCCGCGCGGCAAGGTGATGGCCGTCGGCGACTGGCTCCCTTCCGAGCAGCAGCGCGCGGCGCTCATGCACGAGCTCGTCCACGCGCTCCAGGACCGCGAGCTGCCGCTCGACAACTTCATCGGGCCCGACCCCGGCCACGGCGACCGTCTGCTCGCGCGCCAGGCGCTCATCGAAGGGGAAGCCGTGGCGCTCAGCTTCGACCTGATGCTCAAGCCCCAGGGGATGGACGTCAGCCGGCTGGCCGACCTGTCCATGGCGCAGGGCATGATCGTCACGAGCGCGGGCGGGCCCGTCATAAGCAAGGCACCCAAGTTTCTGCGTGACCTGCTGCTCTTCCCGTACGTGGAGGGGCTCGGCTTCGTCTACCAGCTCAGGAAGCGCCGTCCGTGGTCGGCCATGAGCGCGGTGTACCTCGATCCGCCCCGCTCGACCACTCAGATCCTCCACCCGGAGAAATACCTGGACGTGCGTGAGGACCCGCTCCCGGTCGTGATTCCCGATCTCTCGCGCCTGCTGCCGGGCGCCCAGCTCGTGACCGACGATGACCTCGGCGAGTTCGCCCTCGGCGCGGTGCTGGCGCTCCACCTGGGCGATGACGAGGGGCGACGCGTGGCGGCCGGCTGGCGCGGCGATCGCTATCGTATCTGGGAGGACGACGGCGGGCGCTTCGTGATCGCCTACCGAGTGGTCGTGGCGGACGCCCAGGTGGCGGCGGCGCTGGCGAGCCATCTCCAGTCCTCGGTGGAGAAGCGCCATCCCGGGATTGCCGTCAAGGCGGCGGCTCGCGGCGGCGGGCTCGTCACCTGGCTCGACGGCGGGCGGAGCTTCGCGGTGGAACGCCGGGGAACGAGCGTCGTCCTCCTGGAGCAGGTGCCGGCGCAGGCTCTCGACCGCGTGCGGGACGCGGTCTGGCGCGCGCGGCCCGCGGGTCCCTCGCGGTAGAATAGGCGCATGCCGAGCCGGCCGGGCAAGGAGCTCGAGGTCGTCCCGAACCCGCATCCCGACCGCGACTACGAGGTCGCGCTCGAGATCCCGGAGTTCACCTGCCTCTGCCCCAAGACAGGGCAGCCGGACTTCGCGACCATCAGGATCACGTACGTCCCCGACCGGCACCTGGTCGAGCTGAAAAGCATCAAGCTCTACATCTGGTCGTACCGGAACGAAGGCGCCTTCCACGAGGACGTCACCAACCGCATCCTCAACGACTTCGTGGCGGCGGCCGGGCCGCGCTGGATCGAGGTGGTGGGCGATTTCAGCGTGCGCGGCGGCATCAAGACCGTCGTGCGCGCCTCGCACGGCAAGCGCCCCGAGCTCTGACCGCACGCGGGGCTCTCCCTGGGCACCGTGATCCCATGAGCGTTGTTTCCCCGATGAGCATTGTCCCCGATGAGCATTGTCCCCCCATGAGCATTGTCCCCCCATGAGCATTGTTCCCCCATGAGCATTGTTCCAATGAAGACCATTCGCCGTCCCTTCCTGACGGCGCGCTGGTCGAACCTCGCGATTGTCACGTACGAGGTTCCGCCGGCTCTGCTCGAACCTCACCTGCCGGCCGGCCTCGAGCTCGATCGGCGCGGGGGCGCGGCGTTCGCGAGCATCGTCGCCTTCGACTTCCTCGACACGAGGGTATGGGGCGTGCCCTGGCCGGGCTTCCGCACGTTCCCCGAGATCAACCTGCGCTTCTACGTCAGGCGGGGAGAGCGGCGCGGTGTCGTGTTCATCCGCGAGTTCGTGCCGCGTCCGCTCGTGGCCTGGCTCGCGCGCGCGATCTACAACGAGCCGTACCTGGTGGCTCCCATCGAGAGTACCGTGGCGGGGGAGGCACCTGCCGTGGTGACCAGGCGTCGCCTGCGCTGGCGCGGGCGGACTCACGCCATCGAGGTCACCGGGAGCAGGCCCGCGTTCCGGCCGGCGGAGGCGAGCGACGAACACTTCTTCAAGGAACACCAGTGGGGCTTCGGACGCGACCGGCGGAGCCGGCCGATCCTCTATGAGGTCAGGCACCCGCAGTGGGATGTCTACCCGGTGCGCTCGTGGAGCCTCGACCTCGACTGGGCCCAGGTCTACGGACCGCGGTGGGACGTCCTCGCGCGCGAGAAGCCGCTCTCCGTCCTGCTTGCGGTGGGCTCGGCCGTCTCGGTCTATCCGCGCGGTCGCGTCTAGTCCTTCTTCTCCTGCCCCCCGGCCGCTTCGATCGTCACGGTGTCCCCCACCAGGACGAAGAGCACCTTCCCGTTCTTGGCCTTGTAGGTCCACTTCTCCACGGGACCGAGCTTGCTCACGTCGTCGGGCTTGCCGAGAGCGCTCTCGAGCTGCGCGCGCGTCTTGACTTCCTTGGCCTTGGCGAGCATGTCCTCTTTGCTCGATGGTCCACAGGCCGTGAGCGTGACCACCAATAAAAAGCCGGAGGCGAAAACGCCGAACCGTCTCAGCATCAGCGGAACCTCCCTCGAGCAGTCTAGCAGGTTGCTGACAAAGACATGAGCAACAGTTCTTCCGGGAGCAGGGTCGGCATTGTCAACACCGGTCGGGTTCCTGATCCTGCCGTCCCTGGACTGGATCCCGCGAATGCGCCGCCGCCCGCCTGGGGTTCATGCCGGGTGAAGGGCCGGGCCGAGGTGCTTCGCCAGGCGTTTGAGATTCAGGACCCAGCCTATCAAGTACGTCTCCTGTCGAACTCGTCTGAGGCCGCGGCGGCGGAAGCGCCGCAGCCCGTGCCAGTCCTTGCCCTCGCCGAAGAGCTCCTCGATCAGCTTCCGACAGCGTTGCGACAGGCGATACCCGAGCCCGCGTTGGCGCATGCGCACGCGCGTGTAGGCCGTGCTGCTCCCGCGCGCCTCCGTCGCGATATGGGGCTCGATACCCCGGGCGAACAGCGCCTCGAGGAAGTCTTCGTGAAAGAACCCCTTGTCGGCGCCGAGCGTGGTGGGCGTGAAGCGCAGCCGCCGTTTCGCCCGCTCGAGGAGCGCCAGGCAGCCGGCCTTCTCTGCTGTGCTGCTCTGGAAGATCTCCACCCCGAGCCCGAGCAGGACGCGATGACGGTTCTCCATCACCGCATTGACGGTGTAGCCCGGATACGCGCCCGTCCCCCACGTCCCCTTGGAGCCAAACCGGCAGTCGGGATCTGTGACCGAGCGATGGGTGGCATTGCCGCGCTTCTCCCCCCGGAAATCCACCGCGCGATTGCCGGGATCCGCCGGCCCATCCTCCGCGGCCCGGTCCTGGGCCCGCAGCCGCCGCTTGTACTCCCCCGGGTCGAGCGCCACCTCGAGGGGCTCGAAGCTCATGAAGCTGGCGTGGGCGCGCACGAGGGTGCCGTCGGCGCTCACGTGCCGACTGACCAGCCCCCCCGCCATCGCCCGCTTGATCGTGTCGTCGAAGAGGTGTTCCAGCACCCCCGCCTCATCGAATCGCCGGCGCCGGTTCTGGCTGAACGTCGAGGCATCCCAGGCGGCCTGGTCGAGGTTCAATCCCACGAACCAGCGCAGGGCCATGTTGCACTGCAGCTCCATGACCAGCTTCGCTCGCTGGTAATCCCCAACAGGTAGCCGCCCACCAACGCCAGAAACAGTTGCTCGGGCGGGATCGACGGCCGCCCGATGGGCGCGTAGAGATCCCGGCATGTCCGGCGGATCACCTGGTCGTCGATGAGCGGCCGGATCGCGCGCAGCGGATGCTCCGGCGGCACGAAGCTTTCCAGCGAGAGCCGATAGAACAACGTCCGCTGTGGATCCCCGTGTCCCATCATCGGCTGGCTCCTCCTTGCTCGCAGCCTACGGTAGTTCGCGGCAAGGGGATCCAAAAAAGTGCGATGCAATCCACTTTGTCAACAACCTGCTAGGTGGCAAATCCCGTTGGGGCCACCACGGTGATTTCGTGGTGATATTCGCCCCGAAATTCCCTGGGGGGAGGGAACGGAATCCTTCTTTCACTCCCCCTCGTCGTCGAGAGTTTCCAAAGCCTGCCGAACGTCCTGTTGCGTGAGTCTGGTATAACCCGTGGTCGTCTGCACGTCGACGTGACGAAACTGTTCCTGCACAACACGCAGGTTCTTCGTGCGACGCAGTAGCTCGGCGCCACACGCATGCCGGAGCGCGTGCGGATGCAACGGAGATATTCCCGCCCGCGCCCCGACGGCCTTGACGACCTTCCAGATCCGCTGGCCCGTGATCCGGCGCTCGATGCGCTGACCCACTCTGTGCTTGTAGGTGACCACGAAGAGCGGCGCCGAGGCTGGCAGTCCGGCTCGCTCGGTCACCATGTAATCGCGCAGGATGGCGCGCGCCCGCGCCGGCAAGGCCACCGGCCCCTCGTGACCGCCCTTGCCCATGACCCTTCGAAGCCCGAAGTCAGGGGCGACATCACCCACGTCCAACGCCGCTACGTCCTCGCGACGAAGCCCTCCATAGGCCATGAGGGCGAGGATCGCGCGCTCCCGGAGACCGCACTGCCGCAGCAGCACCTTAGGCGACTCGCTCACCGAGGCCGACGTCATCGCCCACTGCAAGGGCAGGATCGCCTCCTACAAAATCCCGCGTCACGTCCGCATCGTCGCGGACGTCCCGCGCACGCCCGGCCCCCACGGCGACAAGGTCCAGGAGGGCCGGCTACGGGAGCTGTTCCTCGCCGATCAAGCCTCACAGCGCTGACCCGGACTCGGCTCATTTCGGCCCGGGAATGTACGTCAGATTCCTGACGGCAACGTCATCTCTCTGACGGCCTCAGCGGTGGCGTCGTGTCCTCGCCCACCGGATCTCGACGCCGGCGCTCCCAAGGTACAGCCCGGTAAGTCCCGCCAACTAACGAGTTCTCGGTCATGGCCGGCGGGGGTCGAGAAGGCTCCTCAGGCACCCGGAGGTTGGAACCGTTCTTGCGATTAGATGAGCTGCACGAGCGCCGGCACCCGAGGAATTGGGGGCCGACTCCCAAGGAGGCTCCATGACGCTTTACCGGATCCGGAAGATCCCGCGATGCGAGCGGGGAATCGCGCTGCCGATGGCCATGATCACGCTGATGATCCTGTCGGTACTCATCATCGCCTTCACGATGCTGGCCGCCTCGGAGCCCGTGCTCGCCGGCAACCAGTTACAGATTGCCCAGGCCCGGGCGATTGCAGAGAGCGGACTCGAGCGGGCCATCTGGGCGCTCAATAATCCGGCAGACCCGGCCGGCATCCCGAACCCGCTCGTCGCCGCCGCCGCGCCCTATAACGGCAGCGCGGCCATCGCTGTCACCATGGCCGGCGTCCAGCTGGGCGTCTACACCGTCTCCGTGACCAACGGCGCCAACGCAAACCAGCGCAATATCGTGCTGACGGGCTGGGCGCCCACCAACATAGGCAGCGGCTCCAAGGCCAGGCAGAAGATCATCGCGACGGTGGCCACTCTGCGCTTCCTCGACCCTCCGGCGGCGCTCACCGTGCGCGGCGAGATCGCAGTCGGCGGGAACTCGCTGGTCGACTCCCGCTCGGACGGGAGCTGCGGCAACAAGTCGGGCACCTGGAGCCAGGGCGCGACCGCGGTGGACGGCTCGGCCGAGGTCTACGGCCGTGACGGAGACAACGTGCCCAACGGGTCGGGGGACAGAATCCAGAACCTGCCGGCCACGGCCTTCGATCCCTACACCTACACGAAAGACGAGCTCAGCGCCATCAAGGCCTTCGCCAAGGCCAACGGCACCTATTACCAGGGCGCGGTCACCTTCAACGCGGGCCATAAGCTCCCGAACGGCATCATCTACATCGACACGGTCAGCGGCCAGAACATCGACACCAGCGGGCCGAACACGACGCCGACGAGCGACTTCGCATTGGTGGACATCCACGGCAATTCCGAAGCCGATACCAGCGGCGTCTTCAGCGGCTGGATCATCGTCGCGGGCTCGCTCGCCATCGCCGGCGACTTCCATATGCGCGGCATGCTCTACGTGCTGAACGACCTGGTCTATACGGGCACGGGCACCGGCCGTATCGATGGCGCCATCATCACCCAGAATATCCGCGACACCTCTTCGACGACCATCGACACCAACACAGGCGGCAACGCGTCCGTCCATTACGATTGTGGCTATGCCAAGACCGGCGGCGGGCAGGTGCCGCAGACCTTCACGATCCAGGCTGGTACCTACAAGGAAATCCCGGGCTAGCTCGCGCGGGAGAAATGAGGACCATGGGAACCCATACCAAACGGATGGAAGGACTGAGGCGAAGCGGGGGCCGGGGCGGGTTCAGCACCCCCGAGCTGACCGTCGTCATCGGCGTCGTCGGGATGCTCTTCAGCATGACCGTGCCCTACTTTGTCAGCTATTACGGGAGCGCGGCGATCACGGCCGGTTCCCAGCAGGTGGTCGCCCAGCTCAACCAGGCCCGAGGGCTCGCGATCAAGCAGAATGACAACGTCTGCGTGCAGCTGGCCTCCACCACCCAGATGGTCTTCCGCCTCGGCAGCTGCGCCGGCGCGGTGTGGATAGGAGCGGGGACCGATGGCGTCGGCAACATCAACCTGCCCGAGGGCTTCGCCCTGGCCGGCAACGACATCACCTTCAGCTATCTCGGCGCCGCCTTGCCGGCGACGACCTACACGCTGACCCACGGGACCACCTCCTCGACCGCCACCGTCTCGATCGCCATGACGGGGCGGATCACGAGCCCCTAGATGCGCCGCCGGCCCGGAAGACTCGCGACGGACCAGCGAGGCATGTCGCTGGCCGAGATCCTGGTCGCCTGCGTGATCATCGCCATCGGGCTGGTCGGCCTGCTCTCGGCCATTCCGACGGCCAGCTACGGGCTCCAGGAGGGGCGGCAGCTCTCGACCGCGACCTTCCTCGTCAACCAGAGGCTCGAGCAGGTGCGCAATGCCGCGTGGACGGCGACGCCCGCCAATGATTGCCTGGGCACATCCGCCTCGTCGACGGTGGCTCCGACCTCCGCCGCGTGTAATGGCGCGGCCGTCACGACGTTCCCGGACGAAGCGCCGATAGCCTCGCCGTACACCGACTACACCCGAACCATCAGGGTCATCGACTGCTCGATCGGCGTGGGATGCGGGGGGGTCGTGAACGCCACGTTTCGCCAGGTCACGGTCGTGGTGAGCTACCGGCCCGCGACCGGAACCGGCGTGGCCGCAGCCGGCACCACCAAGAGCGCCATCGTCTCCATGCTGGTCGCCCAGCGATGACCG
>WNFS01023135.1_pt1 | contig 10693 bp, 9 predicted proteins | sample 5400141 | NCBI WGS metagenome assembly WNFS01 (sample SAMN13153358, study PRJNA577476) | soil metagenome | isolation source: 60 cm saprolite under Madrone tree | place: USA:California | collected 2016-06-14 | reverse complement strand
CCAAATGCAGGCGCGTGATGCCAATGCGCTTCCTTGCGCCGTCATGCTCGATCTCAACCCAGCCGTGGGTAGCGAGGGGCAGCTCGTACTGCGAGATTTGATAGCCCTTGGGCAGATCCGGGTAAAAGTAGTTCTTGCGCGCGAAGCGGGAACGCTCACGCACAGTGCAATGCAGGGCAAGCGAGGCGCGTACGGCCATTTCGACGGCGCGCTTGTTCAGAACCGGCAGCGCACCTGGCAGCCCGAGGCAAACCGGACAAACATTCGTGTTGGGCGGATCACCAAAGCGCGTGGAGCAACCGCAGAAAATCTTGGATTTGGTGAGCAGCTGGACGTGCACCTCGAGCCCGATCACGGGCTCGTATTTAGCCAGCACTTCGAGCGCGAGGGCCGCTCCTTCTGACGCCGATTTCGCCATAACGAGACGAAGATTATAGCATCAGCACGGGAACAGCACGGGCACGAGCGCCGCCGTCAAACGTGTTCGGCGACAGGCTCTTGGAACGCAGGAAAGAGATGCTCGGCCAAGGAGAACCCCCCGAAAAGCAGGATCACGTAGAGCGCGTCGGGTGTTCCAAAACAATGGAACGCCGGCGATGTAACAAGCCACCAGGCCAGCCGCTGTTTTCGGAAATGTATCCAGGAACAGCCAGACACCAAAGTTGGTGACGAGGAAAAACTGAATTGCTCCCAGCAAGGTCACAGCGGCAATGCGCCCGCGGGTCTTCCGGCCGCGCAGCAAGAACCCCAGAGCCACACTCACCAAAGTGCTGGCGTAGACCAGGGGTATCAGCTTATGGAAGCCGATGAAAAGGTCGCCGGCAAAGAGGGTCAACAAAGGAAAGAGAAGCGCCAGACGCCTGTCTCGTATGATCGCGCCGGAAAACAGCGCCATTGCGCCAATCGGCGCGAAGTTCCAGGGATGAGGAACGATTCGCAGAACGGCGGCGAGCACGATCATCGCCAGCGCGAGAAGGGTGCGATAAAACACCGCATTTCTACCCGAAATTGTCAATTTCATTTGCTCGCAACCTCCTCCAGCGGCAATAAATCGCAGAACACAAAGGAATCCCGCTGGATGATTTCCCCCGTGCGAACGGGAATCGGAGCATGAAAAATAGGCCCGTCGAAAACGAAGGTGTGAAACTCGCCGTTCTCGCCGCAGGGATCGGAATGGGGCGGCAAGTCTCGAAAAAACGCCTGGTCCAATTCGCGTCCGGCAAAACTGGGGTCGAGGACTTTGCCATCAATGCAGACCGCGATGGCGCGAAAATTGGCGGAGTGAAATGCGCAAATGAGCTCGCGCGTGTCACGTTTCCAGATGGGGAAAAGGGCGGTCATGCCCATGCGCGCGAGGTTTTTCTCACGATAGGTGCGCAGATCTTCCAGGAAAATGTCGCCGAAGGCGACAGTTCGAACGCCTTTGTCGTAGTGCATACGCAATGCCTCTTCCATCCGCGCTTCGTAGATGGGATTGACGCATTGCGGAGGAATGAAAACTTCGTGGAGCGGCAGGCCAATGGATTTCGCCTGCCGCTCCAGTAGTTCGCGCCGCACGCCGTGCATGCTGATGCGGTCGTAGCCCTCGGTCACCGTGGTGAGGAGCGCCGCGACGTGGTGTTCGTTCGGCTGGAGCAGCGCATGCAATGCCATAGCGCTGTCTTTGCCGCCGCTCCAGGAGAAGAGAATGGGCTCCGGCGAGTGCATTAGTTCTTGCCGCTGAAGCGATAGTTCATACCGACGCGAACATCGCGGCCAAGCGCCGGGTATCCGATCGCGTCCTGATATTGTTTGTCGAAGAGATTTGCCACGCGGGTATATATGGAGACTCCGCGGCCGAGATCGTAGCTACTCGCAAGGTCGAAGCGCGCGTAGCCGGAATTCCTCCTGAGGCAAGGCCCGAAACATCTGCCTGCTATGACAAAGCTCAGGAAGTCGCTGTCTGTCCGCGCGCCGCTGAAGTATCCGGCGAGATTCACGTTCACTCGCCGAATCGACGCATTCAGAATGAGCGATCCGGAATGGGGCGGACGGCGAATGAGGCGATTACCCGCAATCAGTGCTGGGTCGGTGGCATGGGGGGACTTGAGAACCCGGGTGTCGTCGAACGTGTAATTGCCCGCAACGCTGAGCCAGCGCAGCGGCCGGGCCTCGATGGAGAGATTTGTTCCGCGTGCTCGCGCCAGATCCGTGTTAAAGAACGTTCCGAGAGCGCTGCAGCCCGAGCCCGGCGGAGGCGGGACGATTCCGAAGCTGACGATGTCGTAGAAGCGGTTTTGAAAATATTCCCCCGAAATCTTCACATGGTCGGAGGCAAGTTTCTGGTCCACGCCTGCGTTCCAAGTGCGGCTGCGCTCGGGCCGCAGCGAAGGATTGCCCGGGTCGCAGGGATCTGTTCCGAAAGTTTGATCGAATCGCGGCTCCTTGATTCCCTGGCCGTAAAATGCCCGAACGCGGGTATCGCCCCAGAGGCCCTGGCCGTAACGCACGGCAAGCGACGCGCCGAGGCGAGGAACGACGCGCGTTCCGAAGTTGTCATTAGCCTCGGCACGCGCACCAAAATTGAGGACCACTCCTGGAAGCGGCAGCCAACGAAAATCCAGAAAGCCGCCTTGATTGTTGCGGCGCACGTGACCGAGAGCAAGAAACGAGAGGAAAGCGTTCTCGACTTCATATTGATAGCCCGCAGTGACGCCGAGCTTGGGCAAGAGATAGCTGGATTGCGCGCGCAAACCGGCGCGGTTGTATTTTTGGGTATCTCTAAAGGGGAAATCGCAGGTGAAGGAAGGAACGGCCTTGGGCGAAAGAGGCGCGCAGAAAGGGTCGCCGGGATCAAAGAAGTCTGCAAGATGGTTATCGCTGAATACGCGATCGTAGGATTCGGCGCCGCTGATTTCATGATGCCAGCGCGTGCCGGTCGTGAAATTCCAACGCGCGCTGGCGTTGAAGAAGTGCAGTGCGTTGTGTTCGTCGAGATTGGGCGGCAGGAGAAGTGTTTGTCCGGGAATTCCCGCGTCGCTGTTAGTGTTTCGCAACGAAAGGCGAAGCTGATTGGAGTCGCTGAAGCTCCACCCGATGTTGCCGGAGAGAACGCGATTCAGGAAATGGTCGTTGGGGCCCTGGCCGTCGGTCTGAAAGTAAGAAGCCGCGGCCGAATAATCAAAAGCGCCACGCAGGCCGCTGATTTGCGCGCCGCCGCGGCCCGTGGAAAAACTGCCGCCTTCGCCATAGACGCTGACGGCAGGAGTGCGCGTAATCGACGGCGTTACCGGGCTCGTTAACCGGCGTTCCATCGACGAGGACTTTCGTGTAGCTGGAATTGCCACCGGCGAGAAAGATGGAAGTTTGTCCGCCCTCTGCGCCAGTGCGGCCGATGGCGATGCCGGGAGAATACAGCAGCAGGTCGGGCAGTGATACTACGCGGCGCTGGTCGATTTCTTCGCGAGTGATTACGGTGACAGAGGCTGAGGTTTCCTGCGCCAAGGCGGGTTCCGCCTGCGCGGTTACAACCACACTGGAAGAAAGCGGCTCGAGGTCCAGACGCAAATCGAGTTTGCGAGATTGGCCTGCGGCGAAGTCCAACACAAAGTCGCGCGGGACAAATGAAGGGCGCACGAATTGTACATGGTAAGGGCCCGGAGGAAGAGTGAGTGCGTACGTGCCATCGGCTGCAGATGTAGCTTTCAATGTTTGCGGGTTGCGAGTGTCGTCGAGATGAGCGGTGATTTGAACGCCGGCTATGCCGGCTCCGCTTGCGTCGAGCACGCTTCCGGAAAGATGCGCGTCCGGAGAATTGGATTGAGCGTGCGATGAGCAAGAAAATACAAAAACAAGAAGGGCCGAAAACGAAGTACGAAGAAGAGTTGTTTTCATTTTTTCCTCCGCTCCCCTCTCGCGCGGGAGTTGAAGGCTGGCCTGGCGATCAGGAATGAATCGTGCAGGCTGCGGACTTCGCCGGTCTCCTGGCTTGGCGGTCGTTCCAGCTCCGGTGAAACCGGAGCCAGCACGCAGCCTTCCCGCGGAGCCGCCCCTTTTCGAGCGATTCGCCGCAGTGGCCTGCGCGCTTGTTTTTCCCGCCTTACAGTCGCGCGGCGGCGACGGCTTACTCGCGTTGACCCCAATTGGTCCGGTGTCAACGCACCGTCTTCCCGTGCACGAAGTCCACGGTGATTGTGATGGGGCGACGCCGCCCGCTATGGGTTACGGTGTACCGCGATGCAAATCCGCGGCTTCGAAACAAACCGAGCTGCTTACTCTCCAGACAAAACGCTCACCCGCGGGCGCCCCGATGAGCCAAGCTCCACGCTGAGAGGCGTCTGGAAAACCTGTTCGAGCAATTCGCGCTGGTAGACATTTGCGGGCGGACCGATGCGCAGGCTCTTGCCACGCTGAAGCAGGACAACTTGATCCGCGTATTCCGCTGCAAGATTCAGCTCGTGAGTCACCACCACGACGGTGTAGCGATTTTGCGCCGCCAGCCGCCGCAGCGCATCCAGGAGATCAACCTGCGCGCCGATATCGAGGTGCAGCGTCGGCTCGTCCAGCAGCAAAAGCAGCGGTTGTTGCGCGAGCGCGCGCGCCAGGATGACGCGCTGCTTCTCGCCACCGGAGATTTGGTCCATCCAACGGTCGCTGAGATGTTCGGCGCCGACTTGCGCAAGGGCGTTGTGCGCGATGATTACGTCATCTTCGGTTTCAAAGCGCATCGGCCGCCCATAGGGATGGCGCCCTTGGAGGACAAACTCCCACGCGCGCGAAGGAAAGAGCAGCGGGCTCTCCTGTTGCACGACGGCAATGCGCTGGGCGCGAGTCTTTGGGGAAAGCGAGTGGGTGACGAAACCGTTGAGCAGGACGCGGCCGGAAAGCGGCTGCAGCGCTCCTGCAATCAATTTCAATAGCGTAGATTTGCCGCTGGCGTTGGGGCCAAGGATGGCGAGGATTTCGCCAGGACGCGCCTGAAAACTGGTGGCTTCGAGCGTGAATAGGGGCGCTTGCGACGGATTCGCCGAATATGCATAGCTGACTTGCTCGACGCTCAGGCGAGCATCACTGTTCGCGCGTGCCGCATCACTCGAGGTTCGCGCCGCGGCCTGAACGCTCACGCCAGCCTCCGGCGCAGCAAGTAGATAAAGAGCGGCGCACCAGCCATTGCGGTCATGGCGCCGACGGGCAGCTCTGCCGGCGCGACTACCGTGCGCGCGAGCGTGTCCGCGATGACCACGGCGATTGCTCCGCCGAATGCCGCGGCAGGCAACAGGATCCGATGATCGGAGCCGAATAGCAGCCGCATCGCGTGCGGCACCAGCAGCCCGACGTAGCCGATCGCTCCGCTGACCGATACCGCCAATCCGGTCAGCACCGATGCGGCGATGTACACAACCAGGCGCACGCGCGGAACGTCTACGCCCAGATGCATTGCTTCTTTTTCCCCGGCGAGGAGCAGATTCAAATCCGCGGCGGTCGTGTAGATCGCCCCCGCCGCTGCGAAGAATCCCACACCCAAGACCCACCGTAATTTCTGTTGCAAAGGAGTAGAGAGGTCGCCCATCAGCCAAAACGCCATGCCGCGCATGTCACGGCCGATTAGCGTGGTCATCAGAAACAGGATGATTGCGGAAAGAAAGGATGCGCTAATAATGCCGGCGAGAAGCAGCGTGCTGCTGTCTATCTGTCCCCCACGGCGCCCGAGGAAGTAAACTGCGGCGATCGTCGCGGCGGCGCCCAGAAAAGCGCCCACCGGAGTGAACAGCGCGGCAAATTCCGGCGAGATGGCCAAATGGGGCTCCACGATCAGCGCGAGAATTGCTCCCAGAGCCGCGCCGCTGGAAACGCCGAGCACGTAGGGATCCGCCAGGGGATTGCGAAGCAGCGCTTGAAAACTCGTGCCCGCGACAGAAAGCGAAGCGCCGACGACAATTCCGAGAAGAATGCGCGGCAGCCGGATATCAATCACGATCATGCCGTAATCGGTCGAGATTCCCCTGCTCTGGCCCAGCATCACCCGGATCAAGTCGCGCCCGAGGCCATAGAGCGACACAGGCACCGCGCCGAGCTTCAGCGCAACCACCACGACGACAAAAAGCACGGCGGCAAGCGCCGCGCAGCGCAGGAGAAGGCGTTGCAGCGTCAGCGGGCGCATGCACAAGCCTCCTCTGAGGGTATCTCGAGGTTCATCGCCTTATGCGCGGGATTCGCGGAGGAACGATTCGTCTTCGGAGGGATTTCTTTTTCGAGTTTTTCTTTCTCCTGCACTTCGATAAAGGCTTCAGGGTGCAACTGACGCGCGAGATCTTCGATGGCGGAGATGATTCGCGGGGCGGGACGGTTCACCGCGTCGCTGATCACGGCAAATTTCCGGTTGCGCACGGCGTCGAGAATCCGCCAGCCGGGCAGGCTGGAGAGCGCTTCGAAATCTCGCGCCGCAATTCCTCCATGAGATGCAGCGAAAACGAGGAATTCAGGCTGCAACTTAACCACTTCTTCGAGATTCATCTGCGGCCAGCTCTGTGAAGAATCCACAATCGAGACAGCACCCGCGTGGCGCAGAGCATCGGCGATGAATGTGTCTTTACCGATGGTGATAAGCGGCTCCGGCCAGACGATAAACAGCACTTTTCTCGGGGCCAGCGGGGCGAGACGCTGCTTCAAATCGGAAAGGCGATGCTCCAAGTCCGAGGTTAGCGCGCTTCCCGTTTCCGGTGTGCCAAGGATTTCAGCCAATCGCTTTGTCGAGAAGATGATTTCATCAACGGTGTGCGGGTCGGTCGCATAGACAGGAATTCCAAGGCCATCCAGTGCGCGCACTGTGTCGTAGCGATTCAAACTCTTAGTCACGAGAACAAGATCTGGCCGCAGCGCGGCGATCTCCTCAAAATTTGGATTGATGGCGCCGCCCACTTTTGTTTTCTTCCGCGCATCGTCGGGGTAATCGCAATAGTCCGTATCGCCCACCAGGCGGTCCTGCAGGCCGAGAGCATAGATCGTTTCCGTCAGGCTCGGCGCGAGCGAGACGATGCGCTGTATGGGTTGCGGAATCCTGACCGTACGGCCCGCTTCATCCACAACTTCCCGTCCGGCAGGGGCCGCGTCAGGGCTTGCTGCCGATGATTGCGCACGCGGCGATCCTGTACCCAACCAGAACATCACAAGCGCAGCGCAGGCGGTGCGTTGGACCCGAAAGCGCAATTCCCGTTGCACGAGTCTCCTCTGCCGGACAGAACCAACGGCCAGTTCACAACAAAAAAGCCCCACGAGACAACCTGGGGCTTTCGCCGGCGCTCTTTCTCGCGAAGAGCGCGGGCCTCTGCGGCAAGGGAGGGTAGCCTGGCTTACGGCCTTTCGGCCGATCACAGTGGCGGGACCGCGGCCGATTTGCACGGCCTTCCCCGCTTCCCCTGCCTGCAAATTGAAAGACGAGTGTATTCCGCGTAAGCGGGAGTGTCAATGTGCGTTTGAGAAACTGTCCGCGTGTTCTCAGCGGTTCTTCCAGTTTGGTTTGCGTTTTTCGACCAGCGCGCGCAGGCCTTCCTGCGAGTCCTCAAGCCGGTAGAGTTCATTGAGGAATATATTCATCGAGTGCTTCATGCCGTCGCGTAAAGACATCCCCATCCCCCCGAGAATCGCTTTTTTCGCCATGGTGAGCACGGGGCCCGAGTGCTCCGTGATTCGCGATACCAATTCATTCACCGTTTGCTCGATCTTCGCCTCGGGAACGAGGCGGTTCACAAGGCCTAATTCCAGAGCGCGCTCCGCCGTCACCGCTTCCCCTGTTAATACTAGCTCGAGTGCTATCTTTGGCCCCACGAGGAACGGCAGGATGGTTGAAGCGAGCGGCGGGAAAATGCCGATGGAAATTTCCGGCTGCGCGAAGCGCGCTTTCGGCGTGGCGATCACAAAATCACCAAATGCCGCCAGCTCCGCGCCGCCACCGATCGCGGGGCCGTTTACCACGCACACCACCGGCTTGGCCGCTTCGAGCATGCCCGAGAATGCGGCGTGGAACGCGTCAAGCATTTGGAAGACCCTCTGCGAAGTGTATTCGCCAATATCAATGCCTCCGCAAAACACCTTGTGAGCGGAATCGAGAACGATGAGCTTCACGTCACTGCGCTCTCCGGCGAAGCTGATTCCATCCGCCAGTTCGCCATCCGCCAGTTCGCGGAGCATCGCTTCGTTGAGAAGATTGTGCTCAGGGCGGTCGAGGGTCATGCGCGCGACACCAGTCTCTATGCGCAGCTTAATGAACTGAAATTGTTCCGGCTTGCGCCTCTCGGGTCGCGTCAGAAATTCTTCGGTATTGACCGGTTCAATCATGGCTGCCCTCCTCGGAATTGCGCGCGCCAGTGTTGTCTCCAAGCGCTAGAAAAGGATCGAAATTTGATGCTAGCACAACGATTCTCGGACCCCTGGATGAGAGAATGGCGGCGTGTGCAATCAGTTGCAGGGTAGAGTGAACAGCCGACCCGACAAGAGAACATTTCTGCGTACTCTCGGGGATACGCTCTCGGCATGAGGGAACTCTTTATGGCAACATCGAAAGAGAACATCCCATGACCGCGGACGCCGCTACAGCCGTCCAATTCATCGGTGCGACAGATTCACAAGGATTTCCACCTGCCGCAGCCTGGGAAACAGCGCCTCCGCTGCGCTTCGATGCGGATTGGCAGGGAAAAAATCCCGATGCGCTTCGCGAAACCGAAGTGCGGCCGCTGTGGACACCGGAGGAACTTTATCTTCGCTTCCGGGCGCGTTATCGCAATATCAACGTTTTTTCCGATGCCGAACCGAACGGGCGCCGCGATCAGCTCTGGGACCGCGACGTCGTAGAAGCTTTTTTCCAGCCCGATCCGTCCGACGCAGGCCGCTACAAGGAATTCGAAATTAGCCCGAACGGCTTTTGGATTGACCTGGACATCGCCCCGGGCGAAAAACGGGACCTGCGGAGCGGGCTGAAGCGCCGCGTACAAATCAACGAAAATGAAAAGCTGTGGGTAGCAGAATTGTCCATACCGATGAAGAGTCTCGTCGCGCGTTTCGACCGAGCCGCCATCTGGAGAGCGAATTTTTATCGCGTTGAGGGACCCACGGAGCCACGCTTCTACTCCGCGTGGCGCCCGACGTGCACGCCTCAGCCAAACTTCCATGTTCCCAAAGCCTTCGGACGTTTGATGTTTGTCGAGCCGCACCCGCCCCCATTCCACTAAGAATGACGCCCATCACTAATCCAAGAAATTTCCAGGTCGTGCCGGCACCCCTTGCCGAGTGCTGGGCACGGAGAATCCGCTCGTCGCGCTTTATATACTGCAGAACAGCATCTGGTGGGTGGAAACGGCGGGCCTTGACGGAATTCATGTCGTTCAGGACCCAAGCGCCACGAATCAATTTTGGCGCAGCTGGCGCGCGGGGCTACAAAAAATCTATCCCCATCTTGCGATTGTCAGCGAATAATCAAACTTCGAAAGTGCCGGGGCGTTTACTTCGTTCCGCTGCGCGCTGCAGCATTACGCGGCGAGCCACTGTTCAAAAAAGGCAGAAGCCTTCGCGCCCTCGACGCGCCGGCGCACGGCATCCATCACGCGGCAGCGCACCACTCCGCGCGCCCCGTAAAACCCCAGCCAGTACGGAAGGTGCAATTCCACCGGCTCGCGAAAGAAGTCGAGTCCCCGTTCGCGCAACTTGAAAAAGCCTTGTTGAAAAATCACGCGCAAAACCTTCTCTCGCAGCAATTCTTCCGCGCGCGCTTCCGTCAAGGACGACCGCAGAAAGTTTCGTGTTTCAATGGAGGGAAATTCTCGCGGACCTGGCAGCCGGGGGAATTCGAATAGATCGAGCGACCCATCGACCGCATCCAGCGCAAAAAAGCGCGTTTGCATCGTACTGCCCAACGTATAGCGCACCCCGTAAATCCAGCAAGGCACATAAGCATCAGCGATCCGCTGGAGCGGTCCGTTGCGCATTTGCCAGACACTGTTGACGAATCTGCGCGACGAAAATGTGCCTATCGCTTCGTCTCGCGAAACATTCGGCTTCAAGCTCCTTATCGTTGCGATTTCCATCGATGGCCCTTGAGAATTTCTCCTAGCGGAAATGGATCCACAACCCAATCACCGTGGCGAGCAGCAGTACGGTGAACGCCAGATTGACGGTACGCTCCGTGCGCGTCTCTCTTCGCAAATGCGGTGTTTCCAGGTTGATTGTGTCTAGCTTTTCATCCACCGTCGCGAACGTTAGCCCCGCGATTTTCTTTCTTTCGGGCGCGGGATAGAGCATGCTCACGCCAATCAAAACGACACTGCACACCACAAACATCAAGATCGCATAGTGTAGGAAATTCATGTCCACGAGCCGGCGCAGCGCGCTTGATTCGTAGTGACTCGTCTTGTCCAGCACTTCAAAAATAAACCTGACCGCGCCGAGGACGAACCCCGTCAGAAGAGAACTGATGGCCCCCTGGCCATTCAGCCTCGGCCAGAGGATGCCGAAGATAAAGCAGACTGCGATCGGCGGGCTGATGTAGGCTTGCACGCTCTGCAGGTAGAGCCAAAGCTGCTTGCTCAGCAAATGAATATAGGGAACCCAGAGCACTCCCAGAACGACCATGATGACGGTAGCCACGCGGCCAAAGAGAACGAGTTGCGCTTCGTTCGCGCTGGGGCGGAGTTTTTTGTAGAAGTCGAGCGTGACCATCGTCGAG
>WNFS01016009.1_pt1 | contig 10693 bp, 10 predicted proteins | sample 5400141 | NCBI WGS metagenome assembly WNFS01 (sample SAMN13153358, study PRJNA577476) | soil metagenome | isolation source: 60 cm saprolite under Madrone tree | place: USA:California | collected 2016-06-14 | reverse complement strand
GCATCGGCCGTGGAGTTTGTCGAGGCCTTCACCATCGTGCTGGCGATGGGGCTCACCCGTAGTTGGCGGGCGGCCGCTCTGGGGACCGTAACGGCCCTTGTGGCATTGACAGCGGTCACGGCCATCGCTGGCCTCGCCCTTATCAACTGGATATCTGAGTCGCTTCTCCAATTAGTGATAGGCACGCTCTTACTCATCTTTGGTCTGCAGTGGCTTCGGAAGGCTATCCTGCGCTCAGCTGGTCTCCAGGCACTGCACAATGAGGAGGAGGTGTTTAGCCAGGAGCAAGCCGCGGCCGGTCGGGCTGAGCATGAGATGCGTCTGGGGCTAGATTGGTTCGCCTTCGTTGTTTCCTTCAAGGGAGTGTTCCTTGAAGGGTTGGAAGTCGTGTTCATCGTGATTACGTTCGGGCTTGCGGCCACTAGAACAGATCCTAACGGCATGTTGGTTGCCATAGCCAGTGCTATCGTGGCTGGCGTCGTGGTGCTTATCGGCGGTGTTATTGCGCATCGTCCACTCTCATCTGTCCCGGAAAACGCGATGAAATACGCCGTCGGGTTGCTTCTTTCAACTTTCGGTACCTTTTGGGCAGTGGAAGGACTGGGATATTTCTCTACTGGAGGAAGTCTACAATGGCCCGGCGGGGAGGGCGCCATTCTCGGGCTTCTTCTCGCGTCGTTTGTCCTCTCCCGTTTGGCAGTTGTTGGGCTTCGCCAATTATCAGGCGTTAACCAGCCAATAAGGGAACGCGTTGAATCATGAGCCTCATTATCGGTTTCCTGGGTTTCTGGTATGACTTCATCGTCGGCGATGCATGGGAAATTGCGCTGGGTGTAATTGTCGTCCTCACGCTGGGAGCCGCACTACTTCGCACCGACAGCGTTGACCCAGAAATAGTCCCGCTGCTGGTCGCGGCAGGCATTTGGGTCATCGTCGCTGCAAGCATACTTGTTGAGGCGCGCCGCAGAATTCATGCCCTAACCCGTCCTCCACGATAAATGGCATATTGCGAGCAAGACCATCTCCGTCTGCCAACTCACGTTTTTGCGGAGGAGCCAAACCATTCTACTTATTATAGTTTAGAAGAAATTGTGAAAAGATCTGTGAATGAGCCGACTGACGTCGAGGCCTCGGCTTCGGCCTAACTTCCGGTCGGATATGTGGTTGTGAAATTCAATGTGCGCTGGAAAAATACATCGGCGCGATCTTTGGTCCTTCATCTAGCAATGATTGGTTATGGTAAAGGTTGAGTTTGCGAGGATCACGTCGATTAACCTTGGGGCCATAGTGGTTGCGGGATGCAGTGGAACTTGCAAGAATTCGCAGTGCACCAAAGAACCGGATTCTATTGCTATCCGCTCATCGTCGGGTACAGCCCGGAAGAAGAAAACCACCCGTCAGAAAAACTTCGCTCGACGCTTAGTGTTTCGGTACGGGCGCCTGGCCCTTACTGCTTTTCCAGCTTCTTCACCTTTGTTTGCACATTAACGGGGTGTCAAGGATGTGTATCTCTCATTGCCCAAACCTTCGCTCTCGTCGTTGATAACTCCGTATCGCTCGGAGAAAGTCGATTTTCCGAAATGCTGGCCAGTAGGCGTCACAAAAGTAAAACTCGCTGTAGGCGCTTTGCCAGAGCATGAAGCCCGACAGACGCACCTCTCCACTGGTGCGGATGATCAGATCAGGATCAGGGCAGTCATAGGTATACAAGAATTTGTCCAGCGCCTCTGGGGTAAGCTCTCGGAGGATTTCCTCAGGTGAATCCCGCTGCATAAAACGCTCCTGAAGGTAACGCCGGACTGCATCGACGATCTCCTGCCGCCCCCCGTAACCGACGCCAACGTTCACGAGCATTCGATCGTGGTGCTGTGTTGTTGAATCGATGTCCCGTAGGATTTGGAGGGTTGATGCTGGTAGAAGCTCCAGCTTTCCGATGGGACGTACTCGAATTCGAAGCTGCTGGACCAAACCGCCTTGCATCCATTCGGCCATCTTCTGCTCGATGACCTGGAGAATGGTAGCTACTTCATCGGGCTCGCGAGTCAGGTTTTCAGTCGAGAGCCACCAGAGGGTGACTATAGGAATACCGAGCGCTGCGCACCACGTGAGAACCTCCTCTGTCTTTACTGACGCCAAAAGGTACCCTTCCCTAGGTTCCGACAAGCCTGCCTCTCGGGCATAGCGACGGTTGCCGTCCTGAATCAAACCGACGTGACGGGGGATCGGCCGGCGCCGAACATCATTGAGAAGTTGCCTCTCATAGACGCGGTAAAGAAGATTTTTCAGCACGAGTCGTTACCAAGTCCTCATTATCTTTTTGGACCAGGGAATACGATAAAAAGGCCCTAAAAATCCAAGGCGACATTTAGGTTCATCGAGGATTTTGGATGCAAGCGACAACAACACTCGGGACCTGTTTCGGCATTATATAGTTTGCGTTTACCTCGATAGCATTGCCAAGACGATTTTTCTGGACGGTGATCTGGACTGAACGCCTGTTTGCTTAGTCATGGTTTTCAATCTTGTTCAATGCCGCCAGCAAGACATCTCGGCTCGTCATCTCGCTACCGTCCTTGAATCGAATGATGTAAGGTTTCCCTGACGTGGCGGAGAAGTTGGCGACCTTATCAATGAAATCGCGCGCGGTTTTCACTTCCGAATCATTCGCTCCCCATTTAAGCCGTAGGAAGGTCGCCGCGGCTTTGGCATCATAAGTGCTGCCATTACGGACAAATTTTGCGCCGTTCATCTCGCCCACATATTTAATGAGGGCTTCGATCTTTTGCCTTTCACTAGGAGCAGCACTCTGGGTGTGAAGAACCTGTGCAGTTCCAAAAGTGAGGAACAGCAAAAAAGCCAACGAGAGTATCGACGATTTCGTCATCGCTAGGAATCTCTTGTCATTAGACAATTGTTACCGAGACCGCAGCACCGAGCAAGATACGCAGCGCGCATGGGTAAGCGGCTTCAAACCTAGCTCGTTCAGAGAGCCTAGCTTCCGAAAACGCCGAAATACAATAAATAACCCGATCCCCGAGATCATGAAAAATCGGCTGAAGATCCGTGAAAAAGGGTACTGGTAATCCTGCCAATCGGCACGACCAGCAATCAAGTGCGCCCATGCTGCTGCAGCCCAAGGACTCAGTAAGGCTGTTGCGAGCGCAAGCAAAGTAAAAATAAAAAGTCTTTGGTAAGTTTTCATAATTTGGCACGTCTCTCGCGTTTGTCATAAAACCACAATGTCGAGAATTATCAAGGATCTATTCGGAGGCCACACGAAAAGGGAGCTTTATCCGCTACCCTAGAGTTTTATCGTTTCCTCGAATGTAACACAGAAACTTTGCTCGAAACTTTCGGCAAGATTACATTTTTGAAGAGTCGATATTGTATAGTCCTTAAGATGTTTCCGTTATAGAAGCCTCACGTTTGCTGGGCATCAGGAGCTATTCAGAGGACTTGATCTAGGAGAAAAAGCTTCTACGCTGTGAGAAGGGCAATTCACGAAAAACTAATAATAAAATTTACGATTGCCCCATGATGGTTCTATTTCTGCCATCTTGTCCTGACAGAGATGAAAGCCAGGAATGGTGAGGTTCGAAAAAAGAAGACAGGGTTTGGGCCAGTACCCGAAAAACACCAGGTTCCAAAGAAAAATCGATACGAAATGGCAGAAAGCGTTGTTGTTGGGAAATCTAAGCGAGTGTAATCTTGAGGAGGTTAGACGCAAGAGTGAAGGAGCTTCTGAGGCGCTCTCGATGGGTTTTGATTAAAGAACGATCGAAGGCGACTCGACATAAACGTTAACATGTGCGGTATCGCAGGCATCTACCGGTATCGTGGTGAGGGAGAAGATTCCGCCGTCGTTCAGGCCATGCTTATGCGTCTCGAGCGTCGCGGGCCGGACGACGGAGGAGTAGTCGTAGCCGAGCCCGCCGTGCTCGGCAATCGCCGGCTGGCCATCCTGGACTTGAGCCCTTTGGGACGCCAGCCGATGCGGAGCCCGAGTGGTCGCTATTGGATCACGTTCAACGGCGAGATTTACAATCATGAAGAGGTGCGTAGCGAGTTGGGTGTGGAGCGGCAGGCGATGCACTCTAGGACCGATACGGAGATTTTGCTGCTGGCCTGGGAACGGTGGGGGGCGGAGGCGCTCCCCCGCCTCGTGGGGCAGTGGGCATTCGCTCTGTTCGATACGATGGAGCGGCGGTTATGGCTGGTACGCGATCGCTTCGGCGAGAAGCCGCTGTTTTATCACGAAAGTACGGAAGCGCTTGTGTTTGGCTCCAGCGTGGAGGCCCTCGTCCAACACCCGCAGGTACCGCGTGAGCTCGATCCGGAGTGCCTTGTCGAGTACGTTAGCTTACGGTACGTGGTGAGCCCGCGCACGGTCCTGCGCGACATAAAAAAGCTCGGGCCCGGACAGCTTCTTGAAGCGGGTCCTCAAGGCAGCGACGTGCATACCTGGTGGTCGCCCTCGCTCTGCCACCGCCGCGGCGTTCCGGCACAGACCTACGGGGCGCAGGTAGAGGAGTTCAACGCACTTTTCACCCGCGCGAGCGAGCGTTGCCTCGTCAGCGACGTGCCGGTGGCTCTTCTTCTGAGTGATGGGATCGATAGTCAGAGTATCCGAACCGTGTTGACCTCCCGCGGGCATTCCATTCCGGCTTACACATTTCGTTTGCTAAACGCGGAGAATGGCGTAGCTCTGGCCGCACCGCCGCCGGGGTCGGAGCCGATCATGGATATAGAGGTATCGCGTGCCGAGCGTGTTGCGCAGATGGTCCCGGCCTTCGGATCGCTGACCGAGCCATTGGGCGATGGCGCGATGCTCGCAACTTGGATGTTGATCCGAGCTGCGCGTCCTGGGGCGACCGTGTTCCTTTGCGGGCATGGCGGCGACGAGGTGTTGGGCGGCTACCGATTGAGCCAGGATCGATTCCGTCTCGCTCTACTGCGTCGTCTCGCGTGTTTGCCGCTCGCCTGGGTGGATGCTCCGCTCGATCGATTCCTGTACGGCAACGAATCGGTTGCCGAGCGGCGCGGGCATCTAAGAGAAGCTCCGGCGTCCATGGCGCCAGCGGTGGCCCGCTATCTCATTCACCGCCCGCTCCCGTACGAGGACATTGTGCAAATATTCGGCGGAGCGCGCGATTCTTACCTAAACGTTGTCGATTGTCTCTATCGTTTCTGCGATCCGGAAGCTTGCGACATCGATCGCATGCAACAGGTTATGCTTCAGACCTTTCTGTCCCATAACATTCTACCCTTTGCCGACTCCGCGGCTATGGACTCCTCGGCCGAGCTACGCATGCCGTTTCTCGACCGGGATCTTGTCGAATTCGTGCTGGGACTGCCGGCAACCTCTCGTGTTAGCCACTGGCCGGGACGCGCCAATACGAAGCGAATTTTGCGCTGGTGGGCCGAGGGCCGCGTAGCTAAGGAAGTCATCACGCGCCGGAAGCGACATTTTCAGTTTGGTAGTATCGCCGATCTCTTGCGTCATCATGAGACGACCCTGAAGAGCCGAATCCTGGAGGTCGCCGCGGTACGGCGCGTTCTTCCTGGCGTCGAAGCCTGGTTGTCCCGTCCGCCGGAATCTTATCGAGGACCGTGGGAGGGGACGCTGTGGGCGCTCGAGGCGCTCGGGATATGGTGTGAGCGGGTGGGAGTCCGTTCGTGACGGCCCCTAAAAGTTGATAGAGACGGTATTTCAGAAAAAAAGGGCGAAGAAAGACCGCCTGCCTTAGAGAGTTTCGAGCCCCATCCTTTTCCCCGGCTTTCCAACGGCTTTTAGCGAGGCGGTAATAGCGGTAGGCCTTGCGCCGGTCAATTTGTTTGCGCCCGAGAATTTTCGTGGCGCTTGGAAAATCCTGAACTAGTTTTTCTATCACGCGGAGGTTTTCCAGCAGCCGAAGCTCTTGGTTGCGACCGATATTTCCCCGGTGTCTTCGATAGAAGAAAACTACTTCATCTAAATAGGCAACGGGGAATCGCATGAAAAACCTGAAACCCAGATCCAGATCCATACAGATCCGTAGTGTCTCATCCAGTCCTCCGATACTTAGAAAGGCTTCCTTCGACAGGAGCGCCGCCTGGAGACGTACGATACTCGTGCTGAAGAGGTCGGCAAGTTCCACGCCCCTTTCAGCCATCCGCTTGGACTTCTCGCGCGGAATAATAGTCTTGCCCTTCGGCCCCGGATCGTCCAGATAGTTCCCGTTGGCGAAAACCATTCCGCAATCGGGGTTTTTTTCAACGAAACCGAAAAGAGTTTTGAGATGATTCGGAGCGCAGATATCGTCGGAATCCTGAATCGAAATCCAACTTGCGCGCGCGTGGCGAATTCCTAAATTCCTTGCTGCGGACGGACCGCGGTTTTCCTGGCGGAAATAGCGCACACGGTCGCCGTATGACTTCAATACTTTTTCGGTATCATCGGTAGAACCGTCATCCACCACGATGAGCTCGAAATCTTGGAACGTCTGCTTAAGAACACTCTCGATCGTTTCCTTTAGCAAACGGGCCCGGTTGTAGGTGGCGATAACCACTGAGACGGTCGGAGTTCTTGCTATTTGTCCGCCTGACCGTTCCACTTCGCCTCGAGCATTCCGAGATAGTGATAGATGCGTCCCTTGCTGCGGTAGCGCCGTCTCTCTTTGCTGAACACGCAATTGATGCCATACAGAGCGGTCATAGAGGAGATTCCAAATAATATATGTGGAACAGACCGATCCTTGATCAGTAGACGACTTTTCCCCTGTCTCTTATGGAGGGACTTAAAGTATTCCTCGGTTAATCTGGAGCGGTCCACTCGGTGGTACGCAATTGCCTCTTGCATATAGCCGATGCCGATGCCGGCTTGAGTGAAGCGCCGCGCCAATTCTACATCCTCCGACGTGCCAGATGCGCCTGGCCCAAGGCGTTCATCAAAAGGGCCTACACGTTCTAAGGCGTCGCGTAGAACGGCAAAATTTGCTCCGTTTAGGGAATGAATTCGGTCCGTTGTCTTATTATATTCCACATGAGGAATAGTTCTAAAGCGTTGGAGGAGCTTCTGCACCTGTGGATCATGGGCATCCGGAGATTGGAGTTGGATTTTGCCCTGCCCGACGTGATAGGTCTTCTGTGAGAAGAACCTTTCGCTAGCTTCCAACCATCGGCGGTCTGGGATCACATCATCGTCGAGAAAAACGAGAATTCTTCCGTCGGCCGCGCGCACGGCATCGTTTAACACTGCCGATTTGCCCGGTCGTTTAACTTTTAAAAGCTTAATTGGAAGGGGAAAGGTTTTGGCGGTTCTTTGCAGAAGTTCCCACGTTTCGTCTTGAGAATTATTGTCCCCGACGATGATTTGCGGCCGAATTTTGTCTAGCCCCGCGACTTCTTTCATGCTATCAAGCAATGCCTGAATCATTGGGGCGCGGTTCTTTGTGGCGACAATGATGCTAAAGCTTTGTCTCATGCAGATCAGTTTCTCCCGCAACCAAGCTTGATAATAAGATTACCGGACAGCATGTTGCTCCATTCCTCCTAGCCAGATTAGACATTTCGCTGACGCGCTAGAGTGTTCTGTATCTAAAGTCATCGATAAAAACAATCGGGGTAGAGGCCTTGTTGGTCGGATTCTATCCATGACTAATTCCACCATCTTTGCTTTTCTGTGGTGCGCCAATGCGTCCGGTTCCAAGATTTTGGCCAGCGATGGAAATGACACTTGGTTTCGGGAGAGGCATGATGAGAACGTATAGATATTGAACGGCCGTTTCGTACTCCATTTAGGCTAACCTTGACGCTTCTTCTCCGCTGGATTAATGCTACCAGCAATGGCGCACCGAATGAAAACCCGGATTTTTCTCCTTTTCTATCTTATTGTTGTTGTCTTCATCGCCGAGAAGGCCGCGGCGCAAGAGAAGACTATTCGGATTGGCTTTCCATCCGTTGCGTTTCAAGAACTCCCGCTGTTCGCTGCCAGCAGACGTGGCTTTTTCCGCGCCGAGGGACTCCATGTGGAACTTATTCAGATAGCGGGATCGCCGGCTGTCGCGGCGCTGCTCTCCGGCGACGTGGACTACATCACTCATAATTCACGGATCATCGCCACCGCGGTGCGGGGTGGGGGCGTCAAGAGCATCTTCAACTATGTAGCGAGGCCGATCTACTACCTCGTGACTCTGCCCGAAATCAAGCAAGCAAAGGAGATCCAGGGGCGAACGGTAGGCGTCTCCGCCTTTGGCGGTGCTGCTTACTATATTACCAAGCAGGTGCTCGAATCTTATGGCCTCAACGCCTCCAGAGATGTTTCCATCCGCGCTCTTGGCCAGGACTCTATACGATTTTCCGCAATGGTCGGGAGGACCATCCAGGCAACGCTTCTGCCGCCTGATTATGCAGTGAGATCCAAAGAAATGGGATTCAATGTGTTGGTCTATGCTGGGGATCTCGTCGATATGCCCATGGGAGGATTGGGCACCACCGACAAAAGATTAAAGGAAAAACGCGACGAAGTGCGGCGTGTTTTGCGCGCCTTATTGCGGTCGCTCCGCTTCGTTAATGACGATCGTGAAGGTTCCAAAGCATTACTGATCGACGTGTTTAAAATGCCAAATGCCAGCGCCGCCGCAGCGAGACTTGGGAATTGGCAAAACACCTTAGAGATTAGTTTCTTTGGAAACTCTGCCTGGACCCCCGATAAAAAGCATTCGGGGGTGACGACTTGGGAGACAAATCCTCATAGATATTTTGATACCCGGGTCTCGTATACGCAAGGTCTACGTGCCTGGGTTCGTCGGCTTGAAGCGCTCTGTCGCAATCACCGCCATGCACTCGATTTCTACCATCAAGTCCTCATGGGCGAGTCGCTTGACCCCGATCAATGCGCTGGTCGGCAAGTCGGTTTTAAAATACTTGTAACGCTCGTCTCTCACCCGGTGGTATTCGTCCACGTCGACGTGGTAAAGACCACAACCTTTACCACCGACGGAGTGTAAGGCCCGTCCGATATTTTCGCACACCTGACGGAGTTGGGCGCGCATGTCACCGGGATGCACTGGCGTAGCGTCCTTCTCGCTTCGCGATGTCATGCCCGCGATAAAGACGAGCGTCCCGCCGGTTACAGCAACGACCTGTGAGTGAGACGCGCGAACGGGCAAGTCTGAAGGCTGCACAATCTTTTTTGGATTTGCCATGTCTGCTCCTTTAAACAGATTAAGTTTGAAGAGAAATATCAGATCAAGTTAATAATGTAACGTTCAAAGGCATGGAAACGGTATATGGCGGTGCAACGGGCCGCTTCAAAGCGGCGCCGCGAGAGCGCGCGTTTCGACCATTTGCTGCGTTTCGAATGCAATTTGCGCAACAATGTCGGCTTGTGGGGTAGATTCTAAAGAGGTATAAGTTTGGAAGAATTGATTTTGCCTGCCTAGAGGAACCCCATACTATAAATAAATGCTACGCGAGTAGTAATCCTATTGTTATGGCCCTGCCGAAAATCTTTCGTTACTCTTTAAATCGAAAACTTCGCGGCGCAACCAACGGGATAATGCGATGGGTTACAGCCGAGTCGAACGAAGAACGGCTCGATCTACATAAGGAACAGCTTAAAAAAATCCTGCTTGTCCGAGCGACTTTTCGCATGGGGCATTCAATTCTTGCAATACCGGCCATATTGCTGTTTCGGAAACATTTTCCTCATGCCAGGATTGATTTTGTCGGAGCGCCGGTATCCGCCAAGTTGTTCAGGAATCTTCCGATCGATCATCATTTTTCTGTCACGCGCCGCTATCCTGGTTCCGCATGGGACTACCCTCTCCTTCTTCGGCAATTGAGATCTGTGGGCTATGACATCGCCGTGGATCTGAGCTGTTCCCAGTCAGCCATGGCTTCGTTCATCGTGGGATTCTCGCGGGCGCGCTTCCGAGTCGGTCTTCGAGGGCAATGGGACCGATGGTTCAATGTTAGGATTCGCAGACCATCCGAGAGAAACAAATATAGAACCATGTCGGCTTTTCTTAAGGCTCTTGGCCTGGAGGTGCAAGAAGGTCTTCCCTCATCACTTCTTTCTGATCGAGAGAAGCAAGAAGGAAGAAAGCGAATAGAAGAGCTGGCTGGCTGGGGCGGTGGGAGACCTACTGTTGGGGTTTTCGTCGGCGCCCGGAAGGCGTGGGGCAAAAGATGGCCGATCAAAAATTTCTGTGAACTCATTAATGCTCTTTACTGGCAGGGGGTAAACGTTGTCACGTTCTTCGGGCCTGAAGAGAAAAATTTGATGGGGGTTTACAGTGATGCTTTGGACTCGGGGATTGCGAAGGTCTTGGAATCGTCGTCCAGCGATTTTGCTGCCATGGTTTCGAATTGTGATCTGTTTGTAACCTGCGATAGTGGCCCCATGCATCTTGCTTGCGCCTTGGGGACGCGCACGGTTGCTATATTTCAAAATCCGAGTTTCGACCACTGGGGTCCTCCCAACCTTGCAGAGATCGTTCATAAGCCTGGCGGCTGTTCTGTCGAGGAGGTACTCAGCGTTTGTCTTGAAACATTGTCCCTTGATCCTGCTGCCGCTCGATCTTAAAGGGAGAAAGGTCTTTCTAAATCGTCGCCGTCCCTGTTTATTTCCCGGACAAGCAAAGCAGTCTCGAGGCTCGAGAAGTCGATCGCTTTGCAAAGACACTATTCTTCTTTAGCCGCTGCGCCCAGG
>WNFS01004446.1_pt1 | contig 10694 bp, 9 predicted proteins | sample 5400141 | NCBI WGS metagenome assembly WNFS01 (sample SAMN13153358, study PRJNA577476) | soil metagenome | isolation source: 60 cm saprolite under Madrone tree | place: USA:California | collected 2016-06-14 | reverse complement strand
TCACATTCGTCAAACCACCAGCCGGGCCCTGCACGACAACCTGGCTGTCAACCGTCTCGCCACGAGCGCCGGAAAGGCTCATCGAAGATAGTGTTCCGGCCGCAGTGGTTTTCCCAACTCGCACCATACTCGGTGCGACCCAGGCGGTAAAGCTCGAGTGCACGCCCGTGCCCGACGCTGAAACGGTCGAAGGCGAGTTCGTCGCGTTGCTGGCGACAACTACGCTGCCCGTCACACTGCCGGTGACCGTCGGCGCAAACGTAACGTTCATTGTCGCGGATTGTCCGGGGCCCAGAATGCTGCCGGCGGAAACGTTGCTGGAGCTAAAGCCTGCGCCGGAAGCCGTGACGCTGGAGACGGTCACGTTGCCCGTGCCGGTGTTCTTCAGCACCACGGGAAGAGTATCAATCGTGCTTGTATCGACGTTGCCGAAGCTGAGAGTCGTTGGAGTCACGCTAAGTGCAAGCGTCGCGGCAGCCACCGTGAGTGTCGCAGTGCTGCTTGTCGCGCTTCCCGCAGCATTGCTGATCACCGCCGTGTATTGCGCACCGCTGTCGGCGGTTGTCGTGGCAGGAGTTGTGTAACTCGACGAAGTCGCGCCGCTAACCGGCGTTCCGTTCTTGCGCCACTCATAGGTCATCGGTGCCGTTCCTGTTGCTGTAACGGAAAACGCCGCAGCTTGACCGACCGTAACGGTCTTGCTCGCCGGCTGCAACGTGATTGCCGGTTTGGTCGCTGCAGCGTTCTTGAACACCACGTCGACCCAATAATTCGCGGCTTGGTGCGTATAACGCGGAAACGAGCCGAACGTTCCGTACACGCCGTCCGGCGTTTGTAGTGCATGCAAAGGCGGGTTGTTCGTTCCTGCGGAAAGGAAATAGTTCCAGTTGGCACTAAAATGGCCGACTGGCAGACCGTACGAAGCCACATACACCGTGTTCGCGGCGATGGTCACTGGATTCGAGAAATTAGCTTGCTGCCAGCCTGAAGCGGTCTCGCCCGTGAAAGTTACGCTTGCCAGGAGAGTTCCGGTGCTGCTCCAAAGGTGGCCGACGTGAGTGCCCGTGTTCAACGCGCTCTTGTAAAACCGAATGCCGCTGATGCTGCCGCTGACGTCCGACTTGAACGAAATGCCTAGCTCGAGTGGGCCGCTCGCGCCGTTATCGATTGCCGCCGGTACCGTGGTGCCCGGCCAGATGCTTTGCTGCGCGGCTGCGCTGGCGCTGAAGCCCAGTGCAGCAATTGAGCCGCACAGCGTCGCCACCAGAAGTTTCTTCAACCGGACAATGTGCCTGGCTAAAGAAAAATGTGTATGCGACAGCTTATGTTTAAATAAAAAAAGTTTAGGTCTCAACACGATTTCCCCTGATTAATTTTTGATTGTGCGTCCTTCGAGGACGCCGAATCAGTGGGCTTGGGCGAGGTGGGTGAACAATGCTTCAGGTCTACAGATATGCGCTCCAAAGCTTGCGCCCACGGTTGAGAGGTTAGCCGTACGCCAATTCCCGGTCTGTCGGCAGGGAAATGATTCTCCTGTCAGACTTTCAGTCGAAACCGTCTCCGGCAGTCTTACAAGTGGACAGCTGACCTGTCCTGCAGGGCACTCCATAAAAGCTGCCCGCGAAAAATTATTTTGCTGCAAGTCGTTTATACTAGGTTGAACTTAAGCAGGATCTAGCTTGAGTGCCCGCCCGCCTGAACTCTCTATAGAAAGCTTCCATGAAAGCTCGCAGGACTTCCGGCTTTGAAATTCAGCCCGACTCTACCGGTAGCGCGCTGCCCACACGCGCGGCGCTCAGTTTATATCCCGAAGCTCTAAAGAAACTTCCAACCGGCGTGCTCCTTTTGCTGTTGGACGATCCTGCGGATGCACGGACATTTCGAGTCGTGGACGCGAATCCAGCCGCCGTTGAAATCATTCGGCTCAGTCACCGCATGGTGCTCGGCAAGACGCTCGCTGACTTTCCTGGAATTCTCGAAACACCAATCCCCGGCCAGCTGCTGGCTGCGCTGCGCAGCGGAGAAGATTGCAACTTGGGTGAACTTGCATTTGGAGACAGTCCGGAAGAAAAACACGTTTACTCCGTCAGGGTATTTCCTCTCTCCCAGAATTGTCTCGGTGTTGCGATAGAGGAGATCACGGACCGCATTCATTCCGAACGCACTTTGCGCGAAAGCGAAGAACGCTTTCGCCTGGTCGTTGAAGGTGTTCGCGAGTACGCCATTTTCCAGTTGGACACGGAAGGCAACATCGCGAGTTGGAACGCCGGCGCACAGCGTCTCAAAGGTTATGAATCTGCGGAAATTATTGGCAGACACTTCTCTGTTTTCTATCCGCAGGAAGCCGTGCTGAATGATGAACCGCGCCAAATTCTCGCGAGGGCCGTACGGCACGGTCAAAGCGAGGGCGAAGGCTGGCGCGTTCGCAAAGACGGTTCGCGATTTTGGGCAAATGTGGTCGTCACGGCTCTCCGCGACTCGAACGGCCATCTCCTCGGCTTCGCGAAGCTTACGCGAGACACCACCGAGAATCGTGAAAGGGCTGAAGCTTTAACCAAGGCCAAGGAGTTGCTCGAACTTCGCGTCGAGCAACGCACCGCCGTCCTGACCCGTGTGAACCTCGAGTTGCGCTCCGAAATTGCGGAACGTCAGCGCGCCGAACAGCAGCTTACGAATTCGCGCGACGAACTCCGAGCCTTTGCGGCCCGGCTCCAGAAAGTGCGGGAAGAAGAACGCACTTACATCGCACGGGAGATTCACGATGAACTCGGCCAGGTGTGCACGGCAATCAAGATGGATCTTGCATTAATCGGAAACAAGCTTACGAATCGGCAGAGCCGGCTGCGCGGCAAGGTTGAAGCAGCCACGCAACTTGTCGACGGCATGATCGTCACCTTGCGCAGAATTGCGTCGGAGCTCCGGCCGACAACGCTAGATGATCTTGGTTTGCAGGCTGCCCTCGAATCGCATGCTCAGGAGTTTGAGAGCCGCACGGGAATTCGCTGCAGCGTCACCCTGCCGCCGGAACCTCTCATGCTTGATAAGGACCGTTCGACCGCGATCTTCCGGATTTTTCAGGAATCGCTGACCAATGTGGCGCGCCATGCCCATGCGACCAACGTCGAAGCCCGATTTGTGCACGAACGCCACCGCCTCATTTTCCAGATCGTGGACAACGGTACCGGCTTCGATCCCGAGGCCGCAAAAGCCGGCAAGTCTCTCGGTCTCATTGGCATGCAGGAACGCGCTCTCTTGCTCGGCGGCGAGTTCAAAACGGAAAGCAAGCCAGGAACTGGAACCACCGTGACGCTCACGCTGCCGCTGCGTCCGCTGCCTCCAACTGATAAAACCACGCCATGAAGATTCTCATCGCCGATGACCACGCCGTGTTTCGCCGCGGCCTTAAAGAGACACTGTCTGAAGCATTTCCGAAAGTCGATTTCGGAGAGGCCCGAACAGCGCAAGAGACCTTCGAACTCGCGCAGCGCCAGAACTGGGATGTCATCATTCTCGATATCAGCATGCCCGGTAGAAGCGGCCTCGATATTCTGGAGGACTTGAGGCGTTCTCGCCCCAAAATTCCCGTTCTCCTGCTCACCATGCATCCCGAACAGCAGTTTGCGCGTCGCGCGCTGAAAGCCGGCGCCGCAGGCTATCTGACCAAGGACAGCGTCCCCGATGAATTGAAAGAAGCCATCAAGCGAATCGTGGCGGGCGGACGCTACGTCAGCGCCACTTTGGCGGAAACCCTAGCGGTGGATCTGCGGCGGGGAGCCGATTTACCTCTTCACGAACTCCTTTCCGACCGCGAATTTCAGGTGTTGCGAATGATCGCCTCCGGCAAGACCGTGAAAGAAGTCGCCGACGAACTTTCCCTTAGCGTGAAGACCGTCAGTACATACCGCAGCCGGATTTTGGAAAAGACCGGCATGAAAACGAACGCGGATCTGATCCGCTACGCATTGCAGACTCAGTTGGTAGATTAGGCCAGTACTATTAGCCCGTTCGCTGCCTGATCGTTGCATCGGGCAAAGCCTGTATGAACTGTGTGGGACGCTAACGGTCAACCCCTCTTCACAAACTCCTACGACTATTTCCGGTGCACACCCGATATCATTCCGCGCGATTTTGTAATTTCCTATACGTGGGCGAACCGTCTTGAGGAAGGCAGACTATGAGAGTGTTCATCATCGATGATTCCAGCGTAATCGTGGAACGGCTCACCCTGCTTCTGGAGGACGTTCCGGGAGTGGAGCTTATCGGTCATGCCGCCGATGTGCCGCAAGCGATCCAACGCCTGCTCGAAACGACGCCGGACGCATTGGTGCTCGATCTTCACCTGCCCGGGGGCACGGGCTTGGATGTTCTTCGCGCCATTCGTCCTGTCCGGCCGGGCGTTCACGTTCTGGTTTTCACCAACCATTCGCAGGACGAGTATCGGCAGCAATGCCTGATCGCCGGGGCTGAATATTTCCTCGACAAGTCCACAGAGTTCGAGAAGATTCCCTGCATCTTGCGGGAGTTAGCGCAGAAAGAGGCTAAAGTCTCGCAGGCTGCTCGCTGACGGCCGCATCAACTCTCTGCGCACTCTCGCCTGTCTCTGTTCCGAATGCGTGCTCGAACTCAGCGCTATGGCCGGCGGAGTTGCCTCCCAACGTCTCCGGCGTGGCGCCCGTGTTAACAGACTTGCGGCGCCGAGCCGAGCCGCAAATAGATTCTGCTCCAGCTTTGAATGAAGTACGAATCGCGGGAGTTTCAACCAGGCGACGCTAGTCCCCGAAGCCCGGCCTTTTCTTCACCCAGTCCGTCGTTTCGTGGGGAAACTGCAATCCAATCGCAAACTGTCCATCGGAAAGCGGCTGGCAGTAAACGACGCGCGCCTGCGTTTGCAGATCGCCGTCCGAAGATCTCACCACAAGCCGCTCGTTCATTTGCCGGTAATGGCTCACCACTACGCGGATTCCCAGCGAACTGACGTTTTCCGTGGTTGTCCGCTCAATTACGCTTGGTTCCTGCGTGCTGAATATCCGCACCGGGATTGCCAGCGTTGCTCGTTTTTCTAAGCGTCCAGACCGCATCGGCATTTGATGACTCGCTTTCCAAGCTGCCTTCGCTGCCTTCGCTTCCGTCGCGCCCGGCTGGGGAGGGGAGCTTAATGAAAGCAGAAATTACTGCATCATGCGTCCGTAAGAATTCTTGGCCGGCAACAACGATTGACTCCTGCCGCGAATCTTCGCAGTTTGAGGGACGCACTTCGACTTGCGCCGCTTTTCCTCATACATCGACTGATCCGCCCGATCCATCAACTTGCGCATCGAACTCTTGCGCCCCACCTCTACTCTCGCCGCTCCCAGGCTGAGATGCAGGTTGTATCGAGCTTCCTTCTCACAAATCAATTTCAGCGCTCTGGACAGCCGGCTTCTCATCGCCGCTTCGCTGTTACGCGAGGCTTCGATCGCCAGCACCGCAAACTCATCTCCACCGAGCCTCGCGATCACATCTGAATCCCGGAATGTCATTTCCAGCGCTTTCGCAGCCCGCTTTAACGCTCGGTCACCTTCGCCGTGGCCATAGAGATCATTGATATGCTTCAGTCCGTCTACATCCAGGAAAAAAAGAATCATCCCGCGCGCGGACCTGCGTCCCACTTTCAGCTGATGTTGCGCAATCGCCATAAACCCGCGCCGGTTCAGAAGGCCGGTCAATTCGTCGGTGAACGCCAGGCCACCCAAGGTGTTTTGCAGCAGATACTGCTTTGTGGCACACCGGACCGCACGCATCAGCAGATCGTTGACTTGCCGGTCTGGTGCGCGCCCTTCGTGTTCGCTCAGCGTCGCATGCAGGTCCTCCAGCAGCCCCGCGAAATCCTGGTTTGCTTCCGAAAGCAACTGCCGCAGGACGTGCTGGCAGGATCGGCTCTTTTGACGGTCGAAGAATAGCGGCGCGCCGGCTCGTTCCAATTGCGCCTCTCGTCCACTTCTCAGCGCTGCTGCCGCAACTGGATGAATTTCCGATTGTGTTTGTTCAGCAAGCCTATACGAACATCCTAAAGATTTGTTTTGTCCCATGTACTTGGTCTTCTTGCCCTGGCCCAACTTTTGTTCAGATTGTCGTGCTAATGCTCCGTCGCCCGCTTCTTCCGGGCCGCCAGGACTCCCACCTGGTACAACTCGTCGTACGTGTAATACGTTTCTTCTTCGTTTCCAGCCCGTTCCACGCGGCCCAATCCCGCGTCTCTCGAAATTCGCTGGACCTCTTCCTCCGGAATGGCGAGCAAATGCGAAACCCGCGCCTGCGTCACGAACCTTGGAACCCCATTTGCCTGTGCGCCGACACCCTCCGCTACGCTTTTCGATCCTTCTCTGATCGATTGCTTTGTGGCGCTCTCTCTTACTAACCGTTGCACGCTGTTCATTTGCTTCAACCTTCATTCAATTGATTGACGTGGGTCGCCTCCGCAAAAGCTGTGCTCGGTACTTGGAGTGGAGGAGGAGATGCTGTTCGCGGAGGCGGTCCACTCTTTCATGTGAGTAAAGATACTGTTTTGGCAGTCAGACTCAATCGGGTGAATCACCCAATCCCCGCGTGGGGTATCACCGTAGCGGAACCTGATAATCCGCGGCGGTATCAAGGTATCCACCTTAGAATCAATAGATTAAGGGTTGAACTTAGCCGCATCCGTTAAGGACTGGGCGATAATGTGGTCACGGATTCCCAGCTAGCTGATATGGCTATTGAGCTGACCTGTTCTGTGCGAACTGCATTAGCGGGGGCGCGCGTCCCGAACCATGTCCACGAAAAGCGCCGCCAGTTTGCTGATGACGTCGCCGTCGCGCGCCTTCATCGCATCTTTCGAGATCATCTCTCCGCCGACGCCCAGCGCCGCGGCACCGGCGCGAATATAGTCCGCCGCCGTTTCAAGATTTACTCCACCAGTAGGCACAAACGGAACTTGCGGAAACGGACCCCGCAGCGCTTGGATATATTTCGGCCCGCCCAGACTTCCGCACGGAAATACTTTTACGAAGTCGGCGCCCGACGCGTACGCGGCCATGATCTCCGACGGCGTCAGCCCCCCCGCCATAATCAGCAAATCGAGTTTTCGTGCTGCGGCCACCGTCGGCGCATCGAATCCCGGCGTTACCAGGAACTGCGCGCCCGCGTCGGCGCACTGCCCTACCGAGCCTTCATTCAGCAGCGTTCCTGCGCCAACCAGCACCTGCGGCATCGACTTCACGAGTTCGCGAATCACCTCGACTGCGCCCGGAACCGTCATCGTAATTTCCACAATCGGCACGCCGCCCTTGGCCACGCAATCCGCCGCGAAGCGCGCTTCTTCTGCGGACGACGCGCGGATCACCGGCACAATTCCAACCTTTTCAATAATTGACCGAACTTCCTGCTTCTTCATCAGAACTTTGCCTCTTTGTCAGCGGGCGATTCGCGCGCCCGCGCCCTTCATTACCTGCAGAACTTCTTCCAGTGTCGCCATCGTCGTGTCGCCGGGAGTGGTCATGGCCAGCGCGCCGTGCGCCGCGCCGCATTCGACGGCCCACTGCGCGTCCTTGCCTGCAAGAAATCCGTAAATCAGCCCGGACGCGAACGAATCCCCGCCGCCGACGCGGTCCAGAATTTCCAGATTCTCCCGGTTCCGCGCCTCGTAAAAATCTCCACCGCTGTAGCAGATGGCGCCCCAATCGTTTCGCGTCGCCGTCGTTGCTTTGCGTAGAGTCGTTGCTACCACCTTGAAGGGAAAATCCTGCACAGCCTTCGCGATCATTTTTTTGAAATTCTCTGGATCGAGCGCGGAAATATTTTCATCCGTGCCGGGAACTTCGTAACCAAGCGCCGCGGAAAAGTCTTCCTCATTGCCGAGCATCACATCCACGAACGGAGCGATGCGCCGGTTCACTTCCTGCGCGCGTTTCTTGCCGCCAATCGCCTTCCACAACGAGTCGCGATAGTTCAAATCGTAGGAAACCACTACTCTGTGTTTTCGCGCAGATTGTATCGCTTCGAGCGCCACATCCGGCGTCGTCTCCGACAGCGCGCAAAATATTCCTCCCGTGTGAAACCACCGCGCCCCCCGAGTGCCGAAAATGTCGTCCCAATCGATTTCGCCGGGCTTCAGCGCCGCAATCGCCGTGTGTCCGCGGTCGGAACAACCCAGCGCCGCGCGCACGCCGAATCCGCGTTCCGTAAAGTTGAGCCCATTGCGTACCATTCGCCCGACGCCGTCGTAATTCACCCATTTGATGAGCGACGAATCCACACCGCCCTGGTAAATCAAATCTTGCAGTAACGCGCCAACAGGATTTTTCGCGAACGCCGTGACGATGGCCGCGTCCAACCCAAAGCAGCGCTTCAACCCTCGCGCCACGTTGTATTCACCGCCGCCTTCGCTCACCGCGAATTGCCGCGTCGTCCAAATCCGATATTCGCCCGGATCGAACCGCAGCATCACCTCGCCGAGGCTCACTACATCCCATCGGCACCCTTCTTTTTTTCGCACCGTAAGTGTCATCGTTTCCTCACCGGACCAGCCAGCCTCCGTCACACGTGCAAAACCCGTCCACGCAAAAAGTCACTCGCCGTCTCGTCGCTAGTCCTGACGTCGCTCTTTGCAATAAACTTCATCCTTGCTCGAGTTCTGCCGGCGCCAGCTTTGGGCTCAACAAATGAATCACCAGCAACGCGACGAGGTACGCCGACGCTGCGATAAAAAATGGAATCATGTAACTGTTCGTCCACTGTAAAACGTGCCCGACAACTTCGGCGATGAGCATCCCGCCGACCGCTCCCGCCATTCCTCCCATCCCGACAACCGATCCGACCGCGCGAGTCGGGAACAAATCCGACGTGAGCGTGTAGAGGTTCGCCGAAAATCCCTGATGCGCTGCCGCCGCGAGTCCAATCAGCAAAGTCGTGGACCACAATCCCGACAAACGAGAAGTCGCCGCAATCGGCAAAACGCAGATCGCGCAAACGAGCATCGCCCATTTTCGTGACGCATTCACCGAGAGGCCTCGCCGCAGAAGAAACGAGGAAATCCACCCTCCCGCCACGCTGCCGATGTCCGAGATCACGTAGATCACAAAAATCGGCGGCCCAATTTTCGACAGAACCAACCCGTGCTGGCGCTGCATATAGTCCGGAATCCAGAAAAGATAAAACCACCAGATTGGGTCTGTCAGAAATTTTCCAGCGGCAAAGGTCCACGTCTGCCGGTAGCTCACCAGACGCGCCCACGGTATTTTCTCGGCCGGCGGAGCAGCGTCACTCTGAATGTATTTGCGTTCTTCTTCCGTGCAACGGGAATGCTCTTCCGGCTTTCGATAAAGCGCCATCCAGATGATCAGCCATATAAATCCAAGCGCGCCCACCAAAACAAATGCCCATCGCCATCCGATACTCTCTGCAATTCGCGGTACGAGCAGTGGCGTAATAATCGCGCCGGCGCTCGTTCCTGCGTTAAATATTCCCGTCGCCAGCGCGCGCTCTTTTTTTGGAAACCATTCCGCCACGCTTTTGATGCTTGCCGGAAAGACCCCTGCTTCGCCAAATCCCAGCGCAGCCCGCGCCATCGCAAATGTCCAAAAGGAATTTGCCGCAGCGTGCGCCATGGACGCGATGCTCCAGAAAACCATCGCTACCGCGTAGCCGACGCGCGTCCCCAGACGGTCAATGAGACGCCCCATGCACAACATGCCCGCCGCATACGCCAGCTGAAAAATCGTTACCAGGTGCCCGTAGCGGATTTCGTCCCAACCGAAAGCGGCCTGCAGCGGCGTTTTCAGCACGCCCAGCACTCCGCGGTCCATGTAATTCTTGGTGACGCCGAGGAACAGCAGTCCGCAGATTACCCAGCGGAATCGGCCTGCGAAAAGCCCTGCCTTACGCAAAACGCTCATTCGCTCTACGCCCCCAAATTTCCGTGTGGCATTTCGTGCGAGGCAACGCTATCGCACTTTGCTTAACTTCTCCACTACCGCCTTCCGCCCAATGAAAATTCGTTAAGTTCCACTCAATGGAATCTTCAATTCTTACAATTTGACACCTCTGTTCCCGGTTTATACTCTGCCGCCCCTGTGACTCCGGGTGGGACGTTTGTCCAAATTCCGTGGTCAGCGCAAAACGTGACAACAGATTTGGCCAAATCGACGCCGCACTCTGCGCTCTCTGCCAACGGCGCCTCTCTGACCACTTCTCAAATTTCCGTTGAGGTCGAGCAAGCTCTCTCTTCCATTCCGTTCATAGATATTCACACGCACCTGTTCGCTCCCTCGTTTGGTAATCTCGGCTTGCGGGGCATTGACGAACTTCTGACCTATCACTATCTCGAAGCCGAATTTTTTCGCCACTCCGAGATGGCTCCGGAAAAGTATTGGCCTCTTTCCAAAACTGAAAAAGCCGAGCTGATTTGGCGCGCGCTTTTCGTGCAGAACACGCCGATTTCCGAAGCGACTCGCGGCGTGATTGCAGTTCTCAACGCTTTTCAATTGTCCACTGGTCACTCGGCTTTGTCCGAAGCCCGCGCATTCTTCAAGAATCAAGACCGCGAAACGCACATTCAGCGCGTGTTGCAGATGGCGGGCATCGGCTCGGTCGTCATGACCAACGATCCGCTCGATCCCGAAGAGTCGCCGCATTGGATCAAAGGAGCGGCCGGCCACGGTCAGTTCCATGCCGTTTTG
>WNFS01004445.1_pt1 | contig 10695 bp, 5 predicted proteins | sample 5400141 | NCBI WGS metagenome assembly WNFS01 (sample SAMN13153358, study PRJNA577476) | soil metagenome | isolation source: 60 cm saprolite under Madrone tree | place: USA:California | collected 2016-06-14 | reverse complement strand
TCCACACCATGATTCGCATTTCATCCGCTCGCATCACGACTCCGAAGACGGTGCGAATCGCCGTGCTGATGGCGGCGGCACTGTGCACGGCGGCAACCGCCGCCGCCGCGGACTCCGGCGGCAAGCAATCCAAGGAGCAGCGGCAGATTCAGGCATTGCAGCAGCAGTTGGCGGCGGTGCAGGCGCAGATGAAGCTGCTGGCCGAACAGAATCAGACGCTGCAGCAGAAGGAACTCGATCTCGAGCGGCAAGTGGCGCAGCAAGCCGCTGCCACGCAGGCGGCTGCCGCGCAGGCGTCAGTGGCAAGGGCGCCGGTGCCGCTTGCGCAGGCGATGTCCGGCGTAGCTCCCGCCGCCGCGTCTGCATCAGGCGCGACGGCGCCGGCCGGCACGGCGCCTGCTTCGGCCGGTTCGGCGTTTTCCAACGTGCGGCTATGGGGTTACGGCGAGATCTACTACACCCGTCCGACCCGCGACCCGGGCAAGGCGCAGGCGGATCTCGCGCGCGCGGTGTTCGGCATCGGCTATGCGTTCGACAGCCGCACGGAGTTCAATTCTGAGTACGAAGTAGAGCATGCGATCGCGTCGTCCACGGACTCGGGCGAGTTCGAGGTCGAGCAGTTCTATGTCGATCGCCGGCTGAACGATGCGGCGACGCTGCGGGCGGGACTCTACTTGATGCCGTTCGGCCTGCTGAACGAGCACCACGAGCCGACGAATTTCTACGGCGTGCAGCGCAACTTCGTCGAGACCTTGATCATCCCGAGCACCTGGCGCGAGGGCGGCTTCAATGTCCACGGCGACATCGCGCAGGGGTTTAGCTGGAATGCCGGGGTCACTACGGGGTTCGACCTATCGAAGTGGAACTACACCCCGGAGTTTCCGCTGTATGCGACGGCGCTCGACATCGTGCGCAGCGGCGCTGCGCCGTTGCAGGCGACGCATCAAGAGCTGCAGCTCGCCAATGCTCACGACTTGAGCCAGTACGTCGCGCTCGGCTACTACGGTGTGCCGGGACTCAACCTCGGCGCGGCGATCAGCAGCGGCAAGGCGGTCAAGGTCCCGGCTGCGCCGAATGCGCCGCTCTTGGGAAGTCAGCGCGTGACTCTCTGGGAAGCGCACGCACGGTGGACGCCGGCGAAGTTCGACCTATCGGCGTTGTACGCCCATGGCTCGATCAGCAACTTAGGGAATGCGAACGCCGCCAATCCGGGATCGCCCAATCCGATTCCCTCGGAATTCTATGGGTATTTCGCGCAGGCGGCGTACGGGCTGTGGGAGCACGGCGACTACCGGCTTGCTCCCTTCGTGCGCTGGGAACGCTACAACATGGGCTCGCGCTATGCCGGCACCGCGGGTCCGGTGGTGCCCACCGGGTTGGTCCCGCTCTCGGCGAGCCCAAGCGACTACGGTTACTGGCCGCGCAATCAAGACCGCGTGTGGACCGTGGGGGCCAACTTCTACACCACGCCTCACGTCGTGTTCAAAGTGGATTACCAGTGGTTCGACCTCAACAGCGATCTCAGCCGCTTCGACTTAGGATTGGGTTTGAATTTCTGAAGGGGAACCTTTCGGTTGAGCCGGCGCCGGTTCAGCGGCTCGCTGCAAGGCGTTCGCCGCGGGGATTCGTACCAGAAGGATGGTGCTGCCCGAGGCCGGACTTCTCACCTCCAGCCGGCCGCCGAGGGCGCGGACGCGGTGGCGCATGGAGGCCAAGCCGTGCGAGCCGATGGCGGTAAGCCGGTCGGCGGGGATGCCTTTGCCGTCGTCCGCAATCCGCATGACGATGGCGTCTCCGTCCAGTCCCAAAGTGAGGTCCACGGACGCCGCCTCCGCATGCTTCAGGATATTCGTGAAGGCCTCTTGCGCAATGCGGAACAAAGCGATGGCTGCCTCGGAGGTGAACTTCGGCTCTTCATCCGGATACACTTCTGTGCACTCGAGGCCGGCGTTGCCGCAGGTCTCTTTCAATTGCCAGCGCAGCGCGGCGAACAATCCCACGTTGTCCAGCAGCGTCGGCCGCAGTTCCTCGATGATCCGCCGCTTCAGATCTACGCCGGCGGAAAGGCTTTGCTGCACGCGGTGCAGCCGCTGCTTCATGTCGGGATCGTCGCGGGCGAGATGTTGTTCCGCCCATGAAAGATCCATGCGGGCGCCCACCAGCAGGCCGCCGAGTTCATCGTGCAATTCGCGCGCCAGAACGGCCTTTTCGCGCTCCGACACGTTTTGCAGATGGGTCGACAGTTCGACGAGCTCGCGATTCCGCTCCTCCGCCTCGCGTTCGAGCCGCAGCTTCTGATCGCGCAGTTCCGCGGTCTGCAGGGTGCGGCGCCGCAGGTCCAGGTACACCAGACGCGCGGCGATGCCCACCAACAACATGTTGAAAATCGTTCCGGCGACCGTGATCCAACGGCTCTGCGTCAAGGATCTGGACCAGTGATCTTCCGCCACCAGGTGCTCCGCGGATTCACGCTCGCGCAATTGCTCCAGGACATCGTTGACGGCCTCGCCGGCATCCGAGCCGACGCTGGTCTTGACCAGCGCGATCGCAGCCGAGGTGCCCTGAGATTTCTGTATCGCGACCAGCATCGCAAGATCCGCGAGCCGTTTGCCGATCAGCACATGCAGCGTGCGCATGTCGGCGAGATCGGGGTCGGAACCCCTGTACGCCGACTGCAGCCGCTCCAGCCGGGGTTCCACGTCGGCGACGTAGGCGTCGTAGCGCTCGAGGAATTTCTGATCGCCGGTCAGCAGGAAGCTGCGCTGCGCGGCCACCGATCGGGAGACCCCGATCTGCAATTGATCGATGAGGTGTTCGCGCTGCGCGGACTTTTGCAGGCGCTCGCTCGCTTCCTGCAAGCGTTCCTGACCCGCGCCGGTCAGGAAGAACAACGCCGCCAGGAAACCGATGATCAGAAACGGGGGCACCGCGACGTACCACCGGCCGAGTCCGTCGAGGGCTTCGCCTAGAATATTCACGCAATCCACTGTACTAGAATTCGCGGGAAACGCGAATGTCGTGGCGGCGCGTCAGTAGACGCCCAGGCTCACCGTGTCGGCCAGATCTTCGGTCTTGAAATCGACCGGCACCGCTATCACCGGAACCCGCACCCGGCCCTCGAGCCAGGTCTCGAACGCCGCGAGCGGCATGGGTTTCGCGTACAAGTAGCCCTGTGCGATATCGCAGCCGAAATCGCGCAGGCGAACCGCCGCCTCGTCGGTCTCGATGCCTTCGGCGACCACTTGGAGTCCGAGGCCGTGACCCATGTCGATGGCCGCTCGAACCACGGGTGCGAATTCCGGATCGGACTCCAATCCCTGCACGAAGCTGCGATCGATTTTGACTTCGTGGACCGGCAAGCGAACCAGATGGCTGAGCGAGGAATATCCGGTTCCGAAGTCGTCGATGGAGAGACTGACGCCGAGTGCGGCGATGGCGTCGAGAACGCGCAGCGCCCGCGTGGGATCTTCGATGAAGCCGCTCTCGGTGAGCTCCAAAGTCAACAGCGCCGGCGGCAGCTGATGGCGGGTCAGCAGGCTGGCGACGCGAGAATCCAGCCGCACATCGCCGATGTCGTCGACGCTGATGTTCACGGCCAGCACCAGGGCCTTGCCCGCCCGCCGCCACAGTGCGCCTTGTGCGATGGCATGATCCAGCGTCCAGCGGGTCAACCGCCGTATGAATCCGGTTTGCTCGGCGAAGGGGATGAAGTCCGCGGGACAGAGCAGTCCGCGCGTCGGGTGCTGCCAGCGCAGCAGGACCTCGGCGCCGGTCACGCGTCCGGTCTTGAGTTCGATCTTGGGCTGGAAGAACAGGCGCAGCTCATCGTGTTCGACGGCGTGGCGCAGCTCGCCCAACAGCGAGAGCTGGTCCCGAGCCGCCGGTTTCAGCGCCTCCTCGTAGATGGCGAGCGCGCGCTTCTCGCGGCGAGCGTGCTCCAACGCCAGATCGGCGCAGCGCATCAGCTCATCGGCCGAGTTGGATCCTTCGGCGGCGAGCGTCAATCCCAAGGTCGCGGTGATGTCGATGGGCTGCGCTTCGACGAATACCGGGTCGGCGAGCGCCATGACCAGCGAGGTTCCCCAGGCCTGCAGGCTCGCCGCGTTCCGCAATTGAGTGAAGGCGGCGAATTGGTCCGCCGCGAATCGAGCCACCGCCGATTCCACCGACGGCACCGCCGCCAGACGCGCTGCCATCTTGATGAGCACGGCATCGCCCACCGAATATCCCAGATGTTCGTTGATGCGACGAAAGCGGTCCAAATTGATGACGGCGACCGCGATCGGCGCCCCGCCGGCATCCGCCAATGCACGGCTCAAGGCCGCGCCGAATGCGGTGCGATTCATGAGACCCGTCAGCGAATCTTCATAGGCCAGCCGCCTGATCGATTGGTCGCGCGATTGCACCGCGGTCTGCATGAGCTGCAGCCCTTCGGCGAGCACGCCGAGCTCATCGCGCCGCTGCACGTTCAAGGTCGCGTCGTAGGTGCCGGTGCGCATCTGATCGACGGCTTGCGTCAAGTCCTGCAGCGGCCTCGTGATATTGCGCGCGAGCCAAAAGGCGGCCAGGGCGGAGGCGACCAAGCTGACTGCGGCGATCAAGAACAGCACCTTGGTCAGACGCTCAAAGGGCGCCCGTGCGTCCGCCAGCGAGCGCGACAGGACCGCGACCACTTCGGCGTTGCCCCACTTGGACATTTCGATGCGCCGGGTAACGACGTCGGATGGGCGCGCGCCGCCGGCCGGCACCGTGCTCGCCACATCCGTCCAATGACCGCCGGAATTCACCGACAGCGTCACCGCGAGGCCCGTGATGTCCGCGAGTTCCCGAGCGGCCTTGTCGTCGAGCTCGAAACCCATGGCGATCCACGCCACCGGCAGGGGGCTGCGCACCGACACGGTGACGAGCTGGAAAATGCGGCCGTTGTCGACCATCAAGCTGGTCGCGCTGTCGGCCGTGCTGCCCCTTTGCACGGTCGACAGGGGAAACGGCGAGCCTGCCGATACATGCAGGCCGGAGGCGGCAATGACGTCGCCGTCGAGCGAGGTCAGCACCACCATGGCGGCGCCGATGCGCTGCCCGCTGTTCTCCAGAACCGAGACCAGCGTGTCGGTGTCGCGGCTCGCGACTGCTTCGCGGAATCCGTAGTCGGAGGCGACCGCTTGCGCCGCCTGGGTCAGCTGGCGACGATTGCTTTCCAACAGGCGTGAGAACACGGAGGCGCCGACGTCGAGCTGCCGCTGCACCTCGCGTTCGGCATTACCGCGATTCGTGGCCGATACCGCGCCCAGTGCCGCGGCCAGCACTGCGGCCAGCAGCAGAAGAAATGTCACCGCAATTCGGGTACGCAGCGCCACGGACGGTTGCTAGAGCCGCGCCGCGACCGTTGAAACCAACACCCGGGAAGTGACACCGCGCATAAGTACTCGATAAAGTCTTAGGTTAAACGCGCTTGGGGTTCAAGGCTGTGCGCTCGGACACAAATATTCCGCAGCCGGCACGGCGCGTCGGCATCTGTGACCCACGTCTCTGTAGCTGGGCTATTGATGCGAAGCCGCTTAACATGGCTCTCATGCCCACCGTTCGCCTCGACAAAGTTACCTTGAGTTTCGGCCTCAAACCGCTGTTGGATGATGCCGATCTGCAAATTCGCAGGGGCGAACGCGTCTGCCTGCTCGGGCGCAACGGCGAGGGCAAGTCTTCGTTGCTGCAGCTCATTACTCGTCAAATCGTCCCGGACAGCGGCGAGGTGTGGGTGCGCCCCGGCACGCGAGTCGCGAGTCTGGACCAGGAAGTGTCGCCGTCGAGCGATGCCTCGGTGCGCGACGTGGTCATGAGCGGCATCCTGGCCGGCGCGGCCGACTCCGGCGCGATGGTGCAGCGGGCGGCGCCGCACGAGGATTGGCAAGCCGAACTGCAGGTGGAGCAGATCATCTCGCGCCTGCAACTCGATCGCGATGCGGCGATGAGTGCCCTGTCGGGCGGCTGGAGGCGGCGGGTGATGCTCGGACGCGCATTGGTCGCGAAGCCCGACCTCTTGTTGCTGGACGAGCCGACCAATCATCTGGATATCGATGCCATCACGTGGCTCGAAGACATGATGCTGGACTTCGACGGCGCGCTGCTGTTCATCAGCCACGATCGCGCCTTCGTGCGCCGGCTGGCGACGCGGATCGTGGAGCTCGATCGGGGACAGCTGCGTGTCTGGCCGGGCAGCTATGACGAGTACGTTCTGCAGAAGCGCGCGGCGCTCGAGGTCGAGGCCAAGCACGCGGCGCTATTCGACAAGAAGCTGGCTCAGGAAGAGGTTTGGATTCGCCAGGGTGTGGAGGCGCGGCGCACGCGCAACGAAGGCAGGGTACGCGCGCTCAAACAGCTGCGCATCCAGCGCGCCGAACGGCGCGAGCGCATCGGGCAGGTGGAGATTCGGGCGCAGGATGCGGCGCCGTCCGGCAAGCTGGTGTTCGAGGCGGTCCACGTCACTCATACGTTCGGCGGGCCGCCGGTCATCGCGGATTTTTCCGCGCGCATACAGCGCCTCGACCGCATCGGCATCATCGGCCCCAACGGCTGCGGCAAGACGACGCTGATCAAGCTCTTGGTCGGGGATTTGGAACCCACCTCGGGCGAGATCCGCCGCGGCACCAATTTGCTGCCCGCCTACTTCGACCAGCAACGCGAACAGCTGAATCCGGCCGCCTCCATCATGGACAACGTCACCGGCGGCAGCGGCGATACGGTCACCATCGATGGCCAACCGCGGCACGTGTCGGGCTACCTGCGCGATTTCTTGTTTCCGCCGGAGCGGCTGCGTGCGCCGGTCAGCATGCTCTCGGGCGGCGAGCGCAACCGCTTGTTGCTGGCGCGCCTGTTCGCGCGGCCGAGCAATCTCTTGGTGATGGATGAACCGACCAACGATCTGGATGCCGATACTCTGGAGCTATTGGAAGAGATGGTTGCAAACTATGCGGGCACTCTGCTCCTCGTCAGCCACGACCGGGCATTTCTCGACAATGTGGTGACCAGCACGCTGGTGTTCGAAGGCGGCGCCCAGGTCAACGAGTATGTGGGCGGCTACAGCGATTGGCTGCGCCAGCGCAGGGCCGTCGACGCCGCTGCGCCCGCGTCCGCCCGCGCGGCGTCCGCGGCGACCGAGGCCGCGCCGTCCGACGCCGCGCCCGCTCGATCCAGGGCGCGGCGCCTGTCCTACAAGGAACAGCGCGAGCTCGAGGCGCTCCCGGAAAAAATTCAGCTGCTCGAGGCCGAACAACTAGAGCTGCAGGCGGCGATTGCCGATCCGGCACTGTTCCGGGGTCCCGTCGCGCGCGGCACGGCCGCCTTGCAGCGTCTGCAGTCGCTGGCGGCGGAAATCGAGACCGCGTACTCGCGCTGGCATGAACTGGAATCTTGAGGCTCGCTCAAGGCTAGGAGCCTGTCTGACTAATGATCGCCGTCGCGAGGGCGACCCACGGCGAGCAGATTTTTGTGATCGTTTCGCGCGCATAGTGGGCACTATGTAAGCGAAAGGATCACAAAAAGATGCCGCTGTGGGGCGGCCGCAGCAGGCGCATCATTAGTCAGACAGGCTCCTAGTACCGCCGGGGCGCGCAGCGCACTCACCGGCGCGGGCGACGGCCGATGAGATCGCTGGGATTCGGCAGCGCCCCGCCGGCGGCGTCGGGAATCACCAGGGATGATGCCTGTTCGCGGCGCAGCTCCTGCAATTCCCGCATGGTTTGCTGGACGGCCGTTTCCGCGGCCGCGCCGAATTTTTCGATCGCCGCGTTCAGCGTCGCGGCGTCGAGCTCGAAGCTGATCGGGACGGCGCCCATCGGCGTCATGACCTGTGCCTGTCCGATAAACAGTACCTGCCGCGCGGAATCCTCTCTGCCATCCGCAGCCACCGGCGTCAAGCGGCGGATCGTGCCGACCTTGCGATCGGTGAAAATCTCTTCGCGATAAATCTGTGTCGAGTCCATGGTTGCCTGGCGGTTATCGGTGGTGGAACTCATGCGTGGGCTACCCCTTGTGATCGTTGCAGAAAGCCAAAGCTCAACCCTAGCAGTTTGCAGCGCTGCCTGGGAGGCCCTGCTACGATACCTCGCTTGGCACACCCGAGCACAACTCACAAGGTCCCCGCGTGGACCACCTTGCTAGGCATCGCCCTGTTCGGGCTGGCCTTGTTCTGGCTGCATCACTTGCTGGGTCAATACCGCTGGCGGGACATCCTCGCTCACGTTCACGCGATCTCCTCCGTGAAACTGTTGCGGGCAGGGCTGTTTACGCTCGCCGGCTACGGCTGCCTGACCTTGTACGACGCGCTTGCCGTGCGCTTTGCGGGCGCGCACGTTCCATATCCTCGCATTGCCTTGATCTCGTTCATGGGCTATGCGATCGGCCACAACGTGGGCCTCAACACGCTGAGCGGCGGGGCGGTTCGCTATCGAGCCTACTCGGCTCTCGGCCTCGGCGCGAAACAGATCGCCACCATCATCGCGTTCGGCACGGTCACATTTTTATTGGGCGCCGGATTGCTGCTCGGGCTTTCGCTGCTGACGCAGGCAGGCATGTCGGGTTCGGTGCTGCATGTGCATGCCTCGCTCGCCAAGGTCGCGGGCGGCATGCTGCTCGCGGCGGTCACCGCGTATCTCTGGTTGGTGTGCACACGGGATGGGCCGCTGCGGTATCGGCGCCTCGTGATTCCGATGCCCAAACCGCGCGTCGCGTTCGCGCAGGTCGCCGTGGCGTGCGCCGACCTCTTGTGCGCGGCAAGCGTCTTGTACGTGCTGTTGCCGCCGCAGGCCGAGATCGGGTTCGGGGCGTTCGCCGGCCTCTATCTGATCGCGATTGCCGCCGGCGTGATCAGCAATGTTCCCGGCGGCATCGGCGTATTCGAAGCCATCTTGCTGCTGCTGCTGCCGTCCATGCCGAAGGGCAGCCTGCTGGGCGCCCTGGTCGCCTATCGCGCCATTTACTATTTCGCTCCCTTTGCCGTGGCTCTGGCATTGCTGGGGGCGCACGAAGTCTGGGTACATCGCGCGCCCGCTGTGCGCTTGGTGCGGCTCGGGCGAACCTTTCTGATTGCCGTCACGCCTCAGGCCATTGCGATTGCCGTGTTCCTGGCGGGCGCCGTGCTGCTGTTCTCGGGCGCTACACCCGGACTTGGGCCACGCCTGGACCTGCTGCGGGATTTCGTGCCGCTGCCCATTCTCGAGTTGTCGCATCTGCTCGGCAGCGCCGTGGGGGTGGGCCTGTTGGTGATTGCCCACGGCCTGTATCGGCGGCTCGACGCTGCATGGTGGCTGACGATCTGGCTGCTGTGCGCCGGAATACTGCTGTCCCTGCTCAAGGGATTCGACTATGAAGAGGCCACGGTTCTAGGTCTGGTTGTCATCGTCCTGGTATTGGCCCGCGGCCGCTTTCTGCGGCGCACGTCCTTGATCGAACAGCACTACTCAGGCCCCTGGATCGTCGCTCTCGTCTTGGTGCTCATCACCGCCGCTTGGCTGGTGGTCTTTGCCAATCGGCATGTGCCGTACGACAACCAACTATGGTGGGAATTCGCGTTCGAGGCCTCGGCGCCGCGGAGCCTCCGCGCCTCGCTGTTCGCGGCCGTGATTGCGGCGGCGTATGGACTGTGGCGCCTGTTGCGGCCGGCGAAGCCGCCGGCGGCGGTGCCGCGCGACGCGGATCTGGAACGCGTCGAGACATTGATCACCGACGTCGACGACAGCACCGCCAATCTTGCGCTGCTCGGCGACAAGACCCTGCTGTTCAATGCGGAGCGCACGGCCTTCATCATGTACCAGGAGGCCGGCCACAGCTGGGTGGCGATGGGGGACCCGGTCGGTCCGATCGAGGCCTGCGAACCTTTGGCTTGGGAGTTTCTGGAGAATTGCGATGTGATGGCGGTCTCGCCGGTGTTCTATCAGGTCAAGCCGCAAAATCTGCCCTTGTACATCGATCTCGGGTTGAACCTCAGCAAACTCGGCGAGGAGGCACGCGTGCCGCTCGACTCGTTTTCGCTGGAGGGTTCCGCCCGCGCCGACCTGCGCCAAGCTCACCGGCGTGCGAACCGCGACGGCGCGGCGTTCGAGATCGTGCCGCGCGCGAATGTCGGCGCGATTCTACCGGAACTGCGCGCGGTGTCCGACGCCTGGCTTGCGGAAAAGAACACGGCCGAGAAACGCTTTTCCCTGGGATTCTTCGATGACCGCTACATCATGCACTTCGATTGCGGGGTGGTTCGCCGCGGCGGCGCAATCGTCGCCTTCGCCAATATCTGGCGCGGGGCCTCGAATGAATTGTCGGTGGATCTCATGCGCTACAACGACGCCGCGCCGAAAGGCGTCATCGATTATCTGTTGATCGAGTGCATGCTGTGGGGCAAATCCTCAGGCTATCACTGGTTCAATCTGGGAATGGCCCCGCTCTCGGGATTGGAAGAGCACGCTCTCGCACCGGCCTGGCACAAGATCGGCCGCATGGTGCAGCGCTACGGCGAGATGTTCTATCCCTTCGAGGGCTTGAGAAAATACAAGGAGAAATTCCTGCCGGTTTGGCGCCCCCGATATCTCGCGGCGCCGCACGGCTTGGGGATGGCCGGCGCGCTGCTCGACGTCACTGCGCTCATTTCCGGCGGCGTCGGCAAGGTTCTCAGAAAGTAGTTACGGGTGGTGAGCGGGGTAAGGATCG
>WNFS01004443.1_pt1 | contig 10695 bp, 6 predicted proteins | sample 5400141 | NCBI WGS metagenome assembly WNFS01 (sample SAMN13153358, study PRJNA577476) | soil metagenome | isolation source: 60 cm saprolite under Madrone tree | place: USA:California | collected 2016-06-14 | reverse complement strand
TCCCAGCAAAAGCGTAAACGCTCCACAAATTGCCTGCCGCCAGGGAGGTTACGCGGCCTAAATAAAGATAGACGACTCCCGAAAGCAGGAAAACTGCGCCAATTAGAATAGCAAAGATTTGGGTGGCGCGCTCGGCCATTCGAGCAAAGCCGTGCATTCGATGCTGTGCGCTATTAGCGCAACGCGGTAGTTTGGTCGCAAACACGGATCACAATCCAACAAGGGCGGCATCGTTTGCAAGGGTGCCGAGTGATCGCATAAAGCGCAAAAAAGAATTGGCCTTTAATCTCAACTCTTTGGCGTTGAGTTACCGGGAAGCATCAACACCAGGCCGCCAGCTTCCAAAACGCGATACCAGGCACCGTCAATCGACTTCAGCGTCGTCAACACTCGCTCGCTTTCAGATTCGGGAACGGCAACTGCATTTGCGCGACCGGTTTCGATCACATGGCGAAATTTCGGCTCTAACAGTTGAAGGCGCCTGGCATTATCAGGAGGGTTTTCCTCGATAAAATCCTGCGCCTGGCGGCGCAATATACCTTCGTCAGGATTGCCGGCGTTAGCGAAATAATGGATTACGAGCCGAGGAGCTACAACTTTCATTTCTGGAAAGAGAAGCGGTAACTCACAGCTGGCGGTCCAGTTCGGTGCAAGCAGCTTGGCGTGCGCGATGTATGGACCGGCGGCCTTAGCAAAATCAAGATTCGCAGGAAGCAACTGGCATTCTCGGGGGGACTTCCAACCGATACCCTGCCTTGCATCTCTGGGTAGGACCGAAAGTCCGTGGTAGCTTCCAACGAACGCCACAGCGATCGCCGACAGCGCCAGCACGGTTTGTGCTCGGGCATTCATAACCCTGCCTTTCTGCGCCAGCTGCGAACCGGCACCCGCTATCAACGTGCATAACAAAGGCAGTTGTAGAAGGTAAACGAGCCGAAAATAAGTCGGCGCAAGAATATTTGCCATCCACATGCGCGCCAGCAATGGGTTCAAACAAAACAGCCATACAGCACAAAGATAAAAAAAGAGAAACAATCCGCTGCGTCCTCTCACGACTAGCAGCGGGACAGCAATCATCAGCACCACGTCACGCAAGTACTCGGCACGTCCACCAACGGCGTAGTCCACCGCTTCCCTCCACGGCATGTATCCTGGTCCTAACATGTGGATATCGAGCGGCTTTGCGATTATGTCCATTTTCAGTAAGGCCAGTATCGCGATTGGATACGCGAGAGGAATTGTGAGTAAAAGGCCAAGAAGAATCAGTCTCCATAAATATTCTCGTGACCTGTGTTCGAATAGTGCAAGCGTGATAAAAGCTATCCAGGAGCAGCCAATAATTGCCGGGAGCACGTAAAGGGCTGGATTACTTAGACCGACGCCGGCGACGCCCAATAAGGTAAGCCAAACAAGGTCACTCGATTTACCTCGACTGAGGAATCGGTAACTGAGCGCCAGACCCATCGGCAAAAACAAAATCAACACAATCGGCTTGCCTTGCCACATGTAGCCGGAAAGGGTCGAAAATCCGACCCATCCAGCAGGATCGGCCGACTGTAGCGACTTAACAGCTCCAAGCAACGCGCCAAACGATGACTTGTCAGCGAGGAGTAGAAAACCGATTCCGAAGAGGGCGCCCACCGCTGCCAGCCAGCGGTTCAAGCCAAAAATTCGGGAGCACCAATAGAAAACAAATGGAAGCGAAAATGCGGCAAATGCGTGGCCAACTACCTGGTAAAAGTACAAAGGATCGATGCCAAGATAGTGACCCATAAAAGCCATGAACATTTCATAGCTGGTCGCTAAGTGAACTGGTGAGAATGCAGCCGCGTCCATATCGACACTCGTCTGACGCAAAAAGAGGGGTTGGTTGAGAGCTGAAAGCTGAGTCAGAGCTCGGTGATAATAGACCACGTCATCCTGATTCGGGCGGCGCACGAATAGAACCGTAATCGCATAGGCGAGACCCAGAATCAGCAAAAGGAGCTGGGATAAATGGAACCGATACCCTTTGCCAGGGGCTGCGTTTGTTTTCTTCCATAAGCGCCACAGCAAAAAGAAACCGGCGACGCCGATAGCCAGGAAGCACCACGTGATCGTTTTTGCCGGCCATCTGGCGATGAGCACAAGCTGATACGCTAGCGTCCAGAATGCGAGTATCGCTATTGGCAACAGCAGAATGTCGCCGGCGTGCGATTCGGCAGACCTTTCAGAAATCAGCATGACCTTTTCACTCTTTCGCGTTGAGTCCTGCAAGCTCGATGTCATCGCGACGTTCTATCAGTTGGTGCCCAACTCACGTTGGAGTTCTCGCTCGAAAAAGCAAAATGGTTGGGAAGGGATAAGTCATATCTGGTGGAAAGCGCACGAGCCTGAATTCGTATCCAAAGATCGTTAGGGGAACGCTATAGCTTTTTTCGAACTTAAAATGTCCTTGTGCCTCAACCGCCCTGATAGTTGCCTCCACGTACGACCGGTTCATTTGCCTCGGAAATCCTAGCACAAAGAAGTCAGCTTTGTCGCCGGGGTCCTGTAGCCGAACACTTACCCGCTCGCTTTTCAAAGGCTCCGCAGCCGGCATCGAGGTGTAAAAATAGGATCCAAGACGAGCGATGCCGATGATTGCCGACGACTCCCCAATGAAGCCTTGGAGATCTTCCCGAAGCGCCTCGCGAGCGTCCTTTTGCTGCATGGTACGATCATACGCGAGATCAAAAACTACGGACGGCCCAACAACAAACAGGAACGCGCCGGTCAAAACAATGGCCACGGTCTGCCGCCTTCCCAATCGCAACCACAGATCGTTCCAGGCTATCCCGACGAGTACACACAATCCAGGAAACAAAAGCATGGTTATCCGAGCGAAGTAAGGTCCAAGGTATCCTTTCCCTAGGAAGTAAAGATACAGAAAAGAGAAAATCAGTAGTGGGACGGAGAGACTGTAAAGGCGCCGCGTACAAAGAAGATATAAGATTGCGCAGTAAGGAGCCAACCACAGCAAGGGATACATCGCGAACGGAATGAGGTATGTGACATATCTCCAGATAACGGATAAATTAATTAATTGACCCCTGCTGAACTGTTGTAACGAGGCATATTTTAACGTTTCGTTGGTGATCGCTTTTGTAACGCTCGATGTATCCAAGAATAGCATCGGATGACCCAGGAACAGCCCGATTACAAATGCCAAACCGATCAGCCAAACTTGGCTAGCAACGAAGTTTTTTGCCCGTTCTGAAAATCGGACCCTGCAGCTTCGCACGTCGTTACCGCCGTCAAATAGTAGGTACAGGCACGGAATCAGGACGATGATTCCAACGGGATACCGAGTCGCTGCTCCCAAACCAGAAATTAGGCCGACGAGGACGAGCAGCTGCCACGATTGAGAGTCTCGAAGCTTAAATGACAACCAAATGACCAGGGCGCACAAGAGATTGCTCAAAATGTGAGTCCTCATAAAATGTGCGTAGATCACCTGCATTGGCAGAATGGCGTAACAAAGCGCGCCCAAAAGGGAGGGATAGAACCTCCGAGTCACTTCTCTGATGGCAAGAAAGACAATAATTATTGTACATAGATCCACTAACACCGACATCCAGCGAGAGGTATACAAGAGATCAGAGTGACCTTGCGCGTTCGCTGAGTCGCTGACGTCAGCATGTTTGTTAGCGGCAAGCTTGAGTACCGTTTGTGGGACAGCCCAGAGGTAATAATTGAACGTACCCTCAAAGTATGCGCCCGGGGCTTTAATACGTCCTGCTAATAAATCTAGCTGGAGCACGCCCCTAAGGCTTATGAATTCGTCCGGCTGAAAGTTCAGATCGTGGCCATACCCGCTGTTGAGACCCCAGCTCAACCCCATTACTCGAAGGCAGGCTCCCAGCAACAGCAGCCCTGAGAATATCGCGGGTCGAAGAGCTTTTTGCATAAATCGACCTCGGATCGCGTCATCTTGGAAAAGAGCTGTGATGCGCATCACTGGGGCGCTGTTGGTGCTTTATCTGATCCGATGGCAGTCAGCTTTAGAATTGCTGCATTGCCGTGAAGGTTGTTTAGAATGCGCCATTCGTATCCGGGAACGTTCGGCAGACGGGATTGGTTCGTGGCAACCTCGTATTGGGATGTAAATAGTGCGTAAACCGGAAGCGAACGGTGCAAGCCGTGTTCGACCAGGGCCAAAGCCTGCGGCCGATGATAACGCCAGGCGGAGCTCCACTTGTAAGGATGCTTGCCATCGATTGGGGCTGCCACGAATGAGCGTGGCAAGAGCGCGTTCAAATACACAGGATCAATGTCACTGAGGACGATTCCAGGCTGCTGGCTTAACACTCTGGCAGAGTCTCGTTGCGCGACAAACTGCATAGACTGCCGAGGTGGAGTCGTAAAATGAAGGGCGTCCCAGGCTTGCGACCGGTTAATCCGATCCGTGTTATAGCCAGAACGCGAAGGGTAACCGAGACAGGCTCCGGCAAATAAGACGAAGATGCCCAGAGCGGCAACAATTCGTTTTCCGGCAAAGAGGTTATTTGCAGCCCATGTGATGGGCAGGACAGCGATCGCTACAAGAACAATTAAAAGCGGGAGATACAAGCGTTCATCTCTGCCAAATAGGTAGCACAACGTCGCCACAAAGGAGCTCAACCCGGATAAGAAGGCGCAATAAACGAACCAACTAAAGCGAATCAAGAGCAAACCGGCGCAGCTCAGAAGAATGAAAACTGGGACAAAGGACGTGCCGGTCCCGAAGATGTTGGCAGCATCATATCCGTGTCGCTGCAACGTAAACTGCCGCCAGAGCATCACAACGTTATCGGGAAGATAGAGAAGCGAGAAGAAAAGATGTTGCTCGCTAAGATACGACGCCCAGAAGTCGTAGCCGGTTTTAAATGGTGAACGGAACTGGATTGCGTTCAAGATGAGCACAGGGCTAACCGCCAACAGAAAAACCACGCATACCGCAGCGCAATGAAGCAACCAGCGCCAGCGGACTCCCCTTATTGGGAACACAGCCATCGCCAGCAACAATGGAGCAAAGAAAAGCGATTGAATTCGCACGTTTAATGAAAGCCCAAGAAGAACGGCCGATAAATAGATTTTCCAGCGGCGCTCTTCCTTCACACCCAGGTAGGCAAACATAAAGGCCAGGACGATTAGCACGGAGGCACTTACTTCGCTTAGTGGCGAACGACAGAAGGTGAAGAAGCCCGGAAGCGTGGCGACTAAGAGCACCGCAAACCCACCCGTCAACGGCATCGCCAGGTACCCGTAAAAGGCAAACACTGCCAAAAGCAGGAGCAGCCCCAGAGTTTGACTGGTCCGAAACGGTGCCAGCACGACATCTGTTTCCGGGAGGATCTTCAACCAAGGAAGCATCAGCGCCGGGTATCCAAAAGGGTATCTTGATGGCAATTTCTCGTAGCCGATCTGTATGGAGGGCCAGCCGTCCCGATAAAGCGCTTTTGCCTGCGCAAAGTATTCCGTCGCATCCGGATGGGGACCAAGGTCCAGAAGCGTTGTCTTGCTGTAATCGATTCTAAGAACCGCGAAGTAGTAGAATGTTAGCGCGCAAAGGAGAAGCAACACGCCGATGAAGACGTGTGTCGTTGCGAATTTTCTCAGTGTAATCGTGTTCCCCCTAGTCGTCGTCTGATTCATTTCTACAATGGCGCGCGCGGATGGATGAGTTATCACCCGAAAAACGACCGATCTTGAGTCAGGATTTCGCAGAGTGATCAGCTATCACGGCCTTACTCGAGATACTTCTGCAGGAACAACTCCATGATGTGCAGCGCTCCGGCGCCTTTGACGTGTCTCAGATCAGGCTCCCATGCAGCAGCGCGATCGGAGTTTTGAACGATCTCGTAACTCGGAAAGTAATCTACGTTGGCGTGCGCAGCAGCCCACTCATGGGCGACTGCTCTTAAAAGGGACTTCGCCCAGGTATTGGCGACAACAATATCCATAGTTGAAAACGTGTTCATCAAAGGGACGGGAGAAACGGTGACCACAATACGAAAGTCAGGATGTCCATACCGAGATAGCAGTGAGTGGATTGCTTCCAGATTGGCCAAGTTTTCGGCGAAATTAGTCAGATGAAATTCGTATCGGTTTGGTTGAGTTTCGAACAAAGATGGAATGGGAGTGCAGTTGACGAACACGTCTGCCTGAACATCGCGCCACACTTCCGCAAGCCCGAGAGTCAGAATCACCGCGCGACAGGCCTTTATACGTTTCGTGACGGTTTGTATGAGGGCACGACGCTCCAAAGTCTCTTCCAGACCGACGAAGTGTAAAGTGGGTGTTGTGTGTGGGTCATACCACGTTGTATTCGTCAATTGAACAACAGACTCTCGCGGAAATTCTGCCTCTGGATCCAGCGCCCAGTGAAGTTCATTCAGTATTGAATAGGTGTTGTACTTGTTGGTAAATCCAAGTCCCGATCCTTCTTTATTGGCGGGCTGAAGTTTAGCAAATTCGGGGGCTGCGCTTTGAACAACTATGTTGTGCCCAGCAAGGGAATTTTCGAGACCGCGCGCAAAACACGAGCCGATGGCATAGAATTTATCGTCTCGGCGAAGTTTGAACTTGGGATCAAGTTGAGGAGTGAACCAGGTCTGACGCAATCGCTGGAACGCATATTCGCCCGTCTGATCACTCGGGTCGACCCCGTCCTTATACCAGGTTCTGGCCGGGTTTCTCGTATAATTATTTATCGCCTCGGCGGCATTCGCTACGTATGGTGATTTCGTCAACGCCGGACGACTACTCGTTGGATTGGCAGCGCTCGTTTCGTTAAGGAAGATTCCAGACATGCCCTAGCAAATTCTCACCAATTTACCGTTGCGCGAGCAGATAAATTGCAACCAACGTGAGCAGGAAATACGGAACAAGCACCGCCGCTCCGGCGTAATCTTTTGCCATGCGTTGCCCAAAGAAAAGCGTAATGATCGCAACCGCGGAAAGGACGGCACCGCAAAACGCAACGGTCGTATCGCGCAACAGCATGACTGCCAAGCAGCCAAGGCCGCTCAATATTCCCGCTGCGAGTTCGAGAATTGTGATTGCGCTAAGCATAACGGGTACGATCCCCGCCAGCGGGCTTTTCGCGAAATGTCCTTTCAGCCATTCGAGGTTTCCGCCGCGATCGACAAGTTTATCAATTCCCGATTGAAGAAAAAGAATCGCGAGAAAAGCAGCGACGAAGATCTGCATCAGATAAGTTGCTTCGGCGGAAATGTGCAAAGCTAACACGGCGGAGACATCATAGCTGTAATCATCGAGCTTTGTCGATGCTCCCGTGACAAAAACATCCGTTGGCGACGTTCGTCTTGATCGTACGTGTACAAAAACAGGGACGCAGTTATCACCGCGTCCCTGTTTGCTAGTTTCGTGATTACTTTTTTTATCGGCCGACTATTGCGTAGTACGCGAAGTGCAGGTCGTCAGAGCCGGGGCCGTCCAGGTTAATCCACCCCTGGACCACATCGCTATGAGCTGCGCTGACCGTCACAGTCATTGTCGTTGAACCATTAGCAGGCACGGTCACGCTTGGGGGGACAACGATGCGGTTGTCACCCGAGCTTAAAGTTCCCGCATCGTAAATACTGGGAACCGTTCCGCCAAATGTGCTCGGAGTAAACTTCGTTGTCGACACAGCGAACATCTGATCAGTGCCAGTGGGGTTGGACAGGGTGATGGTCAACGACGTGGGACGCCCGACGGTAACCTTGCCGAAGCTCGCCGAAACGGGATCCATCCATGTTGTTCCGTCTGCGGCTACGGAGAGGTTCTCGCGCCCTGCGCCCTGCGCTGTCGGACCGACGTCGTGCGAGCCAGTTATGGCATCCTTGATCACCAGGTCGGCCCGATTGACGAGCGCTGACTTGATCTGCGCGGGAGACCAGGATGAATTGAGGCCACGGAGCACAGCCGCTGAGCCGGCAATGTGCGGAGTTGACATGGACGTTCCTTGGAAGAAGGCCCATCCGCTGCCGTCGCCCGGGCAGCCGGCGGGCTTGCCTACACATGTGATAGAGCTCAGGACATTCACACCGACCGAGGTGACGTCCGGTTTGATGGCGACGTCAACGGTTGTTGGCCCCTGGCCGCTAAAGCCAGCCAAGATATCCTTGTTTGCTGGAGTGACGAACTCTAGGAACGTTGCGCTCGCTGATGCGTCTGGCGGGTTTACGGTTCGCAGCGCCGCCCCATCGTTCTTGCTGATCATGACTGCCGGCAGGTTATCGTCGAAGCCGGCCGTCCTCGCCATTGCAATCGGGTCTCCAGCAACGTTGTTGATGATGACAACGCCGATTGCACCTACCGCTTTAGCGCTCGCCACTTTCTGGCTAAACGTGCAAGTCCCACGGTCAATGATTGCGACGTTGCCGGAGGCTCCTGGGTCAACGCTCGTGCAACCGTCGGAGTGGGTGTCGAAGAGATTAAAGGAACCCGTGGGCAACGGCGCAAAGTCACCTACGGCTGCGCCGATCGTCGTTCCGCCGCTTGCCGGATAAGTAAACGGCTGACCGACGAAGTGCTGATTTGTGCTCGCGCCGACTGTGATAACCTTGCGTGCACGACCGGGCGACTCAAGCGTGCCTGCCCCAGGCCCGCTGTTGCCGGCAGCCACAGCTACGACCAGACCTGCATCGACAGCGTTGTCGAGCCCGATTGCGAGTAGGTCATTATTACCGTGATAGTTTCCGCCAAGCGACAGATTAAGAACATCCATCCCATCAGCGATTGCTGCATCAACTGCGTTTAGGATGTCCTCATTGCGAGCGTTAAGCACGTTACCAGGAAAAACGTTGTAGTTACCTAGCCATGCTCCCGGCGCGATGCCGGACATATCATTGATGAGGACACCGTTTACCACTGCGTTCAGAGAAGGATTATAAATTCCGGCTGCGATCCCGGCGGTGTGTGTTCCGTGGTCCTGGATGGCCTGTGCGTCGAGGCCCTGGTTCTGCGCCTTATTATAGAAGACCTTCGCCACAATAACTTTTGGTGAGACGTAATTGCAGTCTTGGTCTGGGTGGTGCGAAGCGCTGTCTGCTGCATCGCACTTCGGAAAGCCGGCAGGATAGCTGAAACCAGTCGGATCGAAGAACGGATGCGTATTGTCGATGCCAGTGTCGATATCTCCAATCTTGATGCCCGCGCCTGCCATGGCTCTGCCACCAGCCTCCGTCCATGCCCCCGGGGCGTTAATGATGTGGTAACTTTGGCTCAGATTGGGGGAATAAAGCGCGTTGTATTCGGCGCTCTGCACCATTGGTGCGGCGGCGATTGTCGCCAACGGTGTTCCGTTAAGCTGCACCGCCACTGCGTTAAGTGAGACATCGTATTCGCTCGTAACCCTCGCTCCAGGGGCGTTTGCGCGCAGCCACCGCTTGAATTCGTTCCGTCCAGCGTTCAACTGGGCTCGATACGATCTCACGGCATTACTATTGAAATCGATTTTTCTGCCGTGTGGCGGCTTCGTGCTGGAATTCGTACTTATTGGATCACCCTTGAGTTGCACAACGGCACTCGCGTTATCCACGTCTGGGCCGCGGTTGAAGGCGTCAGCGTTTACATTCGGTCGGGGCGAGCCGCCCACGCCAAACGCAATAACGCCCAAGCCAATAGCAGAGAATATCAGGGTTGTAGCGAGTATTTTTTTCATAGTTTGTTTGAGTGAAAGTCGGCGACCATCAAAGAGGCTGGCCTGCTTGTCAACCCATTTTGCGGAACAAGTTTATTTCAGAATCAAGGCACGAACATGATCTGAGTTGAACCGGCTACGCGGTGTCGAATGCCAAGGCCGATCCGCTCAGTCCCCCTGAGTAAGCGCGTCGGCGAATGCCACGTTGTCGGCTTTCAGGTCCAGTTCGGCTTCGGCTGGCGTGCCAAACACGTGCGCGCGCTTTTCATCGAATTCTTTTTCCCAGCGCGCAACCACCACAGTTGCCAGACAGTTGCCGATCACGTTCACGCACGTGCGGCCCATGTCCATCAGTTCGTCGACGCCGAAAATAATTGCCACACCGATCGGCCCCAGTCCTGCAGGCACAAACGAATTCAGCGCGCCCAGCAGGATAACGAGCGACGCCCGCGGCACGCCGGCTACTCCTTTGGAAGTCAGCATCAACGTCAGCATCATTGTGATCTGTTGGCCTAACGACATGTGCCAGCCCATGGTCGTCTCGGCGGCCTGCGCAACGAACACGGAAGCCATCGCCAGATACAACGTCGATCCTGTTAGGTTGAACGAATAGCCTGTCGGCATCACGAATCCAACGATGTGGGGCGGCACTCCGAAACGCTCCATCGACTCCATCGCTTTTGGCAACGCCGACTCGCTACTCGTCGTTGCAAATGCGAGCGCCGCAGGCTCGCGCACCGCCCGCACGAATTGCCGCAACGGAATCCGCGCGACCCAAATCACCAGTCCGAAAACTGACAAGATGAAGATTGCTAGAGCGAGATAAAGTGAGCCGATCAACTTCCCCAGATTCAACAGTACGCCCAATCCTTGTGTACCGATGGTGTGAGCCATTGCCGCGCCGACCCCGATCGGTGCAAACAGCATCACGTAATTTGTGAACTTGAACATGATCTGCGACAGGCTGTCCATCGCGCGAATGATTGGTTTGCCTTTCTCGCCAACGGCTGAAACGGCGAGCGCGAACAGCACGCTAAACGCGACGA
>WNFS01005667.1_pt1 | contig 10697 bp, 10 predicted proteins | sample 5400141 | NCBI WGS metagenome assembly WNFS01 (sample SAMN13153358, study PRJNA577476) | soil metagenome | isolation source: 60 cm saprolite under Madrone tree | place: USA:California | collected 2016-06-14 | reverse complement strand
TGGACCGCGGGCCGCAACGAGGTCTCGTCGGCTTCGGCGTCGACTCCGGCTGGTGGTGGGCTGATCCTGTCGCAGGGCTCCTGATGGTGCCCCTGATCGCATGGGAGGGCCTGGAAGCAGTACGCGGTCGGACGTGCTGCTCGGATTAACGTCTGAAGTTCCGACGACCGCGCGCGTTACGGATGACGAGGCTTACTCGATCACGATCGAACAGCCGACTCCCAGCCTTGGGCCGCGGAGGACGGGAATGCCTCGTCGAGCTTCCGAGACAACTCCTCCGGGCGCTGCTGGAGCGCAGCCTCGCGCCGGTCCAGGAACTCGCTCACGAGAACCCACTTGTCGACTGTCGTCCCTGCAGCACCACGAGCAGCGTCGCGCCCGAGATCGCCAGCGTCCAGCTACGTGTCTCGCTCGTCAGCCACCGCGTACGTCGGGCCATCACGTCGCCTCGTCGTCGGTTAGGTGCCGTGCCACGTCGAGGCTCACGTGCTCGAGCCGAAGCGCGCGAGGTCTAAATGGACATCATCGAGGCGAGGCTCTCACGAGCCCGCGCTAGGATACGCGTCGCCAACGCTCTGTAGGGCGCGCAACCCGGCGTCCACGATGGTTGATGCGTTGGCCGGCGGCGCCACGCCTCCGCTGCCGTAGGCGTAATAGTGGGGGACCGCGCCGTCGTCGAGCCGCGCGAGCAGCTGCGACCCGCCTTCACCGATCAGCAGCAGCACACGGCTGGTCCGGCAGGCGTTTGCCACGCACCCGGTGACCGCGACGTAGTCTTTCCCCGCGATACTGACCATCCGCAGCGGCCCGCCCTTTTCCAAGAACACCGCCGCACCCAAAGCGACCTGCCCGCGCCCCTGTGAGGCGGGCATCCAATCCGCTCCGAAGAGACCGGGGATCTTGTCGCGTAGCTCCGGACTCTGGATCACCTCGCTGACCGTGCGACCGTAGACGAGCGCACGCGCGTCAGCGGGCAGCACCTGAGCAGGCAGCGCAGCCGACGAGCCCGGCGCAGGCGGGATCGTGCATGCAGCGGCGGAGAGGACAGCCAGCGCACAGAGGCATCCGTTGAGCAGCAAGCGACGCATACGACCCTCCTCCGTCCCAATGTTTTCTTCGCCTTCGGGGACTCGAACCCCGACACCCTTGCGGGCACTAGACCCTGAATCTAGCGCGTCTGCCAATTCCGCCACTTCGGCCCGAAAAGCGTGAGTCATAATACCTTTCAGCCATGGCAAGTCAAGCCAGAGAGGCCTCCGGCGACCGCCCCGTCGCGACTAACCGTCGCGCCCGGCACGAGTACGAGATCCTCGAGACGGTCGAGGCCGGCCTCGTGCTCAGGGGCACCGAGGTCAAGTCGCTCAGGGCGGGTCTGGTCAACTTCAAGGACAGCTATGCCTCCGTTCGCAACGGCGAGGGGTGGCTCCTGGGCTGCCACATCAGCCCCTATAGCCACGGCACCGACGCCAACCACGAGCCTGAGCGGGATCGAAAGCTTCTCCTTCATAAGCGCGAGCTCTCCCGTCTCTCCGGCAAGATCAGCGAGCGCGGGTTGACGCTCGTCCCCCTGCGCCTCTACTTCAAGGCCGGCCGGGCCAAGGTCGAGCTCGGTCTGGCGCGCGGCAAGAAGCTCCACGACAAACGGTCCGCCCTGCGCGAGCGGGAGGCGCGCCGCGAGATGGACAAGTCCGCACGCGCTGCTCGACGCGGCGCGTGGTAGTGCTATACTTGTGAAAAATCTGGTGGTTAAGGGGGCGACAGGCTTCGACGGGGATCAGTGAGGTCCAGGCTGCGTCTCGAGGTTTCTCTCCCCTCGTTAATAAGAGAGAACGGTATAGCTGCCAACACACAGCTAGCTCTGGCGGCCTAACACCCGTCAGCGTCCGCCGGCTCGAGCCATCAGGGACCGGGAACGGGCGTCATATTCTGGTGGCTGGCTCCGAACCTGGCCTCAGGGGAGGGGCGAGACTATTGAGGCTGGCTGCGCGGTGATCCGGCCGATCGGAGTGCCGCGCGGCGAGAAGCAGTAACGTAGATCGGCTATCGACGTAGACGCCTGCGGCTGAGGGTTTCCGGACGTGGGTTCGATTCCCACCGCCTCCACCAAATCTCAACGCGCGTATTGTTCTTTGACCGCGAACGACTCGGCTGCGGTGCTGTTCGACTTCGGGGGCACGCTGGACGCCGACGGGCTCCCCTGGAAGGAACGCGTGTTCCGCCTGTTCCGCGAGGAGGGCGCCGTCGTGGCCCGCGAGCGCTTCGATCCGTCGTTCTACGCGGCTGACGACGCGCTCGTCGGCGCCATCCCGGCGACGTCCTCGTTCCAGGAGACGGTCGTGCGGCTCGTCACCGGCGTCGCGGTTCTCCTCGAGCTTCCCGATCGCTCGATCGCCGACCGCGTGGCGCGTCGCTTTCTCGGCGATGCGCTGACGACGATTGCCAGCAACGTCCCGCTCCTGAGCGAGTTGGCCCGGCGTTACCGCCTCGGGATCGTCTCCAACTTCTACGGAAACTTGACGCGAGTGTGCGACGATGCCGGCATCCGCTCGTTTTTCGACGCCCTTGTCGATTCGGCCGAGGTCGGCTGGAGCAAACCCGACCCGCGGATCTTCCAGCGTGCGCTCGGAGCCCTCGGGGTCTCCGCATCGGCGGCCACCTTCGTCGGCGATTCGCTGCCGCGCGACATGGCGGGCGCGCGCGCGGTCGGGATGCGCCACATCTGGCTCGCAGGCGCTGAGCCGTCCCCGGACGGCCCGTGCTGTCGCGGCGACCGTCAGATCCGCTCGCTCCGTGAGCTGGAGGCGATCCTTCTGTGAGGCGGCCGCTCACCGGCGGCATCATCGCGGCGGGTGAGGGGAGCCGGCTGCGCCGGGCCGGGTTCGCGATGCCGAAGCCGATGGTCCCGATCGCGGGCGTGCCGCTGATCGAGTCGGTGGTCCGCAACTTCCGCGCCGCGCGGATCGCGCCGCTCGCCATCATCGTGAACGCGCAAGAGCGGGCGTGCGTGGACTGGGTCCGGGCGCGCTTTCCCGACCTCGACGTCGAGTTCATCGTCAAGACGACGCGCTCATCGCTCGAGAGCTTCGGCGAGGTGATCGCGCGATATCCCGGCGGGCGGATGCTCGTCTCCACGGTGGACGCCTGGTGCGTCGAGACTGACTTCGTGCACTTCGTCGAGGCGGCGGCGCGGCGGCCGGCCGAGGCGACCGTGCTCGCGGTCACGCCGCTGGTCGCCGACGAAAACCCGCTGCGGGTGTCCATGACCGCCGACGGCCGCGTGACGGACGTGGGGGGCGACGCGGGCGACCTCGTCACGGCCGGGATGTACCTGGTCCCCGAGCGCGTGCGCACGCTCAAGGCCCCGGCCGGGCTCGGGCGGCTCCGTGAGTTTCTGGCGTGGCTCGCCCGCTCGGGTGCGCCGGTGTACGGCGAGGTCATCGAGCGGGTTGTCGACGTGGATCGGGCCGAAGACGTCGCGCTTGCCGAAACGCTGGCCTTGGCGGGGCGGGTATCATGAATCGGTTGGGAGGACTCGAGTGAGCAACTCGTGCTGGGGCATCTTTCGTGAATTGACCCATTCGCCGGGCCGTGAATCCGACGACACCGAAATCTTGAGGTTGACCGGGAAGCACCTGGAGGCCAAAGGATTCCAGGTCAAGCTCCGGGCCGCGGACGAGATCAGCGAGATCGACGAGGACCGGCCGCGCTTCGTCTTCCTCATGTGCGAACGGGTCGATGTGCTCAACCGGCTGCGAGCCCTCGAAGTGAGCGGCGTGCCGCACGTGAACAGCCCCCGTGCGGTCCAGAACACCTACCGCGACCGGATGATCGCAGTGCTGGACGAAGCGAACGTGTCCTTCATCCGGAGCCTTCTCGTCTCGACCACCGAGCGGCCCGAGCCGGGCCCGCTCCCCGTCTGGGTGAAACGTGGGGACGTCCACAACACTCAGGCGGGCGACGTCGTGTTCGCGTCGACGGGGGCGGTCGTCGAGAGCGCCCTCCGGGCGCTCGCCGAGCGCGGGATCGCGCACGCCGTCATCCAGCCGCACGTCGACGGCGACCTGATCAAGTTCTACGGGATCGGCGCCGGCGGCGGACCGCATCGCGAGCCGCCGTGGTTTCGCTGGTTCTACCACAAGGATCAGCAGCTGGCGGGACACGCGTTGGACCCGCGCCGGCTCGCGCGGCTCGTGCGCAAGGCGGCGGCAGCCCTCGGCCTCGAGGTGTACGGAGGTGACGCGATCGCGACGGCGACGGGCGAGCTGGTGCTGCTGGACGTGAACGCCTGGCCGAGCTTCGCGCTCTACCGCGACGAGGCCTCGGCCTCCATCGCGTCCTACCTGGCCCTTCGATTCTCGGGAGGAAGGCGTTGACAGAGCGTCGTGAGGTTGGTCCCCGCTCGCAGAAGATCGTCGCCCAGGAGCGGCGGCACCTCGCTCCGGGCGCCCAGGGCTTTTCCCTGTACGCCGGCCTGGCCATGGCGCGCGGCGTCGACTGCACCCTGATCGACGAGGACGGCCACGAGTACATCGACTTCATCGCCGGCATCGCCGTGGGCAGCGTCGGTCACTGCCACCCCCACTACGTCGAGGCGCTCAAGCGCCAGATCGAGCGGCTCACCTTCGGCAGCTTCACCACGGAGACGCGCGCGAAATTTCTCGATCTCGTGGCCTCCGTCACGCCTGCGGGACTGACGCGCATCCAGATGTTCTCCGGTGGCGCGGAGGCGGTCGAGGCCGCGCTGCGGCTCGCGCACGCGGCAACCGGCAGGGCCGAGGTGCTCGGGTTCTGGGGCGGATTCCACGGCAAGACGGCCGGCGTGCTGCCGCTGCTCGGCAGCGAGTTCAAGCACCACCTCGGCCCGTTCGTGCCGGGCCGCTATTCCTCGCCCTACGCCGATTGCTACCGGTGTCCGTTCAAGCTCCGGTTTCCGGACTGTGGCATCGCGTGTGCGGAGTTCGTGCGCGACGTCATCCGCTACCAGACCGCCGGCGAGATCGGCGCGATCATCGTCGAGCCGATGCAGGGCACCGCCGGCAACGTCATCCCGCCCGACGGCTTCCTGCGCGCGGTGCAGGCGATCGCGCGCGAGCACGGGGCGCTGCTGATCGCCGACGAGATGATCACCGGGTTCGGCCGCACCGGCGCCATGTGGGGCTGCGACCACGACGGCGTCGTGCCGGACATCATGACGGTCGGCAAGGGGATGGGCGGTGGCTTCCCGCTCGCGGCCGTGATCTCCACCGAGAAGACCACGGCGGCCAAGCCCTGGTCCAACCCGAGCGCGAGCTCGTCCAGCTACGGGGGCAACCCGCTCGCGGCCGCGGCCGGCCTCGCCTCGCTCGAGATCATCCTGAAGCAGGATCTGGTCAAGAACGCCGAGCGCGTGGGCAAGGTGATGCTCGGGCGACTCGAAGAGCTGAAGGACAAGTACCGGTGCGTCGGCGAGGTCCGAGGTCGGGGCCTGATGCTCGGTATCGAGCTGGTGCGCGATCGGACGACGAAGGAGCCGCTGGCGAAGACGGTGACGCAGGCGCTCTACCAGGAATGTCTCCGGCGTGGGCTCGTCTCGATGACCTACTCGCCGTCGGTCCGGATCAACCCGCCGCTCACCATCCGCGAGGAGACGGCCCTCGCGGGACTCGCGATTCTGGACGAGGCGCTGGAGGCGGTCGTGCGAGAGCACGGGCTCCGATAGGATGCTGCGCGGCGCGCTCATCGGCCTGGGCAACGTCGCCCTGCACGGCCACCTGCCCGGCTGGCGCCGTCGGCATGACGTCGAGATCGTCGGCGGTACGGACTCGCGGCCCGAGCAGCGGGCCGTTCTCATGGCCCATGCCCCGGGCGCGCGCTGGTACGCGACGGCGGGCGAGCTCCTGACCGAGGCCGCGCTGGATTTCGTCGACATCTGTACGCCGCCGGCGAGCCACGCGCCGCTGATCCGGAGCGTGCTCGAGCGCGGTCTGCACGTGCTCTGCGAGAAGCCGCTGGTGGGCGCTCTCGACGATCTGGCCCCCCTCGCGCGGCTCGCGGCGAAGACGGGGCGCGTGCTCTACACCGTCCACAACTGGCACCACGCGCCGATCGTGCGCCGGACGACGGAGTTGCTCCGTGAGGGCCGGATCGGCCGGGTCCATCACGTGGTCTGGCACACCCTGCGCACCCGTCCCGCCGCGGTCGGCGACCAACGCGGCGGGAACTGGCGGGTCGATCCCGCCGTCGCCGGCGGCGGCGTCCTCACCGATCACGGCTGGCACGTGTTCTATGTCGTTCAGCGATGGATCGGCGAGCCGCCGTTGTCGGTGAGCGCCACTCTGGAGCGGCGGCGGCACGTGTCGTGGAGCGTGGAGGACACGGCAAGCGTTCGCGTGACCTTTGCGGAGGCGACCGCCGAGATCCTGTTGACCTGGGCGTCCGACGTCAGACGGAACTGGGCCGAGGTCAGCGGCACCGCGGGCGTGCTCGAGCTTCAGGACGACACGCTGGTGTTGAAGGGCGACGGCCGAGACCCCGACCTCTCCTGGCCCTGCCCGCCGGCCATGTCCGACGGCTCGCATCACCCGGACTGGTTCGACGCGGTGGCGGGCCAATTTCTCGCGGAGGCGACGGGCGCGGCCCCACGCGGGGAGAACCTCGCCGAAGCCTCGCTGTGCGTCGCGCTCGAGCACGGGGCGCGCCAGTCGAGCCGCGAAGGCGGGCGCGAGGTGACGCTTGCCGGGGTCCTGACCTGACCACTGTGGTCGCCGTCTCCGCCCGATCAGTGGACAGCCTGCTCCTCATCGTGCCGCCCGCGCCGGGCTCGGGCGCCCGAGTCTCGCCCGACACCGTGGTGGCGGGGCTCCCCCTGTTGCGCCGGATCGTGCTCGCCGGCATCCGCGCCGGATTTTCGCGCGTGCTCGTGCAGAGCGATCCCGCCGGCATCGACCGCCTGCTCGGCGGAACAGCGGCGACCGTGCTGAGCGACGACGTTCGGCTGGCGTTGGACTCGCGGCGCCGGATCGTGATCCTTTCAGCAAACGTCGTCCCCCAACCGCGCTGGCTGCGTGCGCTACGCGAATCGGAGATCGAGGCCGAGCGGCTCTACGCCGACGCGTCGCTGACCGCGGTGATCGACACCGACGACTCGGCTGCGGTGCTCGCGGCGGCGATGCGCTACCGTGGGGCGGGGGAGCTGGTGGAGGGGTTGCGCGCGCGATTCGACTGGACGGATCTCAAGGCCGATGACGCCGGACGGTTCCCGCTCACCGGGCCGTCCGACACGGGGCCGGCCGAGACGTGGCTTCTGCGCAGCCTGATCAAGCAGCGCGAGGGATTCATGTCGCGCCACTTCGAGCGGAAGATCTCGCTGGCGCTCACGCGCCGGCTGGCTGCCACGCGCGTCACCCCCGACGCCATGACGCTCGTGAGCCTCGCGATCGGTCTCCTCGGCGCGTCGTTCTTCCTGTCGTCGTCGCCCGCGGCTCAGCTCGCGGGGGCGCTCCTGTTCTTGACGCATTCGATCCTCGACGGCTGCGACGGCGAGCTCGCGCGGCTCAAGTTCATGGAGTCGCCGCACGGCGCCATCCTCGACTTCTGGGGCGACAACCTCGTACACATCGCCGTGTTCGCGTGCATGGCGGTCGGCTTGAGCGTCACCCGGGAGGCGACGTGGCCGCTGGCGCTCGGCGCGCTCACGGTCGTTGCGACCCTCGGCGCCGCCACCCTCGCGTCGCGCCAGATCATGCGGGACACCGCGGTGGGCGTGGACGCGACCTGGGCGGCCCGCCTCGCGGAGGCGTTTTCCAGTCGCGACTTCATCTATCTGGTGGTCGTTCTGTCGGCGTTCGGGCTGGCCCACTGGTTTCTGATCTTCGCGTCCGTCGGCACGCCGATCTTCTTCCTCCTGCTCCTGTCGATCGGCGCGCGGCGGCGCGCCTGAGGCTCCGTGGCCGGATTCGTCGACGTGCTGCTCCGAGGGCTCGCCTTGTGCGGTCAGGCGGTCGCCATCGGAGGCGTGTTCTTCGCGGCGCTGCTGCTGCGGCCAGCGTCGCGCGAGGACCCGGCGGCCCGCTCACGCCTGGCGAGAAGCCTCGCGCTGACGGCGGGCGGCGCCATCGTCGTCGCCGGTGCGCAGGCGCTGTCTCAAGCCGTCCAGCTCTCCGTCCTCGGTGACGCGGCCGCGGGGTGGCCGCTCGGGGCGATCGCGGGCACGAGCTACTTCCGGGCGAGCCTCGCCCGGATCGTCGCGTGCGCCGGGCTGGTCGCCGGATGCGTGGCCCTGGCGAGGCGTCCGGACCGTCTGCGATGGTGGGTCGCGCTCGGCGGATTCACCGTGGCCCTGGGCGCGGGTAGCGCGTGGATGAGTCACGCGGCGGGCCGCCTCGGGCCCAGAGCCCTTCTCTTGGTCCTGGACGCGCTGCACCAGCTCGGGGCGGGAGTGTGGATCGGCGGGCTGCTCCATCTCATGGTCAGCGACGCGCCGCCGTCCGCGGCGCTGCTGAAGCGGTTCTCGACGATGTCGACAGTCGCCGTTGCGACCCTCGTCACCGCGGGGGTGGGACTCACGCTGTCCTACGTGGACAGCCCGCGCGCCCTTCTCGGCACCTCCTACGGCGTCATGGTCCTGGCGAAAGTCGCGGTCCTCGGCGGCCTCCTCTTCCTCGGCGCGGCGAATTTCGTTGCCGTGCGCCGGCTGCCGGAGGGGTCGGACGTCTCACGCGCGCGCATGCGTCGCTTCGTTGAGGTCGAGTTCGGCCTCGGCCTGACGGTGCTGTTCGTCGCCGCCTCGCTGACCTCGCTGCCGCCCGCGCGGGACGTCGTCGCCGAGCGCGCGCCCCTCGCCGAGGTTGCCGTGCGGTTCACGCCGCGGTGGCCCGCGTTAACCTCGCCGACCATCGCGGACATGCCGGTCGACGACCGCAACGCGCCGCGCACGGCCGCCGACCGCGCGTGGTCGGAGTTCAATCATCACGTGGCCGGCTTCTTCGTGCTCGGCATGGGCTGCCTGGCCGTCTTGAACGCGGCCGGCCGGGCGCCCTGGGCGTGTCACTGGCCGCTCCTGTTCCTGGGCTTGGCGGGCTTCCTGATGATCCGCATCGACCCCGGCGCCTGGCCGCTCGGGCCCCTTGGCTTCTGGGAGAGCATGCAGTATGCCGAGGTGCTTCAGCACCGCCTGTTCGTCCTCCTGGTCGTTGCGTTAGGTCTCTTCGAATGGTCGGTCCGCACGGGTCGGCTTCGCATCCCGTGGGCCGCGCTCATCTTTCCGCTCCTCTGCGCGGTCGGCGGCGGCCTCCTCCTCACGCACTCCCACGCGGGGCTGAACTTGAAAGAGGAGTTCCTGATCGAGGTCACGCACGTCCCTCTCGGCGTGCTGGCTATGATCCTGGGATGGGGCCGCTGGCTCGAGCTTCGCTTGCCGCCCCAGGCCGGCCGGTTCCCGGGTCGCATCTGGCCACTGGCGTTCACGCTGGTCGGGGTCGTCCTCGTGCTCTATCGGGAAAGCTGAGCTGAGCTACCTTCGCATCGCCCTCCTCGTGCTCGGCCTGGCGCTGCTCGCCGCGCTGGTCGTCCAGAACGACCCCGCGGCGGTCCTCGGCTCGATTGTCGATCTCTCCTGGCGACTGGCGATCGTCCTTTGCTTTCCGGTCGCGCTCGTGACGCTGTTCGACACGCTCGGATGGCGCTTCGCCTTCCTGCGCGAGGGCGTCGCCTTTCGAGCCCTGTTCGCGTCGCGGCTCGCCGGCGAGGCCTTCAACCTGACGACGCCAGCCGCCATCGGAGGAGAGGCGGTCAAGGCCTGGCTCCTGCGGGGGCACGCCCCGCTCGACGCGAGCCTCGCCTCGGTCATCGTCGCCAAGACGACGATCACGATCGCCCAGGGGCTCTTTCTCCTTCTGGGCATCGTGCTGGCGTGGCGCTCGATCCTGAGTGGGTCGCTCCTCTTCTACGGCATGCTCTGGCTGCTGGCCGTCGAGGCGGTCGCCCTCGGCCTGTTCGTTCTGGTGCAGACACGCGGTATGTTCGGGTGGGCGGGCGGGCTGCTCGACCGGCTCGGCGTTCGCGCCACCCGGGGGCGCTCGACGCTCGGACGGGTCGACGACGCTCTCGGACAGTTCTACCGGACGGCGCCGCAGCGGCTGGTGCTCTCGATCGCCTTTCACTTCGCCGCCTGGCTCCTCGGCTCGCTGGAGACGTGGCTCATCTTGAAGTTTCTCGGCAGTGAGGTGTCGCTCGCGACCGCCACCGTGATCGAGGCGTTCGGTACGGCGATCAAGGTCGCGACCTTCCTGATCCCGGCCAGCCTCGGTGTCCTCGAGGGCGGCTTCCTGGCCACGTTCGTGGCGCTGGGGCTCTCGCCCACCACGGCGATCTCCTTCAGTCTCGTGAGACGTGCCCGCGAAGTCGCCTGGATCGCGATCGGCCTCGTCGTGTTCGCGGTGATGCGGCCCCGCGCCCCGAACGCGCCCGAAGCCTCGTCCGAGCCGAAGAGCCATCCGGAGGAGGGGCGCGCGGCCCCCCGATGTTAAAGGGCCCCGCCCGCGCGTTCCGTTGTTAGAATTGGCCTCGCCCATGAGCGCCCGAGGTCTAGCCGGCGCCCTGATCGCGCTCCTGCTCTCGTCGACGAGCTGGGCCGGGGCGGGCCTGCCCACAGTCATCCACGATGGGCGCACGTACGTCGAGCTCACCAGGGTGGCCGCTTCGCTCCAGACGAAGCTCGA
>WNFS01017649.1_pt1 | contig 10698 bp, 13 predicted proteins | sample 5400141 | NCBI WGS metagenome assembly WNFS01 (sample SAMN13153358, study PRJNA577476) | soil metagenome | isolation source: 60 cm saprolite under Madrone tree | place: USA:California | collected 2016-06-14 | reverse complement strand
CCGTTGACCATGGCGATGACCGGCACCGGCATCATGTCGATCAGGGTGTAGAGATCCACCACCGGCGGCACGTTGTGGTAGTGGAGCTGGCCGTCGTTGGGCTCCTTCTCGCCCCCGATGCAGAAGAAGCGGTCGCCGGTCCCGGTGATCACCACCACCCGCACCCCCGCGTCGGCGCGCGCCGCGTTGAGGGCCTGGGTCATCTCGAGCACGGTCTGGCGCCGGAAGGTGTTGCCCTTGTCGGGGCGGTTGATGGTGAGCCAGGCGATCTGGCTCGTCACCTCGAAGAGGATGTCCGTGTAGGCCATGGGGCGACTCCTTCGTCGACGGTTAGCGGTCGCTGATGCGGAACAGCCGGCGCGCGTTGGCGGTGACGATCGGACCCAGCGTCTCGAGCGTCACCCCGCGCAGGGCCGCCACGTGGGCGGCGGTGATGGCGACCCACGCGGGCTCGTTGCGCTGGCCGCGGTGGGGATGCGGGGGCAGGAACGGGCAGTCCGTCTCCAGCACGAGACGGTCGGCGGGGACGAAGCGGGCGACGGCGGGGAGGGCGCGCGCGTTCTTGTAGGTCACCGGGCCGGCGAGCGAGACGAAGAGCCCCAGGTCGAGGCAGCGCCGCGCCACCGCCACGTCGGCCGAGAAGCAGTGCATGACCCCGCCCACCTCCGAGACCCGCTCGTCGGCCAGGATCGCGAGGGCCTCCGGGTGCGCGTCCCGGCAGTGGATCACCACCGGCTTGGCGAGATCCCGCGCCATCACGAGCTGGCGGCGGAAGACCGCGACCTGGACGTCGGGAGGCGAGAGGTTGCGGAAGAAGTCGAGCCCCATCTCGCCGAGCGCCACCACCTTCGCGGAGCCGCGCGCGAGCCGCTCCATCGCCTCGAAGTCGGCGGGGGTGGCCTCCGCTGCGTCGTGGGGGTGGATGCCCACGGTGGCGTGCACGGAGTCGAAGCGCTCGGCGAGCGCCACCGCGGCGGGATTGGTCTCGCGGTCGGTCCCGATGGTCACCATGCCGGTGACCCCGGCCGCGCGCGCGCGCTCGAGCACGCCGTCCAGGTCCGCGACGAGCTCGGGGAAGTGCAGGTGCGCGTGGGTGTCGAAGAGCGGCGGCGCGGTCATCGCGTCTCGGGTTTCTCGGGCTCTGCTCTCGCCTTCATGATGCGCGGGCCGTCCATCTCCACGATCGTCCAGCGGTAGCCGCCCGCGACCACCATGGTGCCCGGCCGCGGGACCGCCCCCAGGCGGTGCAGCAGGAAGCCCGCGACGGTCTGGTAGTCGGGCGACTCCTCGAGCGGCAGCCCGACCTGCTCCCGCAGGTCGCGGATGGTCGCGGTCCCGTCAATCATATAGGAGCCGTCCGGGAGGCGGGACACGGACGAGAGTCGCAGACTCTCGCGCTCGTCTCGGATCTCGCCCACGATCTCCTCCAGGAGATCCTCGGTGGTGACGAGGCCGGCGACCTGGCCGTACTCGTCGACCACCAGGGCCAGGTGCAGGCGGCTCGACTGGAGCTGCCGCAGCACCGCGCTCACCGGCGCGCTCTCCGGGACGAACAGCGGCGGGTGCATGAGGCGCTCGAGGTTCACCGGCTGGTTGAGGGCCGCGCAGCGGAACAGGTCCTTGATCACCACGACCCCGCGCGCGTCCTCGATGGAGCCGCGGAAGACGGGCAGGCGCGTGTGGCCGAGCCGGGCCGCGCGCGTGAGCACCTCCGCGGGCGGCGTCTCGATGTCGAGGCCCAGGATGTTCGGACGCGGCACCATCACCAGGCGCACCGGGGTGTCGGCGAACTGGAACACGCGGTTCACCAGGTCGCGCTCGGCGGCCTCGAAGATGCCCTGCGTGGTCCCCTCGCGGACCAGGTACTTCACCTCCTCCTCGGAGACCAGCGCGATGGGCGGGACGTCCGATTGGCCGATCACGGTGAGGATGACGCGGGTCGCCCACGTGAGGGCGCGCCCAGGCCCGGCGAGCAGGCGCATCAGCGCGGCGACCGGCCGGGCCACCAGCGCGGCCAGCCGCTCCGGGTTGCGCAGGGCCAGCGCCTTGGGAGTGAGCTCGCCGATCAGCAGCGACACGAACGCAATCGCGAGCACGACGATCGCCAGCGCGACCGACCGGCCCCACGCGCCGGGCAGGCCGAGCGCCTGCAGCCGCGGCGTGAGGGCCTCCGCCGCGGCGGCACCCCCGACCGCGGAGGCGAGCGTGCCGACCAGGGTGATCGCCATCTGGATGGTGGCGAGGAACGCGTCGGGATCCTTCTTGAGGGCCTCGGCGACGTCGGCCCCCGGCACCCCGCGGGCCCGGAGCTGGCTCAGCCGGGAGGGGCGGGCCGAGACCAGCGCGATCTCGGAGCCGGCGAAGAACGCGTTGGCCAGGATCGAGACGCCGATGAGGAAGACTTCCACCCAGATGCTGTCCATCGCCCACCCCTCAGGGAGTCACGGTGAACCGCAGTCGGCCGATGAGCTGGCCCGAGGCGGTGATGACGTCGACGCGATAGTGGCCCGGGATCGGGGGCTTGAGCTCGGTGTAGCGCGAGTAGGTGCGGAAGCCCTGCATGCGGCCCCCCTGCACCGGCGTCGGCAGGGCCACGTACGCGACCTGCTGACGGTCGTGCCACCAGACGTGCCCGATGGCCTGGCGCACCCCGGCCGGCGCGTACACCGCGGTGTAGGCCGCCACCTCGCCCCACTCGAGCACGGTCGCGGCGGAGAGCCGGCCGTCCTCGGCGGGCTCCACCGGCTGCATCTCGCTGACTCCGCGCGCCACCACCGCGTGGGCGAGGAAGAGCGGCGCGGGCGGGACGAGGATGCGGCCGGCCCACACCAGACCGATCGCGACCACCGCCGCGCCGAGCGCGCGGGCGTGGGCGCGCCACCAGGTCGCGGCGCCGCCGCGCCGGAAGGCGGGGCCCAGCGCCAGCGCGGCGAGCACCGCGCTGCCCTCGAGGGCCATGATCGGCCGCACCCCGACCAGCGGCAGGGCCACGTTGAGCGCGGCGAAGATGGAGAAGCCGAGGAGCGCGTGGTTCAGCCAGGGGCGCGGGTGCACCAGCCGCCGGTACAGCGGATCGATCGCGGTCACCAGCGCGCCCGCGGCCACCGTCACCAGGAAGATCACGTTCGGCGAGTCGAAGGTCGCGGCCGCGTAGTAGGCCGGGAGCACGAAGAGCAGCAGGTTGTGATAGAGCGTCTGGATCGTGTAGTCGGCCGCGGTCAGCACGAGACCCCGGCCGCGCTCGAGCAGCGGCGCGCGCAGCTCGGTGATGAGCACGAAGAGCAGCCAGAGCAGCAACAGGTAGCCGACGATCCAGCCCACGTGGGGCAGGCCCCGCCGGAACACGAGGAGGGCGGCCAGCCCCAGGGCCAGCGAGACGATCGAGATGGGCCAGCCCCCGAGCCAGCCCACGAGCGGCAGGCGGGGGGCGGGCGGCGGAGACGGCTCGGTCACGTGACCGCGGGGACCGCCGGGGCCGGGATCCCCTGCTTGCGCCAGTAGAAGAGGAAGAGCGAGATCGTGAACAGCGACTGGCTGACCGCGAGCACGCAGTCGAAGAGGACGCGGGCCACGAAGTGATTGGCCCCGGGCACCGCGCGAAAGGCCTGCCCACCGATCACCGCGAGCCCGAAGATCAGCACGAAGAGCACCGCCGCGGTCCCGAGGATGCTCCAGCGCTGGCCGGCGGTGATCGCGGCGGCCCGTCGCCACGCGCTGAGCGGTGAGGCGCCGTCCAGCACCACCACCGCCGCGGTGTAGATCGCGAGCCAGCCGAGCGAGGGCATCAGCAGCACCCAGATCACCATGAAGCGCACCAGCATGAGCCGGGGCCACGCGGTGAAGCCCTCGGCGAGGGCCTGCCAGTAGCTCACCGGCCCGCCGCGCTTGATGTGGACGAGCGCGGACAGCATGGCGCTCACCACGAAGGGATCCAGCACCACCTGGGCGGTCAGCACGATCCGCAGCGCGCGCCCGGCCGCCTCCTCCCCCGGATCGAAGAATTCGAGGTAGTTGAGCAGGATGTGGGTCGGCAGCCACACCGTGAGGGAGAGCAGGGTGAACAGGTGCAGGTGGCGGCCGAGGAGGCGGAACGTCTCCCCGAGCACGGCGCGCACTACTTGACCTTGGAGCCCGAGGGCACGTCCTTGTCGAGGGTGAGCAGCGACACCGTGCCCTCGTGGGAGGCGGCCAGCACCATGCCGTTGGACTCCACGCCCATCAGGGTGGCCGGCTCGAGGTTGGCCACGATCACCACCTTGCGACCGACCAGGGCCTCCGGTTCGTAGGACTCGGCCACGCCCGCCACCAGGGTACGGGTCTCCTCGCCGACCCGGATCGACAGCTTGAGCAGCTTCTTGGACTTCGGCACGCGCTCGGCGGCCAGCACCTCGGCGACCCGCAGCTCGACCTTCTGGAAGTCGGCGATCGGGATCTTGCCGCCCGTCTCGCCTTTGGACCCCTCACCTTTGAGCCCCTCACCCTGCCCTCTCCCCTGAGGGGAGAGGGTGGCCGACTCCCTGAGGGTGCGCGGCTCCCTCTCCCCGGTGGGGAGAGGGCCGGGGTGAGGGGACTTGGTGTCGACGCGCGGGAAGAGGCCGGAGATCTTGGTCACGCGTGGCACCGATCCGAGGCGGCCGACCACCGCGGCCTCGAGCGCGAGCGGGCCGGGCGCCCCGATCGCCTCGCGGATCTTGCCGGCCGCGTCCGGGAGGAACGGCTCCAGCACGACGCCGAGGAAGCCGAGCGAGTCGGCGAGGGTGCAGAGCACGCGCTCGAGGCGCGGCCGCTTCGCCGCATCCTTGGCGAGGGCCCACGGGGCGCTCGTGTCCACGTAGCGGTTCACCGCCCCGATGAAGGCCCAGATGCCGCCGAGCGCTTTCTGGAACGCGAACTCCTCCATGGCCTGCTCGAGCGTCGCCCGCGCCTCCGCGGCGGCGATCGCGATCTCCCGGTCCGCCGCCTCGACCGGCGCGGTGACCTGCGCGACGGCAGGAAGTAGCGGAAGGCGTCGTGGCCGTACTTGTCGGTGAGCTGGAAGGCCTCCACCACGTTGCCGACCGACTTGGACATCTTGCTGCCCCCGAGCGACCAGTAGCCGTGCACGTGGAGGTGCCGGTAGAGCGGGATGCCGGCCGCCTTCAGCATGGTCGGCCAGTAGACCCCGTGGGGCTTCAGGATGTCCTTGCCGATGATGTGCTCGACGTGCTCCCACAGGCCGCTCGTCTTCTCGCCGCCGCTCGCGACCGCGGAGTAGTAGTTGAGGAGCGCGTCGAACCAGACGTAGGTCACGTACTTGTCGTCGAACGGCAGCGGGATGCCCCACTCGAGCCGCGAGGTGGGCCGGCTGATCGACAGGTCTTGGAGCGGCTCGCGCAGGAAGCCCAGCACCTCGTTCCGGTACCGGTCCGGCTGGATGAAGCCCGGATTGTCCTCGAGGTGCTTGATCAGCCACGCCTGGTACTTCGACATCTTGAAGAAGTAGTTCTTCTCCTTGATGAAGGTGAGCGCGGTCTGGTGATCGGGGCACTTGCCGTCCACGATCTCCTTCTCGGTGTAGAAGCGCTCGCAGCCGAAGCAGTACCACCCGCCGTACTCCCCGAAGTAGATCTCCCCCGCGTCGTAGAGCCGCTGCAGGACCTCCTGCACGACCTTCTTGTGGCGCGGCTCGGTGGTGCGGATGAAGTCGTCGTTGGTGATGCCGAGGCGCCGCCAGGTCTCCCGGTAGGCGGCCGCGATCTCGTCCGCGTAGGCCTGCGGCGACTTCCCGGCCGCCGCCGCGACCTGGGCGATCCGCTCGCCGTGCTCGTCGGTGCCGGTGAGGAAGAACACGCGATCGCCGCGGAGCCGGCGATAGCGGCACATCGCGTCGGCCATGATGGTGGTGCAGGCGTGCCCGAGGTGCGGTCGGGCGTTGACGTAGTAGATCGGGGTCGTGAGGTAGAAGGTGCTCATGCGTCGGATGACTGGGCCTCAGGCCGGCTTGATGTGGTCGCGGCCCTCCCACGTGAGCTGGTCGAGCGGCACCTCCGCCTCGGTGCCGTCGGGGAAGCCGACCACCACCGACTGCTTCAGCACCCGCAGCGAGCGCACCTTGCCGGTCATGCAGCCGCCGCCCCCGCAGGAGGCCGAGCACGCCGAGTTCACCCGCGGCAGCCGCGAGCGCAGCTCCTCGTAGGTCGAGAACTCGTACAGGAGACAGCACTTGAGCCGCCCGCAGTTGCCGAGGAGCCGGCTGTCGGTGAGCGGCATGTCCTGGGCCTTCGCCATCTTCACCGAGATCGGGTCGAACTTGCGCAGGTGCGACGAGCAGCAGAGCTGGCGGCCGCAGGGACCGATGCCGTCGAGCAGCTTGGTGGTGTCGCGGGCCCCGATCTGTCGCATCTCGATCCGGGCGTGGAATTCGCGGGCCAGGTCGCGCACCAGGTCGCGGAAGTCCACCCGCTCCTCGGAGTTGAAGAAGACGGTCACCCGGCGGCGGGACGCATCGATCTCGACGTCCACCACCTTCATGACGAGCCCGCGCGCCCGCGCCATCCGCGCGCTGGTCTCCACCCCCTTCACCTCGAGGGCGCGGCGCTCCCGCCACTCGGCCACCTCGCCCCGGGTGGCCCGGCGCACGACCCGGCGATAGACGCGGTCGCGCTTGAACGACGGGACCGGCCGCTTGGGCCGACGCACCTCGCCCAGGACGGGCGCCCCGCCGGTCTCCACGAGCACGAAGTCGCCGACGTGCAGGTCGGCATCGGTGGTCTGGTAGTCGTCGGCGAGGAGCGGCTCGCGCAGGCGCACCCCGATCAGGTAGCGGGGTGTCTCGTCCACTGCGGGCGACTCGATCGGCTCGCTCATGGCTTCAGGCCGCCTCCACGAGGCGCCCCACGAGCACCTCGACGCTCAGTCGCGGCGACACGTTACCCTGGATGGCCTGCCACGCCTCGCGACAATCGCGCAGCGCGCGCAGCACCGAGTCGAGCGAGCGCTCGCGCGCCGCCGCGATGGCCGGCTCGCCGAAGACGGCCAGGCGCGCGGGAGCGCCGCCGAGGCCGCACAGCAGGTCGCGATGCCACAGCCAGCACGCCTGGACGAAGGCCTCGGCGGCCTGCCGATCGCGGCCCACCTGCTCGCCGAGCCGGATGATGGCCTCCACGCCCTGTGCCCGGGCCTCCGCGAGCTGGCGCAGGCTGCGCGTGTGGACTTCGCCCCGTACGTCGGGCAGGAGCGCCGGCACGCCCTCGGTGGGCCGGGGCCGGAAGCGCACCACCTGACAGCGCGACAGCACCGTCGGGGGCAGCGCGCGAAGCTGGGTCAGGATCAGGACGATCACGGTCTGGGCGGGCGGCTCCTCGAGCGTCTTGAGGAAGGCCTGCGGGGTGGAGGCGGTCATCTTCTCGGCCTCGTCCACGATGAAGACCTTGACCCGTGCCTCCATCGGCTTGAGCGAGGCGAGCCGCTCCAGCTCCCGGATCGTCTCCACGCGTAGCGTCTGGGCCCCCCTGGGATTGCCCGCGGGCGGGGTCGGCCCCAGCAGGTGCACGTCGGGATGGCGCCCCCGCGCGGCTCGCTCGGCCGCCGATCCGCCGTCCGGGGCCACCAGCGCGGTCGCGAGGGCCAGCGCGGTCGCCTTCCGACCCGAGCCCTCCGGCCCGACGAAGGCGTAGGCGTGGGCCACCCGCCCGGTGGCGAGAGCCCGACGCAGCAGGGTCACCGCTTCGTCCTGGTCCCGGATGGCCTCAAGCGCCATGACCACCACCGCCCCGCCGAGCCAGGCATTCGTCCACCGAGCGGACCACGTCGGCGTGGAGGACCTCCGGCTCCCGGCCGGCGTCCAGCACCACCACCCGGTTCTTGTCGCTGCGGGCGATCTCGAGATAGCCCTCGCGCACCCGGCGGTGGAAGGCCAGGTCCATCTTCTCGAAGGCGTCGAGGGCGCGATCGCGGATGCGGCGCATGCCCACCACCGGATCCAGGTCGAGCACGAGGGTGAGGTCGGGCAGCACCCCGCCGGTCGCGAGCGTGTTCATCTCCCCGATCGTCTGGACGTCCACGCCCTGCCCGTAGCCCTGGTAGGCGACGGTCGCATCGGTGTAGCGATCCGAGATCACCACGGCGCCCCGCGTCAAAGCCGGGGCAATCACCCGGGTGACGTGCTCCTGCCGAGCCGCCATGAAGAGGAAGGTCTGGGTCAGGGGGGTCGGGGTCGGGCCGTCGGCCTCGAAGAGGCCACGGACCCGGGCGCCGAGGGGGGTGCCATCGGGCTCGCTCGTCAGGACGACCTCGATGCCGCGGGCCGTCAGAAGGTGCGCCAACCGCGCGCACTGGGTGGATTTACCAGACCCCTCCACCCCCTCGACGGTGATCAGCGCCCCGCGCATGCAGCGTACTCTAACACCGATTTCGAGGGGCGTCGCCACGCCGCTGGCCACCTCAGGGAAAATCGTTCCACAGTACTGTAACCACCTTTCCTAACGCAGAGCAGCGAAGGCGCCCCGTTTCGGGAGATTTACTTTGTTTTCCTCGTGGCTCGCGTCTTGCTCTGCTCTGGGGGTGCCCGAGGCGGAGAGCGGGTCGAAACACGGACCCCTCGCCACACACCGGTTCTGCGCGAGGGGTCAACCCGCCTCCGCTCTCGGGTCCAGCTTCGCGCACATGTAGCGAAACGCGGGACGCAGTGGACGCGTCACATGAGCAGGAGCAGAGAGAGGAGGCGGGTGACCATGGGCCTGGCCGGATTGATCAGGACGGCGGTGCTGGTCGGACTGGGTGCGATATGGCTGCTCGCGTGACCCTTCAGAGCCTCCGAATGCGCGGCCGCGGCATCGGCTGGAAAGCCGATCGCTGCGTCGACCCGGAGACGTGCGACCTGCACCTCTGCGTCGTCGACGACGAGGGCGGCTACTGGCACCCGGCGGATCCGCTGGCGTTCGCGAAGTGGCGCGTCCGCGCCGACCTCGACACGATTCCTGGACACGTCATGGTCAAGGTGAGCCGGGGCTGGGATGCGCTCCGGCGCGGCGCGGTGGTGGGCGCCGTCGGTCTCGGCGGCACCGCGGCGGTGCTCGGCATGTGGTGGGGCCGTCAGAGGATCTTCTCCATGAAGACGCTGAGCGGGTCCGGCGCGTACGGCGCGAAGGCCTCGCGCTCGGCGTAGCCCGCCGACCGGTAGAGACCGAGCGCCTCCGGCTGGTAGATGCCGGTCTCGAGGCGCAGGCAGCCCAGCCCTTCCCGGCGCGCCTCCGCCTCGATACGGTCCAGGATGCGTCGCCCCAGCCGCTGGCCCCGCGCCGCCGGCACCACGTACATCCGCTTCACCTCCCCGGAGTCGCCGTGGATCCGCAGCGCGCCACAGCCCACCACCTCCGCTCCGCGACGCGCCACGATGAACCGCACGTTCGGGGCGGCCAGCGCCTCCACGTCGAGGAGGTGGTTGCTCTCCGGAGGATAGAGCGCTCCCTGGTAGGCGTCGAGCGCCTCGAGCAGGCGCGCGACCTCGGCCTGACGGGGCGACTCCACCGCGAGGGTCACCGCGAGGCCGCTCAACCGCGTGGCGTGCTCCGCATCGCGCGCCGCGCCAGCGACCAGTAGCGCAGCGGCGGAGGCACGAGGGGCAGGCTCACGCGCGTGAGCGCGGCCACGAGGGTCAGGGCCCGCGCGCGCCGGGCATCCCACGGCAGGCCGTAGCCCGCACGGATCGCAGGCGGCAGCAGCCCGACGGCGGGCAGCGCGGCGAGCCAGAGGGCCGGCCGCAGCAGGCGTGGAGTGGGCGGGGCCAGGACCTCGCGCGCGAGCGCGCGCGCCGTGTCGGTGACCTCGACGACCCGGGAGGCCAGCATGGCCTCGAGGTAGGCCCGCAGCGCGGACTCCGTGCGCGGAAGGTGGCCGGCCGGGATCCCGAGGCGGTCCTCGATGCCACTCGACTCGAGGCAGTAGCGGTCGGCATCGGCGGTGTCGAGCGGGCCGACGAAGAGCCGGTAGGCGCCCAGGAACGAGTCGAGCAGCGTGGCGTGCACCCACGTGAGCAGGGCCGGATCGTGGGCGCTGTACCGGGCGCCGGCGGGCTCCCCGCCCGCCGCGTGGTCGAGGCGGCCGTGGACCCGATCGTGGATCGCGTTGATCCGGGCGGCGGCGGCCCCCGCGTCCTCGGCGGGCCCGAAGGTGAGCGCGAGCATGGCGTGCAGCGTCCGGTGCAGGCGCCGCACCCGCCCCCAGCGGTCGGTGGTGAAGCCGCTGTGCTCGGCCACGCCCTGCGCCACCATCGGGTGGGCGAGCTGCAGCAGGATGGCCCGGCCCCAACCCGCGAGCAGCACCCGCTCCCGGTGTATTCTCCAGGCAACGGTCACCCCGTCGGCGACGGTAGCCCCGGGCCCCGGCACGGTGCGCATGAGCGCATTATGCGCGCGGCCCGGAAACTTCGGGAGCCCGCCGGGCGTTCTGTGAGCGTCCACCATCACTCCGGAAAGGAGACTGCCATGCGCCGTATCACCCTGCCGCTGGTCGCCGCCCTGCTGCTGGCCAGCCTGGCCCTGCTGCTCCCGGGTGCCTCCCCGGTCGCCGCCCTGGAAGTCGGCCAGAAAGCGCCCGACTTCACCCTGGCGGCTCCCGGCGGCAAGCAGGTCAAACTGTCCGACCTGACCGCCAAGGGCCCCGTCGTCATCTTCACCTTCATCCAGGCGTTCACCGGCACCTGAACCAAGGAACTGCTCA
>WNFS01004438.1_pt1 | contig 10702 bp, 8 predicted proteins | sample 5400141 | NCBI WGS metagenome assembly WNFS01 (sample SAMN13153358, study PRJNA577476) | soil metagenome | isolation source: 60 cm saprolite under Madrone tree | place: USA:California | collected 2016-06-14 | reverse complement strand
GGTGGCGACGCGATGGCTGATCCGGTCGGCGACATCATCGGGGACTACCGCGGATTCGCGGCGATGCAGCACGAGCGCCTGCTCGCGCGCGGCATCGACATCCGCCCGTACCCGCTGAGCCACCTGGCGGTCCGCGTCCCGGACTGGGACCAGTACGTCCATCTGCGCACTCTCCTCGAGCGCCACGCGACCGCGAACCACGAGGACGTCTGGAACGGCCGACCGATCTCGAAGATCCTCCTCGCGGACCCGCTCCGCGTCCTCGACGGGACGCCGGTCCCCCTGATCGAGCTCATCCCGCCGGTCCACCAGCGCGTCTACCGGATGGGCCTCGAGCATCTCGGGGTCGTCGTGGGCGAGGACGTCGACGCGTTCTCGCGGGAGCACCGCGCCGCCCTGACCGGACAGCAGTTCCAGAGCGCCGACAACGAGCCGTACTACACGCTCTTCGAGGACTTCACCCACGTGAAGTTCTATCGCCGTTCGCTGTACGACGTGTGCGTCCTGGAGGGCGCCTCCTTCGACGGCTTCGTCCACGTCGACGACTGGGTCCCGCAACGCCTCGTCACGGCGACCGGCCCGAACCCGCTGCCCCGGTGACCGACGACCTCCCGCCCGTCGGGCGCCTCCTCGACCTGGCCGGAAGTGTCGCGATCGTCACCGGTTCTCCTGATCCCTGATTTCGTCACTCCAAAGGGTGAATGGGGGAAGCGGGGCGACCGGACCGAACCCGTTGCTGACCCAGGCGGCCAGCGGAACCTCCACTCGTGGAGCCGCTCGCCGCCCTCGCGGTTGCCTTGAGCGTGGCCGTGCCGCTGGCACGTCAATTTCTGCAATGGTCCAAGCCCAAGAAAGGTCAGGCAGCGCTAGGGATACAGTAAGTCGGGCGTACCAGTACGCATCCAGTACGCAGTCGCTCTCAATCGCTAGGTGTCATTGGGTGTCGTTTCGTAGTCAGGACGGGCAGGGGTGTCTCACCGACACAGAACCCGGCTTACGCGCCGTTCTCGGCCCACCACCCGGTCTCGAATACGAAATCTGAGTTCATTTCGGCGCGGGGAGGACTGTAAGTCGTGGTTACCAGTATCCATTAGTACCCACACTCCTGTTCGGTTGATGTCGGTTGAGATAGTCGCCGAATGAAACGAGCCGCCGGGAATTGGGCGTACGCATCGTTACGTCAAAGGGATGCCAGCGTTTAACTCTGCGAGATTCCCGATGAGGTATCCCGCCGTGGTCGTCGCAGCGGTGCTGCTCTTTATCGGATGCGGCCCGACAGCAGGTCCTGCTAGGTCAGGTGGCCTGACCATGATTCACATCAGCGATGATGGACCGTTCGCACGCTCGGCCCCCTTGTTTGTCGGAGTCTCGCTGACCGACATTGAGGCCATGATCTTGGGCAGCGCCCGCCCCGGAACAAAAGCGCCGTTGGATTGTCTGACTCAGACGCCTACGAGCCAGTGCTGGTCTCCGCCGCCGAGCAGCTCATTGCTCGTTGCTCTCCAGAACCCACCACCCGACCTATGGGGCAATTGCTCGCGCGATCACCTGGACGGCGCGAACCTCTCGGGAACAACCATCACCATCACTGTCGCGGTCACGAAGTCATTTTGCTCATCTGTAGCTGCCCAGCGAGTCAAATACTCGCTTTACGCGATTCCATTCCGAGAGCTGCCTGAGACTCTTCTCACCTTGATCCTCTCGGATGAAGGTCAAGGCATCGACCCTCAAAGCAAGTTGCAGTTCCCGTGGAAGTTTGAGACCGTCATCGATTTGCGTGAGCCTTTACCGGACGCGGTCGATCCCAGTCTCAGAACTCGCCAGGTCGAAGCTGCCGTTGCTGCGGCGTGGACCGCAATGCCCCATGCGTGGGATGCAAGCGAGGTTGCAGCTCGCCGATGGGACCAAAACTTATCGTGTTCGGGTCAGTCCACCGGTGCTGAGGCGGCGTCAACTGCCGGTTACGTTGTGGCGCTCTACTACACAGTGGACCTTAAGTCCTCGCCGTGGTGGACGACCAAGCTGGCTTGGTTCCACATCGCCGGATCAAAAGTAGTCCGGTGCGATCGCTAGCCCGGGATCGCCGATTAAGGTTTGGTTGGCGCACGATCGGCGGACTGTAAGTTATGGGTACCAGTACCCATTTAGTACCCAGCCGCATCGTGTCGCAGCATGTCGCTAGATGTCGTCCTGTATTCGAAACAGCCGCTTTGAATTATCGAGAATCGAACCCGGCTTATCGCCGCTCTCGGCCCACCTTCTGTATCCCTCAAAACCGCAAGTGCGGGCGGCAGAATACGGTCTCCGCTTCAGATCTAGCAGCGGCGCAACGCGTCGCGGACACGATAGAACGTGTCGCGGCAACAGTAAGTCGCTGGCCAACCTTCTGTGCACCCATCGTGCGAGGTGCCTGAGAACGCACGGGTCAAGACCGTGAGGCGTCCGGTTCAGAACTTGTCAGCTGGAGGCTTATAGACGAGATTACCGGACAGGCACCGGCGGTGAAACGCCAAAATTAGGCCCTTTCGCCGATGCGGGCGGACAACGGCGACCTATAGGTTGGGGCCACGTCCAGAAAATTCAGGAGGGTGCCCATGTTCCGTCCAATCGTTCGTCTCTGGTTGTTCATCTTCGTGCCGTTTGCGATCCTGCCGTTCACGTTCATCTCCGGGGTCGTGGTGCCGTCCACGGCGCTGTGGGGCCATGCGGTGTTTCACCTCATCTATTTGCCGATCCTGGCCGTCGGCTGGTGGGCGCTCTGGCGGTTCGTCCGTGAGCCCTCGAACCTCGCTCTGCGCGTGATCGCGGCCTTGATGCTGGTCTGCCAGACCTCCGGTCTCTTCGGCCACGCCGGCGAGCTGGTATCAGTGGTGCAGCGGGGCTTCTTCAGCGCGCCTTACTCGATCTTTTCGGAGAACCCTCACATGTTCTTCGCGAAATTCGCGCTGGGGGGGATCTTGGCGAGCGAGCTGCTCCTAATCGTGTTGACAGTCACTGCCGCCGTCCAGCGACTCCTCCGGCGCTCGCCAAGTGTCACGGGTGGGCAAGCCTCTACCTCAGCCTGAACGGGCGCGAGCGCAGCCATGGAACTGATCGAGGACGGCATACCCCTGCCGCCAAGACCCATCTCTCATCGGTCGCTTTCCTGGGACAATCGCCGCGTGCGTACGAAGACGCGAGCGTTCGCGGATCTGTTGCCACTTGGCTTCTTTGTTGTCGCCGGCGCCTTGATTGCTTTCGCAGCGCGGGTGACGGGTCTCCCTTACTTCGGGACTGACCCGGTGGTGGTCGCGTCGCTCGGCGTCGGTGCGCTGGCCACAGCTGCGGTCGGCCACGCGACCTGGAGGAACGACCGCACTGTTGGTGTCACGATCGTGCTGGCCGCGTGGACGATCGCGGCCTATCTCATCGTGCTGGGCCTCGCCGGTCTCACGCATGCGAGCGCTATGGTCAGGCTGGCGGTCGGTGGACACATTCCACCGCTGACGATGTTTGTCGTAACCGGATTGATTGCCCGCCGCAGCCTGCTGGGCTACCACGCAGCCAGCTGGCCGCTGTTCGTCTCGGTCGCGCTCGCTGCGGTTGTTTTCGCGGCTACGTTCACGCTCGCGCATCTGGAAGGCGTGTCGCCGATCCTTGACCTGCCCGGTCCGGTCCAGACCGGGGCCATGTCACTGATTTTCGTGTGGCTGGCCACCTTGCTGCTCCCTCCGGCGCTGCTGATCTGGTCCCGACGCGGCGACGCGCATGCTGATCCAGGGCGCCTCGCCACTGCCGCGGTCGCGTCCTTTGTGCCCGTCTGCCAGATATTGCTGTGCACGCTGCTGGGTCGTGCGGTCAACGCGAGCGGAATCAGCCTTGACGCTGGCGCGGTCATTCTGCTGGTCGGCCTTGGCGCCGCGTGGCCGTTGACCGCGGTCGGCTACGGACTGGCGATTCGTGGACGCGCTGCACCCTTCACCGTCAGCACCGGCATGCTGGCGCGCGCTGGTTCGCTTGTTCTCGGACTGATGACGGCGATGATCGCCATCTGTGCTGGACTCTTCGTCAGCTTCGGCCATGGGATTGGGAGCACGCTCGCCATCGCGGTTTCGGTGCTTGTCGTGGCGCTTGCGCTGCGGCCGATCGCAGTTCGGGTGCTTGCGGCTGTAGTCGGCGAGGCCACTTACCCGCACCAACCTGAGACCACATTAGACGGCTTCAGCCGTCAAATTCGACGCGAGCCGTCGAAGCTGTCAGCGCTGTCCGGGCGAGAGAGGGAAGTATTGCGGTTGCTGGCAGCTGGGCTGAGCAACGCGGGAATAGCGGCCGAGCTCGTGCTTTCAGAGCGCACTATCGACGCTCATCTCAGATCGGTCTTTGGCAAGCTCGAGATGCCAGATTCGAAGCACGACAATCGCCGTGTCCAGGCCGCTGGCATTTGGGCCAGCGAATCGCATTATCTAGCTCACCGCCTCGACGCGCCGCAAACTAAGGTCTGAGAGTTTTTCCGACCAAAGTTCGCGTGTTCCCCGATAAACACCGACTGTTCCAGGCTGCTACGAACATGCGCCATTGGACCGAGAAAAGGTCATTAACCAGGTCGCTGAGTGGACAGTAGGTTTGGCGTATCGGTACGCCAGTACGCAGCCGCTTCAATCGCTAGTTGTCATTGAGTGTCGTTTCGTATTCGGGGCGGGCAAACGGTAGACAGGTCCGAGGTCGACGCTATCGTTGCGCAGGCTGAAGGTTCCGGGGCCTCCAAACCCTCTCGCTAACCGGCGGGCCGCTTCGAGAGCGGGGGCTTCGTGGGCGAAGTGCTCGGCGAGGTATCGAAGCATGTGGCCTTTTTTCGGGTTGACGGTCGCGGCTGTAATCAGATTGTTCTCCAGGCGGGGAGCGAGCGGATTCGGAGCGCCTGCAGCTCGGGTGGCTCGGGCATGCCGCCACGACATCGGCTGCCGGTTTGGCGATCCAAATCCGGGGGTAGTTTTTGGTTATGAAATTGGACAAGTTCACCGAGAAGGCCCAGGAGGCTCTTCAGGGGGCTGCGGAGCTGGCGCGCGAGCGTGGCCAGCAAGCCGTGGAACCGGAGCATCTCCTGCTTGCGCTTGTGCGCGAGGAGGAAGGAGTAGCTCGCACCCTTCTAGAGCGAGCGGGGGCCTCGGTGCAAGCTTTGGAACCGGCGCTCGTCTCCACGGTCGAGCGTTTTCCGAAGGTAAGTGGCGGGGGACAGCCCTATCTCAGCCCTGCTCTGAACAAAGCCATCGAGCAGGCTGAGCACGAAGCCGAACGCCTGAAGGACGAGTACATCTCAACCGAGCACCTGGTGCTGGCGCTGGCGGATCACAAAGCATTGAAAGACATGGGCGCGACCCATGACGCGCTGCTGAAGGCGCTTCGCCAGATCCGCGGCAGCCAACGAGTCACCGATCAGAACCCGGAGTCCAAGTACCAGGCTCTCGAGAAGTATGGCCGCGACCTGACCAAGCTCGCCGCTGAGGGCAAGCTCGATCCCGTCATCGGCCGGGATGAGGAAATCCGGCGCGTGATTCAGGTCCTCTCGCGCCGGACCAAGAACAATCCAGTCCTTATCGGCGAACCCGGCGTCGGCAAGACCGCTATCGCCGAAGGTCTCGCGCAGCGAATTGCAAAAGGGGACGTGCCCGAGGGCCTCAAGGGTAAGAGGGTCGTCGCGCTCGATCTGGGCGCCCTCGTCGCAGGTACGAAGTTCCGCGGCGAGTTCGAGGACCGGCTCAAGGCAGTGCTCAAGGAGATCGAAAGCTCCAACGGCCAGGTGATCCTGTTCATCGACGAGCTTCATACCCTTGTCGGCGCCGGCGCCGCGGAGGGCGCCATTGACGCCGCCAACCTGCTCAAGCCCGCACTCGCCCGCGGCGAGCTGCGCGCTATCGGGGCCACCACGCTCGACGAATACCGCAAGCACATAGAAAAAGACGCGGCCCTGGAGCGCAGGTTCCAGCCGGTGATGGTGAGCGAGCCCAACGTCGAGGACACCATCAGCATCCTTCGCGGACTGCGCGAGCGCTACGAGGTTCATCACGGCGTCCGGATCAAGGACGCGGCGATCGTCGCTGCAGCGGTGCTGTCACACCGCTACATCAGCGACCGCTTCCTTCCAGACAAAGCGATCGACCTCATAGACGAGGCCGCCGCGCGGCTGCGCACTGAAATCGACTCGATGCCTGCGGAACTCGACGAGCTCGAGCGGCAGATCCGTCAGCTCGAGATCGAGCGGCAGGCGCTGAAGAAGGAGACCGATAAGGCCTCCAAGGAGCGGCTAGTGGCGCTCGAGCGCCAGCTCGCTGAGCTCTCCGAGCAGCGCACGGCCCTCCGGTCACGCTGGGAGCAGGAGAAGGAGGTCATCGGACGCATCCGGTCCCTCAAGGCAAAGCTCGAAGAGGTTCGGGCTGAAGCCGACCGAGCCGAGCGCGCCGCTGACTTCGGCAAGGCCGCCGAGCTTCGCTACGGCAAGGCGGTTGAGCTCGAAAAGCAAATCGCCGAGGCCAACGCCAAGCTCGCGCAGCTTCAGGGCGGGCACGCTCTGCTCAAAGAGGAGGTCGACGAAGAGGACGTCGCCGAGATCGTCAGCCGCTGGACGCGGATACCGGTATCGAGGTTGATGGAGGGCGAGGTGGCAAAGCTCATCGAGATGGAGCAGAGGCTGCACGACCGCGTCATCGGCCAGGACGAAGCCGTCAACGCCGTCGCGAACGCCGTTCGACGCTCGCGCTCTGGGTTGTCCGACCCAAACCGGCCAGTGGGCTCCTTCATCTTTCTCGGCCCGACTGGTGTCGGCAAGACCGAGCTCGCCCGGGCGCTGGCCGAGTTTCTCTTCGATGATGAACAGGCGTTGATCCGACTGGACATGTCGGAGTACCAAGAGAAGCACACCGTTGCCCGCATGCTCGGTGCGCCGCCCGGCTACGTCGGCTACGACGAGGGTGGTCAGCTGACGGAGGCGGTTCGCCGGCGGCCTTATTCGGTGGTGCTCTTCGACGAGATCGAGAAGGCGCACCCGGACGTCTTCAACGTCTTACTGCAGATCCTCGACGATGGACGTCTGACGGACGGCCAGGGCCGGACCATCGACTTCCGCAACACGGTTCTGATCATGACGTCGAATCTCGGTGGCCCATTGATCCAGGAGATGGCCGGCGAGGACTTCGAAAGAGTGCGTAACGCGGTGATCGCCGTGCTGCGAGACCACTTCCGCCCTGAGTTTCTCAACCGCATCGACGAGGTGATCGTCTTCAAGGCGCTGACCGAGGAGCAGTTGACTGCCATCGTCGATATTCAACTGAAGAGACTCGAAAACCGGTTGGCGGACCGCAGGGTGCACCTCGTGGTCACTGATGTCGCACGCAAGCTGCTCGCGCAGCGTGGTTGGGACCCAGTCTATGGAGCCCGTCCGCTGAAGCGCGCGATTCAGCGCCTCGTACAGGACCCGCTGGCGATGATGCTGCTCGAGGGCAAGTTCGGCGAGGGCGACACGATCACTGTCGACGCCAAAGGTGGAGACATCACGTTCACCAGGAGCGCGACCGCAGCGCCCGCCGAGCCGGTGCCGGCTGTCACCTAAGACCGGGCCTTTTCTATCTCCCGAAGACCCGGGCGCAGGGCGCTCCGACTTAGTACCCAACCGCATCATGTCGCGGTGTGTCGTTGGATGTCGTTCTGTATTCGAAATGACCAGTTCGAATGGGCGATATGCGAACCCGGCTTACAGTCAGCCCTCGACCCACCAATTCGCACCCTTACAACAGGGCAGCGATCATGGCGTCAGCGACGAAGCGACCATAGGTCTTGAGCGGCATGCCCCGGCGCAGAACCAACAGCTCGTAGAGCTCAGGAGCGGTGTAGGTCCACATCACATTCGCGGCGTCAGCCACGGTCATGCCGGGCCGAAGATGACCGGCGGCGGCAAAGCGTCGTGCGTTGTCGGTCATGCGGCGGAGGCGGTTCGCATTCACCTCCTCGAGAAGGTGCTTGAGCTCCGGGTGACTGCCGGCGGCATCGCGCACCAGGAGCATGATCGGAGCGGCCAAGGGAGCGATCTCGGTGACGAACACTCCCCAGCGCGAGATGAGCTTTCGCGCATCGGGCTCATGTGCCTGCACCTCCTCCGATCGCTGCTCGGCCGGCACCGGGCCCCTGCCCTCGAGCGCCCGGGCGCTCATGGCACGGACCAGCCCCGGCTTGCCGCCGAACGATTTGTAAATGGTGTCCACGGAGACGCCGGCGTCCTTTGCGATCGCCGAGATCGTCGTGGGTCCGTAGCCACTGCGCAGGAAGCGCCTCTGAGCCATTTCGATGATTCGGTTGTGGTTTCGGCGGGCCTGCTCGCGGCGCAGGCTCGCATCGTATGGGCGGCCCTTGACAGCCCGAGAACTTCGGCCCATACTCGCCATTGGTTCCAGTCTACTGGAATGAAATCGAGGTGGGAAGGCATGGAACAATCTCTTGCGACGATCGATCGGTTGGTGCGCGTGACGAACCAACATGATCTCGAGGCTTTGACAGCGTGCTTTGCCGAGGACTACCAGAACGAGACTCCGGCACATCCAGCCCGAGGCTTTCGCGGCCGAGCTCAGGTGCGTCGGAATTGGGAGCAGATCTTCGCGTTCGTCCCTGACATCCACGTCGAGGTCGTTCGGAGTGCCATCAAGACCGACACCGCCTGGACCGAGTGGGAGATGCGAGGCACACGGCGAGACGGGAAGCCCCACTGGTCACGCGGCGTCATCGTCTTCGGTGTGAACGACGACGCCATTCGGTGGGCTCGGTTTTATGTCGAGCCCGTAGACGAAAGTGACGCGACGGTCGACGACGCCATCCGCGAGCAGGTGGTGCGGCAATGATCCTGGTTGCCGGCGGCACCGGCCACCTTGGTATCGAGCTGGTTCCTCTCCTGACTGCCCGAGGCATCCCTGTCCGGATCCTGACGCGCGATCCGGATCGCGCGCGCCAGCGCCTGGGCGAGACTCCGCAGTTCGCCAAGGGGGACGCGCGGAGTCCTAATACGTTGGAAGCGGCTCTGAAAGGCGTCGACGCCGTGGTTTCGGCGATGACAGGCTTTGGGCCCGGCGCACCTGGCCCCCGGGCGGTGGACTATGAGGGCAACCTGAACCTGATCAGGGCGGCGGAGGCGGCAGGCGTGCGCCGCGTTGTGCTCGTATCCATCCACGGCGCCACAGCCGACCACGCGATCGAGCTCTGGCGGATGAAGCACCGCGCCGAAGAAGCACTTCAAGCCGGCAACCTCGACTGGGTCATCGTGCGTCCGAACGCATTCATGGAGCTGTGGGCCGAGATTGTCGGTGAACCGATATTCAAAAACGGCAAAGCGACTGTTTTCGGTCGGGGCGACAACCCCATCAACTTCAACTCGGCCGTGGATGTTGCACGTTTCGTCGAGCTGGCGCTTTTCAGTCCCGCTCTCAGCCGCACGATTCTTTCCGTCGGCGGCCCGGAGAACCTGACCTTGAACCAGCTCGTCGGTCAGATCGAGCGGGCGGCCGGCCGGAAGGCTGCGGTGAAACACGTTCCGGTGCCGATGATGCGGCTGATGTCGTTCGTGATGCGACCGCTCAAGCCTGATGTTGCCGCCATGATTCAAGGCGGGATCGCTTTCGACACGGTCGATATGACCTTCGACGCCTCCGACCTGCGCCGCCGCTTTCCACAAATCGAGCTCACCCGTATGGCCGACGTTGTAGGCCGGCAGCGAACCGCCGCCCTCGGCCCACTGCCCATCTCGAATACGAAGAGAGCCTGACGAGAGTGATCTGCCACGACTAGCTGAGCGTTTGCGGACCGAATGGCTCGGCGCCGATCGTCAGCGCATGTGTTCTGAGGTTCGGCCAGACGCTACGGCCGCCGCTTGCTTCAGCTGGCCGAAAGCGGCTGCGAGGTCGGATCGACGCTCGAGCACCGACGCGTAAGAGATGTGCACCTCGATGAGCCTCGCGTCCACGCCATCGTTGCGAAGGAGGTCGAGGGCCATGTGATATTCGTCGTCTGCCGCGGCCGGAAACCCAAGTCGCTCCATCGCCTCGCCGAGCAGGTGGTGACCCGTGCTCTCGGCGAGCCGCTCACTCATGCGTCTAGCCTGCTCGATGGCATCGCGGATGATTGGCACCGCATCGGCGACCCGACCCCCGGTCAGATACAGCTCTCCGAGACTCAGCAGGTAATGGCTGCGCCCGATCTCCGTGCCGCTGCTCTCGAGCCGGCCCAGAGCGCTGACGAATAGATCCTCGGCGCGCTCGCGCTGACCGATGCGCATCAACAGCAATCCGAGCTCGTTCTCGGCGCGAGCCAGCGACACCATGTCGCCCTCCTGCCCGTAGAGGACGAGGGCCTTGCGAACGAACTCGACAGCGCGGTCGTGGTCACCGCGGCCGTCGTAGGCGACACCGAGGCCGTGATTGATACGAGCGAGGCGCCGAAGATCGTGGACGGAACCGGCGGCCGCGAGAGCACGCTCGTAGTAGGCGATCGCGCTGTCGAATGCATGGTTGCGCACATTGATAGAGCCGAGGTGTTCGAGGATACGTGCCTCGAGCAGCGGCGCCGGCTCGGACAGGCTGCGACACCAGTCGAGCGCCCGCTCCGCCACGGAGGCCGCTCGGTTGTCCTCCAGGAGATAGAGACAACAGGCTTCCCAATCGGCGCACTCGGCCGCCAGCATCGTGTCCGG
>WNFS01004436.1_pt1 | contig 10703 bp, 7 predicted proteins | sample 5400141 | NCBI WGS metagenome assembly WNFS01 (sample SAMN13153358, study PRJNA577476) | soil metagenome | isolation source: 60 cm saprolite under Madrone tree | place: USA:California | collected 2016-06-14 | reverse complement strand
TTTACCGGTATGTTGGGCAATGATGCTGATGAGGCGTTTCTTTAACTTAAACATGTAATCCACCTGGCGCTCAACGTCGCTCGCCGCGCCTTGCGCACCACCGGAAACCTGATGGATCATGATGTCGGAATTGGGAAGAGCGAAGCGCTTTCCCTTCGTGCCAGCACAAAGCAAAACCGCAGCCATGCTTGCGGCCATGCCGAGACAATAGGTCGTCACATCACACGTAAGAAACTGCATCGTGTCGTAAACGGCGAGCCCGGCGGTTACTGATCCGCCCGGCGAGTTGATGTAAATATTGATGTCCTTCTTTGAGTCCTCCATTTGCAGAAAGAGCAACTGCGCGATCACCAAGTTAGCGATATGATCGTCCATCGGAGTGCCGATAAAGACAATGCGGTCCTTGAGCAGCCGCGAGTAAATGTCGTAGCTGCGCTCACCCCGCCCGGTCTGCTCTACAACCATCGGAATCAGCACCGATTGCGACAAACTTTCATTGGATACACTCATGATTTTTCTTCCACAATAGCGCGTTCTTGCGTCTCTTCGACGCTAACATTTGCCTTTAAGAAATCAAGAGTCTTACCGAGCAAGAGCTGTTCTGCCAGGGTATTGAGGCCATCGTGTTCCTGCAGTTCCTTGCGCATTTTGTCCACGGGAATGTCGTAGCGCGCAGCCTCTTCGCGAATGCGCGCATCGATCTCTTGACGAGAGACTTCAATCTTTTCGCGCTCGGCGATGCGGCTCAGAATAAAATTCGTTTTCAATCGGTGCGCGGCGAGAGAGCCTGCCCCTTCCACCAGTTCCTTCTCTTTGCCTTTTAGCATGTCGTCAGGGACACCGCGCTCGCGGTTGCGATGCACTAGTTCGTTCAAAGCGCGCCGCGTTTCATTTTTCAAAAGCGGAGGTGGTAAATCAAAAGCGGTATGCTCGTGGAGAAATTTGACGATCTGCGACTCTTTCGCCCGTTCCACCTCGTGTTCCTTTTCGTGCTCGAGATCGTGTTCGACCATCTGACGCAGGTCGGCAACTGTTTTTCCAGGCACGAGCCTGGCTGCAAACGCATCGTCGATCGATGGCAAGACCTTTTGTTTGATTTCGTTTAAGGTCACGGCGTAGTCCGCCTTTTTTCCGGCGAGCTCCGCCACCGGAAACTCTGCCGGAAACTCAACCTGCACGCTACGCGTCTCACCTCGCTTAATGCCGATGATCTGGTCGCAAAATCGCGGCAGAAAATTCTCCGGCGCAAGCTGGAGCCAGAACTTTTTACCGCCGTGCACGTTTTTGCTCGCGTTCGGCGCAATTTCCCGAATTGGTCGTCCTTCAATCGCGCCTTCAAAGTCGATCACCGCAAAATCTTCCATTTCCAGTCCGCGTTCCGGAACATCGACAAAATCGGCCGATTGCTCGCGCAAACGTTCCAGCGCATGATCGACATCTTTCTCCGCGACTTTTGTCGAAGGCAACTGCACGGGAATATTTTTATATTCAGGCAACTCAAACTCGGGTGCGGTCACCACTGTCGCGCGAAAGCGCATCGATTTATCTTCCCCGAATTGAACGTCCTCCACATTCGTCAAGGAGACCACGCGCAATTGTTTCTGCTCAATCGCGTCGTAATAACTTTTCGAGACGAGCTTCTTCGTCAGTTCATCATGTATTTCCTTGCGAAACCGTTTTTCGATTACCGAACGCGGCGCTTTACCGGGCCGGTAACCGGGAATCTTGGCAAACCGCGCAAAACTGTTCGCGATTGCATCCCATTCCTTTGAAACCTCCTCGGGCGGCAATTCGATGCGCAGCGTGGAAACAGAACCCGGTTGCGCTTCAACTTCGATTTTCATGAAGGATCGTACTTTAGCGGCCCTCTATAAACGTCGCATTTAATTTTTGGCCGACGGTCGTAAACCGCCACCATAAACGCGCTTTCCCTGCACATAAACCGAATCCGCTTGGGAAAATCCAAACCAGTACGCTAGTTCGCGGTAATCTTTGCAATCGAAGATCGAGAAATTGGCGAATTTGCCCGGTTCGAGTGAGCCGATCTTATCGCCGCGGCCGAGACTATGGGCAGCGTTAATTGTCGATGCGCTGATCGCTTCCGCCGGTGACATCTTCATTTGCGTGCAGGCCAGCGAAAGCATCATTAGCATGGACGGGCTTGGTGATGACCCAGGATTAAAATCCGTCGCAATGACAACTGCGAGCCCTGCTTCGATCATTTCACGCGCACGCGGATAACATGTCGATCCAAGCGCATACACCGATCCTGGCAGCAAAACCGGCTGGACGCCCCCAGATTTCATCGCTGCAATCCCCTGGTCCTCGGTTTTTTCCAAATGATCCGCGGTTGTTGCTTTCAATTCCTCAGCCAATTTCGCGCCTCCGGAATTGCTGAGTTGATCGGCATGAATCCGCAGTTTCAATCCAAACTTTTTCGCCGCGGTCAAAATTTCTCTCGATTGGTCGATATCGAAATAACCCTGCTCACAAAATACATCGCAAAACTCCGCCAATTCTTCCTTCGCGACTCGTGGTAGCATTTCGTTAATCACCAGATCGACATATCGCTGCGGAGATTGTCGATCTTCGCGCGGAATGGCGTGCGCGCCCAAGAACGTTGGAACAAATTCAAGCGGCGTTTCGTCGTTCAACCGCCGAATCACGCGCAAGATCTTCAGTTCATCATTAACCGTCAGGCCGTAGCCGGATTTCGCTTCGACCGTTGTCGTTCCACACTGCAGAAACCAACTCGCATGCTTTTTGGCTTGCTCGAAAAGATCGATCTCGCTAGCAGCGCGCGTCTTTTCCACGGTTGACCAAATGCCGCCGCCCGCGGCTGCGATCTGCTCATAAGTTTCTCCGCGTGTCCGACGTTCGAAATCGTCGAGACGATCTCCAGCAAAAACCGGATGCGCATGTGCATCGACAAAACCCGGAAGAATAACCTGGCCGCCTGCGTCGACAATTTCTGCGTCGGCTGCGTTCTTCTTGATTTCATCACTGGTTCCGACACTGTCGATCTTGCCATCGCTAATGCGCATGCCGCCGTCGCGAATAATCGCGAGGTCGGACATCTCAGCGCCAACGCGCGGCCTTTTCGCACCCGCCAACGTGACCAACTGTGCAGCGTGAAGGATCGCGAGAGAGTTCAAGAATTCAAAACTACCCACCAAATTCTAAACAGAAGGCAACAAAGAAAACAAAGGTTGTGCTCTCCAGCGGGCCAAAATAACAAAACTTCGTTCGCTTTGTTTGCTTCTGTTAAATCTGCTCAGCCAAGCTTGGCCTCCACAATCTGATTAATTTCTTTGAACCTGGAGTCCGATTCGACGCCGATCTGTTGCAGTTTTTTCAGAAGCGTCGATTTGAATTTCTCATCTTTCAACCCGGCCAGATTAATTCTGACGTTCATCGCTGCCCCGCCAATACAGGCGCGCACTACGAGAAGGCCAACGCCAACGTCCGAAATCGAAGCCGGATTACCGTTTTCAGCCATCTCCGCGAGAAGCGGATAGGACTTGGCAGCCGTCTCCATCACACGCAAAGGAATCTCCGCCGCATACTTATTTGCGGATTGGATCGCTGCCGTGCGCGCCGCTTTTTCCTCCGCCGACTCCTTCGGTAAAGCAAATGCCGCCATCACCTTGTTGAAAGCGGCCGTGTCTTCATCGACCAGAAACAGCAGTTCATCCTTCAGTTGTTGCGCTTTAACTGCCCGATCACTGAAATATTTCAGTTTGTCATCCCAGCCACGTTTCCCGGCTGAGAGGTTGGCCACCATTCCGCCCAGGGACGCACCCAACGCCCCCATCAATGCTGCGACCGAACCACCACCCGGCGCCGGAGAATCGCTTAGAGTTTCATTGCAGAATTGGCGCAAATTCATTTTCAAAAGCGATTTCTTGGAAACGGATTCGATCTTGAATTCAATCACCTTTTCTTTCGGATCAAAAGGTTTCAGCTCACTCAGCCCCATAGAGCGGGTTGCGATGTCAATCAGCTCTTCCTCGGCAGCGCCTTCCGACCATTTCTGTTTGCGGAGAAAATATCTTCCTGCATCCACCAGACATTTCTTGGGAACCATGCCCACGATCTCTGATCCGGTGACGCGCAAGCCTCGTTTGCTTGCCGCTTCGGCGCAGGCATCAAACGCAGCATGCAAGGGAGTCTCCTCAATATTCGTTAGGTTCATGGAGACTTGGGCGATTCCATATTCCTCCACATACCACCCGATGGCCTTCACATGTTTCAACGTTCCAGGAATGCGGACAGGTTCGCCGTTTTCATCGAGCACCGGTTTTCCGGACGGCGTGCCATCTTCTGTCTTAATCCTGCCGTTTTCTCTCACATCAAAAGCGACAGAATTTGCCCGTCTGACCGATTTCGTGTTCAGGTTCACATTATAGGCGACCAAAAAATCCCGTGCCCCGATCACAGTTGCGCCTGATTTTTCGTTGAAGACGGCAGGCCCGAAATCCGGCTTCCACTCGGGTTGTTTTATTTTCTCGAAGAAGCCTTCGTATTCTCCCGTGCGAATAACCGAGAGATTTGAACGGGACTTATCTTTCGCCGCTCTTTCATACAGATAGACTGGGATATTCAATTCGTCGCCAACGCGCTTTGCCAGCTCCTGCGCGCAGGCAATTGCTTCCTCCCAACTGACATTGCTGATCGGAACAAATGGGCAAACATCGGTCGCACCCATGCGGGGATGTGCCCCTTTGTGTTTCCGCATGTCAATGAGTTCCGCTGCCTTCTGGATGGCGCGGAAGGCGGCTTCCACCGCGCCTTCAGGACTGCCGACAAAGGTCACAACCGTCCGGTTGGTCGTTGCTCCGGGATCGACATCGAGCAGAGCAACGCCATCCACCGATTCAATTGCGCCGGTAATCTGTCGAATGAGATCCAAGTCCCGGCCTTCAGAAAAATTAGGCACGCATTCGATGAGTTTTTGCATAATGTCCGCCGGCAGTTTGTATCTTCTCTCTTAATCTCGTGCTCGCGGCTCCATCGGGATGTCAATTTTACGCTCAGCGGCAAATTCGATCGCCCGTGAATAACCGGCATCTGCGTGCCGCAGAATTCCCATCCCTGGGTCGCTTGTTAGAACGCGCTCAAGCCGGTGTTTGGAGTTTTCGCTGCCATCGGCGACAACGACCATGCCGGCGTGCTGCGAATAGCCAATTCCCACACCGCCGCCGTTGTGGACCGACACCCAGGATGCGCCAGCGGCCGTGTTGATCAGTGCGTTGAGCAATGCCCAGTCGGCGATCGCGTCGCTGCCGTCGAGCATTCCTTCCGTTTCGCGATTGGGCGACGCGACCGAACCGGTATCAAGGTGGTCGCGTCCGATGACAATCGGCGCTTTGATTTCGCCACGTTTCACCAGCTCATTCATCGCCACGCCGAATTCGGCGCGCTCTCCATAGCCGAGCCAGCAAATGCGCGCGGGCAATCCTTGAAATTGAATCCGCTCTTTCGCGAGCTTCATCCAGCGGGCCAGAGTTTGATTTTCGGGAAATAATTCGAGCGCAAGCCGATCGGTCCGCGCGATATCTTCGGGATCACCACTCAATGCAACCCAACGAAATGGCCCCCTGCCTTCGCAGAAAAGCGGGCGAATGTATTCAGGAACGAAGCCGGGAATATCGAATGAGTTCTCGACGCCGGCCTTTTTCGCCTGAGCGCGAATGTTGTTCCCGTAATCGAACGTGACCGCGCCCTTCTTTTGCAAGGCGAGCATGGCTGCGACGTGAACAGCCATCGAATGCATCGACTTGTCGATGTACTCCTCGGGATTTTTTTCCCGCAAAGCGATTGCCTCTTCGAGTGACATGCCGTGCGGCACGTAGCCGTTCAATGCGTCGTGCGCGCTGGTTTGATCCGTGAGGACATCCGGAACCACGCCGCGCTTAACGACTTCCGGTAGCACGTCGGCGCAGTTCCCAACCAGTCCCACTGAAATTGACTGTCGGTCCTTGCGCGCGTTCTCAATCAGTTCGAGTGCTTCATCGAGCGACCAGGCGATCTTGTCGCAATAGCCACTCTTCAATCTTTTCTCGATTCGCGCAGGATCGACTTCAACGCCCAGAAATAGTGCGCCATTCATTGTAGCGGCGAGCGGTTGTGCACCGCCCATGCCACCCAGCCCGCCGGTCAGAACAAATTTTCCTTCCAGTGATCCGCCGAAATGCTTGCGGCCAGCCGCGGCGAACGTTTCGAATGTTCCCTGAACGATCCCCTGACTGCCGATATAAATCCACGAGCCAGCGGTCATTTGTCCGTACATCGTGAGACCCAGGCGTTCGAGCCGATTGAATTCCGTGTAGTTCGACCAGTGACCCACGAGATTGGAATTTGCGATCAGAACACGTGGCGCTTCGTCATGTGTGCGAAATTTTCCCACTGGTTTTCCCGATTGCACGAGCAACGTCTCGTCATTTTCGAGTTCGCGCAGGGAGCGGATGATCACATCGAAAGCTTCCCAGCTTCTCGCCGCGCGCCCTGTCCCGCCATAAACAACGAGTCGGTCGGGATCCTCGGCCACGTCCGGATCGAGGTTGTTCATGAGCATCCGCATGGCCGCTTCCTGATGCCAGCCTTTGCAACTCCGATCGTTGCCACGGGGCGCGTGGATGATTCGTTTACCGCTCATGATTTTTCGTCGCCGCCATCGAAGTCCCCCCAGCGAATCGCTTCAGCAACCCGCGCAATGTCGCCGGAGAGCGAACGATCCTCTGTGAGGGGCTGCGCGATTTTCCTGAGGGCGGTGAAAGCGCGCTCCACGCCAACACCGGCTTTGAGTGGGCGCCGGTGTTCCAACGCTTCGGCGCCCGCCAGCAATTCGATTGCCAGCAAATTCTCCGCAAGCCCGACAATGGCGCGGAATTTCAATGCGCCTGTCATTCCCATCGAAACATGATCTTCTTTTCCGCCAGAGGTAGGCACATTATCGATGCTCGATGGATGGGCGAGCACTTTCGCTTCATTGAGCAAGGCAGCCGCAGCAACATGCGCGATCATGAAGCCCGATTGCATGCCTGGTTGCCGGGCAAGAAACGCAGGAAGACCTTCATTCATGTCTGGATTGACCAGGCGCTCGATCCGGCGCTCACTAATGCTCATGAGGTCAGTGAGCGCGATCGCTGCATAATCGAGCGTGAGGGCGAGCGGTGCGCCATGGAAATTGCCGCCTGAAATGACATCACCGCTTTCGGAAAAGACGAGTGGATTATCCGTCGCCGAACCCGATTCAACCAGGAGCACATCCTCACAGTGTGAGAGTGCCCCACGAACCGCACCGTGCACCTGTGGCATGCAGCGCAGACTGTAGGCGTCCTGGATGCGGGGATCGTTCTTAAGATGCGATCGTCGAATTTCGCTACCTTCCAAAATGGACAAAAGATGTTTGGCCACGGCTTTCTGGCCGGGATGCGGTCTGGCGTCTTGCAAACGCAAATCAAAAGCGGCCGGAGTGCCCTTGAGCGCTTCGAGGCTCATCGCGCCGGAAACGTCCGCGACGCGGGCGAGCCGGTTGGCGCGAAGAAGCGCGAGCCCGCCCACCGCGTGCATCGCCTGAGTACCATTGAGCAGCGCTAGTCCTTCTTTTGCTTCGAGACGCTGAGGCTCGAGCTCGGCACGACGAAGAGCTTCGCGGCTTTCTACTCGTTCGCCTTCAAAAAACGCCTCACCTTCGCCGATTAGACTCAAAGCGAGATGAGCAAGCGGTGCGAGATCGCCGCTGGCCCCGACCGAACCCTTTTCTGGAATCACCGGGCAGACGTGATGGTTCAGTAGTTCGCAAAGCAACTCGATGATTTCGAGGCGGATTCCGCTGAAGCCGAGGGCAAGCACATTCGCGCGCAGTAACATCATCGCGCGCACCTCGGGTTCTGAAAGGGGATTGCCAATTCCACAAGCGTGACTGCGAACAAGGTTAAGCTGGAGCTGTCCCAACTCGCCGCGGGGAATGCGAACATCTGATAATTTGCCAAAGCCCGTACTGACACCGTAAACGACTGCGTCGCGCGCTATGATCTTTTCGATCACCTTACGCGAAGCAAGAACACGCGGACGCGCAGATTGGGAGACTTCAACGGCCACATTTCCGAGCGCCACCGTGGCAATCTCGGCAAGCGTCAACTTTTGGCCGTGCAACTCCATTCGTACACCTTAATTAGAACTCAACGAAAGGGAAGAAAGCTAAAGAGCGGAATTAACTGGCACACCTTGTAGCGGCACAGCCCGTATGGGTCCAACGCAATGGCAGCACGCGAAACTGTTGTGTGATTCGGAGTGGAGAAATCTCTTACTCGGAATCCATAAGCTGTAGCCGAACTTGTAGCCTGCGGTCTATGGCCGGCCAGACACGAATGGCCGCGCCCTCTCTTTCCGCCCGACGGCCACAGAGCCCTGGGCTACTGCTTTAGCCAGACAGCGAGAGATTGAGGGGGTTCCTTCTCGCATCGGCAGGACTCGACATGACACAAAACCAAGGAAAAAGGCCAGGTCGAAAACGACCTGGCCTTTTTGGCAAAAGTATCGCCGACAGAGAATTTGAATGCCGGATTTATTTGGCGTAACCGGTCGTACCGGCACCGGTGGTCACTGCCTCCTTGTGTTGAGCACAAGCCCCCAGACCCAAAGCCGTGGCCAATAAGACCACAATCATGATCGTTTTTATAAATTTCACTCTATCTCGCCTCCTTTCCGAGCAGGTTGCTGTCATGTTCTAGGCGGGGAAGTTCGCGGGCGCAACGCTTTTTCTCCATTTTCCGCGTCTCTGAGCTGCGAACGTTATTTCTCTATTATTACGTGTGTCCCCTCATCGACGAGCGTAAATAACTCTGCGACATCAGTATTTCGCATCCGCACACAGCCGTGGCTGTCTGGGATGCCGATTTTGTCCTCATGTTTTGTCCCGTGGATATAGATGAAACGGTCGCGCGTATTGGCGTTGTGCTCGTCTAAACCGTCGAGCCATAAAATTCGCGACATCACCAAATCCTCGGTAGGAGGAAGCGGATCGCCGGGCTGCAGGGCTACGCGAGCTTGGAACACGGTGTCGCTCGGCATTTCGCCGCCGATTTTTTCTGCCACGCGAAACCGTCCAATCGGCGTTTTCATGCTCCCTTCTTCGGTTCCCACCCCGAATCTGGAAGTGGATACCGGATAACTGCGGAGCGGGGTCTCACCTTGTTTCAGCGTAAGCCGCTGATTTCGGATCGAAATGTGAATGTTCGTTTGCGGAGTTTGCATCAGATTAGACCAGCCATACAATCCGGCTGCCGGATGACAAAAACTTATCATATTGCGATCGTCGGCGCGACTGGCGCAGTTGGTGCGGAACTTTTGCGCGTGATCGAGAGAAGAAATTTTGCCGTGGCAAGTCTTCGGGCGGTCGGTTCGGCGCGTTCCATTGGTAAATCAGTTCGGTTTCATGACCAATCGATCGCAGTGGAAGAACTCAGCGACAGTTCTTTCGACAAGATCGACATCGCCTTTTTTAGCGCTGGCGGAGCGATCTCACGAAAATTCGTGCCCATCGCGCGACGAGCAGGAGCGATCGTAATCGATAACTCCTCGGTGTTCCGGATGGAGTCCGACGTACCGCTGGTAATTCCGGAAATTAACGCGGAAGATGCGCGTACGCATAGCGGGCTGATTGCCAATCCAAATTGCACAACTGCGATCGCGCTGATGGCGCTCTATCCGTTGCACCGCGTCTTCGGAGTTCGCCGTGTTTTTGCCGCAAGTTATCAAGCGGTTTCTGGCAGCGGTGCGCGGGCAATCGACGAGTTAAGACAGCAAGTTAAAGACGTCGCGCAAGATCAACAATGGAGCGGGCGGGAGCCCGGCGACATAGAGGGGAAGCGCGAATGGGCGACGAGAGAGAAGCGAGTCGATCAATTGACGTCGCAGATTTATCCACATCCGATCGCGTTTAATGTTCTGCCACACGTCGATTCGTTTCTCGATAGTGGCTACACAAAGGAGGAAATGAAGATGCAAAATGAAGGCCGCAAAATCATGCATTTGCCGGAGTTCCGGGCTTCAGTCACATGCGTGCGTGTGCCCGTTTACCGCGCTCATTCGGTAGCGGTCAGCGCGGAATTTGATCGACCTATTTCAGTGGAACGAGCACGAGAAGTTTTGGCGAAAGCGCCGGGAGTCGACCTAGTCGATGAACCGCAGAACAATCGTTACCCAATGCCGCTGACCGTCGCTGGAAAAGACAATTGCCAGGTAGGCCGTGTACGGGTGGACTGCGCTTTCGAGAATGGGCTTTCTTTTTGGGTATCAGGCGACCAATTGCTAAAAGGCGCGGCGTTGAATGCGGTGCAGATTGCGGAGTTGCTTTAGCCTGCTGTAGAGGCGGGCGTATCGGCCGCAGTCGTAACCAGCGGGGTCTCGCAGCCGACACGGCTGCCACTACAGTTAAAACGGCCCCGGATCGTTCCGGGGCCGTAGTTTCTCTTAAATTCATTCTATCCCGGAGGACCGCCAGGCGATGGAGAAGCTTTCTCGCCCTTTTTCTTTCCACCCGCTGGTTTTCCCTGACCTTGCTCAGCTCCAGCGGGAGATCCGCCCGCAGGAGCACCCGCGGGTTGACCATAGGCACCCTGCCCTTTTTGTTTCCGGCCTCGCGTCTCGGGAGCTGCGCCGGTCGCTGGCGGAATGCTGGGTTCCGCGTAGGCGCC
>WNFS01004434.1_pt1 | contig 10704 bp, 13 predicted proteins | sample 5400141 | NCBI WGS metagenome assembly WNFS01 (sample SAMN13153358, study PRJNA577476) | soil metagenome | isolation source: 60 cm saprolite under Madrone tree | place: USA:California | collected 2016-06-14 | reverse complement strand
CCGCACGGTCCATCACGTGGGCATGCCGTTCCACTGGGGTTACCAGGGGCTGGTCACCGGTGACGCCGCCAACGAGCTCACGGCCCTCGTCGCGGATCCCAACGTCTCGATCCACGAGGGGAAGGCGTTCGTCTGCAACGTGGAGAAGGGCTCATGAGCGAGCCGATGGGATTGAACTCGGAGGGGGGCTTTGCCCCCCTTCCGACACTCGTCGCGCGCCCGAAGCGCGCGCCTCACTGCCTCCCCCCAGGGCGGGATTGCGCGGGCGAAGCCCGCGCTCGAAAGGGGAAGGCATGATGGCTGAGCCGATGGGATTCTTCACGGATACGACGGTGTGCATCGGCTGCAAGGCGTGCGAGGTCGCCTGCAAGGAGTGGAATCAGCTTCCGGCGGCGAATGGTGGCGTCCGCCCGCTGAGCGGCGATAGCTATGACAACACTCGTCACCTCGACGGCATCCACTGGCGCCACGTGAAGTTCATCGAGCAGTTCAGTGAGGACCGCCGCCAGGGGCGCTGGCTGATGATGAGCGACGTCTGCAAGCACTGCGTCCGCGCCGGGTGCCTCGAGGTGTGCCCGACGGGTGCCATCATCCGGACGGAGTTCGATACCGTCGTCATCCAATCGGATGCCTGCAACGGCTGCCGCGACTGCATCGGCGCGTGCCCCTTCGGGGTCATCGACATCAATCCAGTATCGGGCACGGCGCAGAAGTGCACGCTGTGCTACGACCGGATGAAGGTGGGCCTCGAGCCCGCGTGCGCCAAGGCGTGCCCGACACAGTCCATCAACTTCGGCACGATCGCAGATCTGAGGATGATGGCCCAGGCGCGATTGGGTCAGCTGCAGCACGCCGGCGAGAGCCGCGCCTACCTGTACGGCGCCGACGAAGGCATGCTCGGCGGGCTCAACTCGTTCTATCTGCTCGTGGACAAGCCGGAGGTCTACGGGCTGCCGCCGGACCCGCAGCTGCCGTCGCGAAATCTCAAGTCATCCGCTGTCTGGTCGATGCTCGGGGCCGTCGTCGTCGCTCTCACGAGCCTGATCAGCTTCCGGAACCGCGGGAGCCGCGATGTCTAGCACCTTCTTCACCGCTTCACCTCACTGGCGCTGGCTGATCCTCGCTTACTTCTTTCTGGGCGGCCTCGCCGGAGGCAGCTACTTCCTCGCCACGCTGCTGGATCTCTTCGGCAAAGGCCGGGATCGACGCCTGGTGCACCTCGGCTATCTCGTCGCGTTCCCCCTCGTCTGCGTGTGTGGATTGGTGCTGACGGTCGATCTCGGGCGGCCGACGCGCTTCTGGCACATGCTGGTCCAATCCGAGACGTTCCGCCCGATCCTCAAGATGTACTCTCCGATGTCGACCGGCGCATGGGCGTTGCTTCTCTTTGGAGGGTGCGCCTTTCTCTCTTTCGTCGCGGTGCTCGCCGAACGCGGCTGGCTCGGCTGGCCGCTGCTTCGCCAGCTCAGCCCCGCTGCGCTCGTGGGCCGGCTCGTGACGGTGATCGGCGCGCTTCTCGGCTTCTATGTGGCGGGCTACACCGGGGTCCTCCTTGCCGTCACGAATCGGCCGATCTGGGCGGACACGACCCTTCTCGGACTCACCTTCTTGATCTCGGCGGCGTCTACATCGGCGGCGCTCTTGATCCTGCTCGGATCCTGGGGCGGCGCGTCGGACGACAGCATTGACGCGCTCGAGCGTTTCGATGCCTCCGTTCTCGTCCTCGAGGCGGTCGTGATCGCCGCGCTGATCGCCTCACTCGGCCGGATCGCGATGGTCTGGCTGAATGGCTGGGGATTCCTCCTCGCCGTGATGGTGCTCGGTGGCATCGCGCTTCCTTTATATGTGCGGCTACGGGGCCGGGGCCCTCGGCGGGCGATCGGGCCGGCGCTGGTCCTTCTCGGAGGGCTGATCCTCCGCGCCGTCATCATCTTTTCTTCGGACCAGCTCACATGATGCGCCGCTGGCGTTCGATCGTCGTGCTGCTCGTGGCCGGAGTCGCTCTCGGCTGCACGAGCCCCGAGTCCACCCGGGCGCGTGGCGGCGGGGCAGGGGCCGATGTCGGCAACCATCCACGCGGGGCAGTCCAGATCCACGCCGGCGCCGAGATGTACCACGGGACGCGAACGCAGGGCGTCGGCATAGGGCAGCGCGCCTTCATCGGCGGCGCTCCGGAAACCACGCGGCGGTAGACAGATGACCTCGAAAGCCACCAGCCGATCTCTGCTGACCGTCCTGGACGCGGAGCATCCGGAGTGGCGACCGCTGCTCCTGGTCATCAAGGAGGCGTTGCGCGAGGCGGAACGCCCGCAGTGGGCGCGACTCGTGCCCGCGCTCGAGCACCCCGGTCGTAGTGGCCGGCCGCTGCTCGATGGTGCCGTCATCAACCTCGCTCCCAGGCTGGTCGGACGCTGGGTTCGTCACATCCTGGGAATCGCGGCCGGCGCCGGGACCGAAGTGGAGCCGCTCTCCAGAGCAGTTGCGACGGGATGGCTCGACCCATTGTTGCTTTTCGAGACCGCGGTGTCGCAGGACGTCGATCGCTTCGACGAGCTGGCGGGAGTCGAGGGAGATTACGGCGGACTTCTACGGGGACTGGCGTCGTTGATCGCCATGCCGATGCTTCAGAGCTGCCGGAGGGCCTGGGCCGAGCGGGTGCCGGCAGACTGGGCGTACGGCTACTGCCCGATTTGTGGTGGCTGGCCGGCGCTGGCGGAGATGCGCGGGCTCGACGGCGCCCGGCATCTTCGATGCGGATGCTGTGGCAGTGACTGGCGAACCGGGTGGCTGCGCTGTCCTTTCTGTGGCGAAGGCGATCATGAAAAGCTCGGCTCCCTGGTGTCGCCGGACAGCCTGGCGCGGCAGACGATCGAGGTGTGTGACCACTGCAGTGGATACGTCAAGACCATGACGACCCTCAGTGCGATTCGGCCCGATCACGTGATGCTGCAGGATCTCGCCACGCTGGTGCTGGATATCGCGGCACTCGAACGCGGCTACCGTCGCCCGGCGGCGAAAGGACACGAGGTCGCGGTGAGCGTGGTCGCGGAGTCCTCGCGGCTGCGCGATCTGCTCGGTCTGCGACCGTGACGCGGCTGCGACCGGCGGTGGTCTGCGCCGCCCTGCTCGAGGCGCTCGATGCCTCGGAGGGACGACGCCGGCGGCGCAAGCGCGACACCACGCCCGATGCGATCGGGATGTCGCTCAAGCGCCAGCTCCTCGCCCAGTCGGTCGAGGCCGATCCCGATCCCGAAGCGTTCGAGGCGTGGCTGCTCGAGCGCTGCCTCACCGGGCCCGCGGATGCCTCGATGGGCGCGCTGCGCGCCATGGCGCGGGAGGTGCTTGCGGAGTGGCAGTTCGCGGCAGCCTCCGCCGACTTTCGCGGATGGCTGGCTGCGGGTGCCCCGTCCGAGGATCGCGGGCCGGCGTTGCCTGCGACGCTCGCGCTTCGGCCGTCGTCCAAAGACGTAGACGAGAGGTAACGGACACTGATGGAACAGAAGCTCATAGAGGGAACCGGACTCGTCAGCTCGCGCATCGCGCTCGGCACGTGGTCGATCGGCGGGTGGATGTGGGGCGGAAGCGACGAGGGCGAGGCCATCAAGACGATCCGGACCGCGCTCGACCTCGGCATCACGCTGATCGACACCGCGCCGGCCTATGGATTCGGCCGGTCCGAGGAGCTCGTCGGACGGGCCATCGCCGAGCACGGCGAACGGGAGCATGTGCTGATCGCGACCAAGGCCGGGCTCGAGTGGCGCGCCGGCCAGGTCTACCGGAATGCCACGGCAGAACGCATCCAGGCCGAGGTCAAAGAGTCTCTGCGACGGTTGAGAACGGACTACATCGACATCTACCAGGTGCACTGGCCAGATCCGCTCGTTCCTCTCGGAGAGACCGCCGCGGCGCTTCGCCAGCTCTTCGAGCAGGGAACGATCCGCGCGATCGGCGTGAGCAACTTCTCACCCGAACAGATGGAGATCTTCCGGTCCGTCGCGCCGCTGCACGTCGTGCAGCCGCCCTACAACCTCTTCGAGCGAGAGATCGAGAAGGACGCCCTTCCGTATGCCGAGCAGCACGGCCTCACCGTCTTGGCATACGGCGCGCTCTGCCGGGGCTTGCTATCGGGCCGCATGCGATCAGACACGCGGTTCACAGGCGATGATCTTCGCCAGACGGATCCGAAGTTCCAGCCGCGACGGTACCGGCAATATCTCGATGCGGTCGCCGCGCTCGACCGCCTGGCCCGCGAGCACTACGGCAAGAACGTCCTGGCGTTGGCGATTCGCTGGATCCTGGATCAAGGGCCGACGATCGCGCTCTGGGGCGCCCGACGGCCCGATCAGCTTTCGCCGATCGAGGATGTGCTCGGTTGGAGGCTCGACGACGAGGCGCGGACGACCATCGATCGCATCCTGGCGGAGACGATCGCGGACCCGGTCGGCCCCGAATTCATGGCTCCGCCGGCCCGCGAGGAGTCCACATGACCAGACTCAACATCAATGGCAAAGCAGTGACTGTCGATGTGCCCCCTGACACGCCGCTGCTCTGGACGCTGCGCGATGAGCTCGGACTCACCGGCACCAAGTTCGGGTGTGGCATGGCCCTCTGCGGCGCGTGCACGGTGCACCTGGACGGCACGCCGACGCGCTCATGCGTCACGCCGATCTCGGCTGCGGAAGGCAAGAAGGTCACGACGATCGAGGGAGTCGGCGCGACGCCCGTCGGCCAGCGCGTCGAGGCGGCGTGGCGCGGCCTGAACGTCCCGCAATGCGGCTACTGCCAGAGCGGGCAGATCATGCAGGCCGCCGGCCTGCTCGCCAAGACGCCGAAGCCCACCGATCGCGATATCGACGAGGCCATGGCCGGCAACATCTGCCGCTGCGGCACCTACCAGCGGATTCGCGCGGCGATCAAGGCCGCGGCAGGGAGGGCGTGAGATGGCGGCGATGCTCGAGAACATGAGCCGCCGAAGCTTCTTCATCGGCGGTGCTGCCGTTGTCGGTGGTCTCGTGATCGGGTTGCGTCTTCTGCCGCGCGGGTTCGCAAGCAGCCCGCCGGCGGCACCGGCGGTGGATGTGCCTCGTTTCAATCCCACGGCGTTCGTGTCCATCGACGAAACGGGGCTCGTCACCATCGTCGCGCACCGGTCCGAGATGGGCCAGGGCGTCCGCACGGCGCTCCCGATGGCCGTCGCGGACGAGCTCGAGGCCGATTGGGCTCGGGTGCGTATCGTGCAGGCGGTCGGCGACGAACCCACCTACGGCGGACAAAACACGGACGGCTCGCGAAGCCTTCGTCATTTCTTACAGCCCATGCGCGAAATGGGAGCCGCCGCGCGCCAGATGCTCGAGACGGCGGCCGCCACCACGTGGGGCGTCGACGTCGCGCAGGTCCGGGCGCGCAATCATCGGGTCGTCCACACGCCGACCGGGCGGGTTCTCGAGTACGGCGCGCTTGCGGCAGCCGCGCGTGAGCTGCCGGTCCCACGGCAGGAAAAGCTCAAGCTGAAGCGGCCAGAAGATTTCCGTTACATCGGGAAGGACGTGCCGATCGTCGATCTCAACGATATGACGAGCGGCAGAGCCGGCTACGGCATCGACGTCAGGTTGCCGGGAATGAAGTACGCGGTGATCGCCCGTCCTCCCGTCTACGGTGGTCGTGTCGTCTCGTACGATGAGGGCCCCGCCCTCGCGGTGCCCGGCGTCGAGCGGGTCGTGAAGCTCGATGGCACGCCGCCGCCGTCAGGTTTTCAGCCGCTCGGAGGCGTGGCCGTCATCGCGCGCAACACGTGGGCGGCCATCCAGGGCCGCGGCAAGCTGAACATCACCTGGGACGACGGGCCGAATCGATCTTACGACTCGGCTGCCTACAAGACCGAGCTCGAGGAGACAGCGCGCCGACCGGCGAAGGTCGTGCGTAACCAGGGCGACGCGCCGGCGGCGCTAGCCTCCGCCGCGCGCGTCCTCAAAGCCGACTACTACGTTCCGCACATCGCCCACGCTCCTATGGAGCCACCGGCGGCGGTGGCCAGCGTCACGGACGGACGGTGCGAAGCGTGGACGTGCACGCAGAATCCGCAAGGGGCGCGCGACGAGCTCGCCAAGGCGCTCGGGATCCCGGCCGACCGGGTGAAGGTGAACGTGACCCTCCTCGGCGGCGGCTTCGGCCGCAAGTCGAAACCCGACTACGTCGTGGAGGCCGCGCTACTCTCGCGGGCCGTCGGCGCTCCGGTCAAGGTGACGTGGACCCGCGAGGACGAGATCCACCACGACTACTACCACACGGTCACCGCCCAGCATCTCGAGGCGGGGTTGGATTCTCGGGGCCGCGCCGTCGCCTGGCTTCACCGCAGCGTGTTCCCGGCCATTCCATCGACGTTTCAGCCGAAAGTCAGGTACGCGAGCGACGGCGAGTTGAGCCAGGGTGTTATCGATGTTCCGTACGCCGTCCCGAACCTCCGGTGCGAGAACGGTGAAGCCGAGCCGCACGTCCGCATCGGCTGGTTCCGCTCGGTGCTCAACATCCCACACGCCTTCGCGATCTGCTCATTCGCGGACGAGCTGGCACACGCGGCCGGGCGCGATCCGAAGGACTACCTGCTCGAGTTGCTCGGGCCGCCGCGGCGCGTCGACGCTGGCGCGCACTACCAGAACTACGGCGATGACATCAATGTCTACCCGATCGACACGGGGCGGCTGCGCCGCGTGATTGACCTGGTCGCCGAAAAGGCGCAGTGGGGGCGAAGCCTTCCCGCGGGCCACGGACTCGGCATCGCGGTCCACCGCAGCTTCGTGAGCTACGTGGCGATCGTGGTCGAGGCCGCCGTCGGCAAGGACGGCACGGTGTCGGTGCCGCGTGTCGACATGGCGGTTGACTGCGGCTTCGCCGCGTATCCGGACCGCATCCGCTCCCAGATGGAAGGCGCAGCCGTCATGGCCCTGAGCTCGGCCCTCTACGGGGAGATCACGTTCCGCGAAGGGCGCGCGCAGCAGAATAACTTCAACGACTTCCAGGTGGTGCGCATGGACGTGGCCCCCCGGGAGACTCACGTGTACATCGTCGAAAGCGATGCGCCGCCCGGTGGCGTCGGGGAACCGGGCGTGCCGCCGTTCGCTCCGGCGCTGTGCAACGCGATCTTCGCCGCGACCGGGAAGCGGATTCGCCGCCTGCCAATCGCGGATCAGCTGCGAAGTGAGAACGAACCTCGAAAGGGAGATCGGCCATGATGCTTGCGGATAAGACGGTGATGGTGGTGACGACGCGCGCGCTGGCGTTCGGGCTCGGGTTCATCCTGCTGACGACGACGGCGGGGGGACAGACGGGACAAACCGGCGAACAGGCTGCCCGGCCCTGGTTTCAAGTCAGCTGGGCGCCACCGACGGCAGGTGTGGTCTCCAGCATCAAAGGGAGTGTCTTCAACGACTCGCCATACCGGGTGACGGACGTGCGCCTGCAGGTCGAGGGCCTGGATGCCGACCATCACCTCGTCGGCCGAACGCTGGCGTGGGCGATCGGTGACATCGCACCGGGCGGCGAGACATCCTTTGTCGCCGAGCCCATGCCGGGCGCGGTCAGGTATCGGATCACGGTCGTCTCCTACGATCTCGTCTCACTGGGCCAGGCGCCTTAGACCGGATCACCGCTTCCCCGACTGGGAGATCTGGGAGGGCCAGGTGCCTTGACGTGGACGGGCGACTCGTGACGGCGGTGAGGCCGACAACCGAGGCAGGAGGATCGATCGATGCTTGAATGGCTGGTTGGGACCCACGGTGACGTCGTTCCCCTTGTGCTGAGGCTCACGCTGGCGGTCGTGATGTTCGCCCACGGAGCGCAGAAAGCGCTCGGCTGGTTCGGGGGCTCCGGTTTGAAAGGGACCCTCGACCTCCTCCGGAAGTCGGGTGTCCCGTCACCGGTCGCCGTGCTGGCCATCATGGCCGAGTTTCTCGGGCCTCTGGGACTCGCCGTGGGTCTCTTGACGCGAGTCGCGGCGCTCGGCATCGCCGCCGTCATGCTGGGCGCGATCCTGACCGTTCACGGGCAGCACGGCTTCTTCATGAACTGGTACGGAAAGGAGCAGGGCGAGGGATTCGAGTACCACGTGCTGGCCATCGGGCTTGCCGTCGCCCTCGTTCTCAACGGTGCCGGCGTGTGGTCGCTCGATGCAGTGATCGCCGGCCACTAGGAGCGGCTCCGTGGTGCGGGTCTCCGTTGCGCTCGGGCGCGCACTCCTGCAGATGACTAGGCTCCCGAAGGCGCCCGATGACCCTGGTCCGCTGCGTCGCGGCGCGATCACAGGCGTCGCGACCGGCCTCGGCGGCATGCTCCGAGCTCATCGCGATCGCTTTCATCCGCTATCGCTTCATGGGCGGCAAACTCGCCAACACCATCGTCCAGGTCGTATCGGCGGCGACATCGTGTTCGCAATCGGCGTCTGGCTCGGCCGGATCGGTGCAGCCTGAGAGCGTCAGGCGTTAACCGCTAGAAGAGAAGAGAGGCGTTGCCATGAAGGTCGGGTTCATCGGTTTGGGGCATATGGGCGCCGGTATGGCGGCGAACCTGTTGAAAGCCGGTCACGATGTGACCGTCTACAATCGGACACGCACGAAGGTCGAAGCCCTCGTTGCGCAGGGAGCGAAAGCTGCCGCCAGCGTGTCGGACGCCTGCAGCGGCGATGCCGTGATTACCATGCTGGCAAACGACGATGCCGTCGAGAGCGTCGTGTTCAGTGACAGTAGCATCATCGGCAGCCTGCTCGCGGCCGCGATCCATATTTCCTCGAGCACCATCAGTGTCGCCCTGTCGGAGAGGCTTGAGGCGGCCCACGCGAAGGCGGGCCAGCGTTTCGTGGCGGCGCCCGTATTCGGCCGTCCCGATGTCGCCGCCGCGGGCCAGCTCTTCGTCGTTGCCGCCGGTGCGCCGGATGCGGTTAAAGCTGCGGCACCGCTCTTCGATGCGATCGGGAAAAGGACCTTCATCGTCTCCGAGACGCCGAAGGCCGCCAATCTCGTGAAGCTCAGCGGCAACTTCCTGCTCGCTTCAGTGATCGAATCGCTCGGCGAGGCCATGGCGCTGATGGGCAAAGCGGGCATCGACCGGAGGCAATATCTCGACATCCTGACCTCGACGCTGTTCGACGTTCCCGTCTACAAGACCTATGGCGGGCTGATCGCCGATGGACAATTCGAGCCGGCCGGGTTCGCGGCGCCCCTCGGCCACAAGGATATTCGGCTCACCCTTGCGGCCGCTGAAGATCTGCGCGTGCCGCTGCCGCTCGCCAGCCTCCTGCGCGACAGGTTCCTGACCTTGCTGGCCCATGGCGGCGACACGCTCGACTGGTCGGCGATCGGCCGGCTTGCGGCCAAGGACGCCGGCGAGGTGGAGCGCGCGTGCTGATTCTTGCTGAAAGGATTCCCATCGCATCCCCGCGGAGTCGTCGAATCGTCCTAATCGGCAAAGGCGCTCGCTGTGCGGGCCCGGACCCAGTCAAAGGTACGTCCATTTGAGGAAAGGGCAAAGATCATGACCAGGAAAGAGACAGCTGCAGTGCTGACCGACCGTACACGGCCGCTGACCATTCAGGAAGGCAAGGAGGTCCAGCACTACGGGACGGTGGCCCGACTACCGATCGCGCTCGATGTCTCGGTCTGTGCCGCGAGCGTCGAGAATCTCAACCAGCTCCTGGCCGACACTATGACCTTGCGCGACCTGTACAAGAAGCACCACTGGCAGGTCGCCGGGCCGACATTCTATCCACTCCACCTCCTCTTCGACAAGCACTTCAACGAGCAGAGCGAGCTGGTGGATGCGATCGCCGAGCGGATCCAGTCGCTCGGCGGCGTGAGCATCGCCATGGCCCACGACGTGGCGGAGATGACGCTGATTCCGCGTCCGCCGCGTGGCCGCGATGAAGTGCCGATGCAGATTTCGCGCCTGCTGCATGCGCACGAGATCGTCTTGAAGGAGGCCCGAGCGATGGCGCGTCGGGCGGCCGAGGCGGGCGATGACGGCACCAACGACCTGCTGGTCAGCGAGGTGATCCGGACGAATGAGCGGCAGGTCTGGTTCGTCGGCGAGCATCTCGTGGACACGCCGCTGATCGCGCATGAGCGGTAGCCGACGGACATGAACCGGTCACGGAGGGGGCACGTCCTGCCTCATGATGCCTGACGAACGGGACCGGCGCCGCCGGGCGCGTCCTTCACCATGAGGATTACCAAGCTCGAGACCATGCACGCCGCGTACCCGAAGGCGTGTCTTCCGTACATCGAGGAGCGCCTGCTCGGCGGGCAGCTCAAGATCGTCGAGTTCTTCGAGCGCGTGCGCGTCGTCGAGATCGCCGAGGCCGACGTCGCTCGATTCCGCGACCCTCGGGTCGCCTTCATGAACGTGAACACGCCCGACGAGCTCGAGCGAGCGCGGGGGCTGGCCACCCGGCTCGGCTGACCATGACCAGGCTTCGCTGCGCCATCTCGCGCGGAACGTCAGCCGCGCGGCCTCCAGAAGACGCTTTCGCTGAGGCCTCTCGAGGGCGGATTCCCCGCGTGGCGGGAGCGTGGACTCCCGGTTAAGGCGCGGCGGGGGTGGGCCAATATTCGCCGTGATGCCGAGTGGCTAATGGGGACTGCACATAACGGGAAACCGCCATTGAGAGAGAAAGGAAAGCCTACCCTCCTAACCCGCCGGCAGATCCTTGCGTCCGGC
>WNFS01004799.1_pt1 | contig 10706 bp, 7 predicted proteins | sample 5400141 | NCBI WGS metagenome assembly WNFS01 (sample SAMN13153358, study PRJNA577476) | soil metagenome | isolation source: 60 cm saprolite under Madrone tree | place: USA:California | collected 2016-06-14 | reverse complement strand
AGCGTACGTATTTATAGACGGGTTTCCAGTATGCCGCACAAAGCGTTTCCAATGCCCGTTCGCGTTCTTCGGCGTCGATGCTGCGTACCGCCTCGATCACCGACCGGCGGGTCGCAGGAAACCGGTCGCCACCGGGCTGGAGGTCTTCCTCGGTCATGTCACCAGTTCGTTCTCGCTGGATTGCGGAGTTCGGAAGGAGTTTATGCAGGATAGGCGAAGCTGACAAGTATGGTTTGCCTGACGAGGGGGGCACTCGTTTCATTCGAGCAAAGAAGCAGCACGGGCACAATCCGGTCAAGAGACAGAAAGGGAAGCCGGAGCTGAGGGCTCCGGCTTCCGGTCCGCTAGCTTGCCATTGGGGGCTGGGGAGGGCGCGTTATCTTTTTCTGCCCGTGACTTCAAGAGTTCCCTTCCGCGAATGGATCCTGCGGTCCAGACCTGCGAAAGGAAATAGCGGTTTTCATAGCGTTTGAAAATCAGCTTCGATTGGGTTTGCGTCTCTTTTGCCTGGGCTGCATTCGACAGCACCATGGCTGATGCGCTTGCGTCTGCGCAGCTAATCAAGACCACGGCGGAACTCCCGTCCAATTTCTGGACGCGATACTCGCCGGCCGGCAGCGTCACGTTGCCCGCCACGAACGCAAATGGGATGTTCACCAACATGGGCTCGTCTGCTAGCACAACTTGAGCCGCCACAATAAGGGAGAGAACGAATAGAGTTGCTGTCACAAAAGCTCGCTTTTTCATGGGGACCTCCTCTTTCCTTTTTGTCAGGGCGGTGGGAGCCGGCCTGGTTTTTTTGCCCCCGGCGCCCCTGAAGCGTCCTGGGATGTCGCGCACTTTCGCGCACTTCTCGCGGGAGCGCAATGCACTGGAGATGAACTGAAAGGAGTCTTTCCATGAACCGCGAAGCCCACGAAAACAGCGGACTTAATTCCGTGGACGCGGCCAGCCGTGAATTTCCAGGCCGTGTTATATTCGTGCAACGCAAAGAGGTTTGTATGTCGACGCCTGGCTGTTCCCCTCTTGTCACACGCTTTGACGCTTTTGAGGTGGATCTTCGCGCCGGTGAACTCTACAAAGCGGGCCGCAAAATAAAACTGCAAGTTCTGCCCTTTCAGGCTCTTGCCCTGCTGCTGGAACGTCCGGGTGAAGTGATCACGCGCAAGGAATTCGAGAAAAAGCTTTGGCCCGGCGACACTTTTGTGGATTTCGATCACAGCCTCAACACCGCGATCAAGAAGCTGCGCCAGGCGCTGGGTGACGACAACAAGAAGCCGCGTTTCGTCGAGACGCTTCCCAAGCGCGGCTACCGGTTCATCGGCACCGTTGAACAGGCCGCGCGCGTTTCGACGCTCGCGAAGGCCCTGGCTGCTGAAACTTCGAAGGTGGGACAGGTTGCAAAGCTCTGCAGCGATGGCGCGCTGTCGTTTACGTTGGTGTCCGTTGATGACGAAACCGCTGCGGAAAGAGAGAAGCTCGACGCGGCGAATGATGATGTGGGATTGTCACTCTTGATTGCTTCGCAAAAGCTGCTGATGGTGCCCAGAGGAACGCAGGTGAGAATTCTGGAGGTCCAGCCAACACAGTCGCGCTGTCAGGTGCGGATACTGGAAGGCGAGCACTACGGGAAGGCGGCAGTAGTGCCGCTCAAGCAGTTGGCGGAATGGTCGTAGTGCAATTGTGAATTCCAGGCGATCGTCGGGAGACCATTCCTACAGTTGGTCCGAGTGGTGCCAAAACCAAATGTAAACGGATTGGTCCGCTTAAATCAGTGCAATTATCAAACTAAATGACATAGCCCTAGCTTTGATTGATATAAATTTTAGCTTGCGAATCCAGCGAGCACGAGATATGTCGGCGAGGGTATAAGTGCGTCTACTCAAGTACAGAGATCAAAGCAAATTTTGATGGAGCTAATATAGAAGTATGGATAGATATATGGATAAACGCACGTAAGGTTTACGTCCAACCCAGATAGTGCAGACATAATTCACACAATTCATTCGTTTTGCACCTTTCTGACCAAGTGGCCTAGCACTTGCACGTTCCATTTGCACGGCAGTGAGAACGGTGGTTTCGTTTATGGGGCGTTCCAGGCGTTCCAACAGCGTTACTTCAAATAAATTTATGGGTTGGGCACTTCCGCAACTCTGAGGCCTAGAGGACTAGTCTGCCTTTTCAGGAGGGAGTCACATGCTAAGTAAGCGATCAGTTTTAGTGGTAGTTACTCTCTGTTGTTTGGCTGCTTTGGTTCCAACACTCACGTATTCGCAAAACATTAGTTCCGGTACGATCGCCGGGACGGTGACGGATCCGTCGAATGCGGCAGTCGCTGACGCGACGGTTACCCTGACCGATTCCGCGACGAACATCCCCCGAACAACAACCACAAACGACGTGGGAAGATACGTCTTCGCAAACGTTCCACCGGGCACCTACACTCTGACTGTAAACAAGGCGGGATTCCGCGCCGCGAAGGCGACTAATCAGGTCGTAAACGTCGGTGTGTCACTTACGTTGAATGTCGCCTTAGAGATAGGGGCCACCACGCAGGTTGTCGAGGTCACCGCCACCAATGCTGAGTTGCAGACTATGAACGCAACAGTGGGCAACACCATCACGGGAGTGGCGCTCGATTCTCTGCCGGGGCTCGGACGTGACGTGAGTACGTTCGTGTCGCTGCAGCCGGGCGTCGCCCCAGACGGCAGCGTCGCGGGCGCCAATCAGGATCAGAACTCGTTCATGCTGGATGGCGGCAATAACTCCAGCGACATGGACGGCACCATGAATACCTACACGCCTGGCTTCGCCGGCGATCCGAGTGGCGGCGTGGTGAACAGCTATGCGACTGGCACGGGCGTTGCCGGCGCCCCCGGCGGCGGCGGGCCATCCGGCGTCATGCCGACTCCGGTGGATAGTATTGAGGAATTCAGGGTTGGAACGACGAACCAGACGGCGGACTTCAATAGTTCCGCAGGCGCCCAAGTGCAAATGGTGACCAAGCGCGGCACAAGCCAGATTCACGGCACTGCCTATGAGTACTATCTTGATAACAATTGGAACGCTAACACATTTGATAACAACGCCGGTGGCACGCCCATCCCCAGCTACCATTACAACCGTTTTGGCGCCGCCGCCGGCGGGCCGATAATTCCCAAGAACATTCTTGGGGGGAAAACGTTTATCTTTGGCAATTACGAAGGGTTCCGTTGGCCTGCTTCATCCACTATTAGAAGAGCGGTTCCCTCTGAGGGAATGAAGCTCGGACTGCTGCAGTTCGGGGGGACCGTCTACAATTTGAACCCTGGACCGGTGACTTATCCCTCAAGCGCGCCTGCTATCGGGGCTCTGGTTCCTGGTACCACATATCCAGGTTCGGGCACTACACTTGACCCGCGGGGCTTGGGAATCAGTCCAACAATGCAGGCTTTGTGGCAGTTCATGCCGCAATCCAATGTCTCCGACTGTAGCAGTGTCAGCCGGTGCGACAAGTTGAATGTTCTAAAGTTCCAGGCCAACATGGCGCTGCCGTGGAAGGATAACATTGGCGTGCTCCGCTTGGACCACGACTTTGGTTCCAAGTGGCACTTTTATTCCACTTACCGCTATTACCGCATGGAACGGGCCACCAATAATCAAGTGGACATCGGGGGCTTTTTCCCGGGTGACAAGCTGGGCGTGCCCGCATCGGTTTCCAATCGTCCGCAGGTACCCTGGTACCTCACGGCGAGTCTCTCCACGAACATCACCAACAACGTCACAAACAACTTTTATTACAGCTATTTGCGGAATTTCTGGGCGCGCGCTTCCGCAGCTCAGCCGCCACAAGTGACGGGCTTGGGCGGAGCCATAGAGCCCTTTGGCGAGAGCTCTGCCAATGTGCTGGCTCCTTACAATCTTAACACGCAGAGTGTGCGCACCAGGTTCTGGGACGGTAAGGACAATATGTTTCGTGACGATGTTTCTTGGCTCAAAGGAACGCACTTCTTTCAGTTTGGTGGAACTTACCAGCATAATTGGAATTACCACCAGCGTACCGACAACGGCGGTGGGATTAACTACCAGACCGTCTATCAGATGGGCGCAAGCTTGACCACCGCCAACGGCATGAATATGACCGGATTCACACCCCCTGCCATCACGGCGGCTAGCCTCGACTCAACCTGGGCCCGTGACTATGGAATCGTGCTGGGCGTTCCCGGAGTCACGCAGATCGCTTTCACCCGTACCGGTAAGAACTTGACGCTAAATCCGCCGAATACCCCTGCCTTTGACCAGAGCACCATTCCCTTTTATAACTTGTACTTCAGCGATTCTTGGCGCTTAAAACCCACGTTCACCCTCAGTTACGGGTTGGGCTGGACGCTGGAGATGCCGCCGGTCGAGAAAGAGGGAAAACAGATCACATTAGTGGATGCGAACGACAAACCTATCGACACGATGGCTTTTCTGCAGGCGCGCGAACAAGCGGCGTTGGCTGGCCAGGTATATAATCCCCAGGTTGGCTTTGCGTTGATTGGGAACGTTGCTGGGAGCCCAAGTCATTTCTACAACCCCTTCTACAAATCCTTCAGCCCTCGCATCGCAGCAGCCTGGAATCCGAGCTTCGACAGTGGACTCTTGGGCAAGGCTTTCGGGCATGGAAAGTCGGTCATCCGTGGCGGCTACAGCATTCTCTACGGGCGTCTGAATGGCGTGGACTTGGTGCTGGTGCCTCTGCTAGGCACCGGCCTTATCCAGGCGGTCCAGTGCAATAGCCCGCTTACGACCGGCGCGTGCGGAGGGGCGACTCCCAACACTGCCTTCCGCATCGGTCCGACGAGTGGCGGTTGGAACGGCCTCGTAGCCCCGCTTCCAGCCGCAAGTCAAACACTGCCCCAGCCGGACTTTCCCGGAATCAATGCGATTGCTGCGGGCGCTGGTGAAGGCTTGGATCCGAATTTCCGGCCCAGCATGAACCAGCAGTTTGACCTTACCATCCAGCGTCAAATCAGCAACAAGATCTCGGTCGAGTTTGGCTATATCGGCCGGAAGATAACGCACGAATTTCAGCCCATCAACATCAACGCCGTGCCTTACATGATGACCCTCGGTGGGCAGTCCTTCGCCAAGGCGTACGGGCAGATGGTGATGCAATTCTGCGGTGGCAACGCCGGCTTGGCCGGAGGCGGCTGTACCAAGAGTTTGGCGGCGGTCACTTCACAGCCCTTCTTCACAGCGGCACTGAACCCTGGGTTCTGTACGACAGCAGTAGGAGGAATTACGCCCCAGAACTGCACCCAAGCCGTGGCCTTAAACGAAGCTGACAACATCCAAAATGCAAGGGTCTGGACCATATGGAGCGATCTGGATAACGGTGCGTTCAACTTCCCCAGGTCTATGATGAACACGCCGATTCCGGGCTCGCCCTTTGGGGCGAATGGCCAGCTGTCCTCCGGCGTGGGCATGAACACCAGCGTCGGCTACGGAAACTATAATGCTGGGTTCTTCTCGCTCAAGATGTCTGATTGGCACGGCCTAACCATGCAGTCCAACTTCACTTATGGAAAGGCGCTGGGCACCGGCTCGGAAGTCCAGGCCACCAGTCAATTCACCTTGCCGGATCCCTACAACATCCACTCGGCCTACGGCCTACAGCCGTGGGACCGTAAATTCCTCTTTAATACCTTTGTTGTTTATCAGCCGCCTTTCTTCAAGAGCCAGCACGGCCTCGTTGGACACATTGCAGGAGGCTGGACCTTTGCGCCCATCTTCGTTGTGGGCAGTGGCTTGCCGTTGGAGGTTTCGCCTACGGACGCCTTTGACAATGAAGTTTACGGCGGCGGGCAAGCGTTCGGCGAGGGAGAAGGCAATGACTTCGCCGCGTTACAAAATGCCGTTCGCATCTGCCCCAATAATTTTGGCAGCTCACGTCACAACAATATGCCCAGCGCGGGCGGTTTTGGCACGAGCGGCTTCGACAACGGTAATGGGACCGTCGTCGGCTTCTTCTCGGATCCGGCAGCTGCCTACAGTTGCTTCCGAAATCCAATCCTTGGTATTGACTCCACAAACGGCGGAGGCCAGGGGATTCTGCGAGGCCAGCCGTTCTGGAACGTGGACTTTAGCCTCAAGAAAAACGTCATCGTTACGGAACGTTTCGGCGTGGAGTTTCAAGCCATCTTCTCGAACCTGTTTAACCACGTTTATCTATCCGATCCCTACCTCGTCCTTGGTGATAAGGGCGACTGGGGGGCGCTTGGCGGGCTGAGTGGTATTCAGTTTACCGGGCAGGCGCAGGCTAATTCACCGCGAGCGATGGAGTTTGGTCTGCGCCTCCGCTTCTAACTTCTTCCGGCGGGATTCACCGTTCCGCCGCAAAAATGGGGAAGGCCAGACGGCCTTCCCCTTTTTTTTCGTTGGAATATCCCTAGCTGTCCGGTCGTAAGAGTTCATCTCTTACGTGTTTTCCGGGATGCCGATGCCAAAATATAGATTATTATCAACTACCTTTCGCACGACCTTGCCTGGAAGAGATCAGCGATCTGGCAATGAGTTTTGAGACCAGATGATGATCCAATAAGCCAGATGAAAAATCCTTCGTGAACTAAATCCAGGATGCAAGCGCGGAGGCGAATCAACCCTGGTGGCGGATGCGCTCGGCGAGGGAGCGGGCCCGCTGACGCGCGATGTCCACAAAGTGAGAGTCTCCCGCGATTTGATCGAGCATGGGTAGGACTCGCTTTGGTTCCGGCAGCAGGCTGCGGTTCAGATCCGTTTCGAATTGCAGCAAGGCGTCGTTGATTCCCAGCCGGTCGTACTTCATGCGCCGTGTAATCAAGTCCACATGTTCCTGCTGGCGTGCCAGGCCCTCAAAAATCTGCAAGAGCTGCGCTGCCGCCGAATTTAGAGTGTAGTTGAATTTTGCTTCATGGACTTCGGCGCCGGATTCCCACCGAAAGGTTTTCTCGCCTAGGTTGGCAATCTTGCGATGCACATCCAGATCCTGTCCCTGGAAATATTTTAATTGCGCCGCCAGATCGAACATCTTTGTGCGCCACGCCGCACTCACCTGAAAGGGCAATGAGCCGGGATCCTCGTCCAACTGCCGGATTTCATAGCCGGCGGTATCCGAATCCTCCCGCACGGTAATCTCGATAAACTCCGGTGAACTTCCTTTGAAGACCCGACGAAAGGTCAGCTTGGCGCCGGAAGGAGCGGGGACGGAGAACGCTGCAGCTGCCACCAGGCATGCCGCGCCAATCAATAGAAAAAACCGAAGAAGTGTCCTCATGGTCCTTTGTGACCGCAAAGCCGTCAACGCGTCGATAGGATGCGCGGCGGCCCGCCGCGCGTTGCGCCGCCCAATCGAATTTCGTTCGTTAAGTCGCTGGAACTTATGGCGGCGCGCAGGGTGCGCGGCTTCACCGTGGAATTCCCATCCGGCAATCCAAACCGCCGCCGAACCTGTTCCGCCTGCAGGTGGCACAGCGCGACCGCCAAGGCGTCGGCAGCGTCCGACGGTTCGGGTGTCTCGTTCATTGAGAGCAGAGCACGGATCATTAATTGCATTTGACGCTTGCTGGCGTGGCCGTAGCCGGCTACCGAAGCCTTCACTTCTCGCGGCGCATAACTGTAGACCACAACGCTATATTGAGCCGCGGCAAGCAGGATTACGCCGCGCACCTCGGCCAGCCGCAGCGCCGTGCGCATATTTAGGGCGGTGAACACGCTCTCGACAGCCATGGCATCCGGTGAAAACTCCTCGATCAGGCTGCACACTCGAGCGTGAACATCCTGAAGCACTGCCCCGGCGCATTCCTTTTGCCGCTTCGAAGCCACCTTCAAAGCTCCGTAATGAAGCATGCGGCAGTGGCGCCCGTCTGTTTCAACAATCCCGTATCCGGTCGGTCCCGCGGCCGCAGGGTCTATCCCGAGAACACGCAGATAGCCATTCTTCGCGCGGGTGGTGTCGGCTGACGAAGTCATTTCGTGCATGGCACCAAGTTTACGGCGAAGACCGGACTCCCGCCAACTTTTTGTCAAGAAGTTTGCAAACATTTGAGGAAAACCCAAAGCGGCTACTGAAAAGTACGCAGCGAGCTAAGGCAAAACGGCCCCAGGACTTTGTTTGTGGCCGCTTCAGAAGAAGCATTTTTGGAACAAAGGTTCAGTTTGCGCCGACAGCCGCCTGGATTTCCGATTCGTCAATATCGAAATTTGCGTAGACGTGTTGCACGTCGTCGTGCTCTTCGAGGGCTTCGACGAGGCGCACCATCTGTGTTGCCTGCGGGCCCGTCAGCTTGATGTAGTTTTGCGGCACCATGCCAATTTCCGCGGACGCGGGCGTGATACCCGCCTTGGTCAACGCTTCCTTCACCTTCTCGAGTGCATCCGGCGGAGTCACGATGTACCATGCGGAACCATCGTCCTTCAAATCTTCGGCACCCGCTTCCAGCACTAGGTCCAGCAACTTATCCTCGGTTGCCGCTTCCTTGGGAACGGAGATCTCGCCCTTTCGTTGGAACATCCATCCAACGGCACCGGCTTCGGCCAGGTTGCCGCCGTTTTTGCTCATGAGATGGCGAAATTCGCCCACCACGCGGTTGCGGTTGGTGGTGACCACTTGAATCAACATGCCCACGCCGCCCGGACCGTAGCCCTCAAAGGTGGCTTCCTCATATTGCTCGCCTTCGAGCTGCCCGGTACCGCGAAGAATGGCGCGTTCGACGTTATCACCTGGCATGTTCGCGCCCTTAGCCGCCAGAATCGCGGTTCGCAGCCGCGGGTTGGAGTTTGGGTCGCCGCCGCCGATGCGCGCGGCAATGCTGATTTCGCGAATGATTCGCGTGAAAACGCGGCCGCGCTTCGCGTCGGTGGCCCCCTTCTTGTGTTTAATCGTGGCCCATTTTGAATGCCCGGACATGACACATCCTCGTTTGTTTCACGTGACCGCGGCTCAGCCGAGGTCATCGATAGAAGAATTTTTGCGCCGCAGAGCGGTTTCGGTGATTGATGGCCGATTTGCGGCCAAACACCACGCGAACCGAGGTACGGTCGCCAAGAAAGTCGGCCGTCTTACGGCCGCCAAAAAAACAACACCAGTGCGGAGACTTACGGTGAACCGCAAACCCCTGCGGACCCACGGTAGTTTAGCACAGCCGACAAGATCGGGAAACGGGTTACACACTACTGCGCAGGCATCTCGTTGAATCAGACAGGCTTGCGCACAGCGGCCGCCCGGCCCTGCAGCGCACAGACATACTGTTGCGCGATCGCCTGCCATGAAAAATAACTCTGCTGCGCTTTGCGGCTTCTTCCTGCCAACGACTCCCGATAGATAGGGTTGCCCAGAACACGCGCCAGCGCAGGCCCGAACTGTTCCCCCGGCTCAATCAATACCACACCAGCCTCGGTGATCGGGGCAGCCGTCTCCCGGCCCCTTGCGGCGACAACTGGCAAGCCGCAGGCCACCCCGGCAATCGCGCTGCCTCGCCGTGTCGAAATTGGCCCTCGAGCGAAGAGCAACACGTCGCTTTTTCCAAGCACACGAACTACTTCCTCTGCGGCAAGGATTCCGCTGAGGCTCAATTCCACGTCCATTCCGTGCAAACTCTCCCGAAGAAGCTTCTCCGCGCTCTCCGCGTTGCGGCCAACAACCACCAGCCGCACAGGGCCAATCCTCTTCGCCACATAGCACATCGCTTCCACGATTGCTTTAACCTCTTCTGCTCCGACCCGGCCTGGAGACAAAGAGAATACAGCCACCGTCGGCGGTCGCTCCTGGCCGCTTGTTTCCTTCATCCAGGCTGTTTCCGGCGACGGCAGGTTGGCCCCAACAGGAATGAAAACAACATTTTGGGCACCGGGAGGAAGCCACTGAGCCTTCTCTCGTGGAACGGTAAGCACAGCGAGATCGGCGAGCCTGACCGCTTCTCTCATTGTGTATATCTGCACTTGGCGTCGAACCTGGTCGACAAGTCGGCCTCCTTCGTAAGGCTGCGCGTCGTGGAACACCACGCCGCAACGTGCGCCGTATTTTTGGAGGAATTGAACCAGGCTTAAAACAGGCATGGAAAACCCCCTGCGAGACCAAGCGAGGGCGGTATACTGAATTAGGACCCAATCATTTTTCCAAAGCCCGGCCTTTCGGTCCATTTTGGCGAAGGCCTTCCTCCAGCCGAGCTCACACCAAGGAAAGCGCTCCAGTTCGAAGGAGACTCCCAGTGCCTCCAATGCCGATCCCAAGTATTGGCAGTATTCCTCGACTGCATCCGTAGGCTCATCCCGCCGCCCGAGTAATGCCACGCACCGTTGTTTCATTGCGGAAAAGTTAGAACAGATTCCTTGGCCGGATTCTCGATATGCAGTGCAGACGTCCATTCCACGCCCGCCAGCTTAACACGCCGAGACCTGCGCCAAAACCGCTATACTGGCGTGTGTTCGAGCACATGCGCGCACAATCACGAATCACGAAGATTGGCTTCGAGATGGTCTTGTAGGTGATTACATTTCTTTTCTATGTCGTCTCCGAAGAGATTCCGGGATGAAACTCCTCATCTACAGCCATTTCTTTGCGCCAAGCATCGGCGGGGTGGAGACTATTGTGCTTTCCCTCGCCCGCGGCCTCGCCGAGGTCCGTAATGAAAAGGGACTTGCAGAATTCGATGTCACTTTGGCGACACAAACCCCGGCGGGGAGTCACGACGACAGTTCGCTCCCAT
>WNFS01004432.1_pt1 | contig 10706 bp, 9 predicted proteins | sample 5400141 | NCBI WGS metagenome assembly WNFS01 (sample SAMN13153358, study PRJNA577476) | soil metagenome | isolation source: 60 cm saprolite under Madrone tree | place: USA:California | collected 2016-06-14 | reverse complement strand
TGGCGAACATCACCGTCATCCCGATGTCGGGATGGCTGCTGAAGCGCTTCGGCTTCAAGCGCTACTACACAGTCTCGATCCTGATCTTTACGGCCGCCAGCGCGCTCTGTGGCCTGGCGTGGAACCTGCCTTCGCTCATCTGTTTCCGCATCCTCCAGGGGTTGGGCGGCGGGGCCATCATCCCCACCTCGCAGAGCGTGCTCTTCTCACGCTATCCGGAGAAGGAGCACGGCATGGCCGGCGCTCTCTTCGCCATGGGGGCAATCACTGGACCGCTCTTGGGCCCCACGATCGGGGGATACCTGGTGGAGTGGTCGAGCTGGCACTGGATCTTCTTCATCAACGTTCCGCTCGGCCTCATCGCCGCCTGGATCGCGTGGACCCAGATCGAGCAGCCGGGCTTCGTTTCCGACCGCTCTCCAGTCGACCGATTCGGCATCGCGCTACTGGCCCTGGGCATGGTTTCCCTGCAGTACGTGCTGGAGGAAGGAAACCGCAACGACTGGTTCGAGGACAAGACCATCACCGTCCTCGCCGTCGTTGCCGCGATTGCGCTGATCGGATTCGTCACCCACGAGCTCGAGCACGAGCATCCGGTGGTCGATCTGCGCGTCTTCCGGAATCGCGCCTATGCGGCGGCCACCACCCTCAACTTCCTCGTGGGTACGGCCATCTTCGCGGGATCGGTGCTGCTCTCACTGTATTGCGGCACGATCCTGCACTATCGCGCGCTGGACATCGGACGCGTGTTCCTGATGGGGACCTGGATTCAGCTCTTGATCTTTCCGGTGGTGGGAAAGCTCGTGACCAGGGTCGACCCGCGTCTTCTGCTGGTAGTCGCAAATGCGGGCATCTTCGCCAGCCTGTGGCTCAACGCGCACCTGACGGCGGAAGTGACCACAGGGCAGGTCGCGCTCCCGCTCTTCGTCCGTGCCGTCGGCACCGGGTTTGGCTTCATTCCGCTCACGGTGCTCGGGGTTGCGTCGCTCCCTCCGGCGCAGCGGCCCGGCGGCACCGCCCTGTTCAACCTCACGCGCGAGCTCGGCGCATCGATCGGAACGGCATGGATGAGCACCGCGCTCGCCCGGCAGGTGAAGCAGAACTTCACCTTCATCACCAGCCACGTGGACGCGTACGGGTCGCTCGTCGCCGAGCAGAGGACGCTGCTCGAGCACGGGCCGGGGGCCCGGCTCTTCGACCCGCAAGGCGCGGCGCTCGCCCTGCTGAACCAACGCATCGGCGCGCAGGCGCTGCTCCGGGCCTTCAACAGCACCTTTCTCTTGCTGGGCCTCGCGTTTCTCGCGGCGAGCTGGGTGATCGTCCTGATGCGACGGCCGCAGCGAGGAGCAGCCGTGGATGCGGGCGCGCACTGAGTCCCGGGCTCGACCCGCTATTCCGGGTCCTGCCCGTTTCCCTCCGGCGGGCTCTGCTGGTCTTTGTTGTCGACGCTGTCCGGACTCCCCGTCTCGGCAGCGTTGATCTGATCGTTCGTGGGCGACTGGCCACCCATGACCCGGTCCCTATAACGACCGACGGGATTGCCCATCTGGGTACCATGGATCCCGGCGTCCATCGAGGATTGCGCCGGCGCGCGGCCGTCGTCAGTGCTGGTCGGGTTGGGGTCAGCACGCGCAACTCCGCCTGCGGCGGCGGAAAGCGCGACTGCGGCGGCGAGCGAGAGGCTGAGTTTCGAGGACATTGCGGGTCTCCTTGTGCCGTTCCAGGGTTGCTTCATGCTGGAGCGTTGGACAAACCGGGACGCCGGCCGACGCGCCGGATCCGACCGGAGGCGGTCTGGCGTCGACGAGCGCCGGAAGCCGTGGCCCCAGGGGGTGCGAAGGCCCGTGTTACGGGAGTTGCACCTGCACGGGCGCGCCGGGGACGGCAGGCGTACCGCTGAGGATCACCAGATAGCGCCTTGGCGAACCGCCCGTGCCCTGGACGACCTGACGGATCGGGCCGACGGCGTTGACGATGGCGGCGCCCGCCGGGTTGGTCACGAAGCCGGCGAGAGGCTCCAGGGGACCGCCGGCATCGGCCGTCGGCGAGAGCGCGAGCACGTAGGGCTTCCTGGGCTCGAGACCCGTGACCGCATTGGGGACGTAGACGACCGCCTGCGCCGCCTGGCCGATCGGAATAGTGGCGACGACCTTGTTCTCGAGGGTATCGATCGCCGTCACGGTGTCGCCATTCTCGATGCCCACGTAGATGCGCGTTCCGTCACCGGAGGGCCAGATCCCGTGAGGCAGCTCACCGACCGGTATTCTCGCCACCTGCTCGAAAGTGTCGGTGCGGAACGCGAGGACCGCGTTCAGCCCGCCGACGGTGACGTAGGCGAACCGGCCATGCGCGTTCCGGACGATGTTGACGTGGTTCGTGATCGGACCGGTGTCGAGCACCTTGAGGACGTTGAATGGCGGCCTGGCGGAGAACGCCATCGTCTTTCCGACGTCCTTCAGGGTCAGCCACACCTGATCTCCCTCCGGCGTCGCGGCGATGTTCGGACAGAACGGCGACTCCTGCTTCACCTTGCCGACCACCTTGTGATCGGCGACGGACACGACAGCGGTCTCCGGCGTGAAGCTCGAGCACACGTAGCCGTACTTGCCGTCGGGCGAGAAGATCGTCATACCGGGCCCGTTCGACAGCTGGATCCGCTGCTTTTCGCGGAACGTCTTCGCGTCGAGGACCGCGACGTAATCCTCTCCCCGCACAGTGACCCACACCTCGTTGCCGTCCGGCGTGAAAAACGCCTCGTGAGGCGAGCGCCCGACGTAGGTGACGTGCTTCACCGCATTGGTCGCGGTATCGATGAAACTGACCGAGTTGGAACCGATCGAGACCACCACCAGCGTGCGGTGGTCGGGCGAAAAACCCAGGCCGTGGACGAGGAGTTGGCCGCGGTAGAGGGGCGACAGGTTCGCCGGCTGCGGATCGCCGAGCCGGATCACGCCCAACAGCCGGTTGGCGGCGGGGTCGATCACGGAAATCGTGTTTGAAAACTGTTCGGCAGCGTACACGCGGTCGCGAGTGCTCAGAGGGATTTCGGGCGCCGTCGCTGCGTATGGCACCTGGCCGGCGAGCGATGCGCCGGCGACCAGCGCGAGCGCGAAGATCATCGAGAGGAGGCGGGCCACGTCACTCCTCCTCGGCGTGATCGGGCGCCGTCTGCGTCGGCACCGGACTGCCGGGCGGAAGAGGATCGCCGAGCGCGAGATGCATCACCGCGATCTCCTGTTGCTGATCGACGATGATCTCCTGGGCAAGCCGCTTCAAGCGCTGGTCCCTTCCGTAGCGCAGCTCGGCGATCGCCATGTCGATGGCACCTTGGTGGTGCGGGATCATCATGCGTGCGAAGTCGCGGTCCGGATTGCCCGTGAAGGGCACGTTCATCGCCGCATGCATGCGGGCAGTCGCGCCCTCGATGATCGACTGGAACCCGGAGCCCCCGGACGGGGCCTGGCGGTGCGAGGAAGCGCCCGTGAGGGCGAGAGCGAGAATCGCGGCGAACGAGAAGGACGACGGCTCCCGGAGAATCGGCTCGAGTCGGGGGGGCATGTGCAGCTCCAATCTGATCACCTGACGACAACTGCCACGAACGTGAACACGGCTACCGATCAGCTGTTTGCAAAAATCGTGCGCCGGCGCAGCTGCGAACGCAAAGGTGTTCGAGTACAGTCAGGTGGGAAAGCCATGCCGGAGCCGGACGCAACCGTGTTCGTGGTGGACGACGATGCCTCGATTCGAGAGGCACTCGCGAGCCTGGTCCGGTCGGCGGGCCTGAAGGCCGAGACCTTTGCCACGGCCCAAGAGTTCCTGGCCCGCGCGCCCGCGAACGTTCCCGGCTGCCTGGTGCTCGATGTCCAGCTGCCGGGCCTGAGCGGGCTGGATCTCCAATCGCGGATGCGCGAGCTCAACCTGGAGATTCCCGTCGTGTTCATCACGGGGCACGGCGATGTTCCCACGTCGGTGCGGGCGATGAAAGCAGGGGCCCTGGAGTTCTTGACCAAGCCGGTCCTCGAGCGGGAGTTGCTGGATGCGATCGCACGGGCGATCGAGCGCGATCGGGCCATACGCCGGCGGCAAGCGGAGATGGGCGAGCTGAAGGGCCGGTATGGATCGCTGACGCCCCGTGAGCGGGAAGTGATGGAATTGGTGGTCTCGGGGCTGCTCAACAAGCAGGTCGCCGCCGAGCTGGGCACCAGCATCGTCACCGTAAAAGTCCATCGAGGACAGGTGATGCAGAAGATGCGCGCAGAGTCGCTGGCGGACCTGGTCAGGATGGCCGAGAAGCTGGGGATACGCCACGACAAGAGGGGGTAGGCGCGCCGTCGGGGCCTATACCTTGGTGTGCCTATACCTTGGTGCAATTGACCTGCTCGCTGGGGGGTTGATCATCCTGGGACTGGAGCGAACCGGTCCCGTGATGGCGAACATTCCTCTCATATCAGTGGTCGATGACGACAACTCCGTGCGTGACTCCGTCGGAGGCTTGCTCAGGTCCGTCAGCTTCGGAGTGGTGGTGTTTGCCTCGGCCGAGGAGTTCTTGAGCTCGAATCGCGCGCGCGAGACAGATTGCTTGATCCTCGACGTGCGCATGCCCGGAATGAACGGGTTCGAGTTGCAGTGCCGTCTGGCGGCCTGCCATCTGGAAATGCCGGTTATCTTCATCACCGCACATGGAGATGAAGAACTGCGGTCGCGAGCCCTGAGGGGGGGCGCCGTGGATTTCTTGCTCAAACCATTCAGCGAGGAGGCGCTGCTGACTGCGGTCCAGGCAGCTCTGAGCCCGAAATGATCTGGTGCGATGGATGATCGAAGTGGGAGGGGCTCGGCGGTTGCCGCGCTCCGGTCGAAGAAAGGTAAGGCCATGAGCGAGACATATCCTCCCGTCTACGTCGTGGATGACGATCTGGCGGTGCGCGAGTCCGTGGCAAGTCTGATCCGCTCGGCGGGGCTGAGGGTGGAGACGTTCAAGTCGGCGCAAGAGTTCCTGGTCAGGCCGCGGACGGAGATACCGGGCTGTCTGGTGCTGGACGTGAAGCTGCCGGGGCTGAGCGGGCTGGATCTGCAACAGGAGCTCGCCAAGGCCGATCTCCAGATTCCCATCATCTTTCTCACCGGTCACGGCGACATCCCCATGTCCGTGCGAGCCATGAAGTCCGGAGCGTTCGAGTTCTTCACCAAGCCTTTCGACGATGAGGCCCTGCTGGAGGCGATCCGGCAAGCGATGGTCCGCTACCAGGTTCCGCACAGGGGGAAGAAAGGCGCGAGGAATGCTCTCGAGAACATCGTGGGCGCAAGCGCCGCGTTGAAGGCCGTGCTCAATCGGGTGGCAAGCGTCGCGCCGACGGAATCGACGGTGCTGATCCTGGGAGAGACGGGGACGGGAAAGGAACTGGTGGCACACGCAATCCACGGCCGGTCGCAGCGGTCCTCGCGACCCCTCGTCAGCGTGAATTGTGCCGCCATCCAGCCCTCCCTGATCGCCTCTGAGTTGTTCGGTCACGAGAAGGGAGCGTTCACGGGAGCGCTGCAGCAGCGCCGAGGCCGGTTCGAGCTGGCGGAAGGAGGAACGATCTTCCTGGACGAGGTCGGCGACCTTCCCGCGGAGACCCAGATTGCCCTGTTGCGGGTGCTGCAAGAGCGCGAATTCGAGCGGGTGGGTGGGAATCAACCGATCCGGGTTGACGTGCGGGTGATCGCGGCCACCAATCGTGACTTGCAGGCTGCGATTGGCGCCGGCACCTTTCGCAGCGACTTGTTCTACCGGCTCAATGTATTTCCCATCGAGGTTCCGCCCCTGCGGGAGCGACGAGAGGACATCCCGCCGCTGGTCGACCACTTCATTCGCCTCCATGCGGGTAGAGCGGGGAAGAAGGTGCGCGCCGTGGATGAGAAGACCCTGGAGATGCTGCGGACGTACTCCTGGCCGGGGAACATCCGCGAGCTACAGAACGTGATCGAACGGTGGGTGATTGTCTCGGACACCGAGGTGCTCTCGACGGATGAGAGCTGGCTCCCCCGGGATACTGTTCAGACCGGAGTGGGTGCATCGGCACAGCACGACCAGAAGCTGAACCTACGCGACCATGTCGAGGCGGTGGAGCGCACGCTGATCGGCCGGGTGATGACGGCGGTCGGCGGAAATCAGTCGGAGGCGGCGCGACGCCTGGGTCTGAGTCGCGGATCGCTCATCGAGCGGCTGAAGAAGTACGGCCCGATGCCAGACTGAGGCTGCGCTGCGTCGAGCCAGGCGTCAAAGCTGATTGACGAATCCACAAAGCATCAGGCGAGCCCGATGTCCATCTCGACGGACTGCCTGCGGCGACGTTCGCAGGATGGCGGCCACTTCGTCGACCGGCAGCAGGAGAAGATCCCGCAGAACGAACGCACCGCGAGTCTGATCGTCGATGCACTCGAGCGCCTCGCGGAGGAGCCCTGTGATTTCAATCGGTCCCGAAGAGCTGCCCTCCAGCTCGGGCCGGCGGCCCTTGCTGGCGATGAGACGGCCTGCGCGGTCGAAACCAGGCAGGAATGGCTCGAGCGAGCCGGACGACCTGCGGCCATCGCGCCGCCGGTGCTCCAATGCGGTCTTCATCGCGATGCCATACAGCCATGTCGTGAATTTCACACCCGCTGGAAAGGACCCCAGCTCGCGCCAGGCGGACAGGAAAGCTTGCTGGAGGGCCTCTTCAGCCTCACCCGAGGTCGCGCACATGTTCCTCGCGATCGCGTAGACCGCTTCGCGGTGCCGCGTCACCAGCGCGGCGAATGCCGCCCCGCTCCCTCTCCGGGCGCGATCAGCCAGCATCTGGTCGGACGCGAGGGAGTCGTCGAGGTACTTGGATGAGATCATCATTCAGGGCACCAGCCAAGCAGGATCCGGACCAACGACCGGGCGGTCACGACGCCTCCAAATTCCAAGGGAGCGCCTTTTCTTGATCGATTCAGCGACAGGGGGTGTCGGATCTCTGCGCAACGCCGCTCCGGCACACCCCTGAACGAAGGGCGCGAGCGTAACTCAGCGGGACGCCTGGCTAACGGCCCCGGTTGCCGGCATCAGATCATCGCGACGGTTCTGTCTCCAGGCGGCCTCGTCGTCTCCGAGCGCGCGCGGCCGTTCCTTGCCGTTGCTGATCGCCGTGATGTGCGATGCATCCAGACCGAGGTTCACGAGGTAGTTTTTCGCAGCGTCGGCTCGCCTCTGCCCTAGTGCCAGGTTGTACTCGCGCGTGCCACGTTCGTCGCAATTCCCCTCGATGCGGAGGTCCTGGTCGGGGCGCTGCCGCGCCTGATCGAACAAGGTCTGCAGCGTCGCTCGCGTTTCTGGGCTCAGCTCGGAGCTGTCAAAGGCGAAATAGACGCTGGTGGCGGCGATCTCCACGGTGCGCGGGGCCGCCACGGGTTCCGCCGGCGCCACAGGAGAGGGTGAAGCGGGGGGCGGAGTTGCTTCCACAACCGGCTCTGCCGAGGCGGAAGGAGGCGGCTGCGCGTGCGAGCAGGCAGCGGCGGCGAGTACAGCGGCAGCGAGGATCCGGATCGAATTCATTGCACGCTCCTTGAGTCCAGGGACAGCAGCTTTCGTGCGCCCGGTTGCAAGTGGACCTAGCAAGAGCGATGCCTAAAGACCAAGGTCGGTCAATCCCGGATGGCCATCCGGACGCCGGCCCAGGGGCCAGCGATACTTCCGGTCCGATTCCGTGATGGGAAGATCGTTGATGCAGGCCAGCCGCAACCGCATCAAGCCATTCTCCTCGAATTCCCAGTTCTCGTTGCCGTACGAGCGGTACCAATTCCCAGAGTCATCGTGCCACTCGTACGCGAAGCGGACTGCAATCCGATGTCCCCCGAAGGCCCAAAGCTCCTTGATCAGCCGGTAGTCCAGCTCCTTGTTCCACTTGCGCGCAAGAAAGGCGATGATCTCCGGCCTTCCGTTGACGAACTCCGAGCGGTTCCTCCAGCGCGAATCCAGCGTATAGGCCTGGGCGACCTTCCCCGGATCGCGGGAATTCCAACCATCTTCGGCCAATCGCACTTTCTGAGCGGCTGATTCCTGAGTGAACGGAGGCAACGGCGGACGTGTCGTCATCCCGACGAGCAGTGCAAATCGCGCGCCGCCTGGCATGGTGCGGGGCGGGCCGCTATGCTCGGGGCCGGTGACGGACGTCAGTGGCCCGCCAGCCTCCAGACACTCCTCTTGGGCTGCACACGTGAGCGGCGCCATTTGGAGTCGCCTTCGGGCACCCGGCCGATCCGTCTCGTTGATCCTGCGATATGGCGTAGCGAGCGCGAGCGTCGTTCTGGCGTTGCTCGTCACGCTGGCGCTGAACCGCCGGGGGATTCGGGGCACACCGTTCATTCCTGCGATCATCGTGAGCGCCTGGTACGGTGGCATCGGCCCCGGTCTACTCGCCGTCGGCCTCTCCCTCCTGGCCATGCATCAGTTCATCGTGGGGCCGGGTCGGAACTTCCAGCCCGTCACGATCGACGACGCCTGGTACCTCCTCGTTTTCGCGCTGTCGGCTTTGCTCGTCGCCTGGATCACCGGGACACAGCGACGCACGAAAGTGGAGCTGCAAAAGGCGCACCACGACTTGACGGCGAGGATCGGTGACCTCGCCCTCGCAAACGAGCGGCTGCAGGCCGAGGTCCTCGAGCGCCGGCGAGTGGAGGCGGAGGCCTACAAGCAGGCGAGCCTTCTCGACCTGACACACGACTCGGTCTTCGTGCGCGACCTGAACGACGTCATCACCTACTGGAACCGGGGCGCCGCGGAGCGGTACGGGTGGTCGAGGGCGGAGGCGGTCGGACGGGTCTCCCATCAGCTCACGCAGACCACCTTCCCCGCACCACTCCCGGAGATCGAATCCGAGCTCTACCGGACCGGTCAATGGGAAGGAGAGCTCATCCATACGAAACGCGACGGCACGCAGGTGGTGGTGGCGAGCCGCTGGTCCTTGCAGCGCGACCAGCAGGGGCGGCCGGCCGGGGTGCTGGAGACCAACAACGACATCACCGAGCGCAAGCGCGCCGAAGAGACCCTGCGCCGGAGCGAGGCCTATCTCGCTGAATCGCAGAGGCTGACGTATACGGGCAGCTGGGCCTTGAACGTCGCCAGCAAGAAGCTGATCCACGCATCCGAGGAACTGCTTCGCTTGTTCGGCTTCGATCCCGCAGGCGGCATTCCCCCGCTGGACGAATTCATCCAGCGCGTTCACCCCGACGATCGAGCCAGGTCGGGCGAACACCTCGAGAGATCGATCCGGGAAAGAACGGGAGGCGAATGGGGTTTCCGAGCCGTTCTTCCGGGCGGGGCCCTCAGGTACATCTACTCGGTGAGCCATCCAGTCTTCAACGCGTCTGGCGAGCTCGTTGAGCTCGTCGGTACGGCTGTGGACGTGACCGAACGCAAGCGCGCCGAAGAGGAGCTGCTCGAAAGCGAGAGGAGATACCGACACATCTTCCAGATGGTCAGCGTGTCCATCTGGCAAGAAGATCTCTCTCAGCTCAAGGCGGCGATCGACCAGTTGAAGGCAGACGGCGTCGAGGATTTTCGCCAGTACGTCGCCGCCCACCCGGAATTCGTGGACCAGGCGATCTCGATGGCGAAGATCGTGGACGTCAACGACGTCACCCTCGAGTTGTTTGCGGCGGAGAGCAAGGATGAGCTCCTGGTGTCGCTGGACAAGGTATTCGTGCCCGAGACGCGAAAGGTCTTTGAGGGCGCGCTGATCGCGATCGCCGAGGGCCGGACGTCCTTCGAGGCCGAGAGCGATCTCCGGACCCTCAAGGGGGAGAAGCTCACGGTCCTGATCACGACCACCTTCCCACCACCGCCCGCTCGTCTCGACAACGTCCTCGTGACGCTCACCGACATCACCGAGCGTAAACGGGCCCAGTATCTGACCGCACAGGTATTCGAGGCTTCACCGGACGGCATCTGTATTTTCGGAAGGGATTACCGGTGTCGACGCGCCAACGACGGGGTGGGCCGGATCTGGGGAACGCCTGCCGAGAAGGCGATCGGCATGCACTTGTCGGAGCTGCTGGACAGGGACGGCTTCGAGCAACGGGTCAAGCCGGCATTGGACCGGTGCTTCGCGGGAGAAGATCTCAACTACGCTTCCTGGGTCAGCTCCAAGGGCCTCGGCCGGCGTTACCTGTCGGTCAGCTATTCGCCCCTGCGGCCGGCCTCGGATCGGGTGGAGGCGGCGCTCGTCATCGCTCGCGACCTCACCGAGCACATGCAGGCCTGGGAAGCATTGCGCGAGGCGCAGGCGGAGCTCGCGCGGGTCACTCGCGTGACGATGTTGGGAGAGATCACCGCTTCGATCGCGCACGAGGTCAACCAACCGCTTGCGGCGGTCGTGATGAACGGCAATGCGTGCCGGCGCTGGCTCGCCGCCGACCCGCCCAACCTGGACGAGGCCCGGGGGGCGGCGCAGCGCGTGGTGAAGGACGGAGAGCGCGCCGGCCAGGTCCTCGCGCGCATTCGCTCCCTGGTGAAGAGAGGCACTACGGAGCGAAATGCGCTGGACGTCAACGACGTCATCCGTGAAGCGCTCGGGTTCACGCGCGCGGAGCTGGAACGGCAAAGAGTCGCCATCCGCACCGAGCTGAACGACGATCTCCCGGTCGTCGTGGGCGATCGGGTCCAGCTGCAGCAGGTGCTCGTCAACCTGATCCTCAACGCGCGCGATGCC
>WNFS01007718.1_pt1 | contig 10707 bp, 11 predicted proteins | sample 5400141 | NCBI WGS metagenome assembly WNFS01 (sample SAMN13153358, study PRJNA577476) | soil metagenome | isolation source: 60 cm saprolite under Madrone tree | place: USA:California | collected 2016-06-14 | reverse complement strand
TTCTTTTGATAAAAGTAGAGGAGAGATAAATCGCTGAGTGTCTTTACCGTATCCGGATGGTCGTGGCCGAGAGCTTTTTCGCGAATGGAGAGAGCGCGAATTAGGAGGGGCTCAGCCTTTGCAATGTCGAATTGCTCCCGGTCGCGATAAAGCTGCCCCAAGTTGGCCAGAGCAATGGCAAGATCAGGATGGTCTGGTCCTATGGCCTTTTCATAGGCGCCGACAGACCGCTTGAAGAACGATTCCGCTTCGGCATACCTACCCTCCCGATCGGCGATGAGGCCAAAGTTGTTTAGAGTGGCGCCATCTGGATTAGAGGCCGTCCCCTCCAGATGTTGCTCGATGTTTCGAGACCGCTCCAACACTTCACGGGCTTCGCGTGTTTTGCCCCGCGCTTCTTCGACGACGGATAAGCCTTGGAGCGCATGGGCAACGTCCAATCCGCTAAGGCCCTCCACCTTCTCATACATGCTCAATGCCATCTGATACTGGTCAGCGGCGTCAGCGAAACGACTTTCTTTACGGTACGCCTCCGCTAAAGTGAAATGGGCATTAGCAAGGAGGCCATGAGGAGCAGCACCGAGGAGTTGCTGATAACGGGTGATGGCGTGATTCAGAAAGGATTCGGCGTCTGAATAGCGGCCTTGTTTGTTACACAGGAATCCAAGGTTGAGCATCGAGCTGGCGTCGTCTCCCTGGGCAGCAGGGGGATTCTTTTGAAAGATCTCAAGAGCTTCGGAAAAGAGTTGCTCGGCTTTAGCATCGTTGGAACTGTCCCGAGCAATGACCCCTAGATTGAATTTTATGCGGCCGATATCCGTGCTTTCGATAGACCGGATTATAGAGGATAGTTCGAGTGCGCGCTCCAAGAGCGGTTCCGCTTGATTGTGTTTGTGATCTGCGCGGTACGACTCGCCGAGTAGAAGCACGGTCCGAAAAAGGTGTGGGCCGCCAGGCCACCATCTTTCAGCCTTGGCGAGCAAGGGGACAAGTATCTCCTCAGCTTTAGTGTAGTTCTGACTCGAATAAGCTAACCCGGCCTTTTCATAAGCATCGCTCCAGGTGCTTTCCCGGTAGCGATGGACGAGGGTCCAGGCGCCCCAGCATATAACTACGATAAGAAGGCCAAGTAATAGCCATCGACGTATGTTTTTAGATTCCGCCACAGAGAGCCCCGTGCTTAGACGAACATTCACCTGTCCATTCTCCTTAATCTTGAGGGGGCACGCAGCGAGCGCACAAGGCGGAATGTTCCGCAAGTACATCAATCGTGTACTAATAGATTGGAATAAAGTTGAGGGCATCATATGGGTAGTAGCAGGAACTTGTCCGGTAACCCGACTTACCGGGACTTGACCCGGAAGACGGCGACAGGTGTAGAGTTTTCAGCTGGGACCTACATGATGCCCAGTCTTCCACGGACGTCTATGCGGGCTGTTCTTTGGGTTACGTTTGCCGGATATGGTTTCAATGTTTTAGCCCCACAGACCGCCCACTCTCAGAATACAAATTCTCCGCAGAACGAATGCGCTACTAGTGAAATCCTAAAGCCAACTACAAAGACGCTTCCTGGAACCTATACCGAAGAGGCAGAGAAGAACAACATCGAAGGAACGGTAGTTCTGTGTCTGACAGTCGATGCGAGTGGAAAAGTGACAGATGTTCGCCCGCTTAGCGGTCCTTCGCAGCTCTTACAGCCATCGGTGGATGCGGCAAAAAAGTGGCAGTTTGAACCTCCTCGGAAGGCCCCCGCCTCTACCAAAACCGAAATGACATACAGCATGACCAAAGCGTGTCCTGAGGGCAAAGGGAGTGACGTGGGCGAAATAGTTGTAACCATCGTGCCTACAGAACATGAAAAGGGCGGCGATTTGAAGATTATTGGCAAGGTATCTCAGGCATTACCTCCTTACCCAGAGGCTGCGAGAGCCGAACGGCGTCGCGGACAGCTTTACCTCTCCATCCTTGTAAACCCAGATGGAAGCGTCACGGATGTCCGAATCACGAAATCGCTGGACGAACTTCTCGACAAGCTGGCAGTGGAAACTGTTCGCACGTGGAGATTCAAAGTTTCCTCTGGAGGCAAGCCAACCAATGTTTCCGTCACCTTGAGTTTTCGGATACCCTGCCTCGACCATTGATTATTAAAGACTGGCTGGCAAGCGCCTGATTAACGCTGCTAATCGGAAAGGTGGGTCCCGGTACCGACAGGCCCCAGTCACACGAACAGACGATTTCATACTCTTGTGAATTTCTTTCAGGATATCTTCAGGCTGCTCCTGACGTAACGCTCTATCCGCCGCAGAGTGTGAATGATGAGGTTCCGAGAAGGATCGGCGGATGGTTCACGCGGGAGAGTATATCGGACATGTGCAATCGGGCCTCAAGAAGCGTACGATGGAAGGAGGCGTCATGAACGCTACATCTCTGGGCACAATCGTGAAAAAGTCAGTGGGTTGGTCCATTTGGCTCAGCGTCCTGATGATCCTGGCTGGTTTCCTTGCTATCGCCGTACCTCAGGCGGCTGGAATCGCCGTGAATTTATTGGTCGCCTGGCTCCTCGTTTTCAGTGGGGGAGCCCACCTGGCGTTTGCCTGGCACACGCGCACGGCGGGCGGAATTCTCTGGGAACTGCTGGTGGGCATTCTCTATGTTTTCGTCGGATGCTACCTACTGTTTCGTCCAGTAGCTGGCTTGGCGTCACTCACTCTCGCACTCGCGATCTACCTTTTTGCCGAAGGAGTCTTGGAACTTATCTTGTCGTTCCGGCTCCGCCCCATGCCTGGCTCGGGCTGGCTGCTATTCGACGGAATCATCACCCTGATCCTTGCCGTCATGATTTGGAGGACCTGGCCATCGAGCACCGAATGGGTCATCGGCACGCTTGTGGGGATCAGCATGCTTTTCAGCGGAATCTCTCGCCTGATGCTTTCTCTAGCCGCGCGCCGACTGGTCGACAAGTTGGCTTAGAAGGCGCTCGCCCGGTGATACGGTCAAGGTCGTAGGCTCGCGTGGCACGGCAAGAATCCGTGCGATCCTGACCAGCGTGCACGGGGCTTTGCTTGAGAAACAGATCGATGGCTTCCGGCGCTGGAATTTGGATGAGCTACGATTGGTGAAGCGAGGGCAGAAGAAAGCCCTGCTATCCATCTGAGAGGTATTTTGTGACCTCAGCCTCCGCCCTTGACTGAGCCGTCCGCCTTAACCACGACATGGTGACTTGTCTGCTGGCTGTAAATAACGTAGTCGCCCGGTTCTGAAGCCATCAAAATCTTGATGCGCAATCTCGCAACGTCGAGCGTTTCCACAGTGCCTTTCCGCACCAACTGGCCGTCACTGTCCACAAGAAAAATGTCGAAGGGCGGAATCATTCTTTCATCCGGGGTGGCAGTTATCGTAGCAATAGATTAGCAGTCATCTTGCGTCTGCAAAGCGCATCAACACCATGAGTTAATTCCTCGACCATTTCGCTGACGACTCGATGTCTACGCGTCAATTTGTGACTCATCAGCCCGAAACTTTCTTTTGAGTTGGGGACTCTAAAATATTTCTGCCGGTCAGACAGGAGAACTAATACAATCGTGCGCCGAAAACGCATCCTTTCACGTTTTTCGGGTTTCGAGAGATTTCAGCCCGCCGCCTGCTGCTACTTGGCGGCAGCACCCAGATTGCTGCCAACGCCGGTGGCAAAATCCCAGCCGGTTTGTGCTCTGAGGTGGCCTGCCCTGCCGGAAGTGATGTCGCGAAAGTTGGCGCTGGAACAATTCGAAGAGGGGCCGCTCCCACAGATGCTGTAAATGGTGCCCAGCTCGGCCGGACTGGTTTGGCCGAAGGAGCCAGCCAGATTGACGATGCCAGACAGGGAGGGGCTTGAAACGCTCGTGCCGCCGAAGATCAACCAGCCGACGAGCCCGCCGCAGGCAGTGCTGTCATATACCCACACGCCGGTGTTGGGGTTTGCGTCAAAGGAGAAATCCGGGGTGCCCCGCTGAGACCCCACTAGATTCTGAACCGGGTTCTGGTAGGAGGGACGCAGCTCGTAATTGCTCGGGCCGCCGCCTCCGCTGCTCCAGGCGCTCTCACCGAGGAAATTCCCCGAGCCGTCGCGGTTGACGGTCGTACCTCCGGCAGAGACCACATACGGCGAGACGCTCGGATAGAGAGTGTGGCCGCCCGAATCACCGCTGGCCGCAAAATAAACCACGCCGGTTTGTTGGAAGTGGGCGTCGAATAGATTTTCTCCCAGGAACTCACTCCCTCCCCAGCTCATCGAGACCTCGCCGGAGCCGCCGTTTGCCGTGACGATGCCGCTGGCCACATCCACCGCATTAAGCAGATCGGTAAAGCTGTTCGAGGCTGCCTCGACCAAGATGATTTTGGCGTTGGGGGCCATGGCGTGCGCCCATTCAATATCTAAAGCTGCCTCCTGCGCCCAGCCGCAGTTCGAGGAAGGCTGTGTGCCGGTCGCATAGACCTTCTGGAACTGGTCGGGGCAGCTGCCGGTGCTGGCTAAGCCGCCCGAAGTGCAGGGCAGGCCGAATTGCTGGGAGAACACATAGAAGTCATTATCGGCGGTGGGATAATCGAAGGCGTCCACAATCGCGATGATCTTCGAACCGCCGCTCGCGTTCGGCAGCCCGTTATTACCGTCGCTGACCTTCCCGCTGACAGGGCAGCCAGTACTCAGGCTGGCACCGGAAGTCTGATAAACGCAGGCCAGGGAGCCTGGTGTTTCCCCGACGGGAACAGTGGAAGAGTGAGCCGAACCCGGCTTTTGGGGACGGACTAAGATCAAGTGGTTGGTGTGCGCCCTCATGCCGACGTCGGATGGATGCTCGACGCTACTCGGGGGAAGAACCATCACGTCGGTCGAGGAACTGGGGCTCTGGCCAAAGCCTGTTGCTGGCCAAAGGATAGCGCTAGCAATCCAGAGGAACGCAAAACGGCTCTTCATCGCTGCCTCTCTTTCTTTTGCTGAACCAATTGCGGGGGCGCAATCAGTTTCACAAATTTTACCGGATAATATTGCAGCAAGAACCTAGCAATTGCTTGAAATCGCGCCATGTCTCGCTGGCGTTACCTGTACAGCCGAACAGGCAGGCTACTTGGCGAGCGGGTTCCGGTCTCCCGGACTCGTCCAGGGCTACCACTTCGCCGTCGATAACAGTCTCCGCAGGGAGATCGTTGAGCGCGTCTGCGATCTGCGGGAATCGCTTGTTGAAGTTCTTGTGGTTCCGCGAGTACAGGATCGTTTCCCGGCTGGTTCTGACTCCGATGGCGCGGTACCCGTCCAACTTAACTTCGTAAGTCCAATCGGACCCTTCGGGCAGCTTACTAACCAGAGCGCATTCCATCGGCTCGATGAAATCGGCTTTTCGTGTTGGAAGACCGTCCAGCCGAGTTGTTTCCCTTCGCTTCACCTCCTTCCGTCAGTTATGGCGAAAGACATGTCAGAGTGGCTCGCCCAACCAAGGAAACGCATACCAACCTAACCAGGCAAATAGCATCCAGTGCAGGAAGACACTCGTTCCGAATGAAGTGTTTCCATTTCGAGTTCGAGCAAACGCAAGGCCGAGAAAACCGAACCATGCGATGTTAATCGAGCAGACCACAGCTGTATGTGGAGCGCCCCAGTACTGCAATCCTTCCTTCCAACTCAGAACGAAGTCAATGACACTTGAGGCTGTCAAGATGGCCAACAACACATAGGACCTTTTCGGGACTCTGCCTTCACCGCGAAACAGTTGAAGATTCCACAACAAGAAGAACAGCATCGGCAGCATCACGGCGGTGTTCCCCCAGTGCCACTCATCGAGCATAAGCGCAGGTATTACCGTCAGGGCCGGTAGTGGGCTGAACACCGTCGGAGCGCTTCGGAGAAATAGCCCCAGTCCAATCGCCGCAGGAAAGAGCAAACCCAAGCCAGCCGCAGATGTGATGAGGATGTAGTTGGACACGACCACTCCGCCGGGCAGTTTGACTCTAGAACAATCCAAACTCTATCCAGTCCTGAACCTCATCCGCTACAGAAAACGCATCCGCTGGAGCTGCGGCAAAACGCCCGTCCAACTCATACGCATTCTGCTCCAGTGGAATCCCTTCATAAGAGGCTCCCATCAGGAACCCTTTAACATACTTGGCCGCAAACTCTGCCAGCCCTAATTTCTCGTATTGAACCAGGTGAACGAGTTCGTGGAAAAGAGTCTGAGTGCTGATGGGGCCGTGAGAGACAATCGTATCCACAAATGTAATTGCCCCCATAACGCTGAAATCTGGCAGAGAACCTGGTGGGAATCCCATTCCAACGAGGTCATCGTAGAACGGCGGATTACCCACTTGTTGGCCAGTTAGGACTGCAACCCGTGCTGATTCCAAAACAGACTGCGGGAAAAAGGAAGCCATGAGTGCCTTCTGGTTGTTGTCGAGAGGAGTCGCCTCGGGCCGATAGGTCTGCCGCTGTTGCGCGATGTACTCTGCAACCTGCATGACAATCCCTTCAATCTGAGCGGCATTGAGATTCGGTAAAGGCATTAATTCCGACCGACTATTTTTCCGATTAGCTTGACTACTTCTTTATTGTCGGCGGTTTCTTCTTGCCAAGTCCAAGGGTCCCACGGCGACTCTGGCAGTTGAAACTGCTCAATTCCCGCCCAAATCTTCTTCCCTACTTCTGTATTGTCCTTCTCAAGTTCACTGCGTAGCAGCCCATATCCCACGTCCGCCGCATCGATCCAATAATCTGCATCATCTCTTGTAATCACGCGACGTGGCTGATTCCATCCCGGAAAATGATGAATGCGGTCCACGTGGAGCGCACGCTGGCGGATATCCAAAGCTCTTTGTGGAGCCTCTTGTTCATTGCGTTTTCTGATAGCTGCAAGACGCTCGGCCAAATCTATTGCAGCCTCGCTACCTGGAGCCGGAGGTTCACCGAAGAGCGCAATCGAAGCCGTCACCGGAATTTGAGCCTCAAAGAGTTTCGGCAAATGGTGTTTCAGTTCTCTATCCATTGAGCCGAGTGTTACGGTTCTACCCGCAAAAGCTTGCTTCGCATTTTTGCGGTAGATTTCTGCGCGGCCAAGCTGTTCCAGACAAAATGTGGCGAGAACAAAGCTGCTCGGGTATCGCTTGTTCTGAATGAGCAGCACCGCGTCTTGGAGGAGATGCCATGCCTGCTCCATTGCGTAGGCGGTCCCTGTCGCCAGCGCATCCGCGCTCAAAGGTGTTTTGTTTTGGGCAGAAGTCTTGGAAGCCATTTGTGCAATTCACCCCAACTCAGACTGACTGTATATCTATCACTTCTTTGTCTTCGGGAAGTGGGCGCGATTTGAAGTACGGCGCTATCCACTTCTCAGGCTCCGGGAGCGCTTCGAGAGAATCGAGCGTTATGCGAACCTCGGAAACGACGGTTTTGTCGCCCTCCGATGCCTGCACTATGAAACTTTTCTTGGCCAACAGTTGCGTACCCTCTACGGAGCCGTCCAAACCAGTCACCTGTACTTTTCTTCCCACGGCAAGCAGCCTCCTCGATAAAGCGTAGCAAGGAGACGAATCAAGTCAATTCTGATTTCACATTTGCAAAGAAAATGGAGGTAGCGGTGGGACTCGAACCCACTAAGACTGGTTTTGCAGACCAGTGCCTCGACCGCTTCCGCTATAATCCATAGAGTGCACAGCTTCACCAACAGTGGCCCCATTGGCGTTGAAGAACTTCGCGCTCGCCTTCGGAAGATGTCAGATAGCGCACTACTGGAGTTCGGTCAGGCTGCAAAATCCTTGTGCCGGGGGAACACCAATCCGAGCTTCCCGGTGCAACTTAAAGAGACGCAGGCGGAGTGGCGGCGGAGACATCCGAACGGAGCAACGTTTACGCAGTCAGAATTTGAAAAACAGGCTTCCGATGCAATGCTCAATCACGTGCTCCGTCGAACCATTGGAGTAATCAACGAAGTACGCGTTGTTGGCAGACACCCTGATGGCCGAAGAGCCGACGAGGAGGTACCCGGCACGGGTTGCCCGATACTCTGGGACGAAAACCATCTGATCTTGACCGCGAAGCATGTGATTGACACCGCCTCAGTGGAAGACATTCGTATCGCAGCATTTTCTCCTACCGCAATCGTGTTCAAAGAGCCAGAAAAGCTCACGCTAGATGACATGGAAGCCGGAAAACCACTTCCCGCGAATAGCCGAATCGTGTGTTGTGAATGGGAAGACCTAGCCGCCATCGTCATCCCTTCAACTGCTTTCCCGAAATGCGACTTTGTAGATATTCAACAAGAATGGATTGACCCAGGTGAAGGTGAAGTGGTGAATTGCTGTGGCTTTCCAACCGACCATAACGTCACAGCAGATAGGAAAAAGGTTGGCGAAAAAGAAGAGATAGGAATTGCAGTGTACCCCACCGTGTTTAACGGCAAAGTGCTGCCTCAGCCGTCAGAACACGATTTGAAATTTTACATCACGGATTTCGACCCGAACCGCCACTATCTGATTCCATATGCGTGTTCCAGTAGCAAGCACCCACGAGGTGTCAGCGGTGCCGCAACTTGGTGGGAGACTGACCAGGAAATGCTCGTATGGAGGCCGGAATTCAAATTTGCGGGTACGTGTGTTTGCGCGTACAGCAAGGGGACCATTATCCAGGTGATTAAAGCATCCGTTGTTCGGAGATTCCTCAAAGAAATATTCTGAGTGAATGTCCCGCGTAGGCTGGCCAAATGAGGGTCACACACTCATGCCTTGTGGATCTTGGATTCGTTTCATGAAGCGGGCGGTTACGCCTCTAAGATCCTCGTCGAGGATCGACATTGCTCGGTCGGCGATGGCCGCTGGCACACCATAGTGTGCCTGGGCAATTCCGCCTGTAATGCAGGCCAACGTATCGCTGTCTCCTCCAAGCGATATCGCGTTTCGGATCGCATCTTCGAAATCCGTTGATTCGAGGAAGCACACGATCGCCTGAGGAACTGTTTCTTGGCATGACTCGTTGAATCGGTATGTAGGTCTAATCTCATCAACACTCCGGGATAAATCATAGTGGAAGGTTGCCGCCGTGTATTGCTTGATGTCGGCCTTTGTACTTCCTGTCCTCGCAAGAAAGATTGCGGCTGCAGTTGCTTGCGCGCCCTTGATCCCCTCTGTGTGATTGTGCGTCATGGCTGTGTATTCAGTCGCCCGAACCAGTACTTCGTCTAGCGTCTTGAATGCAAATCCAACCGAACTGATTCGCATAGCGGCGCCATTGCCCCAGCTATTGTAGGGCCCGCGTTTGTGATCTTGCGCCCACCGGTGAAAAAAGCCTCCGTATCCTGCGCCTGGATAACGCCGATAGTAGGCCCTCATCAGCGAAGCATAGTCGGTGTCGGTCAAGATCGATTCGGCTAGGGCAACGGTGAGGACTGTATCGTCGGTGAAGCAGCAATCCGGACTGAACAGATCGAACAGCTTAGTCTTGATGTTCTGCCACTCGTAAACGGATCCGATAATGTCGCCCGCTATAGCACCTATCATTTGATCTTCCTTTGAGACGGTCTCGCAACAGTAAGGCGCTTTAGAGTAACTTGCGCATTATGCTCGAACAGATCTCGTATCGCCATCTCCGTGAAGGAGTTCTGAGGGAAGCGGGTGAACCGGTGAACCGGCCGCCTTGAGAAATTAAACCGTCATTTCGCTATCTAGCAGAAAATTCAACTAAAGCCCTGTAGCGCTCCCCGCTAAAACTTAACAACTCCACTAAGTATTCAGAAGTTGCAGACGGCGTTGCACGACAAAGCGAAGGGATCGCCCAACTTTCGCTTCTATGCCCTGTACGACAAGGTGTACCGAGAAGACGTGATGGCCTTCGCCTATGAATGTTGCAAAGCGAATCGCGGAGCAGCAGGAGTAGACGGCCAAGCGTTCGAGGACACCGAAGAGTATGGGGTGAAGAAGTGGTTGGACGAACTGACGCAAGAGCTGAAAAGTAGAACGTATCAACCGCAAGCCGTACGGCGGGTATGGATACCCAAGCCGGACGGAAAGCAGAGACCGTTAGGAGTGCCCGCGATCAAAGATCGCGTAGCACAGACGGCGGCAGTCTTGGTGCTCGAACCGATCTTCGACGCCGATCTGCAGCCGGAGCAATATGCCTATCGGCCAGACCGCAGCGCGTTGGACGCTGTGAAGCATGTCCATCAGCTGCTCAACACCGGCCATGGACAAATTGTAGACGCGGATTTAAGCGGCTACTTTGATTCGATTCCACATTCCGAGCTTCTAAAGTCGGTGGCTCGACGGATCGTCGACGGAGCGATGCTGCATTTGATCAAGATGTGGCTGGAAGCTCCGGTCGAAGAGACCGACGAGAAAGGGAATAAGCATCGAAGCACGCGCAATCGGGATGAAGGAAAGGGAACTCCGCAAGGGGCTCCGATCAGCCCGTTGCTCAGCAACTTGTACATGCGACGATTCGTGCTGGGATGGAAGAAGCTCGGACACGAGAAGCGTCATGCTGCACACATCGTTAACTACGCTGATGACCTGGTGATCTGCTGCCGTGGCCGAGCGGAACAGGCGCTGGCTAGGATGCGAGACATCATGACGAAGCTGAAGCTGACGGTGAATGAAACGAAGACGCGGGTCTGCAAACTGCCGGAAGAGAAATTCGACTTTCTGGGGTACACGTTTGGTCGGTGCTATTCGCCGAAAACAGGGCGCGCGTACCTG
>WNFS01004431.1_pt1 | contig 10707 bp, 8 predicted proteins | sample 5400141 | NCBI WGS metagenome assembly WNFS01 (sample SAMN13153358, study PRJNA577476) | soil metagenome | isolation source: 60 cm saprolite under Madrone tree | place: USA:California | collected 2016-06-14 | reverse complement strand
ACGAATTGGGCTTTGAGATTGTTCGTCTCGGGAAAACACATTCAATGTCCGAACTTATCCGCATTATCGATCCGGAGGCCGCTGCAAGCTATCGCAACGCCACGGCGACCACGCAAAAGAGTTTGACAGAAGAGCTGGCGCGGCTTGAAGAATTGGCAAGGCGGTACGGTAGCCGCCCGCTCCAAGGCGACCCGGAGTTCTTTGCTGCGATTGACAACCAGCGCAAGTCGTGGGCGGGAGGATATGCGCTCGAAGTGCTTGAAAGACAATTGCGACCAAAGGCCGATGAGGTGTTCCGACTGGGTAACTATCAGAAAGCGGCTGAAATTTACGAACGCATCTTACCTCGTCTGAGCCCTGCGGAGCTGAAAAAGCTATCTGTCGCGAAGAAACGCGGCGGGGGCTAAATGGAATCACGCCACGAGGGCAAAGCGGTGCGTGTCGGAAAGTCTACGCGACGCCTGAAACCAATCATCGGAGAGAGTTTCCTGAATTCCCTACTCCGCAGAAAAATTCCCTGCCCGGCGAGCAAATTCCCTGCTCCGGTCAGAAAAGTTCCTGCCGGCGACAGCAGGGAATTTGCCGAAAGTCACTCGCAATCCAGCATCAACTAGTGCCGAAACCGTCGACTCTGCGCCGATTTCGAAAAGATTCCCTGCAAAAGTCCCTGCCAACAGGGAATCTGACGAGTGTCTCAACTCCGCGCCCCAAGCATTTCTCGGGCGGAACCTACGCCCGCTCCCGCAACAATCTCCGTATCACCTTGCCGGTCGTCGTCATCGGCATATTGTCGATGAAGGCAACCTCGCGGGGGTATTCGTGCGCCGACAGGCGGTGCTTGACGAAGTCCTGGATTTCGGCCGCCAGCTCATCGGACGGCGGCACGCCGGGCTTGAGCACCACGAAAGCCTTGACGATCTCGGTGCGTAGCGGATCGGGCTTGCCGACTGCGGCGGCGAGCGCCACGGCAGGATGGCGGATGAGGCAATCCTCGATCTCGCCCGGGCCGATGCGATAGCCCGACGACGTGATGACGTCGTCGTTGCGGCCGAGGAACGAGATGTAGCCGTCCTCATCCACGACCCCCTGGTCGCCCGTCGTCATCCAGTCGCCGATGAATTTCTCGCGCGTCGCCTCCGGGTTGCCCCAGTAGGACAGAAACATCACGGGATCAGGCCGCTTGATGGCGATCTCGCCGATTTCGCCGGCCCGGCATGGCTCCCCGTCCGGCCCGATCACCCCGACCACATGGCCCGGGATCGGCTTGCCGATGACCCCCGGCCGGCTGACGCCGATCGCCGCGCAGGAGCCGACCACCAGGTTGCATTCGGTCTGGCCATAGAACTCGTTGATGACGAGGCCGAGCGCCGACTTGCCCCATTCGTAGGTCTCGGCGCCGAGCGTCTCGCCGCCCGAACCGACCGTGCGCAGGCGGATGGCGTGGCGGCCGCGCGGATCGGGCGCCGAGCGCATCATGCGCAGCGCGGTCGGCGGGATGAAGGTGTTGCGCACGCCGGTTTGCGCCATCACGGCGAACGCCTCCTCGGGGTCGAAGCGATCGAAGCGCCGCGCCACCACGGGCACGCCATAGAGCAGCCCCGGCAGCAGGCAGTTGAGCAGCCCGCCGGCCCACGCCCAGTCGGCCGGCGTCCACATCCGGTCGCCGGGCTGGGGAAAGAACTCGTGCGGCACTTCGATGCCGGGCTGATGACCGATCAGCACGCGGTGCGCGTGCAGCGCGCCTTTGGGCTGTCCGGTGGTGCCCGAGGTGTAGACCATCAGGGCCGGATCATCAGCCGCGGTAACCTCCGGGGTGAATGCGGAGGAAGCGCGCGCGAGCGTCTCGTGGAAGGAGAGCGCCTTGTCACCCGCGCCATCGACCGAGAGCACAAGGCCCGGCAGTGCGTCGCGGCTGTCGGCGAGCTTGGCGAGGCCTTGGGCATTGGTAATCAGCGCCTTGGCGCCGGAATTCCGCAGCCGGTACGAGATGGCGTCGACGCCGAACAGCATCGCCAGCGGCAGCGCGATCGCCGCCAGCTTGTAGATCGCAATATGGCTCACTGCCACGTCCGGACCTTGCGGCAGCAGGATCGCCACGCGATCGCCGCGCATCACCCCGGAAGTGCGCAGCGCGTTGGCGAGCCGGTTCGACGCGTCGCGCAAGGCGCCGTAGCTGATCTCGTCGCAATGTCCGTCGGCGTGGCTGTCGATCAGCGCGGTTCGCCGGGCGTCGAGATCGGCCCAGCGGTCGCAGACCTCGACGCCGATGTTGTAGGCCGCCGGCGCCGGCCAGCGGAATTGCCGGTACAGCGCGTCATAGTCGGAAAGCCGTGTCAGAACGGGTTGGCCCGGCATCGCATTGTCACCTCGCGCCCGCTTCCGCTGGCGCGGGCCGCCGCTTACGAAAGACCATCGCAAGCTGTATACAAGGGGTCAATTCCGCTTCTGGGTGCCATGCAGAGAAACATAGAGGCGGTCTACCAAACATCACCTCTACCTATTCTCTCTTCGCAAGCGCTTTTGCGACCTCGCGGGCGTGCGCAATGAAAAGCCGGGCAACGGGGCCGAGCGTGCGATTCTTCAGGGTGACGATTCCGTTTGGCATCGAGGTCATTGGCAGCTCAACAGGCAAGACCTTGATCTCCCTGTGCCTTGTGGGAAATCGCAATGCGGAAGCCGAGAACATGGTGAGAAAGGACCCAGTTGCCGGAAGATTGAGTCGCACCTCTGGGGATTCGGTAACCACAATTGTGCGAGGATAATCGAGCCCGCTGGCGCGAAAGGCTTCCAATGCAATCGCTGCAATCCCGGTACCAGGTGGTGGCAGCACCCACGATCGTTCACCAACTCGGCAAGCTCGATCTTGCGCCGCCGAGCCCACGGACTTTTCGCGCCCGCCACGATGACATATCGGTCATCGAAGAGAAATTCGAACTCAAGTTGGTCGTCAATAATGGGACCGAATCTCCCTGCGATCAGCAGATCCACGCTGCGCTCACTCACTCGTAAAGCTCAATAAGGAAATCAACGCCGCTCCCACCAATCCCAAGATCAAAGCGCGTATTGCCGACCTGGGCGGGGTGGTGCTTCCGGGCTCGCCAGCGGAGTTCGGCAAGCATATCGCCGATGAAACCGAGAAGTGGGGCAAGGTAATCCGAATGGCAAACATCAAGGCGGAATAGTCGTTGTCACGGCGGCGGTTCGACGGACCAAAAAGCTAAAAGGAAGGTACTACAGAATCGCCGCAATGCCCTTGCGGCGGATCACGTTGAGAAGCACGAGAGCTGCGCCGGTCGGCCGTTTAGTGCCGCGCTCCAGTTGCGATACGTACCCCGTCGTCACGTTGAGCAGATGTGCGAACACCGCCTGGCTCATGCGGGCTTTGGTCCGCAGCGCGCGAATGTCATCGCCGGTGAGCGGTCGCGTGGTCGTGCTGATGCCTTCGAAGTGGCGCATGGTGATTTTTTCATAGGCTGCATCGGTCATGATGCCACTAGCACGCATGCCCTTTGCCATTTCCAGCATTTCTTTGGTCAGACGGGTGTCGGTTTTCTTCCTGGCCGTCATCTCGCACCTCAATCAAAAGTCCATCCTTGATCGCTCGCTCGATTTTTTGCGCATTCGCCGCGAGCCACAGGGCGGCGATTTCCTTGAGCGTCGCCAGTTGGTCGTCGTCGATGTTGTCCAACTTGCTCTTGGCGAAGCCGAAAAGGAAAACCGCCCTCAGCTTCGACCGGAACGCGATCAGCATGCGGTGGCCGCTTCTCTTGCCCTGCCCCGGCCGTGCTAGTCGTAGCTTGATCAAGCCTCCGCCCAGATCGGCGTCCACTAGCCCGCGTTCGGCGTGAGCAATTGCGTCGCATAAGCTCACATCGGTAATGCGCTCGCGCCTTGTAAACCGAGCGAAAGTCTTGACTTTGAATATTCGCACAGCCCCCACCACTGTGATCTATGATCTATAGTACATAGTATATAGTTTTCAAGGGCCCCCTACCTCTGACACACCGGACAGAAAAACGTCGACCGCCCGTTCTGCACGATCCGCTTGACCTTGCCCCGGCATGCCGGCGTCACGCACGGTTCGCCCTCACGGTCATAGACACGAAAATGGTGCTGGAAATAGCCAAGCTCGCCATCGGTCTGGCGGTGATCGCGCAGCGACGATCCACCCGCCTTGATGGCGTCGTTGAGCACTGCCTTGATGGCGTCAACCAACGCAGGCGCCCTGGCGTTCGGGGCGCCGGTGCGTGTCGCAAGGGTAGAGGCGCGCCGCTTCGGCGACAGCCGCGCCCGGTGCAGGGCCTCGCACGCATAGATGTTGCCGAGGCCGGCCACCACGGTCTGGTCGAGAAGCGCCGCCTTGAGGCTGGTTTTCTTATTGCGGCACGCGGCGGCCAGCAGGTTGTCATCGAACGCGTTGCCGAGCGGCTCAGGACCGACCTCGCGCATCAGCGGATGGCTGGCGAAGTCGCGGCGCGGCACGATCAGCATCAGACCGAACCGGCGCGGATCGTTGTATGTCACCGTGGCGCCGGACGACATATGGAACACCACGTGGTCATGGGCCGCGACCTCGGGGCGTGCATGATGGAACTTGCCCGGCACCGTGCCGGCATCGTTGTGGCTCACGCGGAACGAGCCGGACATGCCGAGATGCATCAGCAGCACGTCCCCGGAAGCAAGGTCCGCCGTCAGGTACTTGGCGCGGCGGCCGAGGCCCGTAACGGTCTGGCCTTCCAGCCGCTTGGCGAAGTCGCGGGGCAGCGGCTGGCGTAAATCCGGCCGCCGCGCCTCGACCCGGATGATGCGGGCGCCCTCCATCACGGGAGCAAGTCCGCGCCGCACGGTTTCGACCTCGGGGAGTTCCGGCACCGGAGTTTCCTGTTCACCTTGAGCCGGGGATTTGATAGCGCCTCCGCGTCTGCCGGGCTATGGTCCGCTGAGATTGCCGGGGCCTTGGGCATCTCGCGAATGAGCGTGTGCCGTGCCTTGAACGGCACTCAATGAACGCGGCATTCCGACCGCAAGCGGCCAAGGGGCGTGGCAGGCTGTGTAAGTTAGTCGGGTGTTGGGGCGGGTGGTTCGATAGCCATGCTCGACAATCTCACCCGGCCCAACCCCGCGTGGTCCCCAGCGGCCCGTTAGGATCGTTCGTGTTGTTGTCGATTGTGTTAATCAACAGTCGGCCTCTCGCCGATCTAACTCTCTCTCCCAGGCGGAATGTGCGCCTCGATCCCGCGGGATGCCGCGCGAGTTCATCCTTCACCATCTGGAGCAACAAATCGCACGCTTTGTACGAGTAGTTCCCTGGTTTCCCAGCAAATCCGAAGAGTTCGTTCAGCTTGTTGTGCAGAGGAGAGGGGTGCTGGTTACCTGGTTCCCAGTCGCCCGGCTGGAGCTGCCGCAGCGTCATCGCATAAATCACGGCGCTCACCATGTCATCAGTGTAATCGAAATATGTTGCGACAAGCCAAAGTAGCTCTATGAGACGATCCTTAGCTCGTGGTAACGTGTCCTCTCGAAAGCGCCAAACACCCTGCGTGGTTATCCCCGTTAATTTCGTCTTGTTTGTTTCGTAGTCGTACGGCACCTTGAATAGTTGAATGCCATTCTTGATCCGAACCAAATTCTCTACATCGAAATCAATCCAGAACTTAAGTACGCTTTTCACCTCCTCGATTTTCACAGGATCATCAAGGATCTCCGGGAGCGTGAAATCCAGGATTGGCGCGTCGAGGTTGAATGAGCTTACAAAGTCCCACTTTGCTGTTAACGCTTTTGTTTCGGTTCCTAGTATCAGCTCCAACCGCTCTGGACGCTCGGGCATAGTCCAAGCAGCAAAACGCGGTGTGGTATGATAGATGAGTATCCTAGCTTCGGCCTTCTGCACGATACAGAGAAATATCGGCATTGGATGCTCGATGAACCATCGTACGGCGTTACGACCGTTAATCACCCAAGGCTCCATTTTGCTCTTCACTTGTACTGAGTAGTACGCCTGCGGCCACGCCAGCCGACCCTCTTGCTCTAGCAGAGTGCAATAGATATCGAGGCCCGTGTCTTCCTGGCGCGGGACCGGGATTGCGGTGCCGAACGACGTAAAGACGTACTGGGCGAGGTACTCGGAGCGGCTACCCTCGTGCAAATTGATGGCGAGCGAGCCTGGGCCACTCTTCTTGGGCATTCGGCACCTTTACGCTGCATTGCCTAAGAAATCCATTGGTGTTCCTCGCTACCGGAGCTGTGCTCAAGGAACAAGTGCAAACGCGTCCAATTCCAATTCCACTCTAGTAGTGACATGCATGGTCGGCCCTACTTGATTAGGCACACCAACCCGCTGAAATCACTATGCTCGACTGCTCTGATCCGGGCTCGCACTGGCGAAGGCCGTGCGCGTGCCAAAGCCCGTGGCGTCCACATGGGCCCGCCCACCAAAGCTGACACCCGACCAACGGTAAGAGGCATTGGCGCACCGTGAGGCTGGCGAAAGCCTGTCGGATATTGCCCGCACCTACGGTGTGGCGCATACGACGATAGCGAGGCTGTAGGAGGCAGGCGTCCGTCCATAGTCAGCATGAGGCTCTTTTTCCGAGCAAATCCGCCGAGCGGCCTACGGGGGCAATCCGATCGGTAGACTGGCTGCGAAAATGCAAGCCTCCGGCTTCACACAATCGTGATCGCCTCCTTTTGTTGGCGGGATCAGTCCACGTCGCTCTTTTTCGTCTCGGTTCAAAATCTCCGCATACGTCGGGATCAAGTCGGTGCGACCGAATTTGTTAATTGCCTCGCGCATGGCTGCGATCGCGACATGATAGTGACCATACTCGAACTGGTACATGGCGTCAGCGTGATCAAAATTTCCCCGCAATACTGGATCATTCGGCGCCTCTTTCACCGCTTTATAGAATGCGATATACGCCTTCTCGTAATTCTTACTCTCCATCCATTTCAATCCCTCTGAATTGTACCTGAGCGCGATATTGTAGCTGCTCGCGAACGCATTGTTGTTATTAGTATTGAAGTGGGTAGTTCTGGTGTTGTTGCTGGGGCTGCCGCTGTTGCTTGGGCTGCTGCTTGGGCTGCTGCTTGGGCTGCTGCTTGGGCCGCCTCCAGTTGGAGCACGGCCGTTAATTTTGACGCCAGAGGCCGCATCTGACGCTTTCTTGTAAGCGGACCCAAGTCGATCTCGATCGTCAGCGCTCGCAGGCTGTGTGAAAATCGATATACCAAGTAGGGCGGCACCGAACGTCGTCGAAAGGATAGGTGCAATGAGCGAGGATGAGTAAGTCATGTGAAGTCCCCCCTCTTTCAGGAAGAGTTCGATCACTCTCGCGCCCTCATTGGGCTTTGTCCACTGGGACTAATGACAAGACAAAACGGGGGAGGGCCAGCGGAAGGCTCCAACGTCCGCTTGCGGTTTGAGGGATATTTGGGAGAGCCTGCCTCCGGTGGGTCGGCCTCAGGCGGTGTGTCTGGTTCTTACGTGCCATTACACGATAGCATGGACTGCCCGTCCGGCGTGCCCCTCGTGTGCCCTTGCGCTTCACGGTCTCCTCAACAGCGGAGAGCAGAGCTATCGCCCCGCGCATCGGGCCGGAAGGTCGGAACGACGTTCCTCCGATGGGGATTAGTTGACACCAATACGAAACCCCCATACGAATGCCGACAAGCTGGTCTGAATTTATCTCGCGATATCAGTCAGTTAGGCGACAGACTGTCGTTCACCTTGAACCGGGGATTTGATAGCGCCTCCGCGTCTGCCGGGCTATGGTCCGCCCGCATAAAGGATTACCGCCATGACGGCACCGAACGGCGCGCCCGACCCTCCTCGCGATACCCATTTCGGCTTTCGCACGGTGGGCGTCGACCACAAACAGGCGATGGTCGATGAAGTGTTCGACAAGGTTGCGCCGCGCTATGACCTGATGAACGACCTGATGTCCGGCGGACTCCATCGGGTGTGGAAGGACATCCTGGTGACGGCCGTAAATCCGCCCCGCAACGAGCGGGCCTTTTCCGCCCTGGACGTCGCCGGCGGCACCGGCGACGTGGCGTTCCGGATCGCGCAGGCAGGGGGTGCCGGCACCCGGGTCACGGTTTGCGACATCAACGAGGAAATGCTCGGCGTCGGTCGCGAGCGCGCCGCGCAACGCGGGCTCGAAGGCCGCGTGAGCTTCATGGCGGGCAATGCCGAAACCCTGCCGTTTCCGGACCGGAACTTCGATGCCTGCACCGTCGCATTCGGCATCCGTAACGTGCCGCGGATCGATATCGCCCTTGCCGAGTTCTTCCGCGTGCTGCGGCCCGGCAGCCGCTTTCTCTGTCTCGAATTTTCCAACGTCGATGTGCCCGGGCTCGACGCGCTCTACGATTTCTATTCCTTCAATGTGATCCCGGCGCTCGGCCGGGCGGTCGTGGGCGACGCGGAAGCCTACCGGTATCTGGTCGAATCGATCCGGCGCTTTCCGAAGCCGGCGGCCTTTGCGGAAATGATCACGGCGGCGGGGTTCCGGCGGGTGAGCTTCCGGGCGTTGACCGGCGGCGTGGTTGCGCTGCATTCCGGGTGGCGGCTGTGAGCCGGCGCGCTCCGTGATCTCTGCACTCCCCCATCTGTTTCGTCTTGGCGGCGTCGGTCTTGTGTGCGCCCGTGAGGGTATATTCTCGCTTGTGGATCCGGCGCCGCTGCCCCCGCAACTGCGGCTGGTGTGGCGCCTGGGGCGACTCCTCGAGCGGCCGTCCGTGGCCGATGTGAAGCACCGGCTTTCGGCGACGGTCACGGCACTCGGCCCCACCTATGTGAAACTTGGCCAGTTCCTGGCGACCCGGCCTGACGTGGTGGGTCCCGCGCTCGCCCGCGACCTCGAGAGCCTCCAGGATAGCATGCCGCCGTTTTCTCAAGCCGAGGCTGAAAAGAGCGTCGCGGCGGCATTGGACCGGAAGCTCTCCGACGCGTTCGTAACGTTCGGGCCGCCGGTTGCGGCGGCCTCCATCGCCCAAGTCCATCGTGCCGAAATCGAAACCCCATCGGGCCGGCGCGCGGTCGCCGTCAAGGTGTTGCGCCCCGCCATCGAGAGGCGGTTTGCGGTCGACCTCGCGGCATTCGGGTTCGTGGCCCGGAGTGCCGAATTCCTGTCGTCGGAAGCGCGGCGGCTGCGGCTCATCGAAGTGGTCGAAACCCTCGCCCGTTCGGTCGCGCTTGAGATGGACCTGCGGCTTGAGGCGGCGGCGCTTTCAGAGATGGCGGAGAACACCAGGGACGATCCGGATTTCCGTGTGCCGCGGGTGGAATGGGACTATACGGCCCGCAATGTGCTGACCATGGAATGGATCGACGGCACGCCGCTCAGCGACCGCGCGGCGCTGATGGCAAGGGACCTCGATCTCGCGAGGCTCGGGCGCGCCTTGATCCAGACCTTCCTGCGCCACGCCCTTCGCGACGGGTTTTTCCATGCCGACATGCACCCGGGAAATCTGTTCGTCGACTCCGAGGGGCGGCTGGTGGCGGTCGATTTTGGCATCATGGGACGGCTGCGCCCGCAGGAACGGCAATTCCTCGCGGAGATCCTGCTCGGCTTCATCACCCGTGACTATCGCCGCACCGCCGAAGTGCATTTCGAGGCCGGCTACGTACCTGCGCATCATTCGGTTGAAAGCTTCGCTCAGGCGATCCGGGCGATCGGCGAGCCGATCCACAATCGTGCCGCAGAAGACATCTCGATGGCGAAGCTGCTCACGCTTCTGTTCGAAGTGACCGGCCTGTTCGACATGCGCACCCGGCCGGAACTCTTAATGCTGCAGAAGACCATGGTGGTGGTCGAAGGCGTGGCGCGCACGCTCGATCCCCGGCTTGACATCTGGACCACCGCCGAGCCGGTCGTGCGGGAATGGATCACGCGCCATCTCGGTCCTGCCGGGCAGTTCGAAGGCGCGGCCCGAGGGGTAGGCGAAGCCGGCCATTTGCTGGCGCGCATCCCAGGGCTGCTGCATCGCGCTCTGCGCATCGCCGAGCAAATCGACCTCGCGACCCGCTCGGGCGTGTCGCTCGCACCGGAGACCGTCTCTGCTCTGGGGGAGGGGGATCGGTGGCGCCGGCGCTGGGGAACGATCGCGCTTTGGGTGATCGCGGCGCTGCTGGCGTGGGGGGTTTTTGTGAAATAACGTGCTTCCGGCAGCTCTGCCGCTCAACAGTCGCTGGAACAGATGAACACCAATGACGCAAACCGTCTGCGAGGCAGGCGCATCCTCCTTATCGTCGGCGGCGGGATCGCGGCGTACAAATCGCTCGATCTGATCCGGCGCCTGCGAGAGCGTGGCGCGGAGGTGCGGGTCGTGATGACACATGCCGCGCAGGAATTCATTACGCCGCTGTCGGCCGGCGCCGTCGCGGGTGGGCACGTGTATGTGGATCTCTTCGATTGGCGCACCGAATTCGACATCGGCCACATTCGGCTCGCTCGCGACACTGATCTCGTTGTCGTTGCGCCCGCCACCGCCGATCTGCTGGCCAAGATGGCGGGCGGCCATGCGGACGACATCGCCTCGACGGTGCTGCTCGCAACCGACAAGCCTGTGCTCCTTGCGCCCGCCATGAATCCGCACATGTGGAGCCATGCCGCGACGCGACGCAATCTTGCCCAACTCGTTGCGGACGGCGTCACGGTCGTCGGCCCCAATGCCGGCGAGATGGCGGAGCAGGGCGAAGCGGGC
>WNFS01004429.1_pt1 | contig 10711 bp, 6 predicted proteins | sample 5400141 | NCBI WGS metagenome assembly WNFS01 (sample SAMN13153358, study PRJNA577476) | soil metagenome | isolation source: 60 cm saprolite under Madrone tree | place: USA:California | collected 2016-06-14 | reverse complement strand
CTTCCAATTCAATTTCTCGTTTTCCAACCCTGATGCTAATCACCCGATTACGTTCCCAGGCTGTGCTACGGCTGGCCCGGGGGGGAGCGCGACCTTTGAGACGGGATTTTCTTGCACGCCACTCGATCCGCTTCTGGTCAATGCCAGTGGCTTGCAGTTGCGAGGGATACAATTCGACTACGTCACCCCCTATGCGATGAGCGGAAACTTTACGCTCCAATACCAACTGACTTCCTCCATGTCGGTTCAGGCGGGTTACGTGACGTCCCTTGCGCGCCATTTGGAGGTCTTTCCTAACAACAATACGGTCACTTCACTCGCGGATGTTAACGTAGACCCGAAGACCTTGGTCCCGTTCCCGGATTTCGGGCGAAACGGGAGTCAAGCCCACACGGAAGGAAACAGCGTTTACCATGGTCTCCAAACCAAGCTGGAGAAGCAGTTCAAGGGTGGCTTGAATTTTCTGGCCACCTATACTTGGTCTCAGGCACGCTCGGATGCTCACGACCTCCTCAACGGAGGTAGCGCGGGCAGCCCAGGTTCGAATAACGTAAATGGCTACCGTGCTCCGGGGATTCCGGGTTTCGGAATCCAGGGAGACTATGGGCTAGCGCCGTTCGATATTCGGCATGTCTTCCATTTCAGTGGGGCATACGAATTGCCGTTCGGGAAGGGGAAGCGCTTCTTGGGCGATGCCTCGGGCTTTAAGGACAAAGCGATCAGCGGCTGGAGTGTAATCTGGAGCAGTACTCTCCAAGGTGGACAACCCGTGACAATTCCTTGCACCGGGCCTACGGCGGCAGGAACGGCTTGCAATGCTCTGGTTCTTAAGGGCCAGAATCCACAACGAGGGCTATACACCGATTCATCCGGATTCTTAGCCATGCTGAATGCCGCTGCGTTCACTCAGCCTTGCACCCTTGGCCCTGGCGGCGTTCCAACCAATTCGCCGACCGGTTGTGTTCCTCTAACCGGATTTGCAGCTTTGGGCGGTGGACCGACGCAGGTGGCGGGGCCAGGGTTCCACAGGCTGGACTTGTCACTCTTTAAAGACATACCGCTCAGCGAGCGTTTCCGCTTGCAGTTCCGCACGGAGATTTTCAACATCTTTAACCATCCCAACTTCAACGCGCCAGGTTTCGGTGGCAACGGTGTTGTCGCCAGATCAGGGTCCATTGACTTCACCAGTTCTCACTTCGGCGAAATCGGTTCTACCCGCTACGCTCCTTACGCCCCGCGGCAGATCCAGTTTGCTTTGAAGCTGTATTACTAAATTCGGGAACCGTCCCGCAAAGGCGTTCCGGCACGCGCCGGAACGCCTTTTTCTTTCGCAGTCGAGGTGCCGCGACTGCCAAGTAGCGGTGCTAAAATTCAAGAACCGTGATGCATAGGATCAAGTTGTTTTGTTTCGTGCTTCTGCTTCCAGCATGCTCCGCGGACGGGCAGAGCGCCGCCCCAAGCGCTACAGAACGCCTTGACCGCCAGTTCCAAGCCGCGGTGGCTCAATACGAGTCCGGGCGCTTGCCAGAGGCTGCCACGGCTCTGGAGGCGCTTCTCCGCGAGGTCCCCGAAAGTTTCGAGGTGCACGAATTGCTCGGCATGGTCTATGCGGCGCAGTCTCAAGACGCCAAAGCCTCGACACATTTGGAAAAGGCCGTTCGCCTCAAGCCAGGTTCCGCGAGCGCGCGAATGAATCTCGCGATTAACCTCGTGCAACTTGGAAAATTGCAACCCGCGGAAGCGGAGTTCAAGAAGGCTCTCGAGCTCGAGCCGCAGAACTACGACGCCAATCACAATCTGGGCGAACTATACGTTCGCGCGGGAAAAGTTGCTGCTGCGATGCCGTATCTCGAGCAAGCCCAGCGCATCAATCCCAGCGCGTACGACAACGGCTACGACCTCGCCCTCGCCTACATCGTCACCAATCGCTTGCTCGACGCGCGCAAGCTTCTCCAAACCCTCCTGAAACAAAAGGACTCCGCCGAGCTGCACAACCTGCTAGGCGAAGTGGAAGAAAAGGACGGCAAATTTGTCGCCGCCGCCAACGAATACGAGCTCGCCGCGCACCTCGATCCCAGCGAAGGCAATCTTTTCGATTGGGGCAGCGAGCTGCTACTGCACCGCACGCTGGATCCCGCGATCACTATTTTCGAGAAAGCCGCCGAGCGCTATCCAACTTCGGCGCGCATGGCCATCGGCTTGGGCATCGCATACTATTCGCGCGGCAATTATGACAATGCGGTCAAATCCTTGCTGCACGCCGCCGACCTTACCCCCGCCGACCCGCGCGTCTATCCTTTTCTTTCTCGCGCCTACGACAGCTCGCCCAGTCAAGCCGAAGAGGTCATCGCGCGCTTTCGCCGCTTCGCGGAGCAGCAACCCAATAGTGGCCGCGCGCAGTATTACTACGCGATGAGCCTCTGGAAAGGGAAGCGCGCGCGGGATTCGAGTATCGATCTCGCGCAAATCGGCGCGCTGCTGCACAAAGCGATCGCTCTCGATCCATCCCTCGCCGAAGCACACCTGCAATTGGGCAATCTCCACTCCGACCAACAGAAATACTTGGAAGCCATTCCCGAATACCAGCGCGCGCTCGAATTGAACTCCGATTTGGCCGACGCACACTATCGCCTCGGCCAGGCCTACGTGCATACCGGCGAAAAGGACAAAGCTCAGGAACAGCTTCAGGTCTACCAAAAATTGCGCGAGCAGCACCTGGCCGACGTGGACAAACAGCGTGCCGAAGTCCGCCAATTCGTTTACGCCGCAAAAGACGTCCAGCCAGGACGGCCGTGACCCGTATGTGGCAGCAAACCTTGACTTCGCCAACTATGCATCGTACGTTTACGCTCACGCGGATTTCTAAATGAGTCCCCAGTTTTCAGCGACTCACCAGGAGCTTGCTCGCCAGCTCGCTTGGAGCCGGCGCGAGTTCTTGCGCACCGGCGCAGCCATGGCTTTGGGAAGCACGCTGCTGCGCAACCCAGTCGCCCTGGCCGGCATTCCCGCCAAAAAGAGAAAAGTTGTCGTCATCACGTTCGGTGGTGGCGCGCGCGATCAGGAGACGTTTGCTCCCGAGGGACAGGAAAACATTCCGCACCTGATGCGAGAGCTGATTCCCCAATCCACTTTTTTCACTCAGGTAGTGAACCGCGGAATCCTTGGCCATTACGTCGCGACGGCAAGCCTCGCCACAGGCGTCTACGAGACCATCAACAATTTCGCTTCGCTCCCGCCAGAGCACCCCACCGTCTTCGAGTATTTCCGCAAAGACCTGAAGCGCCCTTCCACGGACGCCTGGGTCGTCGCGCCGAGCAACGGCTTCAACCGCATCGGCGAAAGCAGCAATCGCGCCTACGGTCCTGGGCTCGGCGCCAGCGTTATTCTCCCCAAGCATCTGCTGACCGCGGCAATGTCCGGCCGCGCCACGGATTACGAGCACCTGCTGCGTGACAATTACGAAACTCCGCTGTACGCGCCGTCCCTCGGCGGCAACGAATTTCAATTGCAGCAGCTGCAGATGATGCTCAAGCTTTCGGTCGACGACTTCAAAGCGCACGCGCTGACGTTATCCAGCCCCGACGAGCTCTCCGTCTATATCGCGCGCCGCCTGATGCGCCAGCTCGCGCCCAGCCTGCTGTGGATTACCATGCACGACATCGATATCGCGCACGCCGGAGCATATTCCCTCTACATCGAGGGCATTCGTCGCACCGACCGCCTTTGCGCCGAAATGTGGAAAGCCATCCAAAGCGAGCCCGAATATGCGGGCAACACCACGCTCTTCATCCTGCCGGACTTTGGCCGCGACTCGGACGAAGACTCCGGCGGAAACGGCTTCCAGCACCACCGCACCGGTGATGCCCTCTCTCGCACCACGTGGATGATGGCGCTGGGTCCCGGCATTCGTGAAGGCGTAGTTTACGATCGCCCGATGCAATCGACCGATCTGGTCCCGACGCTCGGCTCAGTCCTTGGCTTCTCGCCATCCTTCGCGCAGGGCAAGCCCATCGCGGAGCTTCTGTAAACGCCATGTTGCCGCATGACCTCAAACCGGAGCAATTCAGCGGTTACCCGCCGGAAGCAAGAAGGCTGGTCACGAATTACATCGCCGTGCTCCAGCGATTGCCGCTGAGTTTCCTGCCCAGCCTGCTGCGCGAGAGCATCGAGTACGACTACAAGTTTCCCGCCGAACGCGGAGCCCTGGAAAGGGAACTGGCCAACCTGAGTTCCTTGTCAGCCGAGCAGTTGCAAGAGTGGTTGCAAGGTTTCGCTCAGATCCATCTTTCGTCCGCGCTCGAAAAGTTCGACTGGATCAACGCGCCCGCCCAATTCGTCGAGCAGCTTTCTTCCCATCTCTGGACCACGCATCAGCTCGACGCGTTTCGCGCCGCGGCCATGGCGTATGCCGGCCGCTTGCACGCGGCAGTTCCTCCGGAGACACCCTCCGCGCCTCGCCTGGGCATTACTGTAGTCGGCCAGGGCGTTGCCTCCTATCAGGAGCCGCTCTTTCGCAAACTGCGCGCCCATGGTGCGTATTACAGTCAGGTCAATCCCGTAAATGGTTTGCATATGCTCCTCGATGCTGTCGCTGCCAGAGCGAAAGCGCATCCCGCGCCTTACGCTCACTGGTACATCGATGGCGGAAAGCAAACCGAGTGCGACACCGCGTTGACCACCGTCTCTTACGCCGCCCTGGAGCCCGCGCGCGCAGCATTGCTCGGCAAAATGCGCGCGGAAATCAATCGCCCCGGAATGGGCCCCGAGGCGTTGCGCACCAGACTGGCGCAGTTGCGTCCCGCAGATCTCGCCTTCAGCACCGGCGATGAAGTGCTCGACCGCTTCCGCGTCAAAATGCTCACCGAAGGCTCCGGCACACAAATCTTTAGCACCACATTCGCGCAGTGGACGGCCCGCGAAGCGTTGCGGCGCGCGCAACCGCTCACTCTGTTAGTGCGTTTCGCGCCGCGCCAGCGTCAAAAGCCCATGAACGAATTGCTTGCCGCAACGCTAGAGCCGGCGGAACTCGATCCCATCGGTTCGCTCGTAGACGCCGACATGGGCGCCTACTATAACTGGCTGAATCAGCAGCGCCTCCCTGGAGCCAATCAGTCCTCGTTCCTCGTCTGGTTTGAAGGCCACACGCGAGCTCTGGTCATCGGGCCAGCCACGCCACGCGGCACGGCCTCAACAAGCCCAACTACCCTGCCCGATCTCCTGACGTCGGTAGTCTAAGCCGTCGCCGTGTCGTCAAAGATGTGATCTATGTTCTTGCGCGCGCCGACTCCGGCGATTCCGCGGAAACAGGTTCCGTGTCCAGCGCCGAGCGCACCTTGTGGCCGAGAGTGTTTAGCGAAAAGGGTTTCGAGAGAAATACAAAATCGGAGCCATGCCCCCCATGGTGCACGATCGCATCCGCTGTGTAGCCGGACACGTACAACACCTTCAGTTTTGGGAAGGTTCTTGCAAGGCGTTGCGCCAGCTTCACGCCACTGGTTTGCGGAAGCACCACATCCGTGATGAGAAGATCGGGCGCCCGCGGGGCACCCTCGGTTACTTCCATCGCTTCGCTCGGATCGGCGGCCTCCAACACCGCATAACCTTTGTTTTGCAGGTAGCTCCTCATCACTGCGCGAAGAGCCTCCTCATCCTCCACCAGCAGAATCAACTCTGTGCCGCCCGCGGCGGTAGTCTCGCGCTGCATCGATTCTGGCTGCGCAGCTCTTTCCCGCGACCGCGGCATGAGTATCTTGAAAGTCGTACCATGGGCGACTTCGCTATAAACCGTCACGTGGCCGCCGCTTTGCTTCACGATCCCGTAGACCGTAGCTAATCCGAGTCCGGTGCCCTTGCCCGTCTCTTTGGTGGTGAAAAAGGGTTCAAAAACGCGCGCGAGGGTCTCGCGGTTCATTCCGCAACCCGTATCGGTGATCGCGATCATCACGTAATCACCGGGCTTAGCTTCAGGATTGCGGCCGCAATACTCCTCGTCGATCGAAATCTCGGCGGTCTCGATCGTCAATCTGCCTCCGGTCGGCATTGCATCGCGCGCGTTCACAACCAGATTCATGATCACTTGCTCGAGCTGATCAGGATCAGCGCGCAGAAAGAGGTCCGCATGGCGCGCCATAACTGCCAGCTGGATATCCTCTCCGATAACGCGCCGCAACAGTCCCTCGAAGCCTTTGAAGTGCGCATTGATGTCGATTACCTGCGGTTGCAAAACCTGTTGACGGCTGAACGCCAGGAGTTGTCTTGTGAGCGTAGATCCTCGCTGCACAGACTTGCCAATGTGCGCTGCCATCGGATACAGCTCGTGATCGCAGCCCAGCTTATCCATCAGCATGTTGCAATACCCGTAGACCACGCCTAGAACGTTATTGAAATCGTGCGCAATTCCGCCTGCCAGCCGCCCGATTGCCTCCATCTTCTGCACGTGTCGTAGCCGCTGCTCCATCGAACGCTGCCGAGAGACGTCTTCCACCATAATTTCCACGCACACCGGATTTTCAGCGTCATCCGAAATCACCCGCCCGCTCAGCTCCACATGGATGTCCTTGCCATCTTTGCTCTTCCATTTCGATTCAATCCGCGTGAACTGCTTGTTTCGTCCTGGCGGATTGAAAAGTGAAATGGAGAATTCTCCAGGCGGAAAAACTTGGGTTGCAAGATTCAGAGTTAGCAACTCAGCCTGCGATGCATAGCCGAGCAACTCTACCAGCGCCTGGTTCACCATCAACAATGTGCCGTCCAGTCCCACACGGCACACCCCATAATTTCCCTCCACCAAAGCGCGGAAGCTGGCTTCCGACTGCCGCAGGGCGTCTTCCACCTTCTTGCGATCGGTGATGTCGCGAATCGTGCTGGAGATAAGCACACCATCCTTTGTCTTCTGGGGACTTAGGCTGATCTCTAGCGGAAATTCCGTGCCGTCCTTACGCATGCCGTAGAGCTCGAGGCCTACGCCCATGGGCCGAAATTGCGCATGCTCTGTGTACGAGGTTCGGTGATGACGATGCTGCGACCAAAAGCGCTCAGGAATCAACGCCTCGACGGGCTGCCTGAGCAACTCGTCGCGATGGTAGCCAAAGAGCTTCTCCGTTTGCGAATTGACCAGAACGATGCGGCCCGTGTTATCTACCACCACCATCGCATCGGGTGCGGAATCCAGCAAGCCGCGAAAAAGCTCTTCGGCTCGCTTCCGATCCGTAATGTCACGGATCACGGCGCTGACCAGAACCCCGTTTGGGCTCTCCACTGAGCTAAGGCTGATTTCGACGGGGAACTCGGTGCCGTCCTTGCGTAATCCGTGGAGCTCCAGCCCAGCCCCCATGGGCCTCAGTTGCGGGCTGCTCATGAATCCTGCGCGGTGGCCGCGATGTTTTCCGCGGAACCGTTCTGGTATCAGGGTCTCGATAGGCTTACTGATTAGCTCGGACCGGTCATAGCCGAAGAGCTTCTCGGTCTGGGAGTTCACCGCCACAATGCGGCCTTCCGGTCCGACAATTACGATTCCGTCCGGCGCGGACTCAATGAGCGTCCGGTAAACCGCATCGCTCACTGCAAGGGTGCTTGTAGGCATAGCGCTCCCGCTCAGGGAAAATCGACGCAGCTACACCTTTGGGAAGAATGATATGAAGGGGAAGATTCACTGCTTCCAATAAGCTAGACCCGAAGTAATCAGCCGTCAAGCCCGATCGTCTGAATTCAGCCTATTAGTACCCGCTATATGAAACGGACTGGGAGCTAATCTGTACAGGCTGTACGTAGCTGCAAGAAAGGCAGGGCATTCATTACCTATGCGCGCCGGACCTGCTTTGCTCCACAGATTTCTCGGGCAGCGCCCACGCGAACAGCTCTCCCCCGCTTGCGACAATCACGTACTGCCGGCCGTCCAGCTGATACGTAATCGGAGAGTTTCCCACGTGTCCGATGGCAGAATGCCAGAGCGTCGCACCATCACTGGTGCGCAGGGCTATAACATTTCGGACGGAATCGCCGGTGAAGCTCAAACCCGAATCCGTTGTAAGAACTCCCGCCGAAGCCCAACCACCACCTAGATCATGGTTCCACCGAATTTTCCCGGTGCGATAGTCGATCGCTCGCAGCACCGCTCTTCCGTACACACCGTAATCTGCGCCGGCCCAGCCGACCGTACCGTGCTCCGGTTTGGAAAAATAAATTCCATAGGCGTCCCGCGAGCTAACCACCAGCAAACCTGTCTTTGCATCGAAGCTAGGCGAACGATAATTCGTCGCTCCGCCCTCATCCGGAGCAACCAAACGGCCATCCCGCGCTGGGTCCTTTTCCGGGTTGTGCATGGGACGGCCGTCCTTATCGACGCCCTTCGACCAGTTAACTGCGGCGAAAGTACTCGTCAAAAGATCCGTTCCGTTCGTGCGATCGAGCACGAAGAAATAACCGTTGCGCGAAGCTTGCAGCAGCATCTTCTTAGGAGAGCCATTAAAGGTTCCGTCCACGAGAACGGGAACCTCCACGGCATCCCAGTCATGCGTGTCGTGTGGTGTCGCTTGAAATCCCCAAACGAATTTGCCGGTGTCCGGGTTCAGTGCGACGATGCTGCATGTCCAGGGATTGTCGCCGGGCCGGGTTTGTGCTGCCAGTACCGGCGTAGGATTTCCGGTTCCCACGAACACCAGATTCATCTCTGGGTCATACGTTCCCGTGATCCACATGTTGCCGCCGGTCGCACCTCCACTTGGATTTCCCGGAGTGCCCGGCTGAGCCGTGCTGTAAAACGTCCATTGCGTCTCACCCGTTTTCGCATCAAGTGACTTCAGCATTCCAGGGATGTTGTCGAAATCTCCGGAAAGGCCCACGAGCACGTGATCCCGCACGATAAGGGGTGCCACCGATGTCCAATAGCCCTCCTTCACGTCCGCTAGAATGACGTTCCATTTGACCGTGCCATCTCTCGCATCGAGGCAGACGAGGTGATCGTCCGGGGTCGTGAGATACACGGAATCTTTGTACAAGGCAACGCCGCGATGACCGATATGCAAGCCCTCGTTGGGAGGATACGTATAGTGCCAAACCTGCGCGCCCGTCCGCGCATCAACGGCCCAGACGTGATCGGGTATCGAGAAGTACAAAATTCCGTTCGCGACGAGCGGAGAAGACTTGATTTGGGTCGCCTGGCCGGTTTGAAAGGCCCAGGCAAGGGTTAGCTCACCTACATTCGCCGGAGTAATCTGACTCAAATGGCTGTGACGCTGGCCCGAATAATCGCCGTGATATAGGGGCCAACTGTCCGGTGTCGGTTTCACGAGTGCGGCAGGCTCAAGCCCTTGAGCAGAAGCCAGACTGCAGAACGCCGACGCTTGAACCAGCACCGCTGCGAGAGGAAAAAGCTTCACGAACTTCATTCTTGCGCCACCTCATCCGAGAAGCGTCCGGCAACAACGCCTCGCAAGTTTCTATAACCAAGTCGCTCTAGCGCAATGTTTGGAGATACGCCAAGACATTGTGAATATCTTCGTCCGTATACTTACCTAATTGCGCGATGTGCGCTTCGAGCGGATCTGTAACTGTGAATTTCACCCGGGTGACAGGCCAGGATCGATACCATCCGGATGGATCAATCAGTCCAATCGTGAATTCGTCGCGGTATGCTAATTTCCCTGTTACGGTCTGCCCGGAAGGAAGCGTGACTACAACAGTTGGTGTCGCGTTACTGAACTCAGCCGCGCGTCCGTTGGGAGCAGTTTCAGCCTCCCGGTAGAGCATACGCTTCAAAAGTTCTAATCCTTGGAGCTTGCCGCCGATGCCGGCCAGATCGCCGGTCGACGAATGACATTTTGCGCATCCGCCGGCGCCATTGAAATAACGCATCCCAGCCTCGGCGTTTCCGGTCTGCAGGTCGGCAACATCAACGGTACGTCGGCGGCCTTCCTTTGCGTTTGCCTTACGGTCATGGATGAATGCAACCAACGCCGCGAGTTGTTGATCGTCTATATTGCTAAACGCCGGCATCCCTTTGGCAAGCCTCCCGTTCCGAACCGCCAGTCCGATTTTGTCTCCATGCGCGTCTTGCTCAACGAGCGCCGACGCCGTCAGGTCCGGACCGCTTTCGCCACCAGCGGCGTCGCGTCCGTGGCAGAAGCCGCATTGCGAAGCGAACAAAGCCTTGCCAGCCTGTATCTGCTCGGTCGTGGCCGGGGATGAAGCAACAGGCTTGGCGGTAGGCGGATTGGCGGCAGGCGACTCTTGCCCTTTACTGCTATCTGCCCAACACAGAGCCGCGGTCAAGACGACCATGGCCAAAGGGAGCCCGTGTGTCTGTTTTACGCGCACACCATAAACACGCGACGCAATCATGTAGGAAGTCCCATAGCTGAAGATTATTTTTTCACCCGACACAATACATCGCGCGTCATTTCCTTGTACAGAAGGAACTTACAAATTTCGCGTCGGATGGGGGAGTTGTTCGGGAAAGTTGCCGCAGCCATCAGTGAGACGGGGCTTTCAGGGATTCATTTCAAAGAACGATGCCGCCAAGACGCTTCTCGGCGCTGTAGACGCGATTGCCCATTTGAAGCAGAGCTTCTATTCCTAGCAAACTTTCCCTTGGGTAAACGACGGTAAATAACACAGGCCCGACCGAATCAAGCTAAAACGAATCTTTCCACAATTTGGGCCGTTTGCTCGCAGAAAACAACATATTCACCCGGAGAGTTCTCGGCTAGTTCTG
>WNFS01009846.1_pt1 | contig 10712 bp, 10 predicted proteins | sample 5400141 | NCBI WGS metagenome assembly WNFS01 (sample SAMN13153358, study PRJNA577476) | soil metagenome | isolation source: 60 cm saprolite under Madrone tree | place: USA:California | collected 2016-06-14 | reverse complement strand
GGAAGAGATGGTGGTCTGGCCTTGCGCGTCGAACTGCTCGAGGAATCGCAGGTAGAGGGAGAGCCGTCGCACCGTGCTCTCGGAGATCTTCCTCATATTGTGAATTATTTCACAATCGACCGCTCCAACGCAAGAGCCGCACGAAATCTTCCGGGGCCAGCGTCTCGGGACGCGCCGCCGGATCGAGCGCCAGCGCGGCGAGCCCGGCCGCCACGACGGCGGCGGAGCGCCCCGTGGCCGCCATGACCACGTTGCGCAGCTGCTTGCGACGCCGCGTGAAGCACGCCGTGACGAAGGCGCGGAAGCGGGCGATCTCGTCGGGCGCGACCAGCGGCTGAGCGAGCGGCGTGAGGCGCACCAGCGCGCTCTCGACCTTGGGCGGCGGCGTGAACGCGCCGGCGCGGACGGTGAAGAGCCGCTCCACGCGACACACCGCCTGCACACCTACGGAGAAGGCGCCGTACGCTTTGGACCCCGGCGGTGCAGCGATCCGGTCGGCGACCTCGGCCTGGACGAGAAACACGATTCGTGCGGCAAGCGGCGGCGTGAGCGCTTTGTCGATCAGGGGTGAGGTAATGTTGTAGGGGATGTTGCCGACGACTTTGAAGTGCGGATTGCGGAGTGCGGAATGCGGAGTGGCAGTGTGAGCTTCGAGGAGTTCTTGCCAGTCCAGCTTGAGGGCGTCCCCCGATACGATGCTCAGTCGCTCGACTCCGCATTCCGCATTCCGCACTCCGCATTCATGCGCCAGTCGGCGATCTTTTTCTATGGCGATCACGGATCGCACGCGCGGCGCGAGGATCTCCGTCAGGCTCCCCTTCCCCGCCCCGATTTCGACCACGACATCTTCGGACGCGGGCTCGAGCGCATCCACAATGCGCTGCAGGATGTTCCGGTCGGTGAGGAAGTGCTGGCCGAGCCGCTTGTCCGGACTCACACCTTGAGGATGACGACGGTGCGGTCGTCGGCGGGCGGCGCGCCGCCCGTGAAGCCGGCGAGGTCGGCGTGCACGGACTCGAGGATCTCGCGCGCCGGGCGGTCCCGCAAACGCGCCACGTGGCCGAGCACCCGTTCTTCGCCGAACCGCTCGCCGCGCGGACCCAACGCCTCGGTGACGCCGTCAGTGAAGAGGCAGATGATGGCGTCGCGCCGCGCCCAGCTGAGGGCAGCATCCTCCCCCGGCGCGGTGGCGAGACCGAGGGGTGGACGGGTGGCTTGGAGCCGCGCTGCCTTCCCCGTCTGCATCGACACGAGAAACGCATGCGGGTGCCCGGCGTTGGCGAACGTGATGCGCCCGGCGTTCGGGTCGACCACCGCGTAGAACACGGTGAGAAACATTTCGGTGCTCGCGAGCTCATCGGCGAGCGACTCCTCGAGCCGGCGCAGCACCTCGGTCGGCGTCTCGGCCGATTCTGCGTGGATACCCGAGGCGGCCATCACGAGGGCCATGATCAACGCGGCGCCGAACCCGTGGCTCGTGACGTCGCCGATCATCACGCCGATGCGGTCCGAGCGCAGGTTGAGCAGGTTATAGAAGTCGCCGCCCACCGATTCCGCCTGACGGCAGCGTGCGGCGACGTCCACCCGCGACCCGAGCACGCCGGGCGGCGGCAACAGCTTGAGCTGGAGGTCCCGCGCCAGCTCGAGCTCCCGGAGCACGCGCTGCTGCCCGAGATCGCGAGCGACGAGCCGGGCGTTCTCGATCGCGGCACCGATCTGGTTCGCGATCGCGGCCACCAGCTTGCGGTCGCCGGCCGTGAATGCGTCTCCCCCCACCCGGTCCGTCAGGTTGATCACGCCGATCGGCTTGCCGCTCGCCCCGGGCGCGGCGTACAGGACGGGCACCGACAGGAACGCCTGGCCGAGGTAATTGCGACCATCGGGGCAGCCGGGGTTCGGGGCCGTGGGATCAGTCGGGTCGTAGCTCACGATCCGCATCTCGCGGAACACGCGGGCGGCGACCGAGCAGGGGTCATCCGCTTCGATCGGCTCCACCTCCTGCGGGTCCATTCCACGCGCGGCGACGATGCGCAGCATGTTCTGCTCGGCGTCGTGCACCAGGAGCGTCGCGCGCCGCGCGCCGACCACGGTGGACACCTCGCGCAGGATCCGGTCGGCCGCCTCGTCCAGCCGGATCGTGTGACCCAGGATCTCGCTGATCGTGTAGATGAGGTCGATTTCCTCGTACCGTTCCGACAGCTCGGCCGCGACCTGAACGGCGTCGCGCTCGGCTGCGAGCACGGAACCCACGACCTGGGCCAGCTCCTGGTCCATCCCCGGGCTGGCGCCCGGGGTCAGTGGCTTCCCCGCTCCCCCGTTCACGATCTCAAGCCACAACCCCTCGCTCTCGGGAATGGGCTCGAGCCGGGCCGAGCCGTCCGTCCCGGCTTCCCCCGTCCGACGGATCCGGAGGCGCGCCCCGGCCACCCGCTCGAGCAGCGGAAGCAGCCGCTCGAGGCGCGTCAGCCCGCCCGGAGCGTCAGGCACACCGAGTTCCCTTTCTCGTTGAAGGCGACCTGGTCGACCAGGCTGCGCAGCACGAACAGGCCGCGACCGTCTTCGCGCTCCAGTCGCTCGGGGAGTGTTGGATCGGGTACGCCTCTGGGATCGAACCCTTTGCCCTCGTCGGTCACGTACAAGCGGACGGCGTCGCGCGCCACCTCGACTCGTACGCGCACGACACGTCGCGGGTCGCGATGGTTCCCGTAGGCAATGGCATTGGCGAGCGCTTCCGCGAAGGCGGTGCGGAAGTTGAATCGGATGCGGCGGGGAGAGAGGGGACCGCCGGGCAGCTCGTCCGCGATCAGCTCCACCGCCGGACCGACGTAATCGAGGTCGCTCGGCACATCGAGCGACAGCTCGATCTCGGTCTCACCTCCGGTCGTCCGGCGCCGGACCTGGAGGGGCTGCGGGGTGGTCACGGGCTAAAACGCGGCGAGCGCCTCCTCCGGCGTTCGCGCGATGGCGAAGAGCGTGTCCAGTTTGGTCAGCTCGAACAGCGTCTGCAGGTCTTCATTGAGTCCGCAGAGGCGCAGGTCTCCTCCCTGCTCGCGGATTTTTTTCGAGAGCGACACCAGCACGCCGAGGCCGGAGGAGTCGATGTAGCCGGTCTTGGTGAAGTCGATGACGAACTTCTTGCCACCGCCCTCGAGGGTGTCGAGCACCTTCTGCTTCAGCTCTTGACGGTTGCCGACGATCAGCTGACCGTCCACGCCCACCACGACCACGCCGTGCTTGTCCTTCTTGAGACTGAAGCTCATGACCGCTCTCCCGCTTGAAGGACGGCGACCGCCGCCGTGTCCACAATATCGTCGGCCGTCGCGCCGCGCGACAGGTCGGCGACGGGTCGCGCGAGTCCCTGGAGAATCGGGCCGATCGCCTCCCAACCGCCCAGGCGCTGCACCAGTTTGTATCCGATGTTACCGCTGTCAAGATCGGGAAACACGAGCACGTTGGCGCGCCCGGCCGCGCGCGACTCCGGGGCCTTGCGCGCCGCCACGCTCGCGACCAGTGCGGCATCGGTCTGCAGCTCGCCGTCGAACGCGAAGTCCGGGCGCCGCCGCGCGAGGCTCTCGACCGCCTGCCGCACGCGCTCCACGCGCGGTCCCGCGGCGCTGCCCTTCGTGCTGTAGGAAAGGAACGCGACGATGGGCTCGTCGCCCACGATGCGGCGGCGGTCGTGCGCGGCCGCTACCGCGGAATCGGCCAGCTGCTCCGGGTTGGGCTCCGGCACGACGGCGCAGTCGGTGAAGGTGAGCACGGCGCCGTCCCGCACCATGTAAAACGCGCCGCTGACGGTCGTGATCCCGGGCGCGGCGCCCACCGTCCACAAGGCGGCGCGGATCGTGTCCCCGCTCGGGAAAGTCGCGCCCCCGACCATGACGTCGGCGCGGCCCAGCCCCACGAGCGCCGCGCCGAATGTGAGGGGGTGCTCCAGCGCGGCGGCGGCGGCCGCATCGGTCGGGAAGCGCTGGGGATGGCGGGTGCGGAGCAACCGCACCATTTCGGGGAGCGGGGTGCGGGGAGCGGTACCTTCCAAGAGTTGGACTGTCCCCAGGCCCAATTGCTCGATCCGCGACGCGGCGGCGCGCACGCGCTCGTCGGCTCCCTCGGGCAGCACGATGCGGCGACCGGCACGGCGCGCCCGCTCGTACACCGAGTCACGGAACGTCACTTGCCGAACTTTTTCCTGAGCGCCTTCTGCACCGCGGGGTGGACGAGCTGCGAGACGTCGGCGCCGAACCGCGCCACTTCGCGCACGAGGGTCGAGCTCAGGTAGGTGAGGTCGAACGCGGGCACGAGGAACACGGTTTCGATGCCCGGCGCGAGGTTGCGGTTCATGAGCGCCATCTGGAACTCGTACTCGAAGTCGCTCACGGCGCGCAGGCCCCGGACGATGACCGTCGCGCCAGCCGCGCGGGCGAAATCGGCCAGCAGACCCTCGAAGGCACGGACCTCGACGCTGGGATCGTCCACCGCCTGCCGGATCAAGGCCACGCGCTCGTCGAGGGTGAACAGCGGCTGCTTCGCCACGTTCACCGCGACGGCCACGATCACCTGGTCGGCGAACGTACGGGCACGGCGGATCAGGTCCTCGTGTCCGCGTGTGATCGGGTCGAACGATCCGGGATAGACCGCGACGCGGCGAGCGGGAGCCGTCATGGAGCGTAGATGAACGTCACGGCGGTGTCCCCGTAGCGCCGGGTGTCGTCGCCGGGAATCGGCTGATCCGCCGGATGCTCGATCGAGATGATGCGGGCGAAGGGGTTCACCCGGAACAACGCGACGAGCCGCGCCGCCTGCCCGCTGGCGTACGGCGGGTCCGCGAACGCGACGTCGTACTGCCCGGGGTGGAGCTGCTCCGCGAACTTGAGCGCGTCCACGCGATGCACCACCGTCCGGTCGTCCACCTTGAGGAACGCGATGTTGGACTTGAGCGACGACAGGGCGAGGCGATGGATCTCCACGAAGTCCGCGCTCACGGCTCCGCGCGACAGCGCTTCCAGACCGAGCGCGCCCGAGCCCGCGAACAGGTCGAGCACGCGCGCCCCGCGCAGCGGGCGCTGCAGAATCGAGAACCACGCCTCGCGCACGCGGTCCCCCGTCGGCCGCACCTCGTCGGACGCGGGAGTCTTGAGACGCCTGCCGCCGAATTCACCCGCGATGATGCGAATCATCTCCCGTCATGTGCTGGGCGCCATGGATGCCACCCGCGCCTGCAGCGTGGTGCGGCCCTGCCACTCGTCGCGCTCCAGCCGAAACGCCACATCCAGTCGATCCGCGAGCCAGTGGTCGGGGATCGCGTCGGCCCACTGGAACGCGATCGCGGGGAGCACGCCCGACGCGTCGTCCAGGGTAAAGCGCAGGTGGTTGGAGCCGACGCGCCGCGCTCCGACGGCGCGCGCCTGCCGCACGCCGAAGACCGGCGCGGGGTTGCCGGGACCGCACGGCTCCAGGTGACGGATCAACTTCTCCAGCTCGTCGCTCACGAGGCCCAAAGGCAGCTCCAGGTCGACCCGCTGCGCGGGCACCAGGTCGTCGGGGGTCAGAAGCTCGCCCGCGACGGCGAGAAACGCAACACGGAACGCCTCGTACTGGTCCCGCCGAATGGTCAGCCCCGCCGCCATGGTGTGGCCGCCATACTTCTCGAGATGGTGGCCCACGCGATGCAGCGCGGCGTGCAGGTCGAATCCTACGACGCTCCGCCCCGACCCGCGCCCCATCTCGCTGCTTTCGTCCCAGGCCACGAGGAAGGTGGGCCGTCCATAGCGCTCCACCAACCGGGAGGCCACGATCCCGATGACCCCGGGGTGCCAGGCATCGGCCGCGAGCACGAGCGCGCGATCGTCCGGCCGCAGCACGCGCTCGGCCAGCTCCACGGCTTCGTCGAGGATACGCTGGTCCAGCGCCTGGCGCCGGGCATTCAGGGTCTCGAGCTCGCGGGCGATGGCCGCCGCTTCCTCCGGATCGTCGGTGAGGAGCAGCCGTAACCCGTCATTGGCGTCCCCGATCCGCCCCGCGGCATTCAAGCGCGGTGCCAGGATGAACCCGACGTGCCCCGACTTGATCGGCTTCCCCGCGAGGCCCGCCGTCTCGACCAGCGCCCGCACGCCGGTCCAATGTGACTGCGCGAGCAGCTTGAGCCCGTGCCGTACCAGGATTCGGTTTTCGCCCGTCAGCGGCACTACGTCGGCCACGGTCGCGAGCGCCACCAGGTCGAGGAAGTGCAGCGGCAGATGGGGAGACACGCCCAGCGCCGGCACCAGCGCCTGGGCGAGCTTGAAGGCCACGCCGCTGCCGCACAGGTCCTTTTCTTCCGATGGACAGTCGGCGCGCCGCGGGTCGAGTACCGCGGAGGCGGGGGGGAGCTCGTCGCCCGGGAGGTGGTGGTCGGTGACGATGACCTCGATGCCGGCGGCGCGCGCCGCGCGCACGGCGTCCACCGCGGTGATGCCGCAGTCGCAGGTGATGATCAGCCCGGCGCCAAGACGGCGCGCCTCCGCGAGCCCCGCGGGCCCGAAATCGTAGCCGTCGCGCAACCGGTGCGGAACGAACGCGTGGGCCCGGCCGCCGACGCTCGCGAGCACGCGGGTGAGCAGCGCCGCGGCACACTGGCCGTCCACGTCATAGTCGCCGTGGACCAGGATCGGGACTCCGCCTCGCACGGCGGCGACGATCAGCTCGACCGCCCGCGACATGTCGGCCCAACCGTTGGGGTCCGAAAGCCGCTCGAGGTCGGGGCGGAGAAATGCCTTGGCGCGCTCGGGCGCGGCGAGCCCACGCTGCACGAGAATCGCGGCGAGCGTTTCGGGGATGTGGAGGTCGGACGCGAGGGCCGCGGTGAGCCGTGGATCGGGCGGCGCCGTGACCGCCCAGCGGGCGGGGATCATTCCGGGGCGTACAGAAGCACGCCGCAGGCCTCGCAGGCCTCGATCGAGGCGCCGCGCTGGATCAGGACTCGGCGCTGCGTCGGGACCGCCGTGAAACAGTGGCCGCAGGCGTCGCCATGCAGGGGGTAGAGCGCGAGGGGTGCTTTGCCGCGCCGGATCCGCTCGTAGAGCGCCAGCAGGCTGGCGCCCACGGCCGCGGTGGCGCGCTCGCGCTCCGCGGAGGCCCGCTCGCGCCCGGCGGCGATCTGCTCGCGCTTTCCGGCGAGCGCCTCGCGCAGTGGGGCCTGCCGCGCCCGCACCTCTTCGAGCGCCCGCTCCGCCTCCGCGGCCTTGCGCTCCGCTTCCGTCACCGCGTCGCCGGAGCGCATGAACTCGGCTTCCTCCTTGGCCAGCACGGAACGCGCGAGATCCAGCTCGGCCATGAGGGTGGAGGCTTCCTTGGCGCCCCGCACCCACTCGAGGCGGGCGAGGGCGCGCTCTGCCGCGGCCTGCGCCTCATCGAGCGTCGCCAGCTCGGGGGCGAGCGCGGCGAGGGCCTCATCGGTCGCCGTCACCGCCTGATCTTTCTCCTGTAGCGCCAACAACGGCTCAAGTTCCGGGTGCACCTCTCCTCCTCTTAGCGATTTTGTACCGCGGGTAACGCTTGCGGAGCTCGTCGAACACGCGGCGCTTCTCCGCAAGCAGGGACACCTGCCGCTCGGGGCTCTCGAACGGGAGCTGGTCATCGAGCTGCTCCAGCTGCCGCTCGAGCCGCCGGGCTTCCATCCAGTTCACCGCGAGCTCGTACATCTCATTGGGATCCCGACGCCCGAGGCCTTCCGCTTTGAGCTGCTCGTAGGCGCGGGCCGAGGTGTCGTCGAGCGCCAACACCGCGTCATCCGCGACGCTCTCGAAGACGGAGCGATAGGGCGGGAATTCCAGCTCTTCGGGGTCGACGGCCTCGGTCACGCGGCTCAGCCATGGCTCGCCCTCCAACATCAGCAGCAGAAGAGCCTTCTCGGCGCTGGCAGGCAAAGAGGGAGCGGGGAGCGGGGAGCGGTTCCCTCCTTGCGCCGTTCGGTACCGCTCCCCGCTCCCCGCTCCCAAGACTTCTCGCTCCAGCACGTCCTTCCGCACGCCGGCGGCCTCCGCGACCCGGGAGATGTAAAGCTCCCGTGTGATCGGGTCCTTCGCCGCCCGAACCGTGGGCAGCAGTCGATCGAGCGCGCGCCGCCGTCCCGGTAGCGTGCCGAAGAAGCCTTTGCGGTCGAGAATCTGGATCTTCCGCTCCAGCACATCGACCGCGTCCTTGAGAATCTCCTCGATGCCCGCGGCACCCTTCTGCTGCCCCAAGCTGTCGGGGTCCTCGCCGGCCGGAAGTGTGGCCACGCTCACGCGCAGTGCTTCGCGCAGCAGCTCGTCGCCGGCGCGGAACGTGGCGCGCAGGCCGGGCTCGTCCGAGTCATACAACAGGATCACGTGGGGCGCGTGGCGCTTCACCAGCTGGGCCTGCTCCGGGGTGAGCCCCGTGCCGAGCGGCGCCACGACCTCTTCGATCCCGGCGAGGGACAGGCGGAGCGCGTCGAAGTACCCCTCGACCAGGATCGCGCGCTCCGCCTTGCGCATCGCGTGCTTCGCGACGTGCAGGTTGTACAGCAGCTTTCCCTTGTGGAAGATCGGGGTGTCGGGGGAGTTGAGATACTTGGGCTCTCCTTCGCCGAGGATGCGGCCACCGAAACCCACCACGCGGGCGCGCACGTCGTGGATGGGAAACAGCAGCCGGCCCCGGAAGCGCGGCGCCAGCGTGCCATCCTCCCGTCTAGCTAACAGACCCGCTTCGAGCAACACCTCGTCACGCACGCCCAAGCCTTTCATTGCGTCGAGCAATGCCTTGTTCCTGGGCGCGTACCCGAGGCCGAGCGGCTGCACGGTCTCGAGGTCCAAGTGCCGGGTCGTCAGGTAGTCGCGGGCCACCTGCGCCTCGGGGCTCTCGCGCAGCTGGCGCGCGAACCAGTCCGCCGCCGCCGCCACCGCGCTGTAGAGCGGTTCGCGCGGATCCGGCCCGATGGGCCCGCGCTCCGGGATGGTGATCCCCGTCCGACGTGCGACCTCGCGCACGGCCGTGGGATAGTCCATGCCAAGCTTCTTCATGAAGAACGTGAATACGTCGCCGCCGGCGTGGCACACGAAGCAGTAGAACATCCCCTTGCGGGGAATGACGGCGAAGTTGCGGTGTGTGCCCCCGTGAAACGGACAGGGCGCGCGATAGTCGGCCCCCGTGCGCTTGAGCTCGACGTGCTCGCCGATGATCCCCACGATGTCCGCGGCCTCGCGGACCTGCTCGATCACGTCATCGGGGATGAGACTCACGCCTTGAACTCCACGACCGTGACGCCGGGGCCGCCCTGGTTGGACGGCGCGAAGCCGAAGCGCTTGACCCGCGGGTCCGCCGACAGTACCTCGTGCACGAACTGGCGCAGGGCACCAGTCCCCTTGCCATGCACCACGCGGAGGTACGGGAGATCAGCGAGGACGGCGTCGTCGAGCGCCTTGACGAGCAGGGGTTCGGCCTCAGACACCCGGAGCCCGATAAGAGAAATGTCCGTTGCGGCGGTCAGCGACGGCGCAGCGGAGGGTGGAGGAGGTTGGGGGAGGTTGGGGGAGGCTGATCCCCTGCGGGCACGCTTCAGCTCCTCCAACGACATCCACCCTTCCTTCGCCTTATCCCCGGCCGTTTCCCCGGCAGTCTCGTCGATGGCCTGCTCGACGAGCCGCCGCGCCTCCCGCGCCGTCGCCTCGTCCACCGCGGCTCGCGCTCGCCCCAGTGCCTCTTCGACCTTCTTGCGCGCCTCGAGCAGGTAGGCGCGGGTCTGCTCGCGTGCTTCGCGCTCGAGGCTCTGCGCCCGAGCCTTGACCTGCCGCTCGCGCGCGGCCAGCTCGGCGGCGCGCGCCTCGAGCTGTTCGGCGTCGGCGCGTGCACTCGCTTCCCGCGCGCCTAAATCCTGCTCTTTAGCCTCCAACTCGCGCGCCCGGGTCTCGACGGTCGCGAGCAGCGCGTCCAAGGCCCGCTCGGCCCCGGGCACGGCGCGCTGGGCGATCTCCAGCACATCGGGGGCAATGCCGAGACGGCGCGCGATGGCGAGCCCGTAGGAGCGTCCGGGCACGCCTTTCAGCAGCCGGTAGGTCGGCGTCAGGGTGTCGGCGTCGAACTGGAGCGACGCGTTGACGATGCCCACCGTCTCCGCCGCCAGCTGCTTCAGGGCGCCCAAGTGCGTGGTCGCGAGCGTGACGACCCGGCGCCGGGTGAGGGTCTGCAGCACCGCCGTCGCCAGCGCTCCCCCCTCGGCGGGGTCGGTACCGCTGCCGATCTCGTCCAGCAGCACGAGGGATCCCGCTCCGGCCCGCTCCAGGATGTCGCGCAAGGCGGCGACGTGAGCGGAGAACGTGGACAGGCTTGCCGCGATCGATTGGCGGTCCCCGATGTCCGCGAACACACCGGTGAACACGGGGAGGGTCGACTGCGGCCCGATCGGCGGGATGATGCCGCTCTGCGCCATGAGGCACAGGAGCCCCACCGCCTTGATCAGCACCGTTTTACCGCCCGTATTCGGACCCGAGACCAACACGGTGCACTCATCGGGCGCCAGCACGAGATCGAACGGAACGACGACCTCGCTCCCCACCAGCAGGGGATGGCGACCGTTTCGGATCTCCAGCGGCCCCGTGCCGATGGCGGGGGGGAACCCGTTCACCTCGACCGCGTAGCGCGCGCGGGCGCACAGGTCGTCGAAGGCGATGCACATCTCCCACGCCGCGGCGATCGCGTCGCGATGCGGGCGCAAC
>WNFS01004427.1_pt1 | contig 10713 bp, 9 predicted proteins | sample 5400141 | NCBI WGS metagenome assembly WNFS01 (sample SAMN13153358, study PRJNA577476) | soil metagenome | isolation source: 60 cm saprolite under Madrone tree | place: USA:California | collected 2016-06-14 | reverse complement strand
CGAATTGCCCCAGGCTCTGAGCCGCACCATGGACATCGCTGCGCGATGCAACGTGAAAATCGAGCGCATCCCCCATCCGTTTCCTGAGTTTAAAGTCCCTGCCGGTCACACTGCCGCAAGTTATTTCGAAAAGGTGGTGCGCGAAGGGTTTGCCGCACGGCTGCCCTATCTTGAGCGCCTGGCGAAGCAAGGGGCCCTCCGCAACCCTCTCTCGGAATATGAGCGCAGGCTGACTTCCGAGATCCAGATGATCCAGAAAATGCGCTATGAAGGGTATTTCTTGATCGTTTGGGATTTCATTCACTACGCGCGCACACAGGACGTACCAGTGGGGCCGGGGCGCGGCTCTGCAGCGGGAAGCCTTGTCAGCTATGCGCTGCGCATCACGGACGTCGACCCATTGCAATACAACTTGCTCTTTGAGCGGTTCTTGAATCCCGAACGCGTCTCAATGCCGGATATCGATATCGATTTCTGCATGAGGCGGCGCGGGGAATTAATCGAATATGTGACTCAGAAGTACGGCCGGGAGAATGTCGCGCAGATCATTACCTTCGGAACGATGGCGGCCAAGGCAGCGGTCAAAGACGTAGGCCGTGCAATGGACATCCCCTATGGAGAAGTCGACCGCCTGGCGAAGCTCATTCCCAACACTTTGGGAATCACGCTGGACACGGCGCTGGAGGAAGCGCCGCAGCTAAAAGCGGCGATCAACAGTGACGAGCGCCTGAAGGACCTGATGGCCGTTGCCCTGCGACTCGAGGGTCTTGCGCGGCATGCGTCAACACATGCCGCTGGCGTGGTGATTTCGCCGCGGCCGCTGACAGAGGTCGTGCCGGTTTACAAGACCAACCGTGATGAAATCACGACGCAGTACGACATGAATGCGCTCGAGCGCGTTGGCCTGCTGAAGATGGATTTCCTAGGCCTTACGACGCTGACCGTGCTCCACGACACGGTGCACATGGTTGAACAGAATCGGGGCGTGAAGATCGACCTTGATAATCTCTCTCTCGATGACGCGGAAACTTACAAACTTTTTACGAGGGGCGATACGACGGCCATCTTCCAATTCGAATCGCATGGCATGCGCGACATTCTGCGGCGCTACCAGCCTACCCGAATCGAAGATCTGACGGCGCTGAACGCGTTGTACCGGCCGGGGCCGATTCAAGGGGGCATGATCGATGATTTCATCAATCGTAAGCACGGAAAGACCAAGGTCAGCTACGAACTGCCGCAGCTCCAGGACATTCTAGAAGAGACCTACGGCGTCATCCTGTATCAAGAGCAGGTGATGCAAATCGCCAACAGACTGGCAAGTTTCTCGCTTGGGGAAGCCGATATTCTGCGCCGTATAATGGGCAAAAAGAAAAAAGAGGAGATGGCGGCGCAGCGCACGAAGTTCATGGCCGGTTGCCTGACAAACAAGATTCCAGAAAAGAAGGCCGAGCGAATCTTCAATCTGATGGAGGAGTTTGCCGGTTACGGCTTCAACAAATCACACTCCTGCGCTTATGCACTACTGGCATATGAGACGGCCTACTTGAAGACGCACTATCCGGTCGAGTTCGTGGCGGCGCTACTTACTTCGGAAGCAGGGAACACTGAGAAGGTGGTGAAGTACATCAACGAAGCGCGCGGCATGAGTATCTCCATACTCCCGCCGGATGTGAATGAGAGCGATCTTTACTTCACGCCGGTGGGGGAGGCCATTCGTTTCGGGCTCGCCGCGATCAAGAATGTTGGCGAAAATACCGCCAGGGCGATCCGGGAATCGCGGGAAAGTCAGGGGAGCTTCCGGTCCTTATACGATTTTTGCGAGCGAATCGAATCTAGATTCCTCAACAAGCGCGTGTTCGAAAGCCTTATCCGCTCCGGCGCCATGGATTCTCTTGGCCCCCGCGAAAGCCTGCTGGCCTCCGTCGATGGCGCGCTCGCAGCGCTGCAGCGGGCTTCACGAGTGCGGGAATCGGGCCAGCATGGCTTGTTTGGAACGGCTGCGGCTCCCGCGCCGGTGGCGTTCGAACTGTACGAAGCCGAACCGTGGAGCGAAGAAGAACGTCTTGCGAGCGAGTACGCGATGCTAGGCTTTTATGTTTCCGGGCACCCGCTTGCGAAATATGCATCGCGTTTGATGGAGCTGAACACGGTCTCCCTGGGCGAGATCGAGTCGCGGCGGAATCGCGATGAGATTACGGTCGCTGGGTTGATCGTCGGGATTCGTGCGATGCGTTCGAGAAAGGGTGCGCGCTGGGCTATCTGCACCATTCAGGACATGACCGGCGTTCAGGAATTACTGGTGTTTCCGGAAAGTTTCGCTAGGCTTGAAACCATTCTGAAAACCGGCATTTCACTGCTGATGAAAGCGCGCGTGCAGGTCGAAGAGGCTGGCACGCGGCTCTCTTTGCTTGAGGCACGGCGTCTGGAAGAAATCAGCAAGCGCACGGGTTCTGCCGAATTTCGGCTCCGGCTGGAAATGCAAGCCCTCACGGAAGACACGCTGGACGCTCTTGAACAAGCATTTGCCGGTTCGCCTGGGCCGAGCTCTGTGGTCTTCGAATTGCGCTCCCCGGACGGGTCGGTGGCATTATTGCAAGCGCAACAGGGTGTGACAGTGTCGCCGGAATTTGTGGAAGCTGTCCGGCGAATTTGCGGCGAGCAGGCCATTGAAGCGGTGACTGGATGACGACCAAAGAGAAAGGCAAACCGGCCGGCGCTCCCGTGAACCGGCAAACCGAAATCGAGCGTCTGGGAAAGGACGTCGAGGAGCTGCGCAAGCTGGCAGGCGATGAAGGGGCTGACGCGGAGCTGGGGCGCATTCGGCAGCAAGTGGCGGAGCTTCGCCGGGAATTTTACACGCATCTCGGTCCCTGGCAGCGTGCGCAGATCGCCCGGCATCCACAGCGGCCTTACACGCTGGATTACATCGGTCTTCTCTTCACAGATTTCATTGAGCTGCATGGTGACCGGGGGTACGGCGACGATAAAGCGATCGTCGCTGGTCTGGGCAAGTTTCATGGGCGTCCCGTCGGCGTAATTGGCCACCAGAAAGGCCGTGACACCAAGCAGCGCCTGCTGCGCAATTTTGGCCAGCCGAAGCCGGAAGGTTACCGCAAAGCGCTTCGCGTGATGCAGCTTGCAGCGAAGTACGGACGGCCCATATTCACGTTTATCGATACACAAGGGGCGTATCCCGGAATCGACGCAGAAGAACGCGGCCAGGCGGAGGCGATCGCGCGCAACCTTCGCGAGATGGCGCGGCTGCCGGTGCCGATTCTAGTCACGGTAACGGGGGAAGGCGGGTCGGGCGGAGCGCTTGCCATCGCCGTAGGCGATCGCGTGAACATTCTCGAGAACGGTTTTTATTCCGTTATTTCGCCGGAGGGCTGCGCGGCCATCATGTGGCGCGATGCTGCCAAGGCTGAGACGGCCGCTGCGGCGCTGAAAATTACCGCGCGCGACCTGAAAGAACTCGGCATTATCGATGAAATCGTGCCAGAGCCGGAGGGCGGCGCGCACACAGACCCTGAGGCAGCGGCGCGAATCCTCGACGAAGTTCTCGATCGCGAACTGATGGTTCTCAGCAATCAGCCGGTAAAGGTTCTCGTCTCGGCGCGGTATGAAAAGTTCCGCCGCATGGGACAGTTCTTCGATCTGGGCGCCTAGCTCGGCTGGCTAAGAGCGCAGACCGCACGTCACTTGCACCCCGTAGCAGATTGGCAACGATTTCAAGACCTCACGTTGTGACCATTAGGCCCGCGGTCTACTCTGAATGAGTAATTGTCAAGGTGAACTGGCTCAGGGAAGTCTGCCGCTTCGCCTGGCCGGTGCACGGAGGACAGCACTCATCATGTCGGAACCCTTTCGTCCGTACGAAAAGCTTGTGGACATCACCATTCTCGGTAAGAAATTTCAAGTGCCGGAACGCAATTCACTCCTGCGCTGTTTCCAATTCATTAGCCCGGAGACGATTCCCTATGGGCGCTTCTGCTGGAACCAGGATTGCCAATATTGTCGCGTTACGTGTCAACTGCCTGACGACGATGAGCCTCGGGAAATGCTGAGTTGCAAATTCATCGTTATGGCGGGGATGGAGATTACCGAGCTAAGCCAGGAGCTGAAGTGGTGCCTCCGGGCAAAGCTCCACACGGACGCCGCTGTCTCGCAGGGCTGACCTTTCACTGCCATTTGCACTCCCACTTCCCATCGACTACGATTTTTCTCCAGCGATGGCCACTTCTAACTTCATGCGGTGCGACGGCTGTGGGCAAGCCGCCTCTCCCGAACACATCGCCAGGCGTCTGCAACGTCTCGAATGGACCACCCGCTTCAGACCCATCCATATAGACGCGCTCTTGTTGGGTGCTTTCCCTCCCGAAATCGACTCCGAATTCTTGTATGCAGCGCCAGCCGTATTTGAAGGGGAAGCCGCCCGGCTGCTCGACGCTCTCGGCCTGCGTCAAGCCGGGAAAGCGTCGGACGCCGTGCTCTCAGATTTCCAGCGCCGAGGTCTTCTACTTGTATATGTCTTGGAATGTCCCCCGGCCGCCAGCCCGACCCCCTTCCAAACTCTACTCGAGCAGCGGCTTCCCGCATTGTTCACTCGCATCCGCCGCTCGCTGAAGCCCAGGCGAATCGTTCTCGCGTCCAGCGCACTGGAGCCGCTGGCAGGGCGTTTTATGGAGAGCGATCTGGGCTGTCCCATCGTGCTCGACAACGGGAAGCCCTTCGCCCTGGAGGGAGTTGATCCTGGCCCGGCAATTTTGCGATTGCGGACGGCACTCGCGGAGCCAGCCTCCATCCTTTGAGAGGTTCCCGGCCCTGTACTTCTTCACCTGTACGGAATCTGCCCCTGTGACCGGATACCCTTTTTCCAGCTGTGATAGAATCAAAAGTCTTACCGGGCTGATAGAGGAGTAAGTCTGTGCAGAAACAAGTGAAGTTTGGCATCGGAATCGGTGTGATTGTTTTATCCATGGCATTCCTTGCATGGTTGGGTTATGGCGAAAGCAAGACGTACTACCACACCATCGCTGAACTGCAAACGCTGAAGGGTGCTGACCTGACGCACCGCATGCGTCTTGGGGGCACGGTTCAACCGGGCACAATTCGCCGTCTTTCCGGCCGTGTTGACTTCGTCCTGCTGGGGGAAGGGAAGACGCTTCCCGTGAGTTACGTCGGCAGTGATCCATTGCCGGATACGTTTGTTGACAATTCCCAGGCTCTAGTGGAAGGCCACCCCGCTCCAGACGGGCGTTTCGTTGCCGAGCATGTGCAGGCGAAATGCGCGTCCAAGTATGAAGCAGCGCCGGGTGGCAACAGTGGCGCCTCTTCGAGTTCACCCCAGCCAAGCACTATGTAGCGCACCCGGCGGGGCCGGGGGAGAGGTAGCGTCTACGTGGATGTATTCGGTTCCTTCGCGCTGATTCTCGCGTTTGTTTGTGCCGCTTACGCTGTCGTGGTTGGCATTGCCGCGATCCTCACCCGCCATCCCCTTCTCATTAAGAGCGCGCGTCAAGCGGGACTAGCAACCTGCGTGTTGATTTTTCTGGCCACTGGAAGTCTCGTCTATCTTTTTTTTAGCGATAATTTTTCCGTGGCCTACGTCGTGGCCCATAGCAACCGCGATCTCGCCACCTTCTACAAGATTGCCGCGCTCTGGTCCGGTCAGGAAGGCTCGCTGCTTTTTTGGAGCTTCCTGCTGGCGGTTTATGTTTTCTCCGTCCTGATTACTTACCGGAATAAGAACGGCGAATTGATGCCGTACGTCGGCGTGGTTATGGCCGGCGTGCAAATTTTCTTCCTCACGCTCAACAATTTTGTTGCCAGCCCCTTCAAAGTATTGGGCACACCCGCTGCTAACGGCGCGTTCGATCTGGTGGCGCGGTCCGATGGCAATGGATTGACGCCCCTCCTTCAATATCCGGAAATGGTTATTCACCCTCCGAATCTTTATTCCGGCTATACCGGCTTTACGATCCCGTTTGCGTTTGCGCTTGCCGCATTGTTGGCGCGTTATCCCGGGGAGAAATGGATTCACCTGACGCGCAAATGGACCATGATTGCCTGGTGCTTCCAGTCTTGCGGCATCCTCCTTGGCGCACATTGGGCGTATGCCGTCCTCGGCTGGGGCGGTTACTGGGCGTGGGACCCGGTGGAAAATGCCTCGCTGTTGCCGTGGCTGAGCGGCACAGCCTTCTTGCACTCCGTGATGATGCAGGAAAAACGCGGCATGATGAAAGTCTGGAACGTCTGGCTGGTTTTCATCACGTTTATGCTTTGTATTCTCGGGACGATGCTGACGCGCAGCGGCGTCGTAAGTTCGGTGCACGCTTTCGCGCAATCAAGTATCGGCAGCTGGTTTGTGGGTTTTCTTGCGGTCATTTTCATTGTTTGCTTCACGGCGTACCTCTATAACCGCGATTACTTGAAAAGTGAAAATCAGCTCGATTCGGTGGTGTCGCGCGAGTCGAGCTTTCTGTTCAACAATTTAGTCCTTCTCGTCTCCTGCATCGCGGTTCTATCCGGCACGCTCTTTCCGGTATTTTCGGAATGGATCTCCGGCTCGCGGATCAGCGTGGGCGCTCCTTTTTTTAACAAAGTAAATATTCCCATCGGCTTGCTGCTGCTGTTCTTGACCGGCGTGGGGCCCCTTCTGGCTTGGCGCAAGACTTCTCTCGACAGCTTGAAACGCAACTTCGGCTGGCCCGCTCTAACGGGCGTCGCGGCAGGTGCGGTAGCTTTTGCGTTCGGCTTCCGTGAGTTCTATGCGCTTGTGTGCCTGATCCTGTGCGTCTTCGTCACGTCTACCATCGGGATGGAGTTTTATCGCGGCGCGAGGGTGATCCGCGCGCGCTCGGGTGCCTCCTTAGTTGCTTCGGCAGTGGACCTCACCATGCGCAATACGCGGCGTTACGGGGGCTACATCGTGCACGTGGGCATGGTGCTGATTTTCATCGGTCTCGCAGGGGCGGCCTTCAATCGGGATGCGCAGAAAGAGATGCAGCTCGGCTCGACCCTGCAGATTGGACCGTACAAACTGCTCCTGCAAAGTTACGATCAGAAGGCAGAGAAGAATTACACCGCAGAGCGCATGATCGTCGAAGTGCTGCAGGACAATAAGCCGCTGATGATGCTCTATCCGGAGCGGCGGTTCTTCCAAACCAATGAACAATCCGGCACGATGGTGGCGATCTATTCCACCTTGCGAGAAGACCTGTACGTCGTCTATGCCGGGCAGAGCCCAGAGACGCAAATGCCGGTGATCCATGCCTATCTCAACCCGCTCGTAAAGTTCATCTGGCTCGGTGGTGCGGTTGTAGTTCTGGGAACTCTCGTCGCTCTGTTGCCGAACCGTCGCGCTGTGCTGGTCTTCTCGGGGGTGCAACAGCCTGCGGCCGCGCAGCCGTTGACTCACGCCCTTACTCCGTCCGTCACGCTTCGAGAGGGTCATGACTAAACGATGCTTGATTCGATGGCGACGTGTCTCATGTTCTGCAATGGTCTTGCTCTTTGCGGGTGCGTCGCTACCGCTCACAGACGTTCCGGCTAGCGCCCAGCAAACAGATCGAACGCGGCAAGTAGGGAAGAAAGTGCGATGCATGTGCGGCGGCTGTAATGACACCGCAGCGACGTGTTATCACGTCGGAGGCGCGTTCTCGGGACCCTGCGGCACCGCAAAAGGAGCGCTGAAGAAGATCGATGAGCGTTTGGCAAAGGGCGACTCCGAAGACTTGATTTTGCAGTCCTTCGTCCAAGAATATGGCCCAGTGGTCTACGTCGAGCCTCCCCATAGTGGTTTCGGACAGGTCGCATGGGCTATGCCCGTCGTTTACCTGCTGACAGGAACGATTCTCGTGATTTTTGTGATTTTGCGCTGGCGCAAACGAAGTGTCTCCCTAGCCGCTGCGCCGGGAATGCACGCCACCGGCGCTATTTCACCGGAGCTTCTCGCGCGTGCGCGTGCGCAGGCGGCGCGGGATACCGAGGACTGATGGCTTTTCTGCTTGCTGTTTCTGCGAACTCCTTGCTCCCCTCTGCCGATTGGGCGGTGCTCGGAGCGTGCCTCGCTCTTGCCGTGGCGACTTTGCTTTTCATTTTTTATATTCAGCCCGACGCCTCGGATCTTGCCCCCCACCGGTCAAAGCTGGATCAATTGCTTGAGCGCCGCGACACGATTTACGACAATCTCCGCGACCTGCGATTTGAATATCGTTCGGGCAAATATTCTGAAGCCGACTACGAAACGATGAAATCTGCGATCGAAACGGAAGCGGCGTTGGTGCTTGCAGAAATTGATCAGGTGACGGAATCGCAAGTGCGGCGCCCCCGTGTAGCGCATCCCACGCAAGCCCATCGGAGCGAGCCATGAGGGGTTGTGTCAGGCGATGGACGCTTCTGGTTTGCCTGGCATTATCACAGTCTGTCGGCGTGCAGGCCGGCACAGTCCACGGTACCGCAAAGAACGGAACGACAGGCAAACCCGCGGCTGGCATCGACGTCATTCTGATTCAGTTGCAAGGCGGCATGCAGCCCGTCATCAATTCCAAGACCGACGCGCAGGGACAGTTCACCTTCGAGCATCCCTCGCTCGGCGCACAGCCCATGCTTGTGCGAGCGGTTTATCGGGGCGTCAATTTTCACCAGCCCGTTCCTCCTGGAACAAACGAACTGCAGGTGGAAGTATTCGACCCCTCGCAAGACGCCAAGACCATTACGGTGCCCTCGCACGTCGTAATCTTCCAGCCGGATGGTGCATCCCTGCTCGTCGGAGAAGAGTACTCCATCCAAAACCATTCGCAACCTCCGCTGGCCTACTTCCGTGCGGACGGAAATTTCGATTTTTTGCTCCCGGACAACTCCGACCTGCAGCAAGTGTCGGCGTGGGGACCCTCGGGAATGCCCGTTGTGCAAGCAACGATTGACCGTGGCAAGAATCGCTATGCGATTGCTTTCGCGTTCCGTCCCGGTGAGAGCGGCGTTCGGTACTCGTACAAGGTTCCCTATCCCGGTAACGCTGCCACGGTGAGGATTCCTAGCGTCTATCCCGGAGGACGTTTGTTGGTGGTTGCGTCCCCGACCGTCCAAGTCAGCGGCGACGGCCTTACGCCCGCGGGACAAGAGCAGGGCATGAGCATTTACGAGCGTGCCGTTGTTCCCGCAAACACCGCCATTGCCGTGAATCTTTCCGGCACCGCGCCTCCACCCAGCGCCGCTGGCGGAGCCGATGCGGGTCCTCAAGGCGGCAGGGACGCGGAGCAGGGCGGGGCCGCAGCGGGCACCGCCAGCATTCAACAAATCCCTGGACGCCTCGACGTTTTGAAGTGGCCGTTAGTCGCAGGCTTCATTGGAGTGTTCGCCCTCGGGGCGCTTTTGCTGGCGCGCAAGCCTGTCACGGTCGTGGCAAGCGTTGCGGCAGGTGCGATACAAACAACTTCCGCGCCAAAGCCCGCTAAAACGCAAAACTCGGCTGCATTTCGACAACCTCAGGCGAGTCTCGCCGAGGTTGACGCGGCTGTGAACACGAGCCTCGATTCCCTGAAGGACACACTTTTCAAGCTCGAGCTGCGGCGGCAGGCTGGTACGATTTCCGAGGAAGAGTACGCGCGTGAACGGGCGCGCGCGGAAAAAATCCTCCGTGACCTCGTGCGGGGCTGAGCGGTGGCCACGCGACACGAACAGCCCATCTGCGAGGCCACTCGGTGACGCCGCCGGCGAGTCCTTCCACCGGCATTCGCTTTGAAAACATCGACAAACGTTACGGCGGGCTCTACGCCCTGCGGCAGGTGTCGCTCGAAATCTCGGCGGGCGAGTGCGTCGCGCTAGCGGGACGCAACGGCTCGGGAAAGACCACGCTTCTGCGAATCGCCGCGCGGCTCGTTCGGCCATCGGCCGGTAGTTTGACGTTTCCATCCACGCATCAGTCTGGAGAACCAGGGCGTTTGCAATCGGGTTTTGTCGCCCACGCGACGATGGTGTACGACGAACTGACCGCGGAGGAAAACCTCACGCTTTTCGCGCGGCTCCAGGGAACCACCGAAGTGCAAACAAGAGTGGACACGCTGCTGCGGGATGTGGGCCTCTCCGATCGCCGCTCCTCGCTGGTTCGCACGTTTTCACGCGGCATGCGCCAGCGTGTGGCCATCGCGCGTGCGCTGCTACAGGAGCCCTCTGTGCTTCTCCTGGATGAGCCGGCAACTGGCCTTGACCCGCATGGCGCGGCGTGGTTGGCGGGAACCTTACGGCGGCTCTGCGACGCCGGCTGCACAATTCTCATGAGTGTTCACGGAGAGTCCGAAATTTCCTCCCTCGCCACGCGCGGCATTCGCCTCGATTCCGGTAGAGTCGTCGCCGACACGAAGGCTGGCGCCTCGCTTCAGTCCATACTGACGTTTGCCGATGCTTGAATGAGCCTGCTCTCCAACACGTCGGCCCTCCTGGGCAAAGAGCTGCGCACCGAGTTCCGCTCGCGCGAGCTTCTCACAACGACTGTGGTATTCATTTTGATGGTCATTGTGCTCTTCAGTTTCACGTTCGATCCCTCATCCGCCGAATCACGCCGATTTGGCCCGGGGCTTCTCTGGCTGGCTTTTCTCTTCGCCGCGTCGCTCATGTTGCAGCCCTGTTTTTTGCGCGAACAAACCAACGACACGCTCAGCGCCTTGCGGCTTTCCGTCGAGGACCCTTTTGCCATCTTTCTGGCCAAATTGA
>WNFS01008278.1_pt1 | contig 10714 bp, 8 predicted proteins | sample 5400141 | NCBI WGS metagenome assembly WNFS01 (sample SAMN13153358, study PRJNA577476) | soil metagenome | isolation source: 60 cm saprolite under Madrone tree | place: USA:California | collected 2016-06-14 | reverse complement strand
GAATGTTGTCGCGGCAGGCGCGGAATTTGAGCAGCGGGGTGAGAATTCGCAAAACACTTTCCGCTTGCTTCGAACCGGCATTGGCGCGGTCCATCGCATCAGCGGCAAACAGGAACATCGAGAGCGCCTGTTCGGTCGGCACGGTGATCTTCAAGAGCTGGCGGCGGAGCAGGGGAAATTCGATAATGGCCTTGCCGAAGGCGAGGCGACCGCGCGCGCAAACCATCGCCTCGTTGACGCCGCGCCGCATCATCGCAGCAGCCCGAACGCCGTGCGAAAGCCGCGACAGGTTGACCTGCTCCATCATCTGCTTGAGGCCGCGGTCGGCCTCGCCGACGAGATAGGCGACCGCGCCCTCCAAAACGATCTCGCCGCTCGCCATCGAGCGGGTGCCCAGCTTGTCCTTGAGGCGAACGATGCGATAGGCGTTGCGGCGGCCGTCCTTCAGCCGGCGCGGCAGGGCGAACAACGCCAGTCCCCTGGTACCGGGGGCGGCACCTTCCGGGCGCGCCAGCAGCAGTGCTACATCCGCGTCGGCGTGCGAGCAGAACCATTTGTCGCCGAACAGCCGCCACACCTCGTCCTCGCAGCGCGCGGTGGTTTCGATCGCGCCGACGTCGGAGCCGCCGGAACGTTCGGTCACGAACTGCGTGCCCTTCCACATCGTCGCGACATCGCCTGACAGCATTTTCGGCAGCAGATAGTCTTGGAGCTCGGCGCTGGCGAATTTGCGAATGAGATGGATCGAGGTGTCGGTCACGCTGATCGGACACATCAGCCCGAACTCGGCCTGCACGAACAGATATTGCAGCGCATATTTGGCTACCGCGGGCAGCGGGCGATCCATCCCAAGCGTGCCGGCGCGATGGCTCATGGCGTGAAACTGGAAATCGCCGAACGCGATTTTCTCCATTTCGCGGTAGGACGAATGATAGTCGATCCGGTCCTCGTCGCGGCCGAACCGATCGCGTGCGTTCAAGACCGGCGGGTGCTTGTCGGCGGCCCTCGCCAGTTCGTCGAGCCTGCCGCCCGCCAGCGCACCGAGGTGATGGAAATGCGGTTCCAGCCGGCGAAAATCATCTGGCTCAAGATACAGCTTTAGAAGATCGCGCAGGCCGCGATCCGTTGCATAAAAATTCTGCCCGGCGCAATCCGGCGCGATGCGATCGGCGCCGCGATCGGGATTGTGCGCTTCGGCGAACGATTTTTGCGAAGGAAGCGCGTCCATGTCTGACCCTCGTTTTGCGGATCGGCGGATCGACGCTCAATATCGTTTTCCAGCGGAATATTCCAACACTATTGGTGCAGCGGCGGCGGATTGTGAAATTCCACAACCGGGTTGACCGGGCCGTATGGATCGTACGAATTGATTGAGCCCGGAAATGTCGAGCAATTTCCCAATCTCTGAACATCGGATTGCGATCAACGCCGCACCGGAACACGTGGACGCCGCCTAGCCATCTGGCCGGGCTTTTCGGCTAACGGACCGTCACACTAGCGCCGATGATGCCGAATACCTTCATGACGGCGCAACGCATGATAATTTTGCTTGATCCCGGCCGGGTCTTGAACAGACTGGCGACCGGTCTCATCTTGGTCCTGCCGCGGATCATGACGGCCGCCTTGCCGGCGGCAAAGTGTGGAGGGGATGGAATTGGCCGCGACTGAGAAATCGGAGCGTTTAGCTCACATACAGATTTTCAATCTCCATTCGTTCTGCGACCTCAGACCGTTGATCGTTCTGCTCGCGGTGTCCCTGTCCGGCTGCGGGGACAAGCCGCCGCCGCAGGCCGCGGCAGGTCCGCCGCCGGTCACGGTCGCGCAGCCCACCAAACGTACCGTCACCGATTGGGATGAATTCACCGGGCGGTTCGAAGCGGTCGAAGAGGTCCAGGTTCGCGCCCGGGTCGGCGGTTTTGTCACCAATGTCGAGTTTCGTGACGGCGCCTTCGTCAATACCGGCGATCTCTTGTACATCATCGATTCCCGCCCCTTCGAGGCCGTCGCCGAGCAGGCCGACGGCCAGCTTTCGGATGCCCGCGCCAAGGCGGAACTGGCAAAACGTGAACTCGACCGTGCGCTCACCTTGAATCAAACCCAGGCGGTCTCCGATTCCATTGTCGATCAGCGCCGCCAGGCCCTGCAGGCCGCAAAGGCCTCGGAGATGCAGGCCGCCGGCGCGCTGAAGGCAGCCCAGCTCAACATCGAATTCACCCACGTCATAGCCCCGATCGGCGGCAGAGTGAGCCGCCATCTCATCAGCATCGGCAATCTCGTGCAGGGCAGCGACGCCGGCGGCGGCACGCTTCTGACCTCGATCGTCTCGCTCGATCCGATCTACGTTTACTTCGACATGGACGAGGCGACCTATCTCAAGAACAACCGGCTTTATTTCGAGGGCAAGCGTCCGAGTTCGCGCGAGAACCCAAACCCGGTCCAGGTCAGTCTGACCGGCGAAACCAAGCCGTCACATGACGGCAAGGTTGATTTCCTCGACAACCGGCTGGATCTCTCGACCGGCACGCTGCGCGGGCGGGCGGTGATCCCGAACAAGGACTTTTCGATTCTGCCGGGGCAGTTCGGCCGGGTGCGGCTGATCGGAAGCGCGCCTTACGAAGCGCTGCTGCTGCCGGATACCGCCATCGCCACCGACCAATCGCGCAAGATCGTGTTCGTGGTCAAGGACGACGATACGGTGGAGGCAAGACCCGTTGTCCTCGGACCCCTCGACGAGGGCTTGCGCGTGATCCGCGAGGGCCTGAAGGCGGAAGACCGCGTGATTGTCGATGGCCTGCAGCGTGCGCGCGTCGGCGCCAAGGTGAGCCCGCACGCAGCGCCCGCAGCTCCTGCCGGTAGCAAGACATGAACCTCGGTCAGCTTTCCATCAATCGGCCGATCCTGGCGATGGTGCTGTCCATCGTGCTGCTGATCGTCGGCGCCATCGCCTACACCACGCTGCCGGTCGCGGAATATCCGCAAGTGGTGCCGCCAACCGTCGTCGTCACCACGCAATATCCCGGCGCTTCCGCGCAAACGGTTTCCGACACGGTCGCAGCCCCGATCGAGCAGGAGATCAATGGCGTCGAGGACATGCTGTACCTCTATAGCCAGGCGACCTCGAACGGCAATCTCACCATCACGGTCACCTTCAAGCTTGGCACCGATCTCGACAAGGCCCAGGTGCTGGTTCAGAACCGCGTCGCGATCGCGCAGCCACGGCTGCCGGAGGAGGTGCAGCGCAACGGCGTCGTCACGCGCAAGAACAGCCCCGACATTCTGATGGTCGTATTCATGCTGTCGCCCGACGACAGCTTCGACCAGCTCTACATCAGCAATTATGCGCTGCTGCAGGTGCGCGACCAGTTGCTGCGGCTCGATGGCATCGGCGATATCCAGATGTTCGGCGCGCGCGACTACTCGATGCGGCTGTGGCTTGATCCGGATCGGATCGCGACGCTGGGCATGACCGCGGGCGAAGTGCTGGCGGCGATCCGCGCCCAGAACCTGCAGATCACCGGCGGCCAGCTCGCCGAGCCGCCGATCGCCGACCGTGCCTTCCAGCCGAACCTCACTTTTACCGGCCGCCTGAAGGATATCGGGCAGTTCGAGGATATCGTGGTCAAGGCAGGTGGCGACGGCCGCACCGTGCGCTTGCGTGATGTGGCGCGGATCGAGCTGGGCGCCTTGTCATACTCCACCAACAGCTTCCTGCTCAGGAAATCAGCGGTCGCGCTATTGGTGACCCAGCGTCCCGGATCGAATGCGCTCGCCACGGCGAAAAACATCTCCAACGCCATGGTCAAACTCAAGGCCGATTTCCCGCGCGGGCTCGATTACAATATCGGCTACAATCCGACCGAGTTCATCGCGCAATCCGTCAGCGAGCTGATCAAGACGATCTACGAGGCGATGTTGCTTGTCGTCATCGTCGTGCTGGTGTTCCTGCAGGGCTGGCGGCCTGCGATCATCCCGATTGTCGCCATACCGGTGTCGCTGGTCGGCACCTTCGCCGTGATGGCGGCGCTCGGATTTTCCATCAACAATCTGACCCTGTTTGGCCTCGTGCTGGCGGTCGGAATCGTGGTCGACGACGCGATCGTGGTGGTCGAAAATGTCGAGCGCCATCTTCGCGACGGCATGAGCCGGCGCGATGCGGCGCTCAAGACGATGGAGGAAGTCGGCGGCGCGCTGGTCTCGATCGCGCTGGTACTGTGTGCGGTGTTCGTGCCGACCGCGTTTCTGGGCGGCATTTCCGGCCAGTTCTTTCAGCAGTTCGCGATCACGATCGCGGTAGCCACGGCGATTTCCTGCTTTTGTTCGCTGACGCTTTCGCCTGCGCTGGCGTCGCAGATCCTGCAGCCGCATGAAGACAAGCGGCCGCCCGCAAGCTGGAATTTCATCGGGCGCGGGTGGGACAAATTCACCGGCTTCTTCAATCGCGGTTTTGATCGGCTGTCCCACGGTTACGGCAACGCGGCGGGCTTTGTGATCCGGCATTCGGTCGTCATGTTGCTGGTTTACGTTGTGCTGATCGGCAGCGCCGGATGGCTGATCGTCACCACGCCGCAGGGCTTTATTCCGGCGCAGGATCGCGGCTATGTCATCATTTCCGCGCAATTGCCGGGCGCAGCATCGCTAGAGCGTACGACCGAAGTCGTCCGGGAGATTGAAAGAATCACGCTCGATACGCCGGGCATCGTTCGCGTCGCGGTGTTCGCAGGCTTCTCGGGTGCGACCCGAACGCAGGCGGGCAATGCCGCGGCCTTGTTCCCGGTGTTCGAAGAGCCGGACGTGCGCCTGAAGAAGGGGCTGTCCGCGGCAGTGATCACAGGCGAGTTGCGCAAGCGCCTCGCCGCGCTTCAGGGCGCGTTCATCATCGTCATTCCGCCGCCCGCGGTGCCGGGCATCGGTACCGGCGGCGGCTTCACGATGCGCATCCAGGATCGCCAGGGTCGCGGCCCTGAACTCCTGGCGGCGGCCACCGACGAACTGGTGGCGGCGGCGCGCAAGGCGCCCGGTCTCACCTCGGTGTTTTCTCCGTTCACCGCCAATACGCCGCAGGTGTTCGTCGATATCGACCGCATCAAGGCGCAGAAGCTTGGCGTGCCGATCCAGAATGTGACGGAAACGATCCAGACCTATTTCGGCTCGGCCTACGTCAACGACTTCAACCTGTTCGGCCGCACCTATCACGTCACAGCCCAGGCGGATTTGCCGTTTCGGAAGGAAACCACCGATCTCGCGCGCCTGCGCACCCGCAATGCCGCCGGCGACATGGTGATGCTCGGCAGCGTGGTCAATTTCCGCGATATATCGGGACCGGATCGCGTCGCGCGCTATAACCTGTATCCGGCGTCCGAACTCCAGGGCGATACGACGCCGGGAACGAGTTCGGCGACCGCCATCGACACCATGAAGCGGCTGGCGGCGGAGACCTTGCCGAGCGGCTTCTTCTATGAGTGGACGGACCTGTCCTATCAGCAGGTTACCGGGGGCAATTCGGGTCTCTATGTGTTTCCGATCTGCGTGCTGTTCGTGTTCCTGGTGCTGGCCGCGCAATACGGCAGCTGGAGTTTGCCGTTTGCCGTGCTGCTGATCGTGCCGATGTGCCTGTTGGCCGCGACCATCGGCGTGCGGATCATGGGACAGGACGTCAATATCCTGACCCAGATCGGTTTTGTGGTCCTCGTCGGTCTTGCTGCGAAGAACGCGATTCTGATCGTGGAGTTTGCCCGCGACATCGAGCTTGAGGGGCGCGAGCGTCTGGCGGCGGTGATCGAGGCCTGCCGGTTGCGGCTGCGTCCGATATTGATGACATCGTTCGCGTTCATTCTCGGTGTGCTGCCGCTGGTGGTTTCGACCGGCTCGGGATCGGAAATGCGGCAGGCGGTCGGCGTTGCCGTGTTCTTCGGCATGCTCGGCGTGACGCTGTTCGGACTGATCTTCACGCCGATCTTCTACGTCATGGTCCGCAACCTGGCCGACCGGCGGCACGACAAGAAAGCCGTTGCAGGCGGATAGTGGGCTGCCGTCATCAATTCCACCTCGCGCCTCCAAGACTATTGGCTTATTTGAAATAGGTGGGCAGCCGCAGGGTTATAAAATACCATGTTCGGAATAGTAATTTGTTGCCGGGGGAGACGAATATGAAGTCGGGATTGTTGGCGGCCGTTGCGGCAGGCGGGCTGTTACTCGCCGGGCCGGCGTCGGCACAGGGCGTCAAGATTGGCATCCTGAACGACCAATCGGGGGTCTATGCGGACTATGGCGGCAAATATTCCGTCGAGGCTGCCAAAATGGCGGTCGAGGAGTTTGGCGGCAGCGTGCTCGGCCAAAAAATAGAAGTCGTCTCCGCCGACCATCAGAACAAGCCTGATCTGGCCACCGCCATCGCGCGGCGCTGGTACGAGGTCGAAGGCGTCGACATGATCACCGAGCTGACGACGTCCTCGGTCGCGCTCGCCATTCACGATCTGTCGAAGCAGATGAAGAAGATCGACATCGTGGTGGGGGCCGCGACCTCGCGTCTGACCGGCGACGCCTGCCAGCCTTACGGTTTCCATTGGGCCTACGACACCCATGCGCTCGCGGTCGGCACCGGCGGCGCGCTGGTCGAAGCGGGCGGCGATACCTGGTTCTTCATGACCGCGGACTACGCCTTCGGCTATGCGCTCGAGAAAGACACCGGCGATCTCGTCAAGGAAAAGGGCGGCAAGGTGCTGGGCGCGGTCCGGATTCCCTTGAACTCGTCCGACTTCTCGTCATTCCTGCTACAGGCCCAGAGCTCGAAAGCCAAAATCATCGGGCTCGCCAATGCCGGTCTCGACACCACCAACTCGATCAAGCAGGCGGCCGAATTCGGCATCGTCAGGGGCGGCCAAAAACTCGCCGGACTGTTGCTGACGCTGGCCGAGGTGCACGGCCTCGGTCTCGAAGCCGCCCAAGGCCTGGTGCTGACCGAAGGATACTACTGGGATCGCGACGACAAGAGCCGCGATCTCGCCAAGCGCTTCTTCGCGCGCACCGGCCGGATGCCGAACATGATCCAGGCCGGCACCTATTCGGCGACGCTGCAGTATTTGAAGGCCGTCAAGGCGGCCGGCACCAAGGATACCGAGGCGGTCGCCAAGAAGCTGAAGGAGCTTCCGGTGGACGATCTGTTCGCGCAAGGCGGCAAGGTGCTGGAAAATGGCCGCATGGTGCACGACCTTTATCTGTTCGAGGTCAAGAAGCCGTCGGAGTCCAAGAAGCCCTGGGATTACTACAAGCAGCTCGCCGTGGTGCCGGGCGGCAAGGCGTTCCCGTCGGCCAAGGACTCTGGCTGCCCTCTGACCAAGGGACCGTAGCAGCTGTAGCTCGACCTGAAAGGCTGCGCTGTCTGTTGGCCAGACGGCGCAGCATGTCTATGGGCAAGCAGCTGAAGGGCGACGCGCGGTTGACGTACGAGCCCAGCGGCTTCGTCTACGCGTTGAACATACCCTTCCTTGGCCTCGCTCACTTCGACAGCTGCCGAATAGCCTACGTCGGTACCGAACGCCGGGATTTATTCGACCCATTCGTCGACACGGGCACGGACGTCCTCTGGCAAGGATAGTCCAAGTCTTCCGAGCGCGAAACGATTGACACTGAATGTAAGCCTGGTCGGGCCTGCAACCGGAAGCTCCGCCGGATTTTCTCCGTGGAGAATCTTTTCCACGTACTTGGCGGCGTCGTAATAGCCTTCGTAGTGACCGGGACCTAACGCCATCAGTCCGCCCGCTGACACATATTCGACGTCTGTGTACAGGGCCGGCAGGTTGTGGTTCGCGGCCGCTCGAGCGAGGGCGAAGCGTTGTGAATTGACGAAGCTATCAACCCCATTGACGAGAGCTTTGGCTCCAAACGCGACGGCTTGGTCAAATGCGGGGTCGACATCCTCCGGTTTGCGAACGTCCAGGGCTTGAACTTCGATGCCCAGCCCGCGCGACTGGGAACGGACAGCTTCGAGCTGAGCGGCGTTGTTGGTATTGTTGCCATTTAGAACCATTGAAATCCTGTCGAGTCTCGGCACCAGGCGCTGGAGTATCTTCAATCGTTCGCCGATCAGTTGCGGCGCATACATCGTGGTCCCCGTCACATTCGTGCCGGGACGTTCCAGACTCTTCACCAAACCCGCCCCGACAGGGTCGTTTACGGCCAGCATGACGATTGGAATCGTACTGGTTTTGCTGGCGGCGGCGACGGCGGCCGCGATGTTGGCAGCCAGGATGATATTGACCTTCCTGCCGACCAACTCGTCCATGATGCCAAAATACTCGTCATCCAGGACGGCTTCGCGGTAGTCGATCATGATGTTCTTGCCTTCGACATAACCGAGTTCGGTCAATCCCTGTCGAAACACGTCAAGTCGTTTCGGATTGGCATTCTTGGCAGCCACGTAGCCCAGGACCGGCACCGATTGAGCGAAGCTCCCGGCAATCGGTGATGTCAAAAGCCCTGCGATGCAAAGACCGGCTATTCCCCGTCGGCACCAGGCGAATATCGACATAGCACTCCTCCACCTCGACACCGGATCGAATGGGGCAAAGTGGTAGGGCTCAATGCAGCCAGCTTAGAACGGCTCTGCACGTCTGCAAGCGGCACTTTCTCGGACATCGCTCAGTCGTTGCGCCTGGACGATCGTTATACGTCCCGCTCCCCATCCATGAACCAGGCGCCTTACTTAAGGCATCCGTCATGAGGGTCACTCGATCATTCCGTTGTTCCGGCGTTTCGGCGGTGAGCCATTCGGATCTACCTGTATTTCTGATCAATCAAATGGTCGAGCGATAGCCAACCGGGACCCCGCGAAATCACCACAAGAAAACAAGTGGCCCAGACGCCATGGGTCGGCCAGGCGCCGGGATAAACGAAAATCTCGATCACTGCCGTCATGAACAGCAGCGCCAACGCCGAAAACCGCGTTGCGAGCCCGATAACGAGCAGGATCGGGAAGAAATGCTCGGAAAAGGCCGATATGTGGGCGGCGATCACAGGATCGATCAGCGGTAATTGATACTCATTCTGGAACAGCGCGATAGCGCTGGGCTTGAGATGAAAGCCCGCGACCTTGGTCTGGCCGGACTGCCAGAACACCACGGCCGGAAAAACGCGAGCGGCAAGTGCGATCAACCAATCGGGGATGCAACCCATTGCGGCGATCGCCCGTTGAATGATCCGTCCCGGAACGGATCCTGAGTGCGCAGCCGCGGGGGACAGATCGGTCATGGTTGCTGACAGCTCTTCGGCTCCGGAAAGACGACGTCCTGCAAGAGGCCCGAGCCGATCAGTCCCGCGAGGTTGCCGGCGAGGTCGAAATCCGGATCGTCGGCGAGGGCAGCCTCGGCCGCCTCGCCGAGCGGCCGGTCGCTGGCGAGCGCGAGCAGGAATGCCGCGCCGCCCGGCGGCAGCGCGCGTACTTCGACTTCGAGATACGGCCGAGCAACCAGCGCGTCCTCGCCGGATGCCGGCGGCATCGCAGGGCTCGAGCGCCGCGAGCCGGCTCGCGTCGATCGCCACGGCGTCGGCGGCATGATAGGAAAATGTGCGCGCAGCCTCGAGCCGCGCCACGTCTGCAAGATAGGGGAGTTCACGCGCCGGTTCGAATGCGCGGATGAAGGCAGAAAATTCGTCACCATAGGTTGCGAGCAGAGGCGAGCGCGGCGGCCGCTCGATCACGAAGACGCGCGCCATCGCCGCGAAGAATTCTTCGCCTACGATTTTTTCGACCGCGGGGAAACGGTGCTCGAGCGCCTTCGTCAGGCCCACCACCACATTGTTGCGATAGACGGCAAAGCGCCGCGTCGGAACCGCGGCATTATGAGCGGTGATGCCGCAAGGTATCGGCTGGTCGGCGTCTAGCAGTGCGTCCGCAAACGATGTCTCGATCGGTGCGAGCATGGCCGCTCTCATGCTGCCGACGCGCGTGACGCATCGGAAAGAATATTCTGCGCCGCGACCGCTTCGGCGAGCAGCGTCGGCCAATCGGGAACGTCGTTGTCCCACTCGATCAAGGTCGGAAGCGCGCCAGTGCGGGCAATGACATGGGCGTAGAGCGTCCAGACGCCTTCTGCAATCGGTGATCCGTGAGTGTCGATCAGCAGCGGGGCGCCGACATCGTCCACTTCCTCGTCATGGCCGCCGAGATGGATTTCCTTCACCCGATCGAACGGAAACGAGTCCAGATATGCTAGAGGCTGCGTGCCGTGGTTCTTCGCCGACACGAAAACGTTGTTGATGTCGAGCAACAACCCGCATCCGCTTCGCTTCGACAGCTCGGCGAGAAAGTCGACCTCCGGGATCGTGCTTTCGGAAAAACGAATGTAGGTAGATGGATTTTCAAGCAGCATCTGGCGTCCGAGCGCCGTCTGCACCTCGTCGATATGCTCGGCGACCCGCGCCAGCGTCTGCTGCGTGTAGGGCAGCGGCAGAAGGTCATTCAAGTAGACATCGCCATGCGACGACCAGGCAAGATGCTCCGAGAAACTTTCCGGCATGTAGCGTTCGCACAGCGTTTTGAGCCGCATGAGATGGTCGCGATCGAGCGGCCGCATCGAGCCGATCGACAACCCGACGCCATGCACCGACAATGCATAGCGCTCGCGCAAGGCGCCGAGCTGGGCGTGCGGCGGGCCGCCGGCGCCCATGTAGTTCTCGGCGTGGACCTCGAAGAATCCGAGCGGCTGTGGAGCGGCGA
>WNFS01007201.1_pt1 | contig 10716 bp, 9 predicted proteins | sample 5400141 | NCBI WGS metagenome assembly WNFS01 (sample SAMN13153358, study PRJNA577476) | soil metagenome | isolation source: 60 cm saprolite under Madrone tree | place: USA:California | collected 2016-06-14 | reverse complement strand
ATTTTGTCAGCTTCGATGGATGAGAGATAGTCCTTCTGTTGCTGAAGGCCGGCGTTCGCGGCCTGCGAACCGCTGAGAACCAGATAGGAAGCGAATAGGACGCGCGTCAGGAATCTCACGGTTGTTTCTCCGGTGGAGGTGGATTTTTCGCCTTCTGGTTCAGCGGACGGTTTGGGAATAGCAGTTTCAGCAGCTCGTCATCCATGGCGGCTAGATCCTCGCGGACGATTTCGAGCGGTGGCTTGAAAGGCTCGGGAGCCACGAGCAAACTCTCTGCAATCTCGCGAATTCCCTTGCGTGCCTGGATCTCCAACTGGCGGTAGCCATTCGGCTGTTTCTCGGCGTTGGGGTGTTGCTTTTTCAAAGCATCGAGCGTCGCGCGAACATTGTCCCGATATTTTTCGAGCGTCAGGCCGACGGTACTGTTGTCACCGGCCTTTTCGGCTTGCCTGACGGCTTCGAACTGAGTTTCGCCGAGTTTTTGGAGAAGTTTTGCTTTGCGAACAGAATCCGATTCCCGATCGAATCGCGTCTGGAGATCTGCCAGCTGGCCTGCTGCGAAAGGAGGCCATACAAAAAGAACAAGCGCGAGGCCGAAAGCCGCTCCCAGGGACGTGCCGCGAGCCTTCATGCGGTCACCTTTTTTGCTCCAGCATGCGTTTCAAAACCTTGCTGCGCTGTTGCGCTTGCCAGACCTGGTCGGAATTCTTGTCCTGATCCAGCTCGAGAAATTTCTGGTAAGCCTCCAGCGCGGGCTTCGGCTGGTTCAGTTTATCGTAGCAAATTGCGCGGACAAACCACGTCCCGGCAATAGGCTGTTCCATTTTGGCAATTTCATCCAGCGTCGCGAGCGCGGCTGGATAATTCCCACCCAGAAAGAATGTGGAGCTGAGGTCCTTCCAATACACAGTGTTTTTCCCATCCAGGCGCAATGCAGCGCGAAGCTCCTTCTCCGCAGCCGAAAAGTCGCGCTTCTGCATATATACGCGGGCGAGACCGCCGTGGAGTTCCGCTTCGCCGGGGGCCAGGGCCACTGCCTCCTGAAGAGTATGAGCGGCATCGTCCCATTTTTTCCGGCCAATCTGGATGTCGGCACGAACCTTCAGCAGTTCCAGGGACGGCTTTCCGGAATCCGTGCGGCTGAGTTCGGCATCGGCGGCGTCGAATTTCTTTTGCTCCAAATACAAGTGCACCAGCCGCGCGCGCGCGGTGGAATCGGCGGGCTGCACGACCAAATATTCTTCATACGCTTCGGTGGCCTCCGGTTTCTTCTGCTGGTCGAGGCTGCGCGCCAAGCCAAGCAGTGCACGCGGTTCCTGCGGCTGGCGCTCGATGGCGTTGTGAAACTTCTGTTCCGCATTCGCGGGGCGATTCAAGACGAGATACGTCTCGCCCAGATGCAGCAGCGTATCCACGTCCAGCGGATCGAGGGCCACGGCATTTTCGAAAGCCGTGGCAGCGGCGCTTGGTTTGCCGCTGCGCTCCAGCGCGACTCCCAGAAGAAAGTGCGGGCGGCTTTGCGCCGGCAGGAGTTCCGCGGCTTTGGTGAGCGGCGCGACGGATGCGGCGGGGTCTTTGTCCAGAAGAAGAATCCCGAGGTCCAGATACGCTTCGGACATTTTGGGATCAATGGCGATGGTGCGTTCATACTCGGCGCGCGCTTCGTTGGTTTTCTTCAGCGCGGTGTAAACGTACGCAAGCTGAAAGTGCGCATAAGCCGAATCCGGCTGTTCGGCAATGACTTTCTGAAGTGGGGCGATTGCCGCTTCGAATTCATTCTTGTCGATGTCGCGCTTCGCTTCGTCCAGCAGGTCGTTCAGAGGATTGGCGACTTTTTGCGATTTGGATTGTCCACTGGGTTTTTGTTTTGGGCGATCCTGCGCAAGAAGAACCAATTTCCCGCCGAGCGCGGGCGCAGCATGCTGCGCCCCTACGAAGAAGACGATCGAGAGGGTATACCAGAATGTTCGTGAAGCTAGTAAACGGGTACGCGAACGCATCATGTTTCAACCGGAGGAGTCTTCGCTCCATTTAAAATTGCAGCGGATGGCCCTACCGGCTTGGATGCGCCGTTCGCTCCGCGCTTTGCCTGCCCGTTGCCATTCAGAACGCGCGCCAAGTAGCGGCCAGTGTGCGATTGCGGATTCCGGGCCGCCTGCTCCGGCGTCCCCGTTGCGATAATTTTGCCGCCACGGTCGCCGCCTTCCGGCCCCAGATCGATCACCCAGTCCGCGGACTTAATGACGTCCAGGTTGTGCTCGATTACCAAGAGCGAAGCGCCGCCCTCGAGCAGCTTGCGGAATGCACTCAGAAGTTTCGCGATGTCATCGAAGTGCAATCCTGTCGTCGGCTCGTCAAGGATGTAGAGCACGCCTTCATTGTCCGTGCGGGAAAGATGCGCGGCCAGCTTCAATCTCTGCGCTTCGCCCCCGGAGAGCGTCGTTGCGGACTGCCCCAGCCGCAGATACCCGAGCCCAATTTCATTCAGAATTCTAAGCTTCGAAACGACCTTAGGCACATTCACGAAAAATGCCAGCGCCTCCCGCACCGTCAATTGCAGCACTTCATGGACATTTTTCCCGTGATAACGCACTTCGAGCACGCCGCTCTTGAAGCGCGTGCCGCGGCATTCTTCGCAAATCAGCTCCACGTCCGCTAGAAACTGCATTTCCACGGTGACGGTGCCGTCGCCCTGACACGTCTCGCAGCGCCCGCCCGGAACGTTGAAAGAAAAATGTCCCGGCGCATAGCCGCGGCGCTTGGCGTCCGGCGTCTCCGCAAAGACATCCCGGATGGCATCGAAAGCTTTCAAGTAGGTCGCGGGGTTCGAACGCGGGGTGCGTCCGATGGGCGACTGATCGACGATGATCACTTCGCGGACGTTCTCATCACCTTCCAGCCGGTCGCAGAACTCTTTCACGCTCCCACCGTTCTGCTTGGCCGCGAGCGCTTTATACAGGACATCATGGACTAGGGTGGACTTGCCCGACCCGCTGACTCCCGTAACGACCACGAGCGTGCCGAGCGGAATCATCACATCCAAATCTTGAAGATTATGCAGGCTCGCGCCGTACAACCGCAGGAATTTTCCCGCTGGCTTGTGCCGGACGTTTGGCACCGGAATGCGCAGTTCTCCGCTGAGGTAGCGCCCCGTGAGCGATTTATGTTCCGCGAGCATCGCATCATACGTGCCGGCGAAAAGCAGCTTCCCGCCGAGTTCCCCCGCTCCCGGTCCAAGATCGATGACGCAGTCCGCCGCGTGAATCGTGTCCGGGTCGTGTTCGACGACGAGCACGGTGTTCCCCAGGTCGCGCAACGATTTCAGAATATCAATCAGCCGTTGCGTGTCACGCGGGTGAAGCCCGATCGACGGCTCATCCAGCACGTACAGCGCGCCGACCAGATGCGAACCCAGCGATGTCGCAAGCTGAATCCGCTGCGATTCTCCGCCGGAAAGCGTGGAGGTCAAACGATCCAACGACAGGTAATCCAGCCCGACCTCATCCAGGAACTGCAAGCGCGTGCGGATTTCCTCCAGAATCTTTTCCGCAACTTTCAGTTGGCTTTCGGAAAGCAGCAGCGTGGAGAAGAACGCGCGTGCTTCTTTCACTGTGAGCTTGCAGACTTCCGTGATCGCTTTTCCCGCCACGCGAACCGCACGCGCTTCCGCGCGCAAGCGCGTACCGCCGCACTCCGGGCAAGTGGCGTAACCGCGATAGCGGCTCAGAAAAACGCGCACATGCAGCTTGTACTTCTTGCGTTCCAGCCAGGTGAAGAACCCCTTCACACCTTCGTAGTCGTTTTCTGAATCGCCTTCGAGGATCAGTCTGCGATGTTCAGCGCTAAGCTGCCGCCACGGAACATTCGTGGGAATGCCGCGTCCCCGCGCCCATTTTTTGGCTTCTTGAAAAAGAGCGCGATATCGGGGCTTGGTCCACGGCTCGATGGCGCCCTCATCGAAAGATTTGCTGGGGTCTGGCACCACCAGGTTCAAATCAAAATCAATTGTATTTCCGAAACCCTGGCAGCGCGGACAAGCCCCGTAGGGATTGTTGAACGAAAAAAGGCGCGGCTCCGGCTCCTGGTAGAGCGTGCCGTCATTCTTGCATTCGAATCGTTCGTTGAACGTCAGCCGCTCGGCAGGGTTTCCCGCGCCGTCCGCGATAAATTCCAGAATGGCTTCGCCCTGCCCTTCGCGATAACAAATCTCAATGGAATCCACCAGCCGCGAGCGCGACTCCGCATTTACCGCCAGCCGGTCCACGAGCACGTAGACCGGCTTCGAGAAATCCACATCCAGCAACGTTTCCGGCGAAGAAAATTCGTGGATTCGTCCGGCCTGATATAGCCGATTGAAACCGCGTTTCTGCAGATCGAGCAGTCCTTGGCGAAGTGCGTCCGGCGAGGGAGCTGCCCCAGTCTTTTTCGCAGCACGTTTCGAAACCACCGTGCTCACAGGCGCTGCGATTCGAAACAGATGCAACACGTAGAACCGCCGCCCCGGCGTCAGCGACAAGATGCGCGTCGCAATTTCTTCCGGGCTGTCCTTTCGAACTTCGGCTCCGCACTTCACGCAAAACGTCTGCCCGCACCGCGCAAAAAGCAGCCGCAAGTAATCATAAATTTCTGTTGCTGTGGCCACCGTCGAGCGCGGGTTCCGCGTGGAATTCTTCTGCCGAATCGCCACTGCCGGCGAGATGCCGGAAATCTCATCCACGTCCGGTTTTTCCATCCGCTCCAGGAACTGCCGTGCGTAGGCAGACAACGACTCGACGTAGCGACGTTGCCCTTCCGCATAAATGGTGTCGAACGCGAGCGAGGATTTTCCCGATCCGCTGACGCCCGTAACCACGGTGATGGCGTCATGCGGAATATCGACGCTTACATTTTTCAGATTGTGTACACGTGCGCCCCGGACGCGGATGGACTCCTGCTCCGGCTGAATTTCTTTCGTGGTGTGGGTGAGCTCTTTCGTCGCCAAGGGGAAGCCCAGACAGCGCGTTTAGCGCGCACTGCCTAAACTTCAAATTATACGGCTGCCGTCAAACCGTGGCAAACAGCCCAATTTCGATACAAGCTCGAAACCCGCAGCTCGCGGGAGTTCTAGAGTTCCTGGCTGAGTACGATCTCACCGATTCCGCCTTCCACCTTCAACCGGATCGTGACGGGAGTTTTTCCATATGCGTCGTTCGTGTAGGTACCGTCTTCGTGTTTCAGCCCGTGCGCATCAATGCTCCCGATTCCACCCGAAGCATGCACAATCACCCCGACGTTTTTCGGCAAACGGATGTTCGCCTGGCCCACACCTCCCTCGATATCGGCCGTTAAATCCGTCTTGCGGTCGCCGGTCAGGTCGACGTCCACTTGCCCTGCACCGATGTTCAGATCCAGGCGCGTGAGCGGCACGTCGCGCAAATGCAAATTGCCCTGCCCTGCGCCCATGTCGATCTTGAGCTCCAGCGGAATGTCTTTGCTGAAATGCAGGCTCCAGTCGTTTTCCGAGTGGCCGATGTGCACGGACCGCGAATCCTGTGCGACGGTGAGCTGACCCACACCCTCCGCCACGTTGTACTCCACGCGAGGCTCGTCGTACGAATCGCTGAAACTAAAATCAGCCTCCAGCAGATTCGCCGAACCGCCATTGATGGTGAGCTGCCCCGCGCTCATCTCCAATTTCGCGCGCGCCGATTTGGCTCGTTGCGGTTCGATAATCTTCGTTGTGTGTTTCGTGCCAAAAACTCCGCCTCGCCCGCGCGAAAATCCGCGGCCATGCCAGATCAGCATGCCGATAACCAGCACAAAGGCCACGGCGCCAAACGTGGCGCCCAAGGAAATGCCGGGCGGCGCGTTGGGGTTGCGGCTCCTCTGGACGTTGTCCCAAATCTTGCCGATCCCGATGAAAATCAGGATGAGCGGCCAGTACGTCCGGAGAATCGACCAGGGCTCAAACGCGGGGTTCCATCTCCGAAGCAGAAATAGCACCCCAAATCCGATCAACACGATGGGAAACACCAAGGACGTTCTTCTCGGACTTCCCTCCTGGGCCATGGCACACCTCCGCTACCTCTTACTACGCGCGAGATCCAAAAAAAGTTCAGGCAACCGCCTCAAACTGCCAAGAGCATAGCGCAATCTCCACCGTCCTACACGCAGCGATCGGGGCAGGCGAAAGGCACGTTGTTGCCGCACTCTCATACGGCGTTGTGCTAAAGTTCGCCATAGCCAGGTCCGCGAGGGTTGTCCATGAGGGATTTCGAAAGAATTCTCTGGATCGTGCTCGATAGCGTGGGAATCGGCGAACTTCCCGATGCCGCGGATTACGATGACGTCGGCAGGAGCACGCTCGGGCACATCGGGGAGTCGCGCGCGCTGCAAATCCCAAATCTGGTGCGGCTCGGGCTCGCGAATATCGCGCCACTGAAACACCAGTCACCGGCAGCTGCGCCGCTTGGCGCGTACGGAAAGGGCGCGACACGCTCGCCGGGAAAAGATACGACCACGGGGCACTGGGAAATGGCGGGCGTGTGGCTAGACCAGGCGTTCCCTGTTTACAAGAATGGATTCCCGCCCGAGTTGATCCAGGAATTTGAGAAGCAGATAGGCCGGAAGACGATCGGAAACAAGCCCGCCTCCGGCACGGAAATCATCAAGGAACTTGGTGAAGAACACGTTCGCACGGGTAAGCCCATCGTTTACACGTCAGGCGATAGCGTGTTTCAGATCGCCACCCACGAAGACATCGTTCCGATCACCGAGCTCTACCGCATGTGCGAAATCGCGAGGAAATTGCTCGTTGGGCCTCATCGCGTCGGCCGCGTCATCGCCCGGCCGTTCACAGGAACTCCCGGCAATTTCGTGCGCACCACGCGCCGCCACGACTATGCCGTCGATCCGCCCAAGCCCATGCTCATGGATGTTCTGGCCGAACGTAAAGTCCGCATCTTCGGCATCGGCAAGATCCATGACATTTACAACGGTCGCGGCGTCGAAGAATACGTCACCACGAAAGGCAATGCCGACGGCATGGATAAACTGACCGCGGCTATCAGCGACCGGAAGAGTGGCCTCATTTTCGCCAATCTCGTCGATTTCGATATGCTCTATGGCCACCGCAAGGATGTCGAAGGTTTCGCCAAGTCGCTGGAAGAATTTGATCGCATGCTTGGCGATTTCTTGCAGCTGCTCGGGCTCTCCGATTTGCTGATCATCACGGCGGACCACGGCTGCGATCCCGATTCGCGCTGGCCCACCACCGACCATTCCCGTGAGTACGTGCCCATTCTGGCTTATTCGCCCGCAAGCGGTGCGGGCGTGAACCTCGGCGTGCGCGACACGCTGGCCGACATGGGGCAGACCATTGCCGAAAATTTCGGCACAGCGATTCCCCACGGCACCAGCTTCCTGCGTGAAATCAGCGGCAAGTTCGCCGACGCCGCGAGATAGGCAATCGCGCAGCACGCACTCTGAAAAGAAAGGCTCAGCCCACGTGGACCGAATCATCTCACCCGGACGGATTTTTATCGCTATTTCCCTGGTAGTTTTCGGGATTCAGCATTTCCTGTATGCCAACTTCGTGGCGACGTTGGTGCCTGCGTGGATGCCGGGGCGGCTGTTTTGGGCGTACTTTGTAGGCGTCGCATTCGTTGCAGCCGCAATCGGTGCCGTCGTCCCGAAAATGACGCGGCCTGCGGGAATTCTGCTGGGAATACTGTTCTTTCTTTTTGTTGTGACGCTTCATGTCCCGAGAATTGCCGCCCACTCGCGGGATGGTAACGAGTGGACCAGCGGATTTGTAGCTTTGGCAATGTGTGGGGGCGCCTGGATTCTCGCCAGCGTTTCTCCATTGGAAGAGCGCGAAACGGCTGATTCGTTCCTCAAACTTGGGCGATATTTTTTCGCCTTGGCCATGGTGGCGTTCGGCGTTCAGCATTTCGTCAACGAGAAACTCACCATTCGGGTCGGCCCGCCCTGGTTTCCGGGACGGCCTCTCTTCTGGGCCTATCTCACCGGCACCGCACTCATTGTCACTGGCGCGGCGATCTTCCTGGGGCAGCAGGCGCGATTAGCCGCTACTCTCCTTGGAACCATTCTTTTTCTCTTTTTTCTGCTCCTTCACATTCCCCGCATCCTGGTGAATCTGCACGACCCGGGCCCGTGGACCAGCGGCTTCGAAATTCTGGCCCTGTGTGGAAGTGCTCTCGTCCTGGCCGCCGCGCTGCAAAGTCAGCAACGCTGACACGAGTGGCGGCAGACGCCAAGTACCTAAAATCGGGCCGCGAGGATGCCCTTGCTCGTGGGAGCAATCAGCGTCGAACCAGTTACCGAATCAGGCGACTGGTGGATAAACTGCTCACTCTCCAGCGCCCGCACCGCATCTTCTATTTCCGCTTCGGTGCCAGGCACCGACTTTTTTAACTCCGCCAAAGTGACGGACAGCCGCGAAGACAGGACTTCCATGATTCTGCTACCAAGGTCAACGTTCATAGCCGCGACTCCACACCACCACGATAGCCCTGCGTTGCTCAACCGTCAAGAATAGCTTGACCGCAGTTTGGATGCACTGGTCGCTGCGCCGTAAAATATACAAATGAACGCCGTATTCCCTGATATACTCCCCGGCAATTTCCGTACGGAGTCCCCTCATGGAAAATCCTGAACCCACCAAGTCCAAATTTCCCAGACTCATCGTTGAATGGCTCCGGCGCCATTCGGTCGGCCTCATTTTCCTGGCTTGTGTGTTGCTTGCGTATGCCATCGATTACTTCGTTCTCAACCATGCCATCCAAAGCACCGTCGTCGGCTGGATCCGGGCCTGGGTGAATAGCCCCTCGTTCACTTGGGGGAACGTCGCGCCCTTTGTATTGCTGCCCGTTTTCGTACTGTTTCTAGCCTTTGTAAATCTATACCTGAAAATCAGCACCGGTGCGCCGGACCTCCTCGGGCGCCTGCGGCCGGGCGCCTTCATGGTTCTTCCATTCACGATCTATGTCGGTGTGTATCTCCTTCTGTCAGCGATCTTTTTTCTGTTGTACTACCTGCCAAAGCTTCATGATTCCAAATCGCACCCGAACTGGTTCGTGGCAATCCTGTTTTCCGCACTGGTTGGCATCGGCCTTGCCAATGCCGACCTGAAGTTCGGAGGATTCAGTCTACAGCCACTCTCGAAGTTTCTGAGCGCTCTGGAAGCGGTCGTGGAAGCGAGTATCAGCCGGGACGTCAACGAACTCCGCATCGCCACAAACGCCGCACTCCGCGATGCCCTGGTGACCCGCGTGGATGATAAGAAACTGGAAGCCGAATTCATCCTTCTCGGGCTCACGCAGGAAGAATTGACCAAGCTCAAGACCCTCGCCAACACGGACGCCAGAATTCTGAAAGGGCTCATAGCCGCTGAGGTCATTAAGCGGAGCGAGCCCGATGCCCGCCGTCTGATCGAAGAAGCGGTTCTTTATGCCCAACGCCCCAGATGAGGTCGAGGCATTTAAGACAGTTGTCGCCAGGGGGGAGGAGCGGTCCCTCGTGGGGTCGTCAGTTCCCGGAGCCGGAAACGGTACTTGCAGCTGGGGTGCTGGGCGCGTAATAACCGTTGCGCGTGCGTGCGACGAGCTTGCCGTGGCCACGTGGTGGAATCACTTCGACGCTGACGGCCCGGAAGCTGCCGTCCCGGTTGGTATTGGTGGGGTAGTAGGCCAAGGTGTACTGATTGCGGATATCGTGCGCCACTTGCTCACAGATGCTGTGAACGTCCTCGACATTTTCCGGGAAATACGCCACTCCGCCTGACGCGGCCGCGATCTCCTGCAGGACTTTCTTGGCGCGCTTGGCTTCCTTCTTGCCCTCGGTGCCGAGCAGACCAATCGTGTAGATCACCGTGTCGGTCTTTTGGATTTCCCGGAGGGTTTTTTCCAGCGAGTTGTGGCTGGCATTGTCTTCCCCGTCGGTGACCACCAGCAACACTTTCTTGTCCCTGGAACCCTTCTTGACATGGTCCAGCGAGCCGATAATGGCATCGCGGAGCGCGGTGCTTCCGCGCGAATCGATGCGCTCCAGGGCTTCTTTCAATTCCGGAATGCTGCTGGTGAAATCCTTGTCGAGGTCGAGGTAGAAGTCGTCATTGAAGTTCACGACGAAGGCCTCGTCCCGCGGATTGCTGGCTTGCACCAGGGTCAGTGCCGCTTCATTCACGCGCGGCCGCTTCTCGCGCATGCTGCCGCTGTTATCGATGACCAGCCCCATACTGACAGGCACGTCTTCACGCTTGAATACGGAAAGTTTCTGCTCGACCTTGTCCTCGAAGATCCGGAAATTCTCCTGCTTCAGCCCGTCAGCAAACTTCTGCCGGTCGTCGAGCACCGTGGTGTGCAGCACCACGAGGTTCACGTCCACTTTGATGCTGGAGCCCTGCTTGCCTGAATTGGCGGCTTGACCCGGCGGCGGAGGAGGCGGCGGGCTTGGCACCGGAAGCTGCGCCGAGGCCGACGGTGCCAGCAGAACAATCGCGCACAGCAGAACGGATAGAGTTTGCACCCAGGAAAAAACGCGTGGCCGGAGGCTAATGGCTGGGGGCGTAGTAACCCGTCTTTGAAAAGACGCTAAGGGGCGGGAGTCCCTTGGGTGCGCGCAATTTGATTTTGACCTTGCGCCAGCGCGCGTCGTGGGCCTTGTTGCTTGGTCGATAGCCGAGCACATATTGATTTCGCAGCTCCATGCCTATTT
>WNFS01004425.1_pt1 | contig 10716 bp, 10 predicted proteins | sample 5400141 | NCBI WGS metagenome assembly WNFS01 (sample SAMN13153358, study PRJNA577476) | soil metagenome | isolation source: 60 cm saprolite under Madrone tree | place: USA:California | collected 2016-06-14 | reverse complement strand
ATCGCCGGCCTGGTGGAGGACTTCCCCCGCAGGGCCCGGATCTTCTGCCACGACGTCCAGACCAGCTTCCGGCGACGCGAGGACGCCGGGACCGCCGCGCTCTCGGTGGCGCGCATCGAGGTGAAGAGCCTGATCACGCAGGAGCAGCTCGACCTCACCACCTGCGTGCTGCACTTCTCCGGGGCCGACTTCCGCTGCGGCGTCCGCCGCTACGACGCGGATCGCTCCGTCCGCACCGCGGAGCGGCTGTTCGAGTCGTTCAACCGCCTCTCGCTCGCGCAGGTGGTGCGCGAGATCGACCGCGAGTTCCCCGGCCGCGAATACACCCTGCGCGACCTCTTCCTCGACGAGCGCCGCGAGGTCGCCGGCAGGCTGCTGCAGGAGACGATGGCGCGGTACGAAGGCGATTATCTACAGATCTACGACGCCAACCGCCGGCTGATCGACTTCCTGCGCGAGATCGACTCCCCGGTCCCGCGGCCGCTGCAGGTCGCCGCGGACGTGGCCGTGACGCACGAGGCGGTGGACGCGGCCCGGCGGCTCGCGGCGGGCAAGCTCGATCCCGGGCTCGCCCAGGGCGAGCTCCTGGCGCTGAAGCAGCTGGCGCAGCGCCTCGGGGCGCGGATCTATCTGGACGCGGTGCGCGGTCCCTACCTGGCGGCGGTCCGGGGACTCTTCGAGCGCGCGCTCGCGGGGCGCCGGGAGGCGGCGCTGCAAGTCGCCGAGCTGGTCACGCTCGCCAATCGACTCGGCATGCACCTCGAGCTGTGGAGCATCCAGAACGCCTTCTGGGCCGCCGTCCGCGGGGGGACCTGGCGGCACGATGACGAGGCCCTGGCCCGGCTCGCACAAGCCCTCTGGTTCGACGAGTCGGTCGTGCTCGCTCGGATCGCCGGCAACCGCGAGCGGGTCTCTGCGTGACCACGCCCATCCAGGACCATGCCATCGTCGGCGACGGCCGATCAGCCGCCCTGATCTCGCGCGGCGGCTCACTCTACCGGTTCGAGTGAGCGCTCGCCCGCCGCGACCTTCCGGGTCGCGACTTACCTTGGATCGCGATGGCGCTGCTGAACATGCCGGCGTGGGTTTTCGTCAAGAAGCTGGCCAAGCGGATCGCGGACAACGCAGTCACCGACCGCGCCGCGACGCTGGCCTACTACTTCGTCTTCGCGCTCTTTCCCTTCCTCTTCACGCTGGTCACCCTGGCCGCGTATCTCCCGGTCAAGAACGCCATCGCGGAGCTGATGGCCCGGATCGATCCCCTGATGCCCGAGGAGGCGATGGGCATCATCGACGATCAGCTCCACTCGCTCGCCACCCAGCAGCGGCCGCGCCTGCTCACCTTCGGCCTCTTCCTGGCCCTCTGGAGCGCGTCGCGCGGGGTGGACGGGCTGCGGACGGCGCTGAACCTCTCGTACGACGTGAAGGAGTCGCGTCCCTGGTGGAAGGTGCAGGTGCTCGCGATCGCCGTCACCATCGCGACCTCCCTCTTGATGCTCCTCTCCATCGCCGGCCTGGCGCTCGGCAGCAGCGCCGGCCTCTGGCTGGCGGCCAGGCTGCACGTGGACCAGTTCTGGGCGCTTCTCTGGGCGTGGCTGCGCTGGCCGATCACCTCCGGGGGGGTGATGCTGGTCCTCGCCTTGCTCTACTACTTCCTCCCCGACGTGAAGCAGGAGTGGCGCTACGTCACGCCGGGGTCGGTCATCGGCACCCTCCTCTGGCTTTTGATGACCTGGGGATTTTCCGTGTACGCCGAGAACTTCGGCAGCTACGACAAGACCTACGGCGCCATCGGCGGGATGATCGTCCTGATGACCTGGTTCTACATCAGCGGATTCGTCTTCATCCTGGGGGGCGAGGTGAACGCGCTCCTCGAGCACGCTTCGGCGGAAGGCAAGGCGGCAGGGGCGCGCGCCGCCGGCGAGGCCCCGCCGCCCGAAGTGGAGCGGCCGAGCATCGCCGCGCCGGGAGCGGCGAAGAATGCGGAGAGCGCGGCGCGGACCCAGCGGCGCCTCTGGTCGCGGTGGCGCAAGTCCCATGCCTGACGGATCAATCGGGGACGCAGGCAGGTGCCTGAAACCGGACGGATGTGCGGCATGTCGGATACCGCTCTCGCGCTTGCTTGCCTGGCTTCTCGGACCAGCCATTGCCGGCTACGCGTTTGATGCGCAGATGAACCGGAGACGCCTCCCATGCCTGCCTGCAGCCTGGAGCGAGAAGTGAACGGCAGCACCGCCTTGATCCGGATCTCCGGCAAGTTCGACGGCCCCTGTGCGATCCGCCGCCGCTTGCTCGCGCCTCGCTTGCCCGAAGGCCCGGGCAGGGGCGCGGCCAAAGAGGTCGTCTAGCGATGGCCCGGCCCATCTGGAGCGGATCGATCAGCTTCGGTTTGGTCACCGTCCCGGTGAAGCTGTTCTCGGCCACCTCCCCGAAGGAGGTGCGCTTCCACATGCTGCACGACAAGGACGGCGGGCGCATCCAGCAGAAGCGCGTCTGCAGCATCGACGGCGAGGAAGTCTCCTGGGAGCACATCGTCAAGGGATTCGAGATCAGCAAGGGGCGCTACGTCACCGTCACCCGCGAGGAGCTCGAGGCCTTCAATCCCAAAGCGACCAAGGCGATCGAGATCGAGGACTTCGTCGAGCTGCCCCAGATCGATCCGATCTACTACGCGAGCACGTACTACCTGGTGCCGGATCGCGGCGCCGCCAAGCCCTACGCGCTCCTGCGCGAAGCCATGAAGCGCAGTAACAAGGTCGGCATCGGCCGCTTCGTCCTGCGGACCAAGCAATACCTGGCGGCGGTCCGGCCCCTCGGGAAGGCGCTGGCGATCTCCACCATGCTGTATGCCGACGAAGTCGTCTCCCAGGACGAGCTCGAAGGCCTGCCCGACGCGCACGCCAAGCCCGGCGAGCGCGAGATGAAGATGGCGGAGCAACTGATCGAGTCGCTGGGGGCGGAGTTCGACATCCGCAAGTACAAGGACGACTATCGCGAGCAGGTGCTCGCGCTGCTCGAGCGCAAGGCGGAGGGCGAGGAAATCGTCGCGGAGGCGCCCGCCGAGGAGCCCCGGGGCAAGGTCGTCAACCTCATGGAGGCGCTGCAGAAGAGCCTGGCGGCGGCGAAGGGCGGGAAGAGGTCACAGGCCGCGGCAACGGATGAGGCGCGCGACCGCGGGGAGATCCGGCACCGGGCCGGACCGGAGCAGCGCGCCGCCAAGAGCGCGCGGGGGCATCTGCCCCGCAAGGCTGCGGCAGCAAGGAAGAGGAAGAGCGGGTGACCTCCTCGCAAGAGGTCGTCATCGACGGCAAGCGGCTCAAGCTCACCAATCTCAGCAAGGTCCTCTACCCGAAGGCCGGCTTCACCAAGGCGCAGGCGATCGACTATTACCTGCGCATCGCGCCGGCCTTGCTGCCGCACCTGCGCGATCGGCCGCTCACTCTCAAACGGTATCCCGACGGAGTGGAGGGCGAGCACTTCTACGAGAAGAATTGCCCCGCGCACCGCCCGCCCTGGGTGAAGACGGCGCCGATCTGGAGCGGTCAGAACCGGCGCATGATGCACTTCTGCCTGGTGCAGGACGTAGCCACGCTCGCCTGGGCGGTGAATCTCGCCGATCTGGAAATGCACGTGCCGCTGCACCGCGCCCCGGACGCAGACCGGCCCGACAGCGTCGTCTTCGACCTCGATCCGGGCGCGCCCGCGGATCTGGTGAGCTGCTGCGAGGTCGCCCTGATCCTGCACGACCTGTTCGCGCGGCTCCATTTGCAGAGCTTCGCCAAGACCTCCGGGTCGAAGGGGCTGCAGCTCTACATCCCGCTGAACAGCGGCGCGACCTACGCCGAGACGAAACCGTTCTCGCGCGCCGTGGCGGAGGCGCTCGCGGCCCGGCGCCCGGAGCTGGTGGTGTCCAACATGAAGAAGTCGCTGCGCGGCGGCAAGGTGCTCCTCGATTGGAGCCAGAACGACCCGCACAAGACGACGGTGTGCGTGTACTCGCTGCGCGCGCGCGAGCGGCCCACCGTCTCGATGCCGGTCACCTGGCCCGAGGTCCGGCGCTGCCTGCGTGCGCGCGATCCTTCGCTCTTGTCGTTCGAGGCGGACGCGGCCCTGCGGCGCGTGGAGAAGCGCGGCGACCTGTTCGCGCCGCTGCTCGGCTTGAAGCAGGAGCTCCCGCGATCCGGATGGGGCGAGCGCGGCGCGGGCCTCTCGCGCGAATGAAAATGGCGGCCCCTTGCGAGGCCGCCGCCGAGAAGTGCCCCCCAAAAAGGTCGAATCAGACCGCTGCGCCGCCGCGGCGAAGCACGGCGAAAATCAGGCTGATGATGGCGAGCACCAGCAAGATGTGAACCCAGGCGCCCATGGTGGACCCCGACACGAGGCCGAGGACCCACAACACGAGCAGGATCACAGTGATGGTCCAGAGCATGCCCTACCTCCTTTGGCGCAAAGGTAGGTCTCGCACTGTCGTGAAGCGAGCGTACCGCCGGGGGGGTAACCGGGCAGGCGCCTGGCCGGGTCGGCAACGGGCGCACAGCCGCTTCCTTGCCGCGCACAGGGGCGGGCATGGCAGGTTCTGTCCGTCGTGCTGCGCAGATCGCTTCGTGCTTCGATGGTGGAGGGCGCTCTCGCCGAGCTGGTTGGCGCCTGCACCTCTGGCGGAGTGCTGACGGCCTGGGCGCTCTACCTGGAGCTTCCCCCGGTGCTCATCGGCCTGCTGGGCGCTTTGCCTTTTTCAGCCCAGCTCATCCACCTGCCCGCTTCCTGGTTCACCCACCGCTTCGGGGGCCGGCGGGCCGCCCTCTGGACGATCGGGCTGGCGCGGCAGTCCGTGTTGCCGCTCGCCTGCCTGCCGTTCATCCATCTGGACCCCGGCCTGAAGCAGGCCATCTTCCTCGCCTGCGCATCCGCCAATGCGGCGCTCAGCGTGGCCGGCAACAACGCCTGGACCTCGTGGATGGGCGACCTGGTCCCCGGCACGGTCCGGGGCCGGTACTTCGGCCGGCGCACGGCGCTCTGCGCGTTGGCGGCGACCTGCGCGTCGCTCACCGCCGGGCTCGTCCTCGACGGCGGCCGCAACCCGACGCAGGCCGGCGCGGCGCTCTGCGCGCTGACCGTGATCGCCTGCGCCGCCGGCGCCGTGACCACCCTGCTGCTGCGCCGCCAGCACGAGCCGCGCCGGGCCGCTCCTCCGCGGGCAGCGCCGCTGCGGGAAGCGCTGGCGCCCATCCACGACGAGCGCGCCCGCAGCCTCCTCTCCTTCCAACTCGCCTGGAGCGCCGCCGGCGGCATCGCGGCGGCCTTCTACCCGCTGCACATGATCGGAAACCTGCGGATGGGTTTCGCGCGAATGGCGCTCTACACCGCGACGGTGGCGGCGTTCCGGATGCTCGCTGCGCCCCTCTGGGGACGGGCCCTGGACCGCGGCGGCGCCAGGCCCGTGTTGGTCTCGAGCGCGTTCGCGCTGGGCCTCTCGCCCCTGCTCTGGATCTTCGCCGCCGAGGGCCGGCTGTGGCCGCTCGCCATCGACGCCGCGATGAGCGGGGCCGCGAACGCGGGACTCTCGCTGGCCACGTTCTCCCTTCCCCTCGCGCTGTCGCGGCCATCCACGCGGTCGTTCTACGTCGGCGCGATCGCGGCCGCGGGAGGGCTGGCCGCCGGAATCGGCTCGGCCGCCGGCGGCGTCTTCGTGAAGTTCCTGCCCGAAGCGTGGTCGCTCCTTGGGCAGCCGCTGGTCTCGGCGCACGCGCTCTTTCTCGCAGGCGCGGCGGCGCGCCTGTGCGCCGCCGGCTTCGCCCTGCGCGTCGACGGCCGGCCGGCGGCGGCCATCCTGCAGATGCCCCACCCGGTGGAGGCCGCGCGTGCGAAGCTGTCGGCGTGAGCTTCGACTGCCAGGCCTGCGGGGCATGCTGCTGCAACACGGATGAGAACCGCGCCGAGAAGTTCGTCGATTACGTCGAGATCACCCCGCGCTCGGCGCTGGCCAGTCACTCGTCCTTGCTCCGCCGCCTGACGGTCTTGAACGAAAAGGGCGAGCGCCACATGAAACTTCGGGGCGCGGAGCAGCGCTGCGTCGCGCTCGAAGGGCGCGTCGGACACCAGGTCTCCTGCGCCATCTACGACCTGCGTCCCGGCGCCTGCCGCAGGGTTCAACCGGGATCCGGGGAGTGTCGCAGCGCCCGGCGCGGGCGCGGAATCCGGTAGGGGATCATGGACGCATCCCACAATCCGGAACCGCCGGATGACCTCGCTCAAGCGCGCTGCGCCGCGCCGCTGGCGATCGCCTCTCGCCTCTGCTAAGCCAAGCGCCCGATTCCGGAAAGGACGCCTCGATGAAACATGTCGCCCTCCTGCTCGCCTGCGCAGCCGCGTGCAAGTCCAGTCCCGAATCCAGGCCGTCCCCGCAGACCGATCGGGCGGCCGCGTACACTGCGGTGATCGACGCGCCGGATCGCAGCGAAGCGGACCGGAAGCTCGACCCCGGCCGTCACCCGCTCCAGATGCTGGAGTTTCTGCAGCCCAGGCCTGGCATGAAGGTGCTCGACCTCGGCGCGGGCGGCGGCTACACGACCGAATTGATCGCGAGGGCGATCGCGCCGGGCGGCGTGGTCTACATGCAGAACGATCCGAGCTGGATGCCGTTCCTGAAGGACGCGCTCTCCGAGCGCTTCACCCACCCCGCGATGCAGGGCGTGGTGCGGGCCGACGTTCCTTTCGAGGAGCCCGTCCCGGCCGAAGCGAAGGGCCTCGACCTGGCGGTGATCAACGTCATCTACCACGACGTCGCGAACATGCCGGTCGACCGGGCACGCATGAACAAGATGATCTTCGACGCGCTCCGGCCCGGCGGCGTCTACGTGGTGATCGATTCCAGCGCCAAGGACGGCACCGGCCTCTCCGAAACCAAGACGCTGCACCGGATCGACGAGGCCGTGGTGAGGGACGAGGTGCAGAAGGCCGGTTTCCGCCTCGACGGCGAAGCCACCTTCCTGCGCAATCCGAACGATCCGCGCGACTGGAACGCCTCGCCCGGCGCGGCGGCGAAGGAAGGCAAGCGGGGGACCAGCGACCGCTTCGCGCTCCGATTCGTCAAGCCGGAGAGCTCGAACTAGCGAGAACCTCTTGCACCCGGGCGAGCAGCTCGGCGGCGCGGAATGGCTTCTGCAGCCAGCGCACGCCGGGCTCCTGGAGGAAGGCCCTGCCGGCCGGGGTGCTCGCGCCGCCGGTGATGACCAGGAGCCGCGCGGGGAGGCCGGGATCGAGCCGGGCCAGCTCATCGCGGACCCAGATCGCGTCGCCGTCGGCAAGGTGCAGGTCGGCGATGATCACGTCCCAGCGCTCGCCACGCGCGAAGCGGTCGACGCAGGCGTGTGCGGAATGGTCCACTCCGACCTCGTGCGCTTCCGCGAGGGCGCGCTGCACCATCAGCGCCACCAGGGGCTCGTCGTCGATCACCAGGACCCTGGGCACACAGTCTCCTGAAAGATGCGCCTTTTCCTGCGATTGGAGCGCGTTCCGAAGCTTGCCATGACCCTCGGGCGCGCGGAACATGCGTATGGAGGTGTCCTTGCGCACATTCGCCGTGTTCCTGCTCTTCGCCTCGGCCGCCGCCGCCGAAAACCGGGTTGCCGTGCTTCCGCTCGAGCCGCGCGCGGGCGCCCTTGCGGCCGCGGACGCCCTCGCGCTGACGCAGGACCTGCGCGCCGCCGTGGCGGATGCGCTGGCTCCACACGGGTACGAGACGGTCGCCGGGTCCGGCTCCGATGCATCCGCCGCGATGGAGAGCACCGGGGCCAGCGCGGCCGTGCTGGGGCGCGCGGCGCAGATGGAAGGCGCGACCGTCATCGCGGTGGGCATCTACAAAGCGGGATCGAATTCGCCGGCTGCGATCGTCCGCGTGGTGGGGATCGGGTCCGCGCAGCTCAAGACCGACCTGCGCGCGAAAGTGCCCAAGTTCGTCACGACGGCGCTGGGCCTGGCTCCTGCCTTGCCCGAGCCAAAGCCGGTTCCGGGCACGCTCAAGATGCCCGTCCCGGTGGAGCCGCCGCCGCCCGTCGCGCAGCCGCGGGCGCAAGCGCAGCCCATTGTCGAGCCGAAAGCCCAACCACGGCAGCCGCGCCTCGCGCCTCCGCAGCCTCATCCAGCGAACGAGGACCCGCTCGTGACCCTGATCCGCGAGACCACCGCGGACGTCGAGCAGGTCCGCGGCATCCGTCGCAAGCAGAACCTCAAGGTGCAGATCCTGGACGACAAGCTCTTCTCGGCGGCGGTGCGGGAGAAGGCGAAGAAGGAGCTGACGCCGGAGGTGGTGGCCGCCGAGCGCGCTCGCTGGCTGGCCTTCAACCTCGCGCCCGCCGCAGTCGATCCCGCGCAGGTGCTGCTCGACGTCCTCGACGAGCAGGTGGCCGGGTTCTACGATCCGTTCACCAAGCAGCTCTACGTTCGCAAGGACCCGCCGGCCTCGGCGGCCGGCGCGATGGGACCCGACGGTCTCCGGCTGATCCTCGCGCACGAGATCGAGCACGCCCTCCAGGACCAGAACTTCGGGATCCCCGATCTGGCCGCGCTGCCGGACGACGACGTGCGCCTGGCCCGCAGCGCGCTCTACGAAGGCGACGCGATGGCGGTGATGACGGCGTACGGCGCACTCCGAGCCCGCAAGCCGGTGAAGGCGGCGATCGTCAGCGGCGCGGCCATGCTCCGCGCCGTCGACACGCAGACGCTGCTTCGGGTGAGCGGAAAGTCGCCCCAGCTGCTGCATGCGCCTCCCGTGCTGCGCGAGGAGATGGTCGTCCCCTATGCCGCCGGCTTCGCGCTCGTCGCCGAGGCCTACCAGCGCGGAGGATTCGCGCTGGTGGACAGGATGTTCAAGAACCCGCCCGCGAGCCTCCATCAAGTCATCCATCCGGAGGCGTACTTCGCCGGAGAGCGGCCCGCGCCCATCGCTTTCCCCAAGGCTCCGGAGGGAACCCGCGTGCTCGCATCCGGGCGGATGGGCGAGCTGGGGACGCGCATGGCGCTGGAGACCTGCGTGGACAGGGAGGTGGTGCGGGAGTTCGCGCCGCGCTGGGCGGGCGACGCCTACACCGTCGTGGAAGGGCCGGCGAAGGGCGCGGTTTCCCTGCTCTGGACGACCGCCTGGAGCGGGGGCGTCTCCGGGAACGTGTCCAACGTGATGAAGCTGGTGCAGGCCTGCTGGCAGGACCAGGCCGCTTCCGGCCCCAATCCCTCGGGGTGGTCGATCGCGGCGCCGTCGAAAATCGCGGGATCCGCGGAGCTGATAGGCGTCGCACGCGGCAGCGTCGACCTCAGCGCGGCCTTGGCGCGACAGCTTGCGCTGCGCATCCTCCCGCCCCCGCCGGCCCCGCCGCTCGGCGACGTGCCCCCGCCACCCCCGGTAGAACCGGTGCGCATCGACGCCGGCCGCTTCGTCAGCCCGCGCCTGGCCCTCACCGGGGAGGTGCCTGAAGGCTACGACGCGGACGCGAACAACCCGGTGGCCGAGCTTTCGATCCGGAAGGCCGGCGCCGGAGGAGCGACCGTCTCCTTCGTCGCAGAGGCGCTCTCCGGCGACGCGCTCGACGCGTTCTTCCAGGCCGCCTCGACGCAGATCGCCGCGGCGCAAGGCGGCCACCTGACCTACGTCGGCAAATCGCGGCAGACCCTCGCCGGCGCGCCCGCGGAGGAGCGGGCCTGGGCAGTGGAGAACGCCGGCATGCAGCTGCGGATCGACGTCGCTCCCTATTGCGGCGGCAAGGCCGCGCTTGCGCTGTTGCGGCTCGAAGGGGGCGACGCTTCGCGCGCGACGCTCGATCGATTCGCGGCCTCGATCCGGCAGATGGGATCGGCGCCCGCTTGCGCCGAGTTGGAGTAGCCGCAGCCGTCCGCTACACCGCGCGTACGGCTACGCTGCCCAGGCCCTCCACTTCCAGGGAGATCTCCATCCCGGGCCGCAAGGCCTCGGCGACCGTGGCGGCGCCCGCGAGGACGATGCTCCCCGCCCGCAGCGGATGCGGCAGCAGCTCGACGAGCTGGACCAGGGACTCGAGCGGGTGTCCGGAGATCGCGTTCGAGTCGGCTTCCTGCGCGGGGCGGCCGTCCACGCGCATGCGCATCGAGAGCCCGCCCGTGTCGCGCGGCTCCCGCAGCGGCCCGAGCACGAACCGCCAGGACGAGCAATTGTCGGCCACCACGTCCGGCAGCGAGAAGTACTTGAAGCCCGTGAATCGAGAATCCAGCACCTCCAGCGCCGGCGCGACCCCCTGGAGCGCGGCGAACGCGTCCGCCCGGGAGACGCGGCCGGACAGCTCGCGCTTGGTCAGGAACGCGATCTCGGGCTCGATCTTCGGATGCACGCCGTCCCCCACCCGCAGCGTTGCTTCCGCCCGCATCGCATCGGTGAGGACGCCGTAGATGGGCAGGCCCAGGCTCATCTGCGCCCGCTTCGCCGCCGAGGTGAGGCCCATCTTGTAGCCGACGATCCTCTCGCCCCGCGCGAGGCGCATCGCGATCCCGCGCTCCTGGATCCGGTACGCGGCCGCCAGGTCGAAATCGCCGTGCGTCCTGGCCAATGGCGCGATCTCGCGCCGGCCGAGCAGCGCCTCGTCCAGCTCCTTCGCGAGCAGGTTCTCGTCCACCACGGCGGCTTGGACAGTAGCCCGCGATGCGTCGGGTCGGCCCGCGGGCGCGCCCTGGCCGTCTGCAAATCGACGGTTC
>WNFS01013984.1_pt1 | contig 10727 bp, 7 predicted proteins | sample 5400141 | NCBI WGS metagenome assembly WNFS01 (sample SAMN13153358, study PRJNA577476) | soil metagenome | isolation source: 60 cm saprolite under Madrone tree | place: USA:California | collected 2016-06-14 | reverse complement strand
CGAAAAGCACGACATTGTGCGCGGCGTCAAAGGCAACTTCGAGCGAGCTATGCGCACCTATGCTGGCCTGAAAGCGCTCAAAGGCCGCTACAACAACTTCACGCTCGGCGTGCATACCGTCATCTCCAACTTCAACGTGGATGAGTTTGACACCATCTACAACTTCGTGCGCGACGAACTCAAGCCAGACTCCTTCATCAGCGAAATTGCCGAAGAGCGCGTCGAACTCGACACGGTCGGCATGGGCATCACACCGCCCATCGAGAAGTACCAGCCGGTCATCGAACGCTTGCAGGACGGGATTCGCAAGGCCGACTTCAACGGTGTCTCGCGCATCACTCAGGCGTTCCGCGATCGCTACTATGACATCGTGAAACGCACACTCGTTGAGAAGCGCCAGGTCATTCCGTGCCTGGCAGGAATCGCATCCGCGCAGATCGCACCCAACGGCGATGTATGGACATGCTGCATCCGTGCGGAGTCGGTGGGTAACCTGCGTGAATATAACTACGACTTCGGGGCTGTCTGGCGCACAGCCAAGGCTGGCGAATTGCGCCGGAGCATCAAAGCTGGTGAGTGTCACTGCCCTCTGGCCAATGCCTCGTACACCAATATGCTGTGCCATACGCCGACGCTTACCAATGTTGCCCTCACTGTTGCCAAAGGCAGCGCCGCCGCTGCACTCTCTTCCAACAATCGCGGCAAATCGCTCAAGCTGCGCAATCTGCCCGTCATCAATGCCCCTCATGAGGCACAGACGTTCAACCACAAGGATCATGGCAATTGATATTCTTTCGACTTTGGCAAACACTGGAGGCAAAATTGTATGAACACGTTGATTATTATTCCCACATATAACGAACGAGAGAACCTTCCTCTGCTCGTAAAAGAGATATTCTCATCTGCTCCTGAAACCGATGTGCTCATTGTCGATGATAACTCGCCGGACGACACGGGGAAGCTCGCTGATGAGATGCATAAGGAGAATCCGCAAGTACAGGTACTCCATCGTCCGGGCAAACTTGGTCTTGGTACAGCCTATATTGCTGGATTTAAGTATGCTATTGCGCATGAGTACGATGCAGCCTTCGAAATGGATGCCGACTTCTCGCATGATCCCCGTTATCTTCCTGATTTTCTCAAAGCCATCGAAGACGCGGACGTGGTAATTGGTTCGCGTTACGTTCCAGGTGGTAATACACCCAACTGGTCAGCTTTACGCCGCCTGATCAGTGGAGGCGGGAACACCTTTGTTCGCTTTATGCTTGGCATCCAGCTACATGACTGCACTGCCGGATTTCGCTGCTACCGCCGTGAGGTCTTACAAAGCATTGACTTAGACACTCTCCAATCGCAAGGATATGCCTTCCAGGTGGAGTTGACCTATCGCGTTATGCAACAAGGCTTTAAGATCGTGGAAATACCCATCATTTTTATGGATAGGCGTGTTGGCAAATCCAAGATGTCGCGCAAAATTATTGTTGAGGCTTTCACCTACATTTTGCGCACACGCTTCGACAGGAATTTCCAAGGGGTTAAGCGCACCTGGATTGAGCAACTTCCCTCAGTCGTAGAGAGAGATGTATCTCCGTATCTTTAAAGATAAGCTCATGGTTCGCGTATTTTTACGTTGGTTCGGAGGTATATATGCAATCAAATGATCGGTCCCCGACCCTGCCTCATCATCGTCCAAGCCGACCATTTCGTCGCGTCAGGCTCGCCAGCTATCCGCAACTGCTTCTTTCCCAGGACCATACGTGGAAGCGCAACAGCATACACAACCCGGGACATGATCCGGTGGATGTTGCAACACTCCCTACGCGCGAGCCCCTTGCTCCTGAGGATCTTCTCCCGTATGAGCAATTGGATGAGCAGTTAGCCGCCGATTTAGATATAAGCAGCATGAGTACCATCAAACTCATGCAACTGAGTGGCATGACTCAAGCTGTTCGTCTACTACCAGACGCAACGGTGCCGCGTCGTGGGGGAGCAACTGGGCTGGTGGAAGCGTGGCGACCTGAGACACCGCAACAATCTCATGTGCCCCCAGGAGACTATACACCGATACCATCGGGGACAAGCTTACCACTGACACCTGCGCCTGCGCCTCTCCAGCAGGAAAAAGCTGCTTGGCGTGCAGCACCTTCATTGAGGATGAAAGTGCTTTGGAATATGCGTGCCGTGAAGATGATCATCGGTGGCATGATCGGTATAGTGATGTTATTGCTCGTTTCACGTTTTGTCAATGTTCCGAGCACTTTTGCAATACTCAGGCAACACCTGGCCACACCACAGGGCCTGCTGCATGCCCTTCTAGCTAGCCTCTCCTTTCTCGCTGCTTTCAGTATTCGTGGCACCCGCTGGAAGCTGTTTTTGCAGCCAATCACCAGGGTGAGCGCCCTCAAGGCGATTCAGATCTACTGGGTGGGCATCTTTATCAATGTGCTCTTGCCTGTACAGGGGGGAGAAGTGGCCAAGAGCCTGCTCCTCAAACGCGTGACAGGTGTTCCCGTAAGCCAGTCGCTTCCCGCCGTTGCTATGGACAAAACACTTGATTTGTGCCCTGCGCTGGTGATCCTGGCGATTGTCCCTTTCATTCCTGGCATTCGGATGAGTCCCACGCTCTGGCTTATTCTCGCTCTGGTCAGTAGTATCCTGATCGGTGTCGTCTTCGTTGTCGGATTAACCGCTTGGAACCGTGTCGTTGCGACGGCATGTATGGAGCGTCTAGTTCGTCTCATTCCAGGAAAAATTGGTAAGAAGATCGAGAGCTTCGCGATGGGATTTGTCGACTCGCTGCTGGCTGGTGCGAGCAGGCCAAAAACGTTTCTTCCTGCTGTCCTGTTGACTTGTGCTGCCCTCAGCTGTGATGGACTCTTTGCCATGTTCGCCTTCTGGACGGTTGGCGTCTACCTGAACTTTGGGCAGGCCATCTTTGGCTACACCGTCTTCAATATGTTTACTATTTTACCGACACCGCCAGGACAGGTAGGGAGCAATGAGATAATTGGAACGCTTGTGTTTGGCGGTCTGCTGGGTTTCAATAAGGCGGGTGTCCTGGCGATGTTCGTCTTCTCTCATCCCCTGACAGCCCTCATAATGGCAACCATGTGTGGGCTCTGTCTGAGCGCTCTTGGGTTGAATATCTCGAGCGCATTGAGAGTGCCGTCTTCCGACGAGGGTGTTGAAAGGGCTGTGTTACAAAAAATGGCGATGAAACCGGCCTATGAGGAGCAACGAAATTATGCGACCCATTCTACTGCCCTTCACAGGCCAACACCTTTAACGATAAGGTAGTACTTTAGGAGCTTTCGCTTTCAGATAACATCGTCTGCTCGTTACATAAGAGAAGGAGATGGTTTGTCTTTCTTCATGCGATGCTTAACACTATGATGCGTTACTACATCTGGAGGATCACCTATTCTTATGAAAATATTGATAACTGGCGCTACCGGCTTGCTCGGTAGCCACCTGATAAAAGAACTACAACAGCGCGGCGAGGATATCCGGGCGCTGGTCTTGCCTGTAGAAAATGCAGATAAACTGCTGGAGCGGGGCGTGGAAGTCGTGCGCGGAGATATCACCGATGCCAACACATTGAAACCGGCAGTTCAAGATGTGGAGATCATTTTCCACCTGGCGGGTATGATGGGCGTCTGGCGTCCCCTCTCAGATTATCGTCTGGTGAACGTCACAGGTTCTGAAAATCTCTATAAAGCGGCCCAGGTAGTGGGTGTACGCCGTTTTGTCCATACCAGTTCACATACCGTCTATGGTCTCGGCCATGGCCGCTTCCTGACCGAGAAAGATCCACTACGGCCCGACCCCGACCCCTACAGCATCACCAAGGCGGAAGGTGACCGTTTAATTCGCCGTCTCATGCTCAATAGCAGCGTTGAGACGGTAATTTTGCGCCCCGGCACCTTCTTTGGACCGTATGACCGCCTCCACTTCGGACGCATGGCGCAGAAGGTGAAGGATGGCAAAGGCGTCATTATCGGTCGAGGAGACAACGCTCTGCCCTTCTGCTATGTCACCGATGTCGTACAGGGCTTCATGCTGGCGGCCTATCACAACAATGCACCTGGCAATGTCTACAACATCACTAATGATCGTCCACTCACACAGCAAGAAATGTTCGATGCCATCGCCGATGCCGTGGGTGGCAAGCGCCCGACGCTGCACCTGCCCTACCTGCCAATCTACTACGGCAGCATCGTCGCAGAAAAGGTCATTGCTCGCGTGACGCGCACTAAGCCCATCGTGACGCAACTGGGCGCGATGATGTTTGGCTCCGACAACCGGCACAGCGTGGAGAAGGCTCGTCGCGAACTGGGCTACGAGCCAAAAGTAGACCTGCGCGCAGGCATAATACTGTCTGTATATTGAGATCAGACTACAGGCCACCGCATTCCGCTTGAGTACACGTATCGGGATGATAGATGCTACTCACATTGGAAAGCGGTTGCTGTTTCTATAGATACATTGATCTATGTAACCTGAATTTCGTGGGAAAGTAACACATTTAAAGAAATGAGTATACTTGAATGTCAGAATATAAAAATACTTCAATACAAGAAAGGGAAGGTCTCATGGGGCAACCCATCCCCTCCCCTCTCAGAGTGTCACAACCGTTTGTCAGGTACCGCCGTCTATTTCGCATCGTGGGTATACTTCTCCTCGTTCTGCTTATTTTTCTCCTTGTGCATGTCAGCACGATTGTGACTGCAGCCAATGATCAGTTGCTCGTGCGGATAGGTAACCAGGGGACGGCCACAGTAGACCTGCGCCAGAGCCTACCGATCAGTCCCTACCTCTTCGGGGTTAATGTGTTTCCAGAGGAGAACACCAGCTCAGTGGACCAGAACAATACCGGTTTTATGAGCTATAGCCCACCTATCACCAACGGACTACAAAACGCGCATATTCAACTCTTGCGCTTTCCTGGTGGTACCTGGGGGGAGGACCACCTTCTCTCCTATGACCAGCTCAATGCCTTTAGCGTCCTCCTCTCACAAGTAGGCGCTGAGGGCATGATACAAGCATCACTCTCACGACCAACTGGCAACAACGCTCATAGTGTGGCATCACTTTTAGATCGGGCGAACCTGGCTGGTCGCTGGGTAGACTACATGGACAATCTCAAGAGTCCCTGGCGTACAGGCAAGTACGCCCATTCTCCGTTCCATTTTATCAAATTTTGGACGGTGGGCAACGAACCGGATCGCCTTCTCAACCCAGACACTGGAAAGCCATTCACGGTTGCAGAATATATTAAAGACTTTATTCAGTTTTCCATACAGATGCATCAGAATAAACCAACGATTCAGGTGTTTGGCCCAGAAATTAGCCAATTCTATGGAGTAGGGACAGGTCCAACAGATGCGAATGGACAACTTTGGATGGAAAGTTTCCTCAAAGGTGTGGGTGAGTATGAAAAAGCCCATCCTGAACTCAAATTCCACCTGCTCGATGGTGTCTCATTTCATCGATATCCATTCATTGATGCCAGTCAGGATAGCACTTCGCTCTTGAGTAACGCTCAAGAATGGAATTACTTGCTGCCACCCCTGCATCAAGTCATTCGGCAGGACCTGGGTCGTGATGCGCCTATCGCTGTAACGGAAATCAACTCGAACCCTGGGCAAAAAGTGCCAACCCGAGGACTCGCCGCACTCTGGTGGGCCGACACCCTGGGTACACTCATGGATCAAGAAGTGGAGTATGTCGCTTTCTTCTCAGCAGAAGGCGTGGATGCACCCTTTCCTTTGTTTACCACGGATGGGTTACAGCACACACCTATGTTTCGAGTGATGCAATTGTTCTCGCATCTACAGCACAATCTCATCCCTGTAGCGGCACAACGCGACCCCATCAGCATCTATGCTACGCAGGATGACGCGCACCAGACAGTCAGTCTGCTATTTGTCAATAAGTCGGCTATGACACAACTCGCCCAGGTGAGTGCCCAGAACCAATTCTTTAGCATCAGTTCCTGGCCTAACCTGGATATCAGTCTCTATCGCTATAGTATCACGCTCGTCACCCTGCATCGTGATGGTGGAGCAGAAGCCTACAGTTTTGTGGTACCGGCCGTTGACGATGCTACCGTCAATCCTTTGAAATATACGGTATGCGGCCATAAGACGGATGCATTAGCAAACGATGTACCATGTTAATGACTCTTCATGGGAAGGAAGCAAGAGTGTTTTTTACCATTCTCGGTCAAATCCTTGAAATACTGTATCTGCTTATAACTGTGTTGATGATCGCGCAGGCCATCTTTAATATACGTATGCGCCTCTTTATCTGGGAAACTCCCAATCACGCCTGGCTCAATCGTGCTCCCACTGTCTATCACGAGCCTACACTCTCTTTCAGCATCTTGTTGCCGGCACGGCACGAAGAGGACGTCTATCGCGAAACCATTCAAAAAATCTACGACCTCAACTATCCAAGGGAACTGATGCAGATCATCGCCATTTGTCGCGAGGATGATCCAGGAACTATTGCCGAAGCCCACGCTAAAATCGATGAACTGCACGATCCAAACGTCCAACTGCTGATCTTTAATGACAAGCCGATTAATAAACCTCATGGGCTGAACCTGGCGTTGCAAGTGTCGCAAGGGGATGTCGTCACGATCTTCGACGCCGAAGATGAGCCACATCCCGACATTCTCAATGTCATCAATACCAGCATGCTCAATGAAGATATTGATGTGGTACAAAGCGGTGTGCAGCTTATGAACCATGATACCAAATGGTTCTGTTTTCTTAATGTGCTGGAATATTTCTTCTGGTTCAAATCATCCTTGCATTTGTTTGCTCACATCGGTATGACCCCTCTTGGGGGCAATACCGTCTTTGTGCGTCGTGAACTCATGGAGCACCTTGGTGGCTGGGATGAGAATTGCCTTACTGAAGATGCAGACCTGGGCATTCGCCTCTGTCTCTCACATGCACGTATACGCATCATTTATGATGATGAGTTTGTTACACGTGAAGAGACCCCCTACTCGATCGAACAATTCATCAAACAACGGACCCGCTGGAACCAGGGCTTCATTCAAATCCTCTTCAAGAAGGAGTGGCTGAAGCTCGAAAAGTTCTCACAACGCCTGTTAGCCCTTTATGTACTGATCTTACCAGAGATGCAGGCTTTCTTTGCACTCCTGATACCTATCTCGTTCATCATGTTTTTTTTAGTCAAGATTCCGCTTTGGCTTGCCATCTTTACCTTCTTTCCGCTCTACTGCTTCATCCTGGCCCTCTTCATCGACCTAGCGGGGCTACACGAGTTCTTGAAGGCGCATAAGCGCAAGTGGAGTTGGCGTGAAGCACTCATTTTAGTGCTGAGCTTCTTTCCCTACCAATTCATCCTGGGAATGGGGGCGTGCCGTGCTGTATACCGTTACATTCAGGGAGCTTCAAATTGGGAGAAAACCACCCATATTGGACAGCACCGTGGAACTGGAGATATGCCCTTGGCGAGTACAAGCGATCACCAGAGCCTCCCTTCCACTAGTTAGAGACATAGTGTATCATGCCCGTTTTATATTAGGAAAAAGTAAATGACAGCTTCTCCAATTCAACAAGAACAGGGTACAAAAGTTGCTACGCTTCTGCCACAACCGCATGAAGCGCAGCCTATTACGCTAAGGAAAATAGAGCGTGAAAATAGCACACGTATTCTGCATCGTCGCCCTAATTTCTTTGTGTTCACTGCTCCCCAGCCGTTAGACCCTAACAATCCTGCAATGGGCATCAACAAAGAAGCTCAGCTTGTATCAGAGCAACAGCGTAGAGCAGGGGCACCAACAAAGGTACTCCCAGTAGTCCCCCCAGTCAAAAAGAGTGGAACTTCTCTCCCTACCTGGTTGGAGGCCATATTTGTCGTCGTAGGACTCGTGGCCTCATTTGCCGCCCATGCTTATAACATGTTCAATTTCCCACGGTATGAACTGGACGAAGGCACCTATATGTCGAGCGCATGGGCCATCTTGAACGGGTCCATCACCCCCTACCCCTATGGCTACGGTCATCCGCCACTCGCATGGATGCAGATTGCTGTCTGGGCACAGTTCACCGGCGGCTTTTTTACCTTTGGTAACGCCCTCAATAGCGGTCGCGTACTTATGCTGCTGTATGCGCTTGGCTGTTCACTCCTTATATACCTGATTGTCCAACGCATGACCGGAAGTTGGAGCACAAGTTTGCTCGCCTTGCTCCTCTTCTCACTCTCACCGATCAGCATCATCTATCAGCGCCAAGTATTGTTAGATAACGTCAGTACCTTCTGGCTGTTGCTTGCGCTCTACATGTTGGTGGAAAGTAAGAGTCGCCTGCTCTATATTGTGCTCGGTGGCACCGCTTTTGGTGTTAGCATACTCTCAAAAGAGGTCTTTCTGCTCTTCACTCCCGTTGTGATTTACGCCGTCTGGCTCTACACCACGAAATATCAGCGTAAATTTGCCCTCATCACTTTCATCTACATAATAGTGGCGCTCGGTTCATGCTTCATCCTTATGGCCATTTTGAAGGGCGAATTGCTCCCATACAGTTGGCATCTTCCCTGGGACCACCACCAACACCTGAGTTTGCTCGATACCCTGGTTCAGCAAGTGCATCGAGGTCAAAGTGAAGGCAAATTGGCTGATATGTGGGATAGGTGGACGTATGAAGACCTCCTGCTGATGGTCTTGAGCATTGTCGCTCCCATCTTTAACCTGCTTACAGGGTGGTGGAACCGCAAACAACTGTTGCTTTCGCTCTTTGCCATCAGCTACTGGATTCTGCTCGTACGGGGTGGAGTCGTACTCTTGTTCTATATTATTCCTCTGATACCGTTTGTGGCGCTCAACGTGGTTATTGCCATTCACACTATTGCAACCTGGATCAGCAAACTGGTACGTCTCAAACTGGTGTCTACTCTACTTACCCTCGCTATCATTGGGGTCATTGTGCCATATGATTTGCAGCATGCCCAGATCGCCTTTACTCAACACCCTACTTCTGCGCAGACGGACGCCATCGTCTGGGTACGCAATCATGTGCCACAAAACGACCTAGTCGTTATCAACAGCTACCTCTATATGGATTTACGTCAGCCAGATAGTGAAGGTGTCGGCGATAGCGCAACATATCCGAATGCACATGTCTACTGGAACATCGTTTATGATCCAGAACTGTACACTGGACTCTTGCAAGGAAACTCGGACCGTATTGACTATATTGTCGCTGACTCGGAAATGTTGCACGACATCCAGACGGTTGGCGGACCAATGTTGTTGATTGATACTGCGTTACAACACTCGATCTTACGTGCAGAGTTCCGAGCGGACGACCATGATAAGCAAATTGTCATTTCCATCTACCAAGTGATACACGCACAAGGCCTTCCGACAGTGTAGAGGATACCAGAAAGTGTCCCATCTCAGAAATTAAAGCATAGAGAAGGAAAATGAAACTATGTTAGCAACGCGACCGGGTACCGATACTATCGCGATCACGCGCAGCTTCGATGGCATCGAAGCTGCTACCCATCGGGTCATCACACAAGCAGGTGGTATGGCTTCGGTCATCAAGGACGCCAAAATTGCGGTCCTCAAGCCTAATTTTGTCGCCGGCAGGTCTGCCGAGACAGGGTCAACCACCAGCTTTGCCTTGCTCAAGGCTGTTGCTGAAGAGGTACATGCCTGTGGTGCAGAGCCGGTCCTGTGTGAAACCCCCGGCACCGAGTTTGATCGTGAGGCCACCTATACCATCCTGGGCATCGAGCAATTCTGTGCGGACAACGGCATCCGCATCGTCCGTATCGACCCAGAGGGGGGCGAACAGGATTGGATCGAATTGCGACCTGCGGGTGCGAAGCGCCTGCGCCGCTTCCGCATTCCCCGTTTCATGCAAGAAGTTTGCTTCATTAACTTACCGGTACTCAAAACGCATGTCGTCTCGACTATGACCCTGGGCATGAAAAACCCGATGGGTATTCTGCCCCGTCCCGACCGGCGGGCTATGCATACTCTTGGGATTGCCCAGTGCATCGTCGATGGCAGCGTGGGTCAGGATGGTGAGGGACCGCTCTATGGCGATAAAGCCGACCTGCAGGTATTGGTGGCTGGAAGTGATAGCCTGGCCGTTGACCTGGTCTGCTGTCAGCTCGTTGGCATCAAGCCACGCGATATCCCACATCTGAAGCTGGCCCTGGAGCAACTGGGCAAGCCTTCGTGGACCATGGTTGGTGAGGATGCTGGCGTGATCAAGCAGTTTCGCCTCCCAAAGCAGAAGACACTCTACCGCTTCATCTTCTGGCTGATGTACCCATTAGATTATCCCTACAGCTGGATCGCGGAGCGCGGCCGGCATTTCTGCACGACCCTGTACAGTACGGGATTGGTCGGGACTCGCCCACAGATCAACGAGGCAAGCTGCACGCGCTGTGGCGTCTGTGTCGAGGCCTGCCCACTGCCCGATGTGATTGATCTGAAAACGCTGAAGGTGAACCCTAAGACCTGCCAGCGCTGCCTGCTCTGTTACGAGGCCTGCCCGGAGAACGCCATCAGCGTCAAAGGGTATTCAGGAACGAGGAGGCCATCATGACCAATGTGGTAACAGGCGCAACCGGCTTCCTGGGCAGTGCCCTGGTGACCGAACTAATAAAACGCCAGCAAGCGGTGCGTATCCTCGCACGCGACGAAAAAAAGGCACGTCAGCAATTCGGTGACG